>Ga0102924_1003361_pt1 | contig 16845 bp, 28 predicted proteins | sample PaiPotPPM11metaG_FD_80116 | JGI IMG/M metagenome (GOLD analysis project Ga0102924, IMG submission 80116) | Iron sulfur acid spring bacterial and archeal communities from Banff, Canada, to study Microbial Dark Matter (Phase II) - Paint Pots PPM... ...
CATACGCGGACGTGGACGAGCAGGCCACCCGCGCGATGGCGTGGCTGGACGACCGGAGCGGTGCCGACAACTTGCATACGTCAGGCTTGCAATCGTCTAAGTTCGATTGGCTGCCTACTTAGCGCCGCAGCGCACCGGCTCGTCCGCTACCAGAGTGAAGCCGGAGCGATGGGGACGATTGACACATCGTCCCCATAGTCTCTGCTGACATGAGATCGTCTTCTCTCCGTGTGATGGCGCCGCAACCGCGTCAGGGCATCAGCCCGAGCTGCTTCATGAAGGCGACCTGGTCGTAGTAGACCCGGTGGGCGACGATCTTCCCGCCCCGCACCTCGAAGACGTCGCAGTAAGGAAGATCAAGTATCCGACCGGTCGCCGGCATCTCACCGCCCGGCCCCATCAGCGGCCCGGTGTTCGTGCCGGTGAAGCTGCCCTCGACGATGATCGTGTCGCCCGACTCGATGGCGGTTTTGAGGTTGAGTCGCCCATCGGGAAACGCGGTGTGGAAGGCGGCCATGTAGCCCGTGAATGCCGCGAGCCCGCGCATCGTCCCCGCGCCCGGCTCGACGGTGACGACATCGGGGCTGAAGAGCGTCGCCGCTCCCTCCCAATCGCCGTTGGCGACCTGTTCGTAATGCATCTCGATCAGTGGCCGCAGCGATGCCATGTACCCCTCCTTGTATTGAGAATTGCTCACACTGCCGATGCCCGGACCTCTCTTCGCCTCCCGCTTAGCATGCCGGTCACGCTTACAGGGTCAGGGTGTTGCGCACCGGCCAGACCGTCACCTTGGGCGGCGCGATGCCGTGCTTCTGCGTGATCGGCATGATCTGCTCGCCCGCGAACTTCTCCATCGCTTCCTGCGACTCCCACACGTCCACGATCCGGATCCCGCCGCCCTCCATGGGCCCCGCGACGTGGAAGATGCCACCCGGGGCGGTCTTACCGCCGAGGTTCATTTCCTCGATCACCGCGTCGTACTGCTCGACCGTCCCTGTCGGGAACTCCATCAACACCGCGATTGCCATAGCGACGACTCCTTCCGTCTCCGATCCAACCACCAACGCCCATCGATCGTTGTCTGCCCTGATAAGACGCATGCGATGCGTGGTTGGATCTATCGGTCAATCGCCTGCGACGTAATCGTCGCGAGCCGTGTCGGCAGGGGAAGGGAAAGAGCGCGTCCTCAGAGGAGTTGATCCGCCGACTCTCCAGACTCTTCTCGCCTTTCGATGAGGCTGGCAAAGATGCAGGCACAGTCGTCAGCGGGGCGCACGGACATGCCACGTCGTACACTTCGCGCCACAATGGACAGTTTTCGTCTTTTCTCGACATCCCCATCAGGTTCCTCCCTGTGGGAGAGCCGCCAAGGCTTGACCCGATATCTTCCCACATCTTTCTTGAGCGTTGTGCGGAACGCGTTTATGATCAGCACGTCTGCACACCCCATCATGGCCGGCGAGGGCGGTGTGCAGGCGCTGTCCAATCCGATACCACCTTAACCTGTTGTCTCACAACCGGGGTGCAGTCCAAGTATCACGCAAGAGACGCGGGAGAAGCTTCACCAGATGTATTCGAGACTGAGGGCGTGTCTGGTGGATCGCAGGAGCGACTACTTCCGTCTGAACCAGCTCGCAATGCGGTCCAGGAATGATCCTACCCGTTTCACATCCCCGCTGAGTTGCCGACCCTCATACGCCATCTTTGCCTTTGCTGCCTCCGCTTGTCGGGCAGCCTGCATCTCCGGGGTGTTCTCGACGCTCCGGCGTGCCTCGTTCTCGAGTCTCGCCTTCTCCGTATCCGGATTCGGTGGATTCCCGTAGGTCATCTGACTACCCTCCATGCAGTTGTGTTCCGACATGGCTATTCTACACCGGTCGTCCAGTACGAGGAAAATAGAGATGGGAGGGTTTCGCTTGCGAACCCTCCTCCATGCGAGATATGACACGAGCAGGATGTCAAGGGCGCAGTCCCGCAGGGATCGAAGCATTGCTGAGACCCTTGACAGGAGCGTGTCCGCGTCCCGCCGCATCTGTTGCGCCGTGCACCGCACGCGTTAGCGCTGGGGCATGATCTCGACGATCGTTTCCCCGCGATTGGTACTCTCTGCCCGGCTTCCCATGCTGTCGAGCGTCCGTGACCATGCCTCCGCCTCAGAGCGGAACGCCTCGGCGCTCTCCTTGTTCTCCCAGACGCTGATCGCCGTGTTCACCCCCTGCTCCGCGTCGGCGACGAGATAGAAGCCGATGAAGCCGGGGGCTTGTCGCAGTTTGGGGAAGAACTCTTGCTCGGCACGCGCGCGGGTCTCCTGCGTGCGTGCGGGATCGAACCGACGACGGCTGACCGTGGTGTACATGGCAGATCCTTTCTCGGCGCACCCGACGCCGACTGCGGAATGGTTGACGCGCCGATCATACCAGAAACGGGAGTACCTCTCCCGCAGTGTCTGTCAAGGCCAACGAGCGACCGCAGGGAAGCGTGCCTTGACAGAAACACCCTCTGATTTGGCTTTCTCGGGGAAGCGGAGTAAAAATGCTCGCTTCCCTTTCTCTATACTCAGCCACTACTTGACCGCACAACAAGCCGTTTGCTATACTCTCAGAAGGTATGACTTTCGGAGGAATTGACCATGGCACGACCAGAACCGCATGGACACAAACTCGTTCGGGTACAGGAAAAGGGGCAAGTGACCCTGCCTGCCGACGTGCGCAAGAAGACCGGTCTCAAGAAGGGCGATCTTGTTTCCGTCACGACCACCGCAGACGGCGTGCTCATCACGCCGGTGGCAGTCACAGCGATCAAGGGCTCCCCGTGGCTCAAAGAACTGCACGACTATTTCGCACCGGTGCGGGCAGAGGCAGTCGAGAAAGGCTACACGCAAGCGGAGATTGACACCGCGATTGACAAGGCGGTGGTGGCTGTCCGTGCACGCGCACGATGAGAGTGGTCTTTGACACGGTCGGGTTTGTCCGCGGGCTGATCAATCCCCTGAGTCGCTGGGGACACATCCTCTACGAGTATGCCGATTCGTATGAGCTCGTGGTGTCCGAACCGATTGTGCTTGAAATCCTCGACGTGCTGCGTCGCCCGGAAGTCTCCCGGTTGTTTCGCACGCTCCCCGGTCGCGATCCGGCAGCCATTCTTGCCATCCTCCAAGCAGCCGACGCTGTAGATGTGGCAGACATTCCCGCGGTGAGTCGAGACCCCAAAGACGATAAGTTCTTGGCAACGGCGCTTGCCGCTGGCGCAGCGTACTTGGTCAGTGAAGACAAGGATTTGACGGATATCGGGGAGTACGAAGGCATCAGGATCATTCGGGGCGCGGACTTCTTCGATATCCTGATGGGAGAGAGGCAATAACCAGGGAGAAGGCCAGAGAGGGCGTATGGCGAAAGAACTCTACACCGTCAATCCGGATGATGATCTTGCCCGACGACTTGCGGAGGCAGCCGGGCAGCCCGTCATCATTGAGGCGAACGGCGTGCGGTATCGCATTGAGCCGGAAGACCCGTTCGCCTTCTACGATCCGGAGAAGATGAGAGCGGCGATTGACGCTGGCGCCGGTGCGTTCACGGGCATGGATGTTGAGCAGTTCCTGGCCGAGATCCGCGAGGCGCGCGGGCACGGGCCGGAGACCGATGCGGAGCATCGCGCGCTCTTTCGCCGGATCGTGCAGGAAGCAAAGCCCACACCGAAACCCACCGAGTACGGGCCGGCATCGCGCTACGGGCGGGACAGCCACAGCAATGGGCGGTATAACGAGGCGCTGGACGAGTACGAGGCAGCGCTGCTCACGCGGATCGACGCGGACACCTGAAGGTCGAGCGATTAGATTGATCATCCGACGAATCCTCACCGCAGTCTCATCCACGGCTCCGGCACAGCCATCATCGTCGTTGACAGGCGAGGGGCGATTCGCTATACTTGCCATGAAGTATGACTTTCGGAGGAACAACCATGGCAGCACCCGAACGCACCCCACAACCGAAACTCGTCCGCATCCAGGAGAAGGGGCAGGTGACTCTGCCCGCCGACGTGCGCCGTAAGCTTGGGCTCAAGAAGGGTGATCTCGTCTCGGTCACCCAGACTGAAGACGGCATCCTGATCACCCCGCAGGAAGTGATGGCCAACAAACTATTGGACCAGATCGGGAACGCGCTACGGGAGAGAGGCTTGACGCTCGACGATCTGATCGAGTCCGGCCGGGAGATCCGCGGCAAGATCGTTCAAGAGAAGTATGGCATCAAGACCCCGTAAAGTCTTCCTCGATACCAGTGTGCTGATGGCCGCGACCATTTCCGCCCGGGGGTCCGCGCGCGACCTCGTCAATCGGGGATTTCGCGGCGAGTATGAGTTGATCATCTCTGCCGATGTCATCGAGGAATGCGCGCGCAATCTGCGGGCAAAGGCGCCCGAGGCCCTCCCGCTCTTCGTGGCATTCCTGACATTGCTCACCCATCGTGCCGAGCCAACTACGGAGCGGGTTGCACAGGCAGCGGCGACGATCGAACCGAAGGATGCGCCGATTGTGGCCGCCGCGGCACTCGTCAAGGCGGACTATCTGGCGAGCTACGACCGGCGACACCTGCTCGCGAAACGCGCGGAAATCGAGGAGGCATACGGCATCGTGACCGCCACGCCCGATGACATCCTCCGGGAGACACAGCCGTGACCACCCCGGTGACTATCCAACTCAGCGCAGAGGAGTACGAGGCAGCATTGTTGAAGCGGTTAGCGGCGAAAAGGTGAACGAGTGCGCCAGCCTTGAGAGCCTGTGTGTAAAGCCACTCAGGGTGGTTCGAGTCGTTTGAGCATCACCTGGATCATCGCGATCAGCACGATCGCCTCGCTGCTCTCCGGTAGCTCCTCGTAGTCTTTGCTCAGGATGCGATACCGCCCGAACCAGCCGAATGTCCGCTCCACCACCCAGCGGCGCGGCAGCACCGTGAACCCCACCGCATCCGTCGCCCGCGTCACGATCTCGACTGTCCAGCCCCAGGTCAGCTTCACCAACTCCGCGACCTGCCCGCCGTAGCCGCCATCCGCCCAGATCAGCCGCAGCCGGGGAAACCGCCCGGCCAACTTCGCCAGCACCGCGTACGCCCCGTCCCGATCCGGCACGTTCGCCGCATGGACGACCACCGCCAGCAGCAAGCCCATCGTATCCACGACGATGTGCCGCTTGCGTCCCTTCACACGCTTGTGCGCGTCATAGCCGCGCAGCCCCCTTTTTCCGTCGTCTTCACCGACTGGCTGTCGATGATCGCCGCACTCGGCGTCGGCTCGCGCCCTGCTTTGACCCGCACCTGCTCGCGCAAGGTGTCGTGGACGATCTGCCATGTGCCATCGCGTCGCCAGATGCGGTAGTAGCCCGCCACCGTGCCCCACGGCGGGAAATCGCGGGGCATCTGCCGCCAGTGACAGCCCGTCTTGGTGCGATAGAAGATCGCGTCCACGACGGCGCGGATGTCCACCGAGCGGGGACGACCGCCGGGCTTCGCAGATGGGACGAGCGGGGCGAGACGTTCCCACTGAGCGTCGGTCATGTCGGATGGATACGTCGGCTCTCTCATCCTCCCAGTCGGTTGTGTCCGGAAAGGTCTGTAAATCCCTCCACGCTGCCGGGCGAATCATCCCCTCCTCTCACCCTTTACGCTTCGGCGGGGCTTCGCAAGGTCTCCCCGCCACAAGGGCATCGTCTTCCTCCGACGAAACTTCGTCGCCCTGATTCCGCGCGTTGTTTCGTCCCCACGCCGATGTGCGCCTCCGCCTCCAACCCGTGGATGCGCTTATGCTCCGCCCCCGCCTATCGTGCTTGAGGCCGTTCGCCCCTTGAGCGGATGGCGTGCGAAGAATGCGGCGAGCGCCGCGGCCGTCTCCCGCGGGTTCTCGACTTGCGGGAAGTGCGTCGCGCCAGGGAGGACGTACCCCCCCACGTCCGGCAGCCGCGCCAGCAACCAGCGATGTGTCTCGCCGAAGCGTGGCCACAGCGCCTCGCTCTCGCCCCCGAGCACCCAGAGAACCGGCTGCGTGACTCCCTGCGCCTCCGTCTCGCCGAACTGCCAGTCCCACTGCCCGCTATCCATCTCGAAGACGGTGTCTGCATCCGTGACAGCCTGCGCGAACGCCCCCGGCAACACGCGCTCGAGGGTGAGCCGGTACTCCGGCCAGCGGGCGCGCAGCGCCTCATCCACGGCGACTGCCGCACCCGCCTCGCGGTAGCGCTGCCCGCCCCGCACTAGCGCCTCCTGATACGATTCCGCACTCGCGCCGACGAACAAGGCCGGCTCGAGCAAGGCGAGCGAGTGGACGGTCTGTGGGCTGTCCAGCGCGAGTTGCAGCGCGATGCAACCGCCGAGGGAGTGGCCGACGACGTGCGCCCGCTCCACGCCGAGGTGGCCCAGCAAGGCGCGGCAATCGGCCGCCTGCCGGGCGACGCTGACCGGGCCGGGGGTGCGGCGGCTGCCCATATAGCCGCGGCGATGGTAGGTGATGAGCCGGTATCGGCCAACGAGGCTCGCTTCGCATTGCAGCGGTTTGAACGTGTCGGCGACGAAGGCGCCGTGGATGCACACCACCGGATCGCCGCTGCCGGTGTCCTCATATTCGATGGTAATGCCGTCGAGGGTTGCTCGCTCCATCGCTTCTCTCCTCCCCGTGGCGCGCCGATCGCGCTTTCCTCATGCGCGTGCCAGCAGTGCCGCCATCCGTGCCAGCGCCGCCTCTGCCTCTGCCACCAGCCGCGCGACGATCTCGCCCGCCGGCAGGATCTCATGGATCAATCCCGCGCTCTCCCCGGCGAAGGGCACATACTCGTGAAACCGCCCCGCAGGCATCGCCGCCAGCAACTCCCCGCGCAGCGCCTCGAGCTGCTCCTCCTCCACCTGCCGCCCTGCCCAGCGCTCGACGAAGGGGGTGCGTACCGCGCGCGGCACCGTCCCGTAGCCGCCCCGGCCCGGCACCGGCATGAGCGCGTTCCACAGCTCCACCTTCACCACGTCCTCCGAGCGGGCATCGACGATCGCCCGCTTCCACCCATCCGCGACGGGCGCCTCCGCCGAGGCGAGGAAGCGCGTGCCGATGTTCGCCCCCTGCGCCCCCAGCACCAGCGCCGCCGCCAGGCCGCGCCCATCCGCGATGCCGCCCGCAGCGAGCACGGGCAGGGGGTGGACCGCGTCCACGACCTGCGGGACGAGCGGCAGGGCGGCGACCGACTGCCCGAAGCCGCCTCCCTCGCCGCCCTGCGCGATGAGCACATCGACGCCCGCCCCGGCGGCGGCACGCGCCTGCTCGACAGTGTGGACCTGGTGCATCACCAGCGCCCCCGTATCATGCGCCCTGCGGACGTACTCGCCCGGATCGCCGAGCGCGAAGGAGATGACCGGCACCCGCTCGGCGCAGGCGACGGCGAAGCCGTCGGGGTCGAGGCTGGAGATGAGGAAGTTCACCGCGAAGGGGCGATCGGTCAGCGTGCGGATGCGCCCGATCTCCGCGCCGATTTGCTCCGGCGAGCGATTGCTGGCACCGAGGCTGCCGAGGGCGCCGGCATTCGAGACGGCGGCGACGAGGGCGGCGTTGGTAAATGAACCCATGCCCGCCTGGACGATCGGATAGTCGATCCCGAAGAGATCACAGAACCGCGTGCGCATCCGACACCTCCCGCGTATTCGATTCCGCCCGGTCGCAAGGATTCCGTGGCGGCGATTATACCGCCCCCGGTAGGTGCGACGATAGCGCAGAGGGATTACGCAAGGATTACGCGTCGGCTACACGATGCTGAAGGACGCCCCCCGCTGCAGTACGGTTCCTGCGCGCTATCCCATCATTGGCACGACGTTGGGATGCGGACAACCACGGAACTCCCTCGCATTGTACGCTCGCCACGCTCGCCGTCGTTCTGCGCTGCTTAGAGGAGGGACGGGGCCATCTCGCCCATCTCAAGATAGCGTCGTCCGCTGACCCACTCCTCCGACTGCTCGACGCAGAGCGCTGTAACCAGTCGTAGGCAGGCGGCGGGATTCGGGAAGATGCGCACGACCCGCGTACGCCGCTTGATCTCCTCGTTGAGTCGCTCCAATCCGTTCGTCGTCCGTATCCGGGGACGATGCGCTAACGGGAATGCAAGACAGGCAAGGCAATCCTCGATGGCTTCTTCAAGCAGCCGTGCAACTACCGGATAGGTCGGCTTCCATCGCGTCGCCACTGTTTCTGCCGTCATCATCGCCTGTCCCCGTGTCGTCGCCGCGAAGATCTCTCGCAGGTCCTCCGTGAGTTCTCTACGTCGTCCTGCCCCGACCATCTTGACCAGTTCGCGAGCATAGTGGACTTGGCACCGTTGCCAACTCGCACCCTGAAAATGCCGGTCAATCGCTGCCTTCAGTCCGATGTGGGCATCGCTTGTCACCAGCCGCACCCCGCCGAGGCCGCGGGCTTTGAGTTCGCGAAACAACTGGTTGTACGTCGCTTCGCTCTCGGTATCGGCAACCGCGACCGCGAGGATTTCTCGATGACCATCCGCCCGCACGCCCGCGACAATCAACGCGCCTTGGCTCACAATCCGGCCGTCCTGACGGACATGCTCGTAGCGGGCATCCACGCTCAGATACGGATAGGTCGTCTCGGTCAGGGGCCGGTTCCGCCACGCCTCCAACTCCGCGTCCAGTTGCCCGGCCAGATCCGAGACGAGACTCTTCGAGAAACTCGTCCCGCAGAGGACTTCGGTGATCTCGCGGACTTTGCGTGTCGAGACACCCTCCACATACATCTCCATCAGTGCGAGCACGAGCGCCTTCTCGCTGCGCTGATAGCGGGCGAAGAGTTGGGTGGAGAACGTCCCATCCCGATCCTGCGGCACCTGCAAGGTGAGCGTGCCGACCCGCGTGTTGAGTTGTCGCGGCTTGTAGCCATTGCGGTAGCCCCTCCGTTGGGGACCGCGCTCGTACGACTCGGCGTGCAGGTGGGCCGTCATCTCCGCTTCGAGGAGTTCTTGGATGACCCGTTCCACGATAAATCGCAGGAAGTCGGGGTCATCGGTCAAGACCGATCGTGTTGCCGCTGCAATGCCGGTACGCTGTGGGTAGGCCATCGTCTTCCTCCTTCGATCCGGTTTATTGCCACTACCGATCGTGGAGGACGATGGCCGCTTTGACGAGCGGCCCCGCTATTTACAGAAGTTTACGGACACAACCCTGCGGCACCCCATCGGTGAAGAATCGCCTTCCCCTTCCCATGATGACGGGCTGGACTAAGAACCGATACTCATCGATCAGATCCGTGCCCATCAGGGATCGGACGAGGCTTGCGCTGCCATCGATGATAATGTCTTTGCCCGGCTGCTGCTTCAGTTTGGCGATCTCTCCCACCACATTCCCTTTGATGATCGTTGTTTCTTTCCAGGGAGCTGTGGAGAGCGTGGTCGAGACCACATATTTCTTCATCCGGTTGAGGATCGGCCCGGGGCCATCGCCGGTCGTCTGCGTGGACCAGAACGGCCAGAGCATCTCATAGGTGGCCCGTCCCAAGAGGTACACATCGCCTTGCGCGTACTGCTCCATGATGTACCGTTGCCGCTCGGCGCTGTCAGACGGATGCCACCATTGATCCATCGTGTCCGCGTCGAAGACACCATCGAGGGTCATCCACGCCTTCACCCATAGCTTTCTCAAGTTCGTTCTCCTTTCCCATGCATGCATCACGCGTCGCGCATGGTCGCTTGCTTCGCCCATACGCACATGTCCCGATTGTAGACGCCGATTTGCACGTGTCACAACGCGGCGCGCAAGCAGCGGCCACCAGTGAAGAGACACGCGTCGTTGATCCAGCGGGGGCCCGGGTAGCACGCGTCCCACGGCTGATACCCATCTGTGTCAAGCCTCATACGACGCGGTGTGCGACCATTCCTGCCAACATCCCTGCACGCCAGCGCAGAACAAGTGCGCGGGGTGGCTACGTGGCCTTCGGCCCCGTGTACACGACCTCGAACAGGAGATTGTCAGGCGACGCGAACATCACTTGGTAGTACGTATCCTCTGCGGAGCCGCCGATCCCCGCGATAATTTCCGGGCGGTGGCGCGGGGTCTCGAACAGGAGCGGGACGCCTCGTTCGCGCAGGTAATCCGCCATCGCATCCACATCCGCCTGTGCGTCCACACTGAAGGCAAAGTGGTTCGTTCCCAGCCCGTCGTAGTCGTTCGCGACCTCGTTCGGGTGACCATTGAAGACCAGCTTCGCGTCGTGTTCGCCGCGTACGACGAAGAAGCCACCCTCCGCACCACCGTCGAGGATCGTTTCCCAGCCGAGAAACCCGACGAGGTCTCGGTAGAACGACAGGTTCTCTTGGCCCACGTTGATCTGGCTGTGCCCGAAATGACTCTTCACGACGACGCTCCTCTCTCGCTCCCGTGAGGCCACGGCCACCTCACTGCCAGAGTAGAACGTTTGATCGGAAACGTCAACCGTCCCTGCCAACATCACTGCACGTCGGTGCCTCACATCACGCGCCGCTTTCGCGGGATCGTCCTGGGTGAGATAGCGAATCAGCACATTGGTATCAAGAAAGCGTGCCATACGTTAGTGTTGGCCGCGGGTCAGTGCGTCTTCGGCAACCCCTCGCTCGAACTCCTCCCGCAGCGCCGCGAAATCCTCCGGGCGCTGGTGGGGCGTGACGGAGCCGTAATGCTTGCGCAGCGTGCGTTTCGCCGCCTGCACATCCGTGGCAGTTGGCGGCGTCTCGTCCACGGGCACGAGGCGATAGCGACTGCCAGCAATCGTCACTTCTGCCGGTTTGTTCTCGCTTCTTGCACTGGCGAGGTAACGGGCAAGTTCTCGCTCGATGTCAGGGTGTATGTGCTTTGGGTGCGGTTGTGCGCTCATGTCTCGTTCCTTTCCAGTCACCGGGTTGATTCTATCATACTTACAAAAGGGAATCATCGTCGCTCTTCCGCCCGCGCCACCATATCGGGCATTATCGTGAAAGGCTGTCGATGTCCTTGATGCCGTACTGTTCTTCGATCAGCTTCCCGCGAATCTCTCTGCCTGATTCGATCAACTCGTCGAGCGTCACGCCTTGCTCACGCAACGCCTCACCGATGGCGTCAAGCATCGCATTCGTCTGTCTGATTTTCTCCTCCGGTGTCATGGTCGCTCCTCTTCCTCCGGCTCGATCCGTTTGAGCCACGCCATCTCGTCAAAGTCGGTGTCCCACGAATAAATCTCGGTCAGCCCGCGGGCGCGCATGAAGACGCCGTTCCAGGCATCGGGCAAAGAGATCTTCTGCGCCACGTAGAGGGCAAAGCTCTCTTGATAGAGCGGTTTATTGGGGAGCTGCACGCCGCGCAGCAGGATAATCGGCAGGACCAGTTCGGCAATCTCCGACCGGGGCACTTTATAGAAGCGCTGCAAGGTGAAGACCGTCTCGAAGATCACCGCTTGGGTGGTGATCACCCGTTCCTCGCCCCGTTCGATCCGCTGCAACAAGGCCAGGGCGGCAGTGGCTTTCCGCTCGTCGTCGCGGGTGAGATAGCGCAGGAGGATATTGGTGTCAAGAAAGCGGAGGGGCATAACGGGGGTTATCCTTCCCGCATCACCTCTTCGGCGATGCCCTCCTCGACCGCCTCACGAATCGCCCGCCAGTCTTCCGGACGCTGATGCGGCGTGACCGCACCAAAGCCCTTGAGGAGTTTAGACTGCGCCCGCTCGATCTTCACGCCGTCTTTGGTCGGCACGATGCGCACGGTATCGCGGGGCTTGATGCCTAAGCGGGTGCGTTCTTCCGCAGGGAGCGTGATCTGCCCCTTCTGGCCGACGCGGCTCTCAAACTCTTTCATGGTCATATCCTCCGTCATGGTCGTGTACTGGTGCATAGTCATACCGCTGTTGTCTGTATGGCAGTATAGCAAGCGGATCGCTATCTGTCAATCACTCAGTTTTCTTTTGTTAGTCACATGGTCGCTCTTGACAGGTCATGTGTTGCTGGATACATGAGTCATCCCGGAGTTTGCGGGATGTCCGTGACACGACCCCACCTCCTCCGCTAGCATCGTGACTTGCCTATTCTCGATGCCAATCACCGGAGGTTTTTCATGCTCGATGATGCCGTCCTCGCCACCGGAATCCAAGCGTCCCCACAGGTGGCAACCGCCCTCTATGCTCGGCTGACCATCTTTCTCTTTCCCTTCCTCCTCGCGCTCGATGCTGACCTCGATCGGCGTCTCGTCCAGACCTTCGTCGCCACCCTCGACGCGATTCTCCGCTGGCGTAACCGTCCCCATGGTCTGCTCCTCAGCGAACTCGGTGGCTACCTCTCCTCTCCCAGTCACGCCCCTGCCGGCACCAAACGCCTCTCGAATCTCTTGCGCTCTCCCCGTTGGTCGGCTGGCCTGATTGCCCACTTCCTTTGGCAGCAAGCCGATGCGCGCCTTGCCGCCCTCGAAGCGGCGGGCGAGGATGCACTCGTCGTCTGGGATGACAGTGTCCTCGAGAAACCGGAAAGCCTCGCTCTGGAAGGGTTGGGTGCCGTCCGCTCGAGCAAGGCCCACCGGCTCACGCATATCAAACCCGGTTACTTCGATCCTCCTCCCAAGCCGATCTTCGTGCCGGGGATGCAATGGATCGGCGTGCTTCTGCTCGGCATGAGCGGTCCGCCAACCGTTGCCGCCACGCGCTGGTGGACGAGCCGTGGGATCGGCGCGAGCGAGGAGCGCATTGAGCAAGGAAAACTCTTCGCACAATGTGTCGCGGCGTGGGGACGACGCGTCCTGCATGTCTGGGATCGTGGCTATGCTGGCAAACCCTGGCTGCTGAGCGCACTCACTGCACAAGTACGCTTTGTCATCCGCTGGACCGCGAGCTACAAACTGGTGGATGCGATGGGGCGAGAACGCAAGCCATCGGAGATCTCGCGCTCGGTGCGCAGTTGGGATCATCGCGGAAGGGGACAAAGTGGTGACGCGCGGGAACCTCACCGGCACGAACAGCGGCTCCTTTGCGGGCATGCCCCCGACCGGGAAGCGGGTCACCGTCTCGTACATCGACATGGTGCGCTTCGCGGATGGCAAGCTCGCCGAGCACTGGGGGCAAATGGACCAACTGGGCATGATGCAGCAGCTCGGGGTCATCCCGACCCCCGGGCAGCAAGCGTAAGACGCGCCGCGTTCTGTCAGGAGTCGGAGGAGGAAGACAGATGGGCAAGCGGATTCTCTTTGTGCTGATGACCTTGGTTGTCATCGGCGGTGCCACTCCGGTCGGCGTCGCTGCGCAGTCAGACCCGGCCACCGTCTATCGGCAGTTCATCGATGCCATCAATCGCGGTGACCTGTCGGCGATCGGCGCACTCGTCACCGACGATGCGGTGCTGGTCGTCGCTGACTGCCAGCCGTGCATCGGCAGGCAGGCGATCATCGCGTCCTATACACGACAGATCAGCGACCGGGTGCATGTGGCCATCGTGTCACTGCAGGGCACGGGCCAAACCGTCGTGGCACACACCGAGGTACGCAGTGTGCCGATCGCCGCAGCCGGTGTCGAGCGCATCCTCCTGACGGCAACGGCAGTGATTCGCGACAACCAAATCGCCTCTGATCGCACCGTTCCCGACCTCAACGACGCGCAGACCGCCACATTCATTCGGGCAGGAGCGAGGCGCTTCTTCATCCGCCGTCTCGGCGATGGATGAGCAGCGACGTAGATGCACGCACCGGATAGCGTCGCGCCATGCCCGATTTGCTCGGGCACGGCAGCGGACCATGCCCGTGTGCAAGATGCCCTGCGGAGTCGTCTCTATCGCTTCACCTGCCCACCGGCGATGGTGCTCGCCGCCTACGTCGTCGGCGCGCTAGCGAGATGTGAGCACGTCGGGGTCTCGGTGCATGTCCGCACCTGCCCGCGCTGTGCCGCCGATGAGGAGAATCTGCGCGACCTACTGGATGACTCATGTCTCCGGTGAAGTTGAGTCGCCGCCTTGTCGTGGGCAGTGCCGGTATGTGTCGAGCCTGAGTGTGGTCTGGAGCATAATAAGACGCGGCCTACGACCCCAATCATCCCGGCGCAAAAGTTCGGGATGACTCATGGTAGAATGGGGCATCGCCCCATTCCGAACACGATAGATTGCTCTCGCACTGTACTAGGGCATCGTCCCTACATCGTCACTCGGCGGGCAGTCGTCGCCAACAATCTCGATCATTTGGTGGCTGATCTTCTGCACTTCATTGATGTTGCGCCGGAACACGCTCATGTCCTTTGCCCATCCGGCGATGTAGCCGAACGAGTACTCACTGGTATCAATGCCTTCGTGCATCAGGGTGACGTAGGCGGCGCTCTCCGCGACATTCTCCGCGTCGTCCCGTGCCACATTTCCCCGATGATCTGCTAAGAAATGAGCAACCTCGTGCGCCGTTGTCTTTGCCTCGCTGATGCCCGTCAGATCGGCTCTGATGCCGATTTCCCGCCTCGTTGGATGCCAATAGCCCCGCTGCTCACCGTGGAAGTCCCGAACGATTGTGATACTTGATTCAAGTGCATGGCGAGTGAGTGCCGTCTTGATCCGTTCTGCTTCCTCGTGCTCTCCCTGGGGCTCTTTCACCATAGGCGGTTCTGGTAACGGTTTGCCATCGGTTTGAGAAACATCGAAGACAGTACCAACGCCGAATCCGCGAATCACGTACAGCGGATCGTCGTCCTCTCGGTCGATCTTCGCCTTATACGGCACCATGATCTTGATCCCCTTCTCGCCTTTCTTCACGAACCGATCCATACTCCTCCACGTCTGGAAACCGGCGACGCGGGTTGCCTCTGGACGCTGCGCCATAATCAATGCCACATTGTTGAAGCTGTAGCCGTGGAACCGGCTCATCGCCGCCAGATAGTCCCGGTAGCCCTCGCTCGTCAGGATCGTCTCGATCCCCTGCTCCAAGGTCTGAAGGACGTGCTGCATCCGCGCATCGCGCTCTGGTTGGCTATTCGGTTGTCGTTCTTTCATAGGGTAATGGTGACGGGTCTTGGTCGAGGTACATATCACTACCGTCTGAGAAGTCGCGCATATCGGCAAACTCGGCGGGCGAAACCGGCGTCATGCCGTGCTGTTCGCGAAACTCCCACTCCAAATGGAACTCCGGCCAGAAATCATGCGGGAGCCGGTCGCTGGCAAAGCCACGGTGTAACGCCTCTGGATCGGCGGCGATAGATGGCATGATGTGTTCTTCGCCGTGGTGAAGCGTTTTGTCGGGTAACGGTGCCTGTTGATCTTCGGCACCGCCCTGCGATGGCTGAGTTTGGTCAAGAGATAATGCTGGTTGGTGATACTGCTCCGGTCGTGCCATACGTGTTGTGAGAAGCGAGATTATAGCACAACGGACTGCTAGCCTTGATAGAGCCTGAGTCCGGGGATGTCGTCGTAGTCATCCTTGTTGTTGCTGACAAACTCCAAGTTGTGTTCAAGGGCGGTCGCCGCGATGCATAAATCCAAAGCACGGGAGTTTACCCGTTTGCCTTGCCGCCTCAGTTCTTGGCGAAGGACAGCACACCGTCTCGCCACAGCAGGAGTGAAGGCAAGCACATCGGCATTGGCAAAAAACCGTGTGAATGCATCCCTGAGTTCGTCTGTTGCCTGGGCGCGTAGCGTGCCCTCGTAGACTTCCATGTACGTGATGATGCTGACAGCGATCCCGTCTGCTGAAAGCTTGTCGAGGAGGTCTACCGCCTCCTGCACGTTCAGGAGGTTGTCTATAATCCAGTGGGAATCAACGAGGTACTTCATTATTCAGCCGGGCGTCCGATGCTGTCCTGCCCACGCTCGGCGCGAAGATCGGCAAAGAGTTCTTCCCGATTCACACCCTTCATCGTCCCCGCTGCGGCGTGGATTGCTTCACGCATCTTCTGCGGATCGTAGGTAGCACTCGGTTCGTCGGTCATATGCACGTCGTCCACCGGCACAAGCCGATAGAGATTCCCGGCGATCATCACTTCTGCCGGTCTATTCTCATTCTTGGCATTGTCGAGGCGTTGGGCAAGTTCCCGCTCGATGTCTGTATTCATTTGGTTTTGCTGCGGTTGTGCGCTCATGTCGTGTTCCTTTCCGGTCACGGCCTGATTATACCACACTATACAAAGGGAAGCATTTCTTTGGAATGCTTCCCACAAAACCCATACCAGAGGGTGTTTCTGTCAAGGCCAAAGAGCGAGCACGAGTGCGAGTGTGCCTTGACGGGGTCGATTGACTGTAAGTTTGCATAACTAAATCGTGCAAATTTAGCCTCAACAGAAAATCTTATTTTGCAAAACTGAGGCTAAAAATATTTGCAACGTTTATGCAAACTTACACCTATGCTGACGCCCTTGGCGGGGCTGCCTGACATCAGGCTAGGGTCTACCCCAAGCGGATCACGGATAGATGACCTGATCGCGCTCATCGCGAATGCGGAAGATCCGCACCGCGTTGTCTGAACCGGCGATCTCCACGGTGCGCCATGCGACCCCGGGCAACTCTTGACGCTCGCGGCCGTCGCTGCTCAACTGCAATGCCGTGAATCGCGCCGGTGCGGGCGGGGACGCGATGTGGAGCACGTAGGAATACATCATGGCGCCGTTGTTGTAGGTTTGGCTCCTCCCCGTGATCTCGCATTGTCCGGCATATTGGACATATGACTGCGCGCGGTTCGCGACCGCCGCCTGACGGGCACGCATTAGGCGGGCGTACACAAAGTACAGCGGCACCAAGAGCAGAGGTACGTGTAGGCTCTTGGGATGAAGTGCACCACGCGCCGGGATAAAAGTGCACCACCTTGCCGCTGCCGTAGGAAGATCCCAGTCGTAGTGACTGGGAGGAAGGATGTTACGGCAGATGGAACGCAG
>Ga0102924_1003362_pt1 | contig 16843 bp, 15 predicted proteins | sample PaiPotPPM11metaG_FD_80116 | JGI IMG/M metagenome (GOLD analysis project Ga0102924, IMG submission 80116) | Iron sulfur acid spring bacterial and archeal communities from Banff, Canada, to study Microbial Dark Matter (Phase II) - Paint Pots PPM... ...
GCTCCAGCAACCCGACCTTCGCCCTGATGACCTTCTGCTCCGTGCTCATGTCCATGCTCCTCTCTCTCGTGAGGGGCACCGACGGGCCAAGTAAGTGTCAGATCAAGTCTGAGTATTTCCAAATCACAACGAAAACGGAGAATCATCATGACCACCACGACCAAGAACACTCATCGCATCACCATTGCACTCGGCCTTCCCAAGCAAATTCCCGCGCTCATCGTGTACTCCCAGCGTGTCCTCGAACACATGACCGGGAACCCATCCTTCTCCAACCCCAACCCGCCGCTCACGACTCAGCCGAGCCATCACCGGGCTGCAGACCGCCGAGACGGCGGCGCTGGGGCGCGCCAAGGGGGCGGTCGCTACTCGAAACGAGAAGCGCACGGCCCTCATCGGCGTGCTCCAGCAATTCCGGTCCTACGTCCAGACAACGGCGGACGCCGACCCTGCAAACGCGATGTCGATCATCGAGGGCGCAGGGATGGCCGTCCGGAAGTCGCCCACGCATCGCGCACGAGCATTTTTAGCGAAGCAGGGGCCCGTGTCCGGCGTGGCGCACGAGGTGGCGGCCGCCTGCTTCCCGTCGCCAAATGGGTGCGGATTCACGCATTCTGCCGAGACGTCGGCCGAGCCGGCGTTGCCGTCCGGGGTGATCCGCCGATCGAAGACATCCGAGCCGCTGTCGTTGACGCCCACGCGTCCGCTGGGGGTCGTGCTGCCGCAGGCTGCGCTCGCGAGGATGGGTCCACCACTGCGGGCCTTTCTTGTTCTTCTGAGGAGGGGTATGCTGCGACGCAGGCCGGATGGTGGTCGGAGCGGGCGGCACGAAAGCCGTGGTCAGCGAGACGACCGTACGCGAGCGCCTCGGACACGAAGTTGGCCGATGGGGCGTACGCGGAAAGCGTGTCCTGCTCATCGTTCCCGACCACACGCGGACGGCTCCCATCGACCTCCTCTTCCAGGTGCTGCACGACTTGCTGGTGGGCGTCGCCGACGCCGTCGACGTGCTCATCGCGCTCGGGACTCACCCGCAGATGAGCGACGACGCCATCGAGAGGAGGTTCGGTATCACCGCTGCGGATCGCTTGGGGAAGTATCGGGCGACGAGGTTCTACAACCACCAATGGGCCGAACCGGGCCAACTCGTCTCCATCGGTTCCATTTCGGAAGATGAGGTCGAACGGATTTCGGACGGCCTCATGCGCGAGCGGGTGGACGTGACGATCAACAAGCTCGTCTTCGAGTACGATCTGCTCCTCATCGTCGGCCCGACGTTCCCTCACGAGGTCGTCGGCTTCTCCGGCGGCAACAAGTATCTCTTTCCCGGTATCTCGGGCAGAGAGATCATCGATATGTTCCACTGGCTCGGAGCGCTAATCACGAACCAGTCGATCATCGGCTCGAAGTACACCCCCGTCCGCGCAATCGTCGACAAGGCAGCATCCATGGTGCCTGTCGAGCGCAAATGCGTGAGCCTGGTCGTCAAGGGGGACGATCTGGTCGGTCTGTACGTCGGCACGCCGGAGGAGGCCTGGAGCGCGGCCGCGGACCTGTCGAGCCACGTTCACGTCGTCCGTGAGGAGCGCGCGTTCCACTCGGTCCTGAGCTGCGCCCCGGCCATGTACGACGAGCTCTGGGTCGGAGGAAAATGCGCGTACAAGCTGGAGCCGGTCGTCGCGGACGGCGGAGAGCTCATCGTGTATGCTCCGCATATTTCACGTATCTCGACGACGCACGGAGGGCACATCCGGCAGATCGGATATCACGTTCGAGATTACTTCGTGAAGCAGATGAGCCGGTTCTCGAGCGTCCCGCGGGGTGTGCTGGCGCACGCGACCCACGTCAAGGGCGCAGGCACCTACGAGGACGGTGCAGAGCGCCCGCGCATCCAGGTTACGCTCGCCACCGGCATCGGCGAAGCCGAATGCCGCGCCGTCAACCTCGGATACCGCGATTACCGGACGATTCGGGTCGAGGATTGGCAAGAAAAGAAGCAGGAAGGCCTACTCCACGTCGCCAGGGCGGGCGAGACGCTATACCGGTTGCGGGGCGATTCGGCGCCCGGGTCACTCGCCTGAGCGGCGGCCTCGGCTCGCATAGAGCAGCGCAGCGCCGAGGACCGCGACGCCGATCGAAGCGACCAGACCCTGCACCGCGGCGCTGAGCGATCGCTTCTCGAGCACACCCCAGGAGACCAAGACGACGCCGATGAGGCCCGCTCCCGAGAGCGTGACGGCGCCTCCGGTCAGGAACAGGTTGCGGCTCGGCGCGGCGTCGCCGGTGTCGACCTCGGCTTGTTTGAAGTCACGCCCGGCGAAAAGGATGATGACCAGGAGCGCGAGCGGATGCATCAGGCCCGCGGCAATGAAGAGGGGCACATAGTCGTGCGTGGCCTGCAAGACGCCCCCGACTAGGAGCGTCATGAACATCCCGCCGATCGCGCCGGCCATACCGCCCAGGCCTACGACCGAGCCGACGAGCCTCTTGGGGAACATGTCCGACGGCAGCGTCAGGAGGTTCGCCGACCATGCCTGGTGCGATGCGGTAGCGAGGCTGATGAGGCTCAAGGCAACGACGGAGTTGTGCGTGAGTACGGCCACGATCGCGCCCGGCATGAAGAGGGCGAAGACCCCCATGGCCATGAGCCGCCCGCCACCGACACTCCAGCCGAGCTTCATGAGAAAACCGGAGAGCCATCCGCCGGCGATGCTCCCGGCGCCCGCGGCGACGTATGGGTAGAGAAGCATCATGGAGGCCGTCAGCGCCGTGACGCCGCGCTCCTTCGTGAGATAAGTCGGAAGCCAGAAGAGGTAGAACCACCAAACCGGGTCGGTCATCATCTTGCCGAGTGCGAAGGCCCATGTCTCCCGGTACCGGAGGAGCGAGGTCCACGGGACCCGCACCTGCACGGCGCCGCCCGACGGCTCCTTGTCGCCGAGGATCACCTCGCGCTCCTCGTCTCCGAGGTTTCGGTGCGCCTCCGGTGCCCTGTAGACGAGCGCCCACAAGACTACCCAGGTGAAGCCCAGCGCTCCGGTCAAGACGAACGCTGCGCGCCAGCCGAGCCTGGTCGCGAGCAAGACGATGAGGGGCGAGAGCATGATGCCTATGCTCGAACCGGAGTTGAAGATCCCTGCAGCGAGCGCCCGTTCGCGCCGCGGGAACCACTCGGCGGTGGCCTTGATGCAACCGGGAAAGTTCGCCGCCTCGCCCAGCCCCAGGGCGAAGCGCGCGATGGCGAAGCCGACCACGCCGTGCGCCAGCGAGTGGCCGGCCGCCGCGAGACTCCAGAAGAAGACCGCCCAGATCAAACCGACCCGTACGCCCACCCGGTCCAGGACACGTCCGGCGACGCCGAACATGATCGCGTAGGCGAGCGAGAACGCGAAATTGATCCAGCCGAAGCCCGCATCGTCCCAGCCGAGCTCCACCTTCAGGATCGGGTTCAAGACCCCCATCGTCTGCCGATCGATGTAATTGATCAGCGTCACGAGGAAGAGCAGTCCGCACACGTACCAGCGGAGGTTCTTGATCGTGCGGCCCACGGTCCTCGCAGCGTCGAGCGCGACGTTGGGGCTCTCGTTTGCCACGACGCGTTTATAGCCTGTACGCTCGCTTGGCGAGGTTGTACGCGAGGTCGACCGCGAGCTCCGCCGCCTCGTCTTCGTCGATCCGGTGCTCGGCCACCCATCGGGCCAGGAAGGCGCAATCCACCCGGCGAGCGACGTCGTGGCGGGCCGGGATGGATGGGAAGGCGCGCGTGTCGTCGTTGAATCCGACGGTGTTGTAGAAGCCGGCAGTCTCGGTGGTGCGCTCGCGGTAATAGCGCATTCCCTCCGGGCTATCGAAAAACCACCACGGCGGCCCGATCTTGAGCGCCGGGTAGTGCCCGGCGAGCGGAGCGAGCTCGCGCGAGTACGTCGACTCGTCGAGCGTGAAGACGATGAGGGAGAAGCGGGGCTCGTTGCCGAAGCGATCGAGGAGCGGCTTCAGCGCTCGCACGTAATCGGTGGGGCCGGGGATGTCGGCTCCGCGATCCGGACCGAAATCCCGGAAGACGAGCGGATTGTGGTTGCGAAACGAGCCCGGATGGATCTGCATGACGAGGCCGTCCTCGACGCTCATCCGGGCCATCTCGGTCAGCATCTGCCCGCGGAAGCGCTCGGCCTCTGCCGCAGAGACGTCAGCCGCGAGGGCCTTGCGAAAGAGCGCCGCGCACTGCGCCGGCGGATCGTCGAATGTCGCCGCAGAAGGGTGCCCGTGGTCGGTCGACGTCGCACCGAACGCGGCGAAGTACCGGCGACGGTTGGCGAGGGCGCGCAGGTACCCATGCCACGTCGCGGTGTCCTCTCCCGTAACCTCCCCGAGCTTCGCGACATTCGACGCAAACTCCGCGTGCTCCGGATCGACGACGGGATCCGGTCGATACGCGGGGATGACCCTCCCTTTCCACCCCGAGTCGCGGAGCTTCTGGTGATGAGCGAGCGGGTCCAGCGGCGACTCCGTGGTGGAGAGCACCTCGATGCGAAACCGCTCGAAGAGGGCCCGGGGGCGAAACTCCGGCTTCGTCAGGCATTCGGCGATTCGATCGTAGATGCGGTCGCCGGACTCGGGCGTCAGCCGCTCGGTCACGCCGAATACGTGCGCGAGCGCGTGCGTGACCCAGATCCTCGAGGGAGTTCCGCGGAAGAGATGCCAGTTCTCGGCGAGGATCCGCCAGATCTTGCGCGGGTCCGTCTCCACCGGGGCGCCGTCGAGACGAGGGACCCCGAGCGATTCGAGCGCAATGCCCTGGCTGTAAAGCATTCGCAGGACGTAATGGTCGGGGACGATGAGCAGCGTGGCAGGATCGGCAAAGGGCTCGTCGTCGGCGAACCAGGCAGGGTCCGTGTGACCGTGCGGGCTCACGATGGGCAGCCGGCGCACGCCTTCATACAGGCGCCGCGCAATGGCGCGCTCCTTGGGGTCAGCAGGGAACAGCCGGTCGTCCGAGACGAGAGCCGAAGCCGTCATCCAATCATCCGCCCGGTCTCCCGCTCGAACCCCTGGTTCCCCGTGGTCTCGTGGGGCATCGGGCTCCCCCGCACTCGGCCGCATCATTGCATGCAGGCCGTGGCGAAAGCCACTGCTTCTTGTGCGCTGCTCTCGCTCGATGCTCAAATATCCAAGCCTTCATGACGAAGCCGCCCACATTTTCACTCGACGGCCGCATTGCAGTGGTGCTCGGGGGCACGGACGGAATTGGTCGCGCCATCAGCCTCGCCCTTGCCCATGCGGGAGCCGACGTCGTCGCTTCCGGACGCCGCCAGGAGCCGCTCGACGCAGTCGCGACGGACATCGAATCCATCGGGCGCCGCTCCTTGCGCATGACGTCGGACGTCAAGGACCGCCGTTCGCTCGAGCTTCTCCACGCCGAGGTGCGATCCTCGCTGGGAGACGTGGATGTCCTCGTCAACTGCGCGGGTCGAATCGCGCGCGCTGCGACGCTCGACGTGGCCGAGGCGGAGTGGACTGACATCCTGGACACCAATCTCACGGGAACGCTGCGCGGCTGCCAGGTCTTCGGCCGGCGGATGGTGGAGCGCGGTTACGGGCGGATCATCAACATCGCCTCGCTCAATTCGTTCGTATCCTTTTGCGAGGTGGCAGCCTACGCTGCCAGCAAGGCAGCGGTCGTGGCCCTCACGCGGTCCCTGGCGGTCGAGTGGGCCTCCAAGGGTGTGTGCGTCAACGCGATCGCTCCGGGCGTGTTCCGGACGAAGCTCAACCAGGCGCTCCTCGACGAGACTCCGCGTGGCCGCGAGCTCCTCATGCGGACGCCGACGAAGCGATTCGGACGCATCGAGGAGGTCGGGGGAGCGGCGGTGTTCCTGGCTTCCAGCGAGGCGAGCTTCGTGAACGGCGAGGTGCTCACGGTGGATGGCGGGTTTCTGGCCAGCGGCGTTAATCAATAGTGCTACTCTGAATGAAGCGATGAGCTCAGGGCTGTCGATTCGCTCGAGCGGAGAGCTTGATTTCGTCAGCCTGGGCGCCTTGGTCCACCGCCTGGATCCGGGCGCGTTACCGTTCCGAAAGGCGACGCACTTCGACGTCCACGTCAGCGGCGCCGAGTACAACGTGGCGGCCAACCTCGCCGACTGCTTTCGAATGAAGACCGCCATCGCGAGCGCCATGGCGGACTATCCCATAGGGGATCTCATCGCAGAGCGCGTCCGCGCGATGGGCGTCCGGCCATTTTACAAGCATTTCCGCCATGACGGCGTCCACGGTCCGAACATGGCGACCGTCTACAGCGATCGCGGCTTCGGGGTACGCCCCGCCGTGGTGTTCTACAACCGCTCGAACGAGGCCGCGGCGCTCCTCAAGCCTGGTGACCTCGACTGGGCCGCCATTTTCGCGGGGGGGGTCCGCTGGTTTCACAGCGGAGGGATCTTCGCGTCGCTCTCCGAGACGACGGGCGACGTCATCGTCGAGGGCATGCGTGCAGCCAAGGCGGCGGGCGCCGTCGTCAGCTTCGACCTGAATTTCCGCGAGAAGCTCTGGAACGCGTGGGGGGGCGCACGCGATGCGGTCGACGTCGTCGGGCGCATCGTCGAGCACGTGGATGTCCTGGTCGGAAACGAGGAGGATCTGCAGAAGGGGCTGGGGATTTCGGGCCCCGAGGTGGAGAAGGGGACGGCCAAGGAACTGTTCGACAAGAAGGCCTTCTTCGAAATGATCGCGCGGGTCGTCAAGAAGCACCCGCAGATCAAGGCGGTCGCGACGACCCTCCGCGAGGTCCTCTCGACGAACCGGCACCGCTGGAGCGCGGTCGCGTGGGTCGACGGCAAGCAATATGCGGCCCCGGTCTGCGAGCTGGACGTCCTCGACCGGGTCGGCGGAGGGGATGGCTTTGCCTCCGGGTTCTTCTACGGGCTCCTCGCCGGCGAGACGGCGGAGCAGGCCATAACGCTGGGCTGGGCCCACGGCGCGCTCTTGACGACGTACCCAGGCGACACGACGATGGCCACTCTCGAGCAGGTCCGCGCTTTCGCGCGGGGGGAATCGGCGCGCATTCAGCGTTGAGAGACGGCCGAGGGCTGGGCAACTTGCTCGGACAGATCGGCGCTCGAACTTGACCGCCGCGATCAGGGCTCGCGGTCCGTGCGGTTGAACACGTCCTTGCCGAACGGCTTGAGTCCCGCGCGCGCCGCAAAGCCGAGGTGCCCCAGGCCGTCGTCGCCGCCGTGCTGGATTCCGAGGATGTCTTCGTAGCTCCGCAGCGCGGAGTAGTGGTTGTAGTACCCGGTGTCGTTGACCGTGCCCGGCTCGATGAAGCGCCGATTGAAGAGCACCGCACCGACCTGGCCTCCCCCCGGATAGACGAAGGTCGTCGTGGGCGGCGTCTGCAGCCCGAAGAGCCCCAAGATGGGGCTAAACCCGGGGTTCGTTACGTTCGGGCCGGTCGGCGAACCGCAGTCCACCTGGTTCGCTGCCGGGCAGGCGCGAGCGTCCGTGGTGCCGCCCTCGTCGAAGGTGAGGACCACGAGGAGCTCGCCGCTGCGGTACGCGGGCGACGCGAAGATCATCGGCATCCAGTGCTTCAGCCAGAGATCGGCGCCGACGAGCCCGCCGACATGTCCGCCTTCGACGTTCCTTCCGGCGCACGTCGCGTCGTGCCCGTCGTCGCAGAGGTTGGGCGTCACGAACAGGAAGGCCGGCGTTCGCCGCGAGTCGCGCAGATCCTCGTAGAGGTGGCCGTTGAACACGTCGGGCGAGCCGTTCGCGCCGACCGTCACTTTCCCGAGCGGGACGACGTGGGAGTTGCAGCGCGCCTGGTCGTCGATCACCGAGTGGAAATAGACGAACGGGTTGTGGCGACTGGCGTACTGGTCCGCCGCCTCGGCGCTGTTCGTTCGATCGACGCCGCCGATCGGGGCGTGGGCGCAATCGGTCCCACCCATGGGATCGGGCGTGCCGTAGTCGCGGGCGGGGTCGTTGCCCATGTCCTCGGCATAAGAGCGCCAGAGGATGCCCCGGTCGTCACCATCGTTGTCGGCGTCACCGAGGAGCGCGTCGAGCTGATCGCCGATCGTGCGGGCGCCGTGGGAGGTGAGCGTAGGGCCGGGATAGATGCATCCGTCGCCGACGACCTGCCCGGGGAAGCTGGCCGGATCGGTCGTATCGCCACCCGGCACGACGTCGGTGAATCCGCCGAGGACCGGCGGGTGCGCCAGCGAGGAGAGCGCGATGCAGTCGTTGTTCGTCGATGGCGTCGGCTCCTGTCCGGAGACTTGAGAGATGTAGTTGCCCAGGCTGACGTGGCTCGTGGCGAAGTAGTTGGCAATGAGCTCGCCCTGCTTGAGGAGCGTCGAATTGAGATACGTCGCCGGTGACGCCGGCCCGAAGGTCGTCGTGAAGCTCTCGTTCTCCAGGTCGATGACCAGGACGTGACGGATGGCCCCCTCCGGCACCGCGGCACGCTCCGGGCGGCGGTCGTCGTCCGCCGAGACGGACGGGGCGAGGCCGAGCACGCTGCAGACAACGGCGCCAAGCAAGATGCTCACACTGCGCGATCGGAGAGTATCTGCGCGTTTCATGTCTCGACGCTCCTCGACGTTCTGGCGGGTCGACGGCCGCGACCCTACCACCATCGTCGAGGAGCGCCGTGAATACTTCGTTACGCGACGACGCCGCTGCCGTCGCGCCAACGAGTTATCGAGCTATCGACGATGCTCCGGAATTCGCTCCGCGTTGCCTCGTCGGAGCTCCGGCCGCGGCGGCGAATGGTAACGGACCCACCGCGTGCCGTGCCGGTGGTAGTAGCGCCCGTTCACCTCGTACACGTATCCGTCGGCCACTTCGTACCGCGGATAGAGTTCGACGTTCACCGGGGGGGTGTCCACGTATTCGGCGTCGTAGCCGTCTACGGAATGAAGCTCGGCGGCGCAGCTCACCGAGAGGCAGATCGGGAGAACGGCGCTCAGCATGGCGACGATCGAGACGGAGTCGCGCATCGGTTGCTCCTCGAGAAATGGGGTGGAAGGGCCGGACGCTTGCGCGAGCAATGGATGTGCCGGCGCGCGCCGTCAGGCGTGCTGGAGCGTGTGCGGCTGTCCGGGGGGCGCGGCGTCGATCAGCTCCACGAAAAGAGCGCGGAAGTGGATGATCGCCTGCCGGAGGTCTTCCGTGTTGCCGCCCTGGCGCTCGCTCTGGGAAAGCTCCCGCGCGGCGCGGTAATGCTGAACGACGGCGGGGTGATCGACCGAGAGATCGGCCACGCGCTGTTCGAATTGCGCCTCGGGGTATCCGCGCGCCGCCATGATGGCTTTAATGAGCTCGTTCGCCTCGCGCACGGCGCGTTCGGGCTCGTCGACGAAGCGGGATTGCACGTCTCGCCATGTAGCCGCGAAGTGCGCGCGATCGTTGGGGCTGATGTCGTGCAGATGCAGCCGGTGCACCCGTCGGGCGCGGGCCGCGAGCTCGCGATCGGCGCGCGATGGTTCACCGTACGCTTCCACCGCGCGTTCGTATTCGGGGCCGAATTGCGCGCGGAGGCGCTGCCTCCGGGCGCGCGAGAGCCGCGGTCCGACGAGCGCAATCGCCACAGCCATGACCAAAGCTGCCACTACGAGGAGACCCACGACGGCTTGTTCGGACGTCATCATCGCTGGGGTCGCAATCGTCGTACCAGTCGCGACCGGTGGACCTGCCTCGAGCGTAGTGCGCCGGCTCGTCCGTGCCCACCCGGGCGCTACGTCTTGGGCGTACGACGGGGGGCGGAGCTTGCGAGGCTGCCCGCTCTAGTCTTCGAGCGGCCCGATGTCCTCACCGGACAGCACGAAGAAGGCCTCGCCGTATTCCTTGAGGAGCCCGAGCGCGAGGTCGAGGTCCTCCTGCGTGTGGCCGCGCGTGACGTTGACGCGCAGGCGCTCCTCGCCCTGCTTCACCGAGGGATAAGTGAGGGGGACCATCATCACGCCGCATTCGAGGAGGGCCACGTGCATGAAAAGCGTCTTGCGCTCCTCGCGGCACATGACCGGCATGATGTGCGTGTTGCTGGCGCCCAGGTCGAAGCCGGCCTGCGTCAGCCCGTCGCGGAAGTAGCCCGCTTTCTGGTGGAGCTCGGCCACGAGCTTGGCCCCGCCCTCCTCGACGAGATCGAGGATCGTCGACGCCGCGGCGACGACCGGTACGGGAAGCGACGCGCTGAAGAGGAAGCTTCGCGCGGCATGCTTGATGTGCTCGACCACCTCGCCGGGTCCGAACAGGAGCCCGCCGATGCCGCCGAACGTCTTCGAGAGGGTCGAGACGACGATGGGGACGCGCCCCTGCAGGCCCATCGCCTCGAGCGTCCCGCGGCCGTGAGTCCCCATCGTCCCGCTGCCGTGCGCGTCGTCGACGACGAGCGGAGCGTCGTAGCGGTCGCAGAGCTCGACGAACTCGGCGAGGTTCGCCGTATCGCCGTCGAGCGAGTAGACCCCCTCGACGATGACGAGCGCGTTCTTGCGCTCGCGCGTCGTGAGGATGCGCTCGAGGCTCTTGGCGGAGTTGTGGTTGAAAAAGCGGATCTCGGGCCCGTTCTTCGGCACGCCGGCGGCGAGGAACGATCCGTCGAGGATGCAGGCGTGGCTGTAGGCGTCGAGGACGAGCGTCGTGTCTTTGTCCGCCAGGCCTGCGATCGTGCCGAGCATCGCCTGGTAGCCGGTCGTGAAGAGCAGGCAGCTCTCGAAGCCCATCCACTTGGCGAAGCGGCGCTCGAGATCGACGTGCTCGACGGTCGTCGCCTGCGGACGGGAGCTCGACAATCCGCACGCGAACTTGTCGGCAGCGCGCTTCGCGGCCTCCTTGACGCGCGGATGGGTCGTCAGTCCGAGGTAGTCGTTCGAGCTGAAGTTGACGACGTCGCGCCCGGCGATTCTCGTGTGGAGACCGCCCGCCTCGAACTCGCGGAAGTACGGGTAGGTCTGCGTCTTGCGGGCAAGGCGGACGCGGGCAAGCTCGGCATGCGCTTTCTCGTGAATCCAGCTCACTCTCGTCTTCTCCTCGTGCCAGGTCTCAGCGGCCCGTGTTCGGACTTCGCATGACGACGGCCGACGCATTTCCGTAATAGCCGAGGGACGTCACTAGCACCGATCGCGGAGTGTCGCGCGGCGGCGCGGCGGCCGGCCCGCGCGCGTGCGGGAACTGCGCCGCACCTTGCATCAGCGCGAGGGCGGAGAGCATTCCCATCGCCCCGCCGGCGCCGAGCGTCTCGCCCAGGGCGAGCTTCGGAGCGACGACGGGTATCTCGGGCCCGAGGACGCGGCCGATGGCCGAGAGCTCCGCCTCGTCGAACGCGCGCAGGCCGGATACCCCGGACACGACGGCGCCGATCGCGCCGGCCGGGACGTCGGCGTCCGAGAGCGCCGACTCGATCGCCCGCGCCATCGCCTCCGGCGAGGGGTGAACGAGCGCGGCCTCGCGCTCGGGGGGAACGAACGACGTCCCGTAGCCGACGATCTCGCCGGCGACGCTGGCTCCGCGCGCGCGCGCGGAGTCGGGCGTCTCGAGGACGAGGAGGGCTGCTCCCTCGCCGAGCAGCGCGCCCCCCTCGGAGGCGCCGAGCTTGTGGAACGCGAGAAAGAGCGCCTCGCTCATCGCCTCGGCTCCGCCGACGAGCAGGGCGCGCGCGCGCCCCTGGTCGAGGAGCACCTCGGCGCACGCGGCGGCGTCGAGCGATCCGCAGTTGCCGTCGCTCACGCTCACGTTCACCGCGCGCAGCTCTTCCCATATGCTCGCGTAACCGGCGGCGCTGTTAGCCACGGTGAGCGGAAAGCGCGAGGGATTGATGTACCGGGCGTCCTCCAGCAAAGAGACGCGATCGAGCTCGGTGATCGCCTCGAGAGATCCGTAGGCGTTCGAGACGACGATGCCCGACGTCTCCGCCGCGCCGTCGGCCCACGCGCCGTCGCGCTTCAGCCCGGAGTCGTGCAGCGCGAGGCGCGCGGCCACGACGAGGAGCTTCGTCAGACGGTCGAGCGAGCGCAGGCCTTTGTCGCCGAGGTACTTTGCGGGGTCGAACCCGGGCACCTCGACGACGCGCGCGCCCGGGTAGGCCGACGCATCGAACGACTGCAGCGTCGCCCTCTGCGAAGCCTGCGCCGAGCGCGGGGTCGCGCTCCCGCCCGCCCGCGCGGCATCGAGGAACGCCGCCCGGCCGACCCCGAACGGGCAGGCCACGCCGAAGCCGGTAACGGCGCACGGCTTCACTACGGCGCCCCCGCCGGTGGGAGCACGCCCGGGCGAGCGAACACGGCGACGGCGTTGTATCCGCCGAAGGCGAGCGAATTGTTGACGACGACGTCGGCCTTGCCCCGCTGCGCGGCGTTCGCGACGACGTGCACGTCGCACTCCGGGTCGGGCGTCTCGTATCCAATCGTCGGAGGATAGGTCCCCGTCTCGAGCGTGAATACGCACCCGATGGCCTCGAGCGCGCTCGCCGCGCCCATGCAGTGCCCGAGCATGCTCTTCATGCTGGAGATCGGAACGCGTCGATCGCCGAAGAGTTCGTGGACGACCTTGGTCTCGGCGGCGTCGTTGTGCTTGGTGCCCGTGCCGTGGGCGTTGATGAAGTCGACGTCCGCGGGGGAGATGGCGGACCGCTCGATCGCCGCGCGCATGGCCGCGATGCTCCCGGCTGCGTCCGGGTGGGGCCTCGTGATGTGGTACGCGTCGCAGGACAGGCCGTAGCCGCCGACTTCGGCTCGCACCTGCGCGCCGCGCCGAACCGCGTGCGCCTCGCTCTCCAGCACGAGCAGCCCCGCGCCCTCTCCGAGGATCAGGCCCTGCCGGTTCAGATCGAACGGCTGGCACTTCTGCGGGGCCATCGCGGCGAGGCGGACGAAGCCGCTGAACTGAAGCTCCTGAATGAGTTCGGCCGCGCCGGTCACGACGACGTCGGCGCGTCCCCCCCGGATGAGATCGGACGCAAAGCCGATGGCGTAGTTGCCTGCCGCGCACGCCGCCGGCAGAGTGAGCACCATCCCCTCGGCGCCGACGGCTCGCGCCACGTGAATGGGCAGCAGCGTAGAGCCGTACTTCGGGATCAGCGACCGCCGCACGGCGCCCACACCGCCGACGATCCAGTCGTGCTCGAGCTCGCCCAGGATCGTCGCCTCGCCCATCGTCGTGCCGAGGACGACGGCCGTACGCCGGCCGGCGAGCTGCCTTTCCTGCAAACCGGCGTCGCGCAGCGCCATGCGCGCGGCGGCCACGGCCATCGAGCTGCATCGCCCCATCCGCCGTCGCTCGGCGTTCGTGAGGTGGTCGCGAGCGTCGAACTCTTTGACTTCCCCGGCGAAGTCTCGTCCGAGCTGCGACGCGTCGAACGACGCGACCGGCGAGATTCCGCTCCGGCCGGACTCGAGAGAGCGGTAGAACGCCTCGCGCCCGAGGCCTATCGAGCTAACCACCCCCACGCCGGTCACGAACACGCGCGGCAACACCGTCGCGGTTGTAGCGCGGGGCTGTACAAGCGAGCAACGCCGCGTCGGCGCGAATCGGCCTTCGCCGCGGAACGCACCTACGCAGGGGCCGCCGCGCGGGAGGCCTCTTGCGCTGGAGCCCATCGCGGATTACAGCCCGCCCACGCAGGCTCATGCTGGCACCGACGCTCGTCGAGGCAGTGCGCGCACTCGCGGACGATCGCGCCCGCGGCTTCGTATTCGTCCATCCTGACGGTACGGAGCGACTGTGCTCCTTCCACGACATCGCCGCCGAATGCGAGCGGCGCGCCGGTCACCTCGCGGCGCGCGGGCTGCGCAAGGGCGACCGCCTGGCGATGGTCATCCCCGAAGGCGACGAGTTCGTCCTGTCGTTCCTCGGCGCCCTGTTCGCGGGCGTCATCCCGGTGCCGATTTATCCCCAGCTTTCCTTCAAGAACATCGACGGCTACCACGACACGGTCGCGCACGTGGTGCGCGCGTCGGGCGCGTCGATGCTCCTCACGACCGCCGCCACCCGTCCTTACGTCGAGCCGGTGCTCGCCCGCGCGGACGGGCTGGGCTCGCTCGCGACCGTGGACGAGCTCGCGGGAGACGCCGGCGGCGCGCGCGTCTCGGTGGGTCCCGACGACCTCGCGTTCCTCCAGTTCACGAGCGGCAGCACCTCGCGCCCCAAGGGAGTGATGGTCACGCACGGCAACCTCCGCGCGAACGCCGAGGCCTTCATGATTCACGGCCTGCGCCGGGATCCGCGGGTCGACAAGGGCGTGAGCTGGCTCCCGCTCTTCCACGACATGGGTTTGATCGGCTTCGTCGTCGGGCCGCTCTTCACGGACATCCCCTGCGTCTTTTTGCCGACGGCGAGCTTCGTCCGCGCGCCGAGGCTCTGGCTCGACAAGATCCACGAGCACCGCGGCACGATCACGTACGCGCCGAACTTCGCGTACGCGCTTGTCGCCAAGCGCCTCAAGGACAAGGACGTCGAGGGGCTCGACCTCTCGGGTCTACGCGTCGCGGGGTGCGGGGCCGAGCCGATCCAGGCGCGCGCGCTCCGCGAGTTCGCCGAGCGCCTCGCTCCGGCGGGCTTCGATCCGCGCGCGTTCGTTCCGTCGTACGGCATGGCCGAGGCGACGCTCGCCCTCACGTTCGTGCCCCTCGGCGACGGATTGAAGACCGACGTGCACGGCGCCGGGCCCTCGCAGCAGGAGCTCGTCGACTGCGGTAGTCCCTTCCCCGGGCACGAGATCGCGATCGTCGACGACGCCGGACAGCGCCTCGCCGATCGCGAGGTCGGTCAGATCGTCGCGCGCGGGCCGAGCGTCACGCGCGGCTACTTCCAGGAGGCGGAGCTCACCGCACAGTCGTTCCGACCGCTCGCGAGCGATCCCGACGGAGAACCGTGGCTGCACACGGGGGACCTCGGGTACCTGGTGGGCGATCGCCTGTTCGTCTGCGGCCGCCTGAAGGACATGATCATCGTCCGCGGGCGGAACTATTACCCGAGCGACATCGAGTGGGCGATCGGCGACCTTCCAGGGATCCGGCGCGGGAACGTCGTCGCGTTCGCCGTGGGAGAGGGCGTTGGCGAAGAGCAGCTCGTCGTGTGCTGCGAGGCCGCGGCCGGCGATGCGTCGTCGATCCGCGAGCGCGCGACGGCGTGCATCGCGGGCAAGTTCGGCCTCACCGTGCATGAGGTTGTCGTTGCACCGCTCGCGTCGTTGCCGCGCACCTCGAGCGGCAAACCCCAGCGCCGAAAGACGCGCCAGATGTACCTCGATGGCACGCTGCCCCGAGCACGGAGCGTGCAGAGCCCCTCGTCGGTTGCCGAGGAGAGCGCCTGACGCGACGCTTTTTCAGGTTTGTTTTTGGGTGGCGCGTTCCCGAAAAGGCGGCCGGAACGTTCGAGAGTTCACACCGTCGGCCGCTCCTGTTGCAAGAAAGACACAAGCCGAGCGCGTACTGGCGTACGCGGCCGATTTCTGGACACAGAACGAAAGGAACGCGTTTCAATGCCCGCGTCGATGCACTCAGGAGCCCGGGAAAATCGGCCGACGCGAGAGCAGCTCTTGTCGCTGTTCCGCCAGATCGCGTCCGAGGTCGTCGAGAAGAATTTTCACTACGTGGCCGAGGATTCGGTCATCAGTGAGCTCGCGATCGACTCGCTTGGGATGCTCGAAATCATCGGCTCACTGGAGCGCCAACTTCGCATTCAGATCCCCGACGAGATGCTCACGGGGATAGGGACCATTCGCGAGCTCCTCGACGTCGTCGAGAAGCGTCTGGCGTAGGAGAAGACAAATGTCGCAAACGAATCTGAGAGAGGATCTGCGAGCGCTGGTGGCCGAGATCGCCGAGAAGGACGAGATTCCCGACGGGGCCACGTTCAAGGAGCTCGGGATCGACTCGATGATGGGCGTCGAGATCGTGGCCGCCATCGAGCGCCAGTACCAGATCAAGATCGACGACGACGAGCTCGCGGGCTTCAAGGACCTCGACGGCGCGTACGCGCTCGTCGTGAAGAAGCTCGAGGCAAAGAGCGCGAACGCCGCCGCCGAATAGGGGCCGAGGGCCCTCGCGCTCAGACCACGCTGGGGCGATCGGGCCGCCAGTACTCGATGGGCGCGTCGTCGAGCTTTTGCTCCAGGGCTTCGAGGCCGTGCTGGGCGGCGAAGCGACGCTCCGCCGCCGTGATCGGCAAGAGCCACGAGATGCGCACGAGCCGATCGCCGATGCTCACGGTCTCGATTGTCGGCCCGAACGGGTAGGGGAGGGCGACGAGGAAGCCGTCGCACGTCGCCCCGTCGAGCCACGGTTCGCCGATCGGAACGCGGTGACCGAGGTCGATGCTCCGCGAGTGGTGGTAATCGGCGACCATCGTCACGAGCTCGACGGCGCGGTCGGTCCGCGCCGCCGTCAGAAGGACGAACTCGATCGGCGGGATGCCGCCCAGGCCGAGCGCGAACGCGCCGACCGACGCGTAGGTCCAGAGCTCCGTCTGATCGTTCGGCGGAACGCGGAGCACGCGGAACGGGCCGAGGCGGGCCCGCGCCGGCCCGTGCGGCCAGGTGAGCTCCTCCCCCTCGCGGTCGAAGAACGTCTCGTAGTGCTGGCGGATCGCCGCATGCGCCTCGTCGTCGTCCAGCCCCGTGTATCGCGCGGCCTCGAGGGGTCCGTCGCCGCACCCGTCGCTCATGAGGCGCCAAGCGTAGTCGAAGGTTTGCGGGCTCGCCCTTCCGGCGACCGGGGGTGTCATCCGTTCGGGTGACGTCGGCCGCCGTGCCTGGGCGACCGCGTCCAGCGCGTGATACATCATGGCCATCTCATGCGTCGTACGACGATCCTGTTTCTCTGCTCGCTCGGACCTGCGGGTTCGATGA
>Ga0102924_1003363_pt1 | contig 16843 bp, 16 predicted proteins | sample PaiPotPPM11metaG_FD_80116 | JGI IMG/M metagenome (GOLD analysis project Ga0102924, IMG submission 80116) | Iron sulfur acid spring bacterial and archeal communities from Banff, Canada, to study Microbial Dark Matter (Phase II) - Paint Pots PPM... ...
CGCTAATTCGATCATGGGCGTTCCGGCTGAGGTGGCCCCCGCCGGAACGCCCATGATCGAATTAGCGTGGGCACTTTTCGGTCGTATTTGCTGAGAAGTGTCCACGCTAATTGGCTGACCCTGCGCGGACGCGCGCCAGTCGTGTCGATGGCCTGGGCCAGACTGAGACGATGCGCAAGCAGTACCACTTCTGGTCGGGCGAGGGCGGCCTGGACGCGTGGGATGTCGGCCGGCTGATCGGACTGGCCGCCGATCTGCCGGTCGAGGAGGTCGCGCTGGACGACCTCCCGGAGATCGACTCCGAGTACTGGTTCGACGAGCGGGAGCGGCCCACCGTTCGGAAGGTCATCGAGCACTTCCGCCTGGTCGGCGACGTCGACCCGTCCCATCCGGTCATCCTCGGGCCCGGCAACCGGGTCATGGACGGCATGCACCGCGTCGCCCGGGCCCTTCTCGATGGCCGAACGACGATCATCGCCAAGCGGTTCCAGGAGCTGCCCGAGCCGGATTACCGCGGATGCCGCCCCGACGAGCTCCCGTACTGAAGCTGCCGGAGGTCGGCCACCGGCGAGGTTGTTGACTACCTGGCGGGACGACTTGATGCAGGTCGAGCATGGCCTCTCGCGCTACTTCGGCCTCATCCGCTGACGCTAGCTGCCCGTTTTGCCCGTTACGCGGCTCCGACGCTTGCGATGGATTCCCGTCGATGGCCCATCGACCCGACTCTTGGGGTCGGTGGCCCATGGGTGCGGCTCTTTTGGAGTGAGTCAGGCGGCGAGGTCGTAGCTTTCGGGGTGGTTGCGTTGGTGTTCTTGCTGGAGGTGGTAGGGCCAGTAGGCGTCGTAGTCGTCGTTGGCGAGCAGGGCGCGGATTTTGAGGATGGCTTCGGCGTCGTCCAGGCCCCAGCGGGCGCCGGTGATGTCGAGGCGGTCTTTGACCAGGTAGCGGCAGGTGCCTTCGATGACGCCGGCGGAGATGGGCCAGCCGGCGGCCAGCGCGGTGGGGTAGTCGAGCCAGGGGGCTTTGGCGTCGAGGTAGCCGGCGGCTGCGGTGGCTTGCCTGCGCCGGGCCGGGCTGAGCTGGTCGCCGGCGGCGCTGATCCGGGCGCGGATGGCGGCGGCGACGGGCCGGGCGTGGCCGCGCAAGATGGCGGCGGCGCGGGCCCGGACCCAGGGTCCGGCGTGCGGGCTGGCTTCGGGGAACAAGCACCAGGCGGCTTTCCGCAGGTACTCGATGACGTGGATGAAGTCGCAGACGATGGTGATGGGGAGGCCGCGGGCGGCGGCCTCGGCGCGGATGCGGTCGATCTGGTGGATGTTGCCGTCGGCCAGCGCGATCCAGGTCCGCTGGCGGCGCGGGTCGCGGCGGCCGGCCTCGGCGAATACCGCGGCCACGACCTCGGCGGCGTCGCCGGTGATGCTGGCGGTGACCCACTTGTTGCTGGCCAGCGGGGCAGGCGGCGGCGCGGGGCCCGGGCCGGGGCGGTGCATGATGTCGCGGGCGGTGCGGGGGGCGGGGGTGACATCGAACACCGCGCCGGTCTCGGCCATCCGCTTGCGGTGGGCGACTTCGCCGCGGGAGAGCCGGCCGTCCTGGCGGCGGCCCGGCTGGCGGGCCTTGCGGGCGGCCTCGGGCCGCAGCGCGCCCGGCACCACGATGATGCCCTTGGCATCACACGACAAGGCCAGCACGTCACCGGCCCCCGCGCCCGGCGGCGGCCGGTACCGCGCGTCAGCGTAGAAGGCGGCGAAGTCCGCGGCGGCCCGCCGGGTCAGCTCCTGCACCTGCCGCTTGCCCAGCCGCACCCCGGTCGCGCCGGCCACCGCCGCCCGCGCCTGGCCGAACGAGCCACGGGCCGCCTCGGCCGCCGCCCGCTTGCGCAGCCCGTGCGAATGCATCTCCGGCGGCAGGTTCAGCTGCGCATCCGCCGGATGGACGTTGGCCGCGCCCGGGGCCCGGCAGGCGATCCGGGACACCGTCACCGGGCCGGCCACCGTGGCCAGCCGCCGCCGGTGACCCCGCTCGGCCCGGGTGCGGGCCATCCCGTCAGCGCCGGTCACCCCAGCGCGGCGCTCCTCCCGCGCAGCGCGCAAATCCAGATGAGCCTGCAACAGCAGCCGGGCCAGCTCCCGGCCGTCACCAGCCAGCCGCTCCTCCAGCCCGCCATGATCCAGCCCCCCCGCCAGCGGGCCAGCCAGCCAGCTCACCACCGACTCCAGCCGCTGCCGCGCGGGCGTGAATAACCCGCCACCCGCAGCCGCGGGCGCCACGCCGCGGTGAGCCGGGCATGACAGGCACGTGCACGCAGGCGACAATTCCATCGAGGGCTCCCGCAGATCGCATCTGGTGTGGTAACCACCGATCTACCGGAGCCCTCCCAGTTCCGCCACCCCCCGGGCACCGCCCACGGCGTCCCTCCAAAAGAGCCGCACCCGTGGCCCATCGACCCAAAAAAGCGGTCCACCCCTAGCGGCGGGTGGCGGTGACGGCCAGGAAGGGCTCGGTGGGGACGAGCTGGGTGGTGGCCGTGACCGCGAGGCCGGCCGCGGACAGGTCGGCCTCGAGCTCGCCGGGGCGGGGGAGCGCGGCCGCGCCGGACTGGCAGTTCAGCATGAAGTTCAGGTGCGCCGCGGCGACCGAGCCCGGCGCGGTCAGCGAGGCGACCAGGAGCTGGCCGCGCTCGCTGAGCAGGCCGGCGAGCCGGCGGTAGAGCGCCGGGCGTTCCTCGCGCGGGAAGTAGTAGACGTTGTTGAGCAGCAGGATGAGGTCGTAGCGGACACCCGGCCCGGGCGCCCAGTGGCGGATGTCGCCGGCGTGCAGCCGGATCCGGTGATCCAGGCCGGCCGTGCGCAGCTCGGCGCGCGCGGCGGCGATCACGGACTCGGCCAGGTCGATGCCGTCGACCTGGACCAGCGGGCCGGCGGCGGCCGCGATCCGGGAGTAGACGGCGGTGCCGCAGCCGACGTCGAGGATCCGGGCCGGGCGGGACTCGCCGATGACCCGGGTCAGGTGCGCGCCGATGAACGGCGCGGCAGCCAGCGACACCGCGGCGATGTCGTCGGCGTAGCGGTCGAGGTCGTCGCGGCCGTCGCCCGGACCGTCGCCGAGCCGGGCGGTCAGGTCGGCGTACGGTCCGGCCTGGTAGTCCAGCATCGACCGGTAGTGCGCGGCCAGCAGCCGGTCGCCGCCGGCGATCGCGCGCGCCCGGCGGCCGCGCACCCGGTACCGGCCCCCGCGCTCGGCCAGCTCGCCGAGCTGGATTCCGACGTCGAGCCAGGCTCGCAGGCGGTCGCCACGCCGGCACCCGGTACGTTCGGAAATCTCATCCAGGGTCCGGGCAAGGGCCAGATAGCCCAGCAAGTCCCCGCGCACGGCCGAGGACAGGAACAGTGACCGGACCAGCGCGCGGCTGTCGGCGATGGCCAGCAGGCGCGCCGTGGCGTGGCCGGCCCGCGCGGTGGCCAGCACGCCGCGGACCTGGGCGCGGGACACGCCGGTCACCGCGGCGCCCGCAGGCCGAACGCCCGCTGGCTGAGCCAGCGCACGGAGCGGGTCGCCGGCCCGGGCCGGGCCGTCGGCGGGAAGGCCGCGGTGTCCATGGCCGGGACGAACAGCTCCCCCTGCCGGCTCAGGTACATGTAGACCGGGTAGCCGATCGCGCCCAGCCCGCGCAGCAGCGGCGAGGCGTGCGCGCCGCGCAGCTCCGGGCCCAGCCGCGGCCGCGTCCCGTCCACGGTGAGCGGCGCGGGTTCGAGGCCGAACCAGTAGTAGGCCTGGGCCACGATCGGCGCCCGCCGCGCGTCGCCGACCCCCAGGTCAGCGAGCACGGTCTCGTCGACGGCCAGCGCGTCCCGGCCGGCGTACACGTAGCGGATCCCGGCGGGCCGGCGGCAGCCCATCACGCCGAACGGCCCGTCCGCGACCGGCGCCCAGGCGTCGACCACCGCGAAGTCCGGCGGGGCCACGTCGAGCAGCATCATGGTCGCGGAGCGGAAGTCAACCTGGCGCCCGGCGTAGAAGGTGGCGTCGATCGCCCCGGTGCTGCCTTCCAGCGTCGACAGGCTCAGGTGCGCGAACTCGGTCGGGTCGGTGCGCAGCTTCGGCATCACGATCCGCAGGTCGCTGTCCAGCCAGGTGCCGCTGATCGTCTTCTGCACGAACCCGCGGTCAAAGGTGGCGGCCCGCAGGTCGTCGCCGATGTCGACGATGCGGTACGCGGGGGAGTCGAAGCCGAAGTACGCGGCCACCGACGCCACCGAGCGGTTCGCGAACAGGTTCCCGTAGACCGTGGGCGCCTCGAGCACCGCCACCTCCGCGGTGCCGTGGCGGCGCAGGTAGCGAGCGAGGATGTCGACCAGCTCCGGGTCGTTGACGTTCGAACGGTCGCGGCGGTCGTAGCCGAGCATGAACGAAACACGGATCGCGGCCCGGCCGGCCCGGGCGGCCAGCGCGCCGAGCCCCGCCGCGTCCAGGCACTGCTCCAGCGCCGCGGCCTTGTCCGCGTCGGTCCGCCCGGCGCGCACCGCCACCGGGGCCCGGGAGCCGAACGCCCGCGGCGGGGCGGTGCCCGCGGCCGCGGCCCGCCGCCCGGCGGGCAGATACCACGGGCTGATCGCGGCCAGCCGGCCGGCCAGGTGATCCACCGAGACCCCGGCGACCAGGTGATCGTCGGCGGTGAGCACGTCGGCCAGCAGCCGGAACGCCGCCGTGTGCCGCGCCTCGTCCGCCCGGATCCGCTCAAACGCGACGGCCTCGGCGTCGGAGACGGCGACCTCCACCAGCCGCCGGTAGGCGAACTCCGCGCTGGCCTCCAGGGCCACGTTCAGCGCGCAGTACCGGCGGAACGTCTGGTACTTCAGCTCCCGGGCCAGCGCCTCGGGCATCCGGTGCAGCCCGCGGGCCACCGCGATGAGCGCGCTGGCCGCCCCGGCCCGCAGTGGCGCCGCGTGCGCCTGGCGCTGCGTGGCCGTGGCCGACGTCCACCCGGACAGCGCGCCCTGTAGCTGGCGCCCGTAGACGACCAGCGACGAAGCCAGCCCGCCCGAGCCGAGCAGCAGGCCGCGCAGGTACTCGGCGTGCAGCTGTTCGTCCTTCCAGATCCACATCAGCGTCTGGCGGATCAGTTCCCGCGCCGGCTCGGCCACGTCGAGTTCGGCCACCCGACCGGCCACCGCCTCCTCGCGGTAGGCGACGGCCACGATCTGCTCGCGCTCCAGGGCGAGCAGCAGCAGCCGCTCGCGTTCTACCTGAGGCCGGCCCGCGCACTCCCGGCGCCACCGCTCCAGCAGCCCGCGCACGTCCGCCAGCAGCACCTGCTCAAGATCGGCCAACTCGCCCCCCCGGGCCAGGATCGTACGGCCGCCCCGCTGGCCGCTCTCGCTAGGAGTGTCCGCCGGCCCGGGCCGCCGGGCCGACCCGACACGCCGGGCCGGGGCGCGACCGGCCGCTAGCATCTCATTTGCCGGACTTAATGCCGCATACCGCCTGGAGCAGCCGCATGGGCTTCAACAGAAACATAATCGTGGCCGAGGACATCAAGAAGTGGCTGGATCCCGCCAGCCCGATGCCGAAAAGCATGGCCGCGAATCCGCCCGCCTTTGTCCCGACGACATTAATGCCCGCCACGGTCGCGCCCCCGGCACCCGGGGCCCCGGCCGAGGCACCGGTACCAGCCGGTGCGGCAGCCCCGGCTGTGGCGGCCCCGGCCGAGGCGGCGGTGACCGCGGCAGGCACCGCACCGGCGGTGACCGCGCCGGCGCCCGCCGCGGCCCCGGGTGCGCCGGCGCCGACTGGCCTCGCGGTCCCGAACGAGGACGACTACCTGACCAAGCTGCTCAAGTACGTCCCGATCGAAGCGCTCGGCGCTTACCTGTTCATGGCGGGCGTCATCAACAGCAACGTCCCGAATAGGCGAGACCACGCCATCTGGCTCGGCGGCCTGCTTATCGGCATTCTGGTCCTGACGGTCCCTTACGATCGCGTGGTCCTCAAGGTCGTTCGCTCCACGCAGATTGTGATGAGCGTCGTCGGCCTGGGTGTGTACATCTTCGCGCTGGGCGGCTGGTTCGCCACGACCACCTGGTATCACCAGTGGTACGCGAGCATCATCGTCCCGGTCTTCGCGTTCGTCGTCGCCATCCTCAAGCTCCCGCCCCTCCCGGAGGAGAAACCCGCCTGACCCGCGGCCGACCGGGCCGGCCACCGGGGACGGCGTGGAATAGGCTGGGACTTCAGTTAGTTGGCATTAAGCAACTACCTGAACCCCCAGGGGAGCGCGCGGACCTGGGCCGCGCCGACGCCCAGTACGGAGGAACGTCGTGTCGCCAGCCGCACCACCGGACCGTTACAAGTGGATCGCCCTGTCCAACACGACGCTCGGCGTCCTGATGGCGACCGTCAACGCGTCGATCCTGCTGATCGCGCTGCCGGACATCTTCCGCGGCATCGGCGTCAACCCGTTGCAGCCGGGCAACACCAGCCTGCTGCTCTGGCTGATCATGGGGTACCTGGTCGTCACCGCCGTGCTGGTGGTCAGTTTCGGGCGCCTGGGCGACATGTTCGGCCGGGTCCGGATGTACAACCTCGGGTTCGCCGTCTTCGCCGTGTTCTCCGTGCTGCTGTCGCTGACCTGGCTGCACGGCACGGCCGCCGCCTGGTGGCTGATCTCCATGCGGGTGCTGCAGGGCGTGGGCGGGGCCATGCTGATGGCCAACTCCAGCGCGATCCTCACCGACGCGTTCCCCGTCAACGAGCGCGGCCTGGCCCTGGGCCTGAACCAGGTGGCCGGGATCGCGGGCTCGTTCATCGGCCTGGTGCTCGGCGGCGTGCTCGGCCCGCTGGGCTGGCGATACGTCTTCCTCGTCTCGGTCCCGTTCGGCGCGGGTGGCACGATCTGGTCCTACCTGAAGCTCCGTGAGCTCGGCATCCGGCGCCCGGCCCGGCTGGACTGGGCGGGCAACGTCACGTTCGCCGTCGGTCTGATCGCCGCGCTGGTCGGGATCACCTACGGCATCCAGCCCTACGGCGGGCACACGATGGGCTGGACCAGCCCGCTCGTGCTCGGCCTGGTCGGCGGCGGCCTCGCGGTGCTGGTGATCTTCAGCGTGATCGAGAGCCGGGTGGCCGAGCCGATGTTCCGGCTGAGCCTGTTCCGGATCCGCGCGTTCACCGCGGGCAACCTGGCCAGCCTGCTGTCGGGCCTCGGCCGCGGCGGCCTGATGTTCATCCTGATCATCTGGCTGCAGGGCATCTACCTGCCCATCCACGGCTACGGCTTCAGCCAGACCCCGCTGTGGGCCGGGATCGCCATGCTCCCGCTGACCATCGGCTTCCTGATCGCCGGGCCGCTGTCCGGCTGGCTGTCGGACCGGTACGGCGCGCGGCCGTTCGCCACCGGCGGCATGGTGGTCTCCGCGGCCGCGTTCGGGCTCCTGCAGGTCCTGCCCGTGGACTTCGTGTACTGGCAGTTCGCCGGCATCCTGCTGCTGTGCGGCATCGGCATGGGCCTGTTCGCCTCGCCCAACCGGGCCGGCATCATGAACAGCCTGCCGCCCGAGCGGCGCGGCGTCGGCGCCGGGATGAGCGCGACGTTCCAGAACTCAGCCCAGGTGCTGTCGATCGGGATCTTCTTCACGCTGATCATCCTGGGCCTGGCCGCGACCTTGCCCGCCACGCTCACCCACGGCCTGGTGGCCCAGGGCGTGCCGCACGCCGACGCCGCGCGGGTGGCCGCGCTGCCGCCGGTGTCGATCATGTTCGCGGCGCTGCTCGGCTACAACCCCGTGCAGGCCCTGCTCGGCCACGCGTTGCACGGGCTGCCGGCCAGCCACGTCGCCTACCTCACCGGCCGGACGTTCTTCCCGTCGCTGATCTCGGGGCCGTTCCAGCACGGCCTGGCCGTCGCGTTCGACTTCGCGATCGCCGCGTGCCTGATCGCGGCGCTGGCCTCGCTGCTGCGCGGCGGCCGGTACGTCCACGAACTGCACGCCCCGCCCGCGCCGGCTACTGAGCTCCCCGTGGCCGACGAGGTCACGGCGAACATCTAAGAATCATTAGAACGGGGGCCACGCCCAGTGGGCCGGCCCGCGCGCCGGGCCCGGGCGTGTTCACGCCGTCTCCATCGGCGTTGCACCGCGGGTGCACGGGCCGGGGGTGAGATGCAGGCATGTCGCAGCGAGAGGATCACCCGATGACCCGCGGCGCGGCCGCGGTGTCCCTCCGGCCCCCGGCCTCGGGCCGCGCCCGCCCCGAGGGGCGGGCGCCACGGCGCCCGCGCCAGTACCGCGCCGGGCCCGGGACCCCCGCCGCCGCGCCGCTCCCCGCGGCCCGCAGCGTCGTCGCGGTCATCGCCCGCCCGGGCCAGGAAACGGCCGACCTGGGCGCGCTGCTGTACGCGTTCGGCCGCCGGGGCGCCCGCGTGGCCCTGCTGTGCCTGACCCGGGGCGAGGCGTCGCCGCTGAACGCCACCTGCGAACGCCTCGAGACCGTCCGGCCCTGGGAACTGCAGGTGGCCGCCGGGCTGCTCGGCATCTCGTCGATCCGGGTGTCCGACTACCCGGACGGCGCGCTGACCCTGGCGCCCGTGCCGGACCTGACCGCCCGGGTCCGCAGCGTGATCCGCGAGCACGCGCCGGACCTGCTGCTGGTCATCGACCCGGCGGTGACCGGCGACGCCGACGACGCCCGGGTGGCCAAGGCCGCGTGCCTGGCCGCCCAGCCCGCGGGCGTGCCGGTGGCGGCGCGCACGGCGCCCGGCGCCCGCGGCGGCTGGCCGCTGGACCTCGGTGCCGACGCCGTGGTCGGCCGGGCCATCCAGCTCAGCGCGATGGCCGCGCACGCCAGCCAGTCCGCGGCCCTGCCCCGGCTGCGCCAGCGCCTGGACCTCCAGGCCGGCCCCGAGCGGCTGCGCTGGCTGGCTTGATCCGGCCCGTGCCCGGGCCGCGCCCGCTCGCTCGCCGGTCTCTCCGCGTGGGGGATCATCGGTAGGAGGCGAGCGCAGGGGAGCGGGCCGATGGCGACGACGGTGCTGGTGGTTGAGGACGAGCAGAAACTTCGCGAGCTGGTGCGTTCCTACCTGGAGCGGGCCGGCTTCGCGGTGCTGTCCACGGGGTCGGGCGCCGAAGCGATCAGCCTGGCCCAGTCGACCCGCCCCGACCTCGTGGTCCTGGACCTGGGCCTGCCCGACATCCCGGGGGAGAGCGTGGCCCGGGAGATCCGGGTGACGGGATCCACGCCGATCCTCATGCTGACCGCGCGCAGCAGCGAGGAAGACCGGATCGGCGGCCTGGAACTGGGCGCCGACGACTACGTCACCAAGCCGTTCAGCCCGCGCGAGCTCGTGCTGCGCGTGCAGGCCATCCTGCGCCGGGGCGGCCGGCCCGCCGGAGACGAGGGCGTGGCCGGCTACGGCCGCGGAACCCTGGTCATCGACGAGCCCCGCCGGGCGGCCCGGGTCCGCGGGGAGCCCGTCGACCTCACCCCCACCGAATGGGGCATCCTGGTCGCGCTCGCGGCCGTGCCCGGGCGGGTGTACTCCCGGCTGGAGCTGATCAACCGGGTACGCGGTTACGAGTTCGAAGGCTACGAGCGCACGATCGACTCGCACGTGAAGAACCTGCGCCGCAAGATCGAGGAAGAACAGCGCGACCCGCGGATCGTCCAGACCGTGCTCGGGGGCGGCTACCGGCTGGGCCTGACCCGAGATGGCTAGGTCCGGCGGCACGGGGCCTATCGGGCTGCGGCTGGCCCTGGCCTTCGTTGCGGTGGCCCTGCTGGCCGTGGCCTTGCTGGCCGGGCTGACCGCGGTGTTCTCCGCGGCCGACGTGTCCAACCTCGCGGCCCGCCAGCGCCAGGAGCTGACGCAGGCCATGACGGTGGCCGCGGGCGCGGCTTGGGAGGAGCCCGGCGACTGGTCGCACGCCGACCTGCATCTGGTGATGGACGCGGGCAACCGGATCGGGGCCGACTTCGAGGTGACCGACGACGCGGGCCGGATCGTCGCGGCTTCGCCGGGATTCTCCAGCTCCGTGCAGCCCCTCCAGGGCGCGCCGGTGATCGTGCACGGCCGCCGGGTCGGCCGGATCGCCGTGCGCCTGACCGGCCATGGCCTGCCCGCCGCGGACACCGTCCTGCGCTCCACCTTGTGGCGGGCCATCGCCGGCGCGGCGGGCCTGGCCGCGCTGCTCGCGCTGCTGGCCGGGCTGCTGGTGGCCCGGCGGATCACCCGCCCGGTCAGCCGGCTGACCGAGGTGACCCGGGCCATGGGGCACGGCGACCGCTCCGCGCGGGTGGGGGACGTCCGCGCGCCCGACGAACTGCGCTACCTCGCGGCCACATTCGACCGAATGGCCGACAACCTGGCCCGCCAGGACCAGCTCCGCCGGGACGTGGTCGCCGACGTGGCGCACGAGCTGCGCACCCCGGTGGCGGTCCTGCAGGCGGGCCACGAGGCCCTGCTCGACGGCGTGATCGAGCCTTCGCCCGAGCAGTTGTCGTCGCTGCGTGACGAGGTGCTCCGGCTGGCCCGCCTCGTGGACGACCTGCACACCCTGTCCGCAGCGGAAGCCGCCGCGCTCCAGCTCTCGCTCGAGCCGTGCGACGTGGCCGAGATCGCCGACGCCGCGGCCGGCAGCCTGGCCGGCCGGTTCGAGGCGGCGGGCATCACGCTCGAGCGCCGGCTGACGCCGGTGCGCGTGCTGGCCGACGCCCAGCGGGTGCACCAGGTGGTGACCAACCTGCTCGGCAACGCGCTGAAGTCACCCTGGCCGGGGGGCGGGTAACGCTGGAAACCGGCCCGGTCGACGGGCAGGCCCGGCTGTCCGTGGCCGACACCGGCTCCGGCATCTCCCCGGACGAGCTGCCGCGGATTTTCGACCGCTTCTGGCGGGGCCGCGGGGCCACCGGGGTGGCCGGCAGCGGCATCGGCCTGGCCGTGGTCGCCGAGCTCGTCCGCGCCCACGGCGGCACGGTGAACGCCGCGAGCACCCCGGGCCGCGGGACCACGATCACCGTGACCCTGCCCCGCGCCGAGCGCTGAGCCAGCCCGCCAGGCGCCACGGCCGCACCCGCCGGACCGTCTCGACCAGAAGGCTGATCACGAGCGCGGCGCCGAGCGCGAGCAGCAGGCCGGCCCAGGGCCGGTCCTCGAACGCCCGGCCGCCCAGGCGGCCGATGAAGAACGCGTAGGCCGCCCAGATCGCGGCGGCGATCGCGGTCGCGGCCACGAAGCTGCGCCGCCGGTACCCGAGCAGGCCGCAGCTCAGAGTCACGGCCGTGCGCCCGCCCGGGATGAACCGGCAGGCGATGATGATCCAGAAGCCGAACCGCTCGAGGGCCCGGGCCGCCCAGGCGAGCCGGTTCCGCCCGCGCTCGCCGACGAAGAACCGCCGCTGCGCGGCCGGGCCGAACCGGCGCCCGATCAGGTAGGCCAGGTTGTCGCCGGCGAACGCGCCGCACGCCGCGAGCACGACCAGCACCGCGATCCGCGGGCCGGCGCTGCCCGCGGTGGCCACGCCCAGCGCGATGACCACGGTCTCGCTCGGCAGGATGGGCAAGATCGCGTCCAGGGCCGGGAACAGGAACGCGATCAGGTACGACACCGGCGAGGCGAGCGCCAGGTGCGACACGTCGATCATGCGTTAATCTGCCCCGTCCGGGCGGGCCCGAACCCGGCCCGCGGCGGGCGCCCGGGCCTCGCTTCCGGACATGCCGGTCAACGGCGGCGCCGCAGCAGGATGCAGCCGATCGCCGCCAGCCCCGCCCCGAAGAACAGCCACGGGACCAGGACCATCAGGTCGGTACCGGTCAACCCCGCGCCCTCCCGTTCTGGACCCGGCTTTTTCAGATCCGCCGCTTTCAGGACAGCCCGGCGGAACGCACGGCGTGTGAAGTCACTGTGATGATGATGTGGAGCGGGCTTAACCCATCTGACGGACAGGAGCGCGAATGACTACGCCAGAACCCGAGCACCTGAGTAACCATCACCGCAATACGCTGCGCCAGATCTTCGAGCACCCGGTGAGCCACAACATCGAGTGGCACGCCGTGCTCTCGCTGCTGGGGGCGGTCGGCTCGTCCGTGGAGCAGCGCGGCAACAAGGTGGTGGTGACGATCGGCGCGCAGACCGAGTACCTCGATACCCCGCCGCACAAGGACATCGACGCCCAGACCGTGCTCGATCTACGCCGGGTGCTGAGCCTGGCCGGTTACGGAGGCGCCGCGAGCGGCTGAGGGCTGGGGAGGCTTCCCCTTGCCGGCCGGGCCTGCCCGACGCACCCTGGGCGCAGAGCCTCGGACGAGGCTCACCCCCAGTTCGGCGGCCGGGCTAGCCCCGGCCGGGAAGGCCCGGAGGACACCATGACCCGGCTGAACGTGACCGACGTGCGGTGCGAGGCGCTGTTCGCGTCGGGGCTGCAGCCATCCGACGACCCGTCCCCCGACGTGGTGACCGAGGCGATCAGGCGTTCCGTGCGGCAGTTCGGCGTCCGCGGCTGCGCCGGCCGGATGGCCCAGGAGTTCGGCGATCACCCCGAGGCTGCCGTCGCCCGCATGCGATGGGTCCGGGACCTAGTCGGCGAGGCGGGCACGCCGCCGACCCAGCCCGCGCGCGACCAGGCCCCGGCCGCGGCCTGACCGCGGCCGGGCCGGTCAGCTTCCCTGCTGCTCCTGGTTCAGCTCGCTCTGCAGGGCGGAGACGTCGCTGGCCGAGTTCACGAACGCCTCGAAGTGCGCGTCGGCCCAGGTGTTGAAGTTCCCCTTGTGCGAGTTGAACCAGTGCGACCAGGTGGTGCCGCCCACCCCGCACGATTGCGCCACGGTGCCGAGCGTGGTCGCCGGGGTGGTTTCGTCGCACGTCGCGAACGCGGAGCCGTCCTTCGTGGCGGAGAAGTCAACGGTCATCTTGACCAGGAGCTTCGGCGAGCTTGGGTCGGTCACCGTCACCTTGCTGCTCACCGTGCAGGACGAGGCCGCGTTGCAGTTGGAGCCGAAGGTGATCTTCTGGACCGGCAGGATGATCGCGTTGGGGTCGACCGCGCTCCCGACCGCCTGCGCATCGGCGTGCAGGACCGTGAAGATCGGGCCCACCGTGCTGCTGTTCAGCGCGGTCACGTCGAACGAGTAGGGCTTGCCGCCGCTCACCCCGTCGATGCGCATCAGCCGGTACGGGCTCGAACTCGCGACGTAGTAGGTGGTCCCGCCGGCCGACAGCTTGATCACCTTGGTGCCGTCGAGCGTGGTGTCGACCACCTGAGGATGCTGGCCCACGTGCTCCAGCACGTGCGACACCTGACCGGGCGTGAGCGAGCCGAAGCTCATGTCGACCGCGCTGGCCGGGGCCTTGGCCCAGTTGCCGCCCGCCTGGCCCGCGGACTGGTCGCCGACGGCGGTGGTCTTCCAGAACGCGGTCGGCGCCTTGAGGTAGGTCACTCCCCCGATCGTGAAGCGAGTGATCTGGTTTCCGTCCTGGGTGTAGGCGCCTTCCACGGTGCCCGCCCGGGTCACGTTCAGGCTCGCGCTCTCGCCCCCGATGTTGCCGTTCAGGCCCAGTCCCCGGGCCGAGGCCAGCGCCTGCCCGGACTTCAGCGCCATGGTGGTGGGCGAAACGCTCCCGCCGCCGAGCAGCGCGGCCAGGGCCGCGCCCCCGCCGCCCAGGACCACCACGGCCGCCACGATGCCGATGATCAGGCCGCGGCGGCTCTTGCGAGGCGGCGTCGGGGAGTAGTAGCCCGGCGCATTGGGGTACTGCGCCGCGCCGCCGGGGTAACCCGGCTGCCCCTGCCCGTAGCCATACTGCGGCTGAGCGCCCGGGTACGCGCCGGGCTGCTGCCCCGCGCCGGCGTAGCCGCCCTGCTGCGCGGCGCCCGGATATCCGCCCTGTTGCGCGGCGCCGGGATATCCGGCCTGCTGGCCGGCGCCCGGATACCCGCCCTGCTGGCCGGCGCCGGGGTACCCGGCCTGCTGAGGGGCGCCCGGATACCCGCCCTGTTGCGCGGCGCCGGGGTAGCCGCCCTGTTGCGCGGCGCCCGGAGACCCGGCCTGCTGGGCGGCGCCGGGGTAGCCTCCCGGCTGGGCCGGGATGCCCGGGTAACCGCCCTGCTGCGACGGCACGCCCGGATAACCGGGAGCACCGGGGTAGCCGCCGGGTGACGGCTGAGCGCCCGGGTAGCCGCCGGGCTGGGCGGAGCCGCCCTGGTACCCGCCGGGCGGCTGCGCGGCGCCCGGGTAGGCGCCCGGCTGCTGCGGGGCAGCAGGCTGCGACCTCGGGGATTGCTTCCCGGCGGGACGGACGTCGGCCGGGAGCGGCGCGGCCGGGTATGCCGCTGGCGGCGCGTCCTGGGCCTGACCCCACCCCGCTGGGCTGCCTTGCGGCGCGCCCCAGGTTGGGGGCCCGCCGGGCTGGGCGCCGGGGCTGTCCTGGGGCTGGCCCCAGGCGGGGGGCCCGCCCGACGGCCGGCCCGGGCTGTCCTGCGGCTGGCCCCACGCCGGCCCGGTCGGCTGGTCCCGGGGCTGGCTGTCCGGCGGCTGGCCCCAGGGCGCCGCTCCGCCCGCCGGGGCCTCGGGCGGGCTCCAGGGCGCCGCTGCGCCGGGCTGGTCTTGAGGGGTCCAGGTCGGTGCTCTGCCCGGCTGGTCCTGGGGCGGGCTCCAGGGCGCGGCCGCGCCCGCGTCCGAGCTGTCCCGGGAGACGGCCCAGGTGGCGGGTCCGCCGGACGGCACGCCCGGCTGGTCCTCGGGCGGGCTCCACGGGGCCGGGGCGCCCGGCTGGGGGGTGCTGCTGTCGGGCGGGCTCCAGGCCGGCGTGGCCATCTGGGTGCGCGACGTGTCCGGGGGCGGGCTCCACTGGGTCGGGCCGCCGGTCGGCCCGGGCTCCGGGTTGTCCTCCGGCGGGCTCCACGGCGCCGTTTCGCCTGCGGACCCCGCCGGGACCTGGACGGTAGGCCCTAGCCCCGGGTCGTGCTCTTGGTCCTCCGGCTCAGGGCGCTGCCCGTCCGGCTCGCTGTGGTCCGAATCCACTGATCCCACCTAGAAGCCCCGTTATGTCCGTATCGTGGCACACCCGCGACAAGCCAGTCTAGAGCCGCAGAGTGTCCCCAATGCCGAAGAAGACCCGGACGCGCGCTGGCCGGGTCTTTCGCGGCAATCCGGGCCGCTAGATCACCGCGGCTTCCAGGCTCGCCACGGCGGGCTGGTTGGCGGTGATCTGGTGTACGACGACCCGGCCCGAACGGCCGGCCAGTAGCCCGGCCAGGCTGTCGGTCGCGCTGTCCAGCGTGGTGCCGAACGCGATCGCGTCCACGGTCTCCAGGAGGAAAACGATCCGCTCACTGGCCTCGGTGACCTTGGTACGTTCCGCGTCGCGGTGATTCCAGTGCCGGGTCAGCACCCCGGCGGCGTCGGTGTAGATGACCTCGCCGGGCCGCGGGTGCTCGGTCGTGCCGGGCTCGCCCAGCGGGGTGAACGCCTCGGAGCCCTCGGCCCGCCGGATCTCGATGTCACCCGCGACCTGGTCTAGGTCGAACGCCCCGGCGGGCACGCTGGAGACGGCCGAGACCAGGTTGTAGCCGTCGACCGCCGGGTTGATCCGGGGCAGCCGGCCGGCCCGCGCGAGCCGCCGCAGCAGGGCCTCGGCACTGGGCCGCTGGCGCCGCGGGTTGGTGCCGAACGCCCGGTAGGCCGCGTGCCAGGCGGCGATGTGCGGGTTGTCCTCGGCCCCGGGAACCGGCAGGCCGGCGGCGGTGCTGGCCTCGAGGGCAGCGAACCGCTGGTCCAGTTCCGGCCACGGCGACCGCCCGTCGAATCCGTCCGCCACGACCGCGGAAATAAGCAGGTCCGGGAACGCCCGCGTCACCTGGTCGGAGACCGCGAGCCGCGTCATGGATTTCCTTTCGCGCCCGCCCCGGCCCGGGGCGGAAACCCGTCCGCCTTGTTTGAGCCGGGTGCAGCGGGGGCAGGGTCACGAACCTTGTGAGCCGAATATCGACGTGAGTGAGGTGCAGACTGTGCTAACGCTAACCGACCGGGCCGCCGCTACGATCCGTACGCTCACCTCCCAGCCGGGCATTCCCCCGGACACCGGGCTTCGGATGTCCCTGCAGGACAGCGACGCGGGAACGCTCGCGCTGTCGCTTGAGGGGCCGCATCCGGACGACGCGGTGATCGAGGACGACGGCGCGCGCGTCTTCGTCCAGCGGGACGCGACCGGCATCGTGGAGGACCGGGAACTCGACGCGGAACTCGACGAGCAGGGCCGGGCATCGTTCATGCTCGGCAGCCAGGCCGGCTAACTCCAGGCACGGCCGTGCGGGCCGCCGCCGTCGCGGGCCAACCGCGGCGGCGGCGTTCCCGCCTGCCCGGCCCCTTTTCTCACCGGAGGCCGAGACCTCCCGCCCCGCGGTAGCACCGGTGGTTCGCCCGATCGCTATTGCCGGGCCATTCCCGGGCTGTCCGATTGCCGCGGCTGTTATGGTCGCGCCTGCTGGCGGCGGCGATCGCGAGCACCGGCCGTTTGCGTGGCAAATCATGTAGGGTCACGCCCAACGGACGCGGCGAATTGGCCGCGAACGGCCCGGACTTTGGCGGCCGTTACCGCTAATCGGCCTTGGGGGGTCTTTGTGCCATGAGCACTCCCGAGAACGGACCAGACGCGACCTCGCCCGGCGCAGCCCCGGAGGGGGCGGGTCCGGCCGAAGCCGCCTCGGCGGGCACGACGCCCGCTGGTATCACGCCGGTCGGGCCGCCGCCCGGGAGCACCGCCCCGGAAGGTCCCGCCGGCCCGGGTCCGGTCGGCGTGACGCCGGCGCGCATCACCGCCGTGGCCGGACCGCCGCCCGGCCCCGCCCCGGCGGCC
>Ga0102924_1003367_pt1 | contig 16824 bp, 22 predicted proteins | sample PaiPotPPM11metaG_FD_80116 | JGI IMG/M metagenome (GOLD analysis project Ga0102924, IMG submission 80116) | Iron sulfur acid spring bacterial and archeal communities from Banff, Canada, to study Microbial Dark Matter (Phase II) - Paint Pots PPM... ...
CAGGTAACCGATCAACAACATGGCTGCGCCCCCGGCGAGGATCAGCGCGGCCGGCGTCCGCCTCGCCACGTAACGAAACACGCGCGTGCAGATCAGGACAGAGAGGCCGTAACTTGCGACCACGACGCCGGCAATCGCCGGGCTCTGCCCGCTCGCCTCGAGCGCGGGCGCCAGGTAGGTGACGAAGCCGAACATCACGGCGCCGACGAGGACGGCCACGGCCAGCAAGAAGAGCGCCCAGCGGTGCCGCAGGACGCCGGCCACCTGCCGCAGCGGATTCTGGCTCGATTGCGTGACCAGCGACTCCGGGGTTCGCCGAAGGGCGATCGCGGCGCCGAGCGCGATGGCTCCCGGGATCAGGAAAAAGACACGCCACGTGAGCACGTGGGCGGTCAGGCCTGCCCCAAGCGTGCCGGCCGCGGTGCCGAGGGCCACGAAGACCAGCACGTTGGTGATCGCCTGTTGCCGGACGGTAAACGGGAATCGGTCCGCCAGATACACCAGCGTCGTCGGCATGACGCCGCATGCGATGCCCCCGGTCATGAAGCGAGCCACGAGCAGGGCGGTGAGATTCGGCGATAGCGCCGAGAGCACGTCCGCGACCGCGGTTCCCACCAGCGCCGCCCTGATGACCCGGACTCGTCCGAAACGATCCGCCAGCACCCCGTATGCGGTTGGCAGGAGGCCGTAGGCGAGGTAGTAGAGGCTCGCGACCCCGGAAACGGCCGCCAGCGAAACGTGGTAGCTGACCGCCATCGGGATGAGCAAGGGCGCCACCGCGAAGCGGTCGGCCATGGTCGCGAAGGGGCCGAGGTACAAGATGCGTGGGACGCCGCGCTGCGCCGTCGCCGCCAACGGTTCCCTGCTCAGCCCGCTGGTTCTCGCACGCCGACTTCGTCGAGGTGCAACAACAGGTCACGCGGGTCCTCGTAGACCCGATAGGCTCCGGCCTGCTGCAGCTCTTCGCGGCCGTAGCCACCCGACAGCAACCCGACCCCCAGCGCATGTGCCCGCCGCGCCGCCAAGAGATCCCAGACACTGTCACCGAAGACGATCGAGTTGGTGATGTCGACACCCAACCGCTCGGCGGCCGCCAGGAACAGGTCCGGGTCGGGCTTGGCATGGGCGACGTCGTCCCTTGTAATGATGACCTTGGGCTCGACGCCAAGCAACTTGATCGAGGGACCCGCCGTCTTCAGGCTACCGCTGGTGGCAATCGCCCAGGGTACGCGCTGCTTCGTCAGCCGGCTCAGCAGGTCGTGGGCGCCGGGCAGTGGCCGGACCTCCCCCAGTCGCCGGACGAAGGCTTCGGCGTGTTGGGCGAGAAGCCGCTTGGCTTCCTCGGGAGTGACCCGCTTGCCCGTTTCGCGCAACAACGCGTTGACGAAGAGTCCGCCACTCATCCCGATGCGCCGGTGAATCCGCCATACCGACAGCTCCATCCCGGCCTTCCCGAGGACCTCGTGCCAGGCGAGCACGTGCTGGTAAACGCTGTCGACCAGCGTCCCGTCGAGGTCGAACAAGAGCGCCGGCGGCTGTTCTGGCATATGGCTAGTGTTGCATGCGGGCAGCAGCCCCGGCCGTAAACGCGTTTAACCTGCGCTTAATGTGCGTCCTGTAGACTGCACCCTCATGTCACGAATCCCCCGACTGGCGATCATCGCTCACGACGGCAAAAAGGCCGACCTGGTGGCCTTTGCCACGTTCAATCGCGACCGGCTGGCGGAGTTTCAGCTGGTTGCCACGAGTTCGACCGGCAAGCTGCTCAAAGACAAGGTTGGGCTCGAGGTCGAGTTTGTCGAATCCGGGCCGCTTGGCGGCGACGTCCAGATCGCAGCGCGCGTCGTCGAGGGCGTGATCGACGGCGTCATCTTCATGGTCGATCCGCTCTACCGGCACCCGCACGAACCCGACATCCAGACGCTGCTCCGGATCTGCAACGTCTGCAATGTGCCGCTTGCCACTAACAGTGCGACCGCCGATGCCCTCATCGGCTCGCCGCTCCTCACCGAGCTCCGCGCCGCCAGCTAGCCGGACGGACTCGCCGGGAGAGACCCGGGGCGGATACTGTTCGAATCGACGTGATATCGGCGGGCGTCTGGATCCCTGGCGTAGCGACGACTCGACGATGCCCGGACCCATTGAACCGCTGCCCTGATCCTGCTACCGTTTCTGATGAGCGGGTCGGTGACAATCCAGAGGAGGGGTGGGCCATGATCAGATGCCCTTGCGAGGGTGTAGTGACTATCACGGTCTCGGTGAACGCCGAGGGTGCGGGCGACGGGCCCCTCGGGGAGGAGAGCGCCCGAATTGCATTCGATGAGAACGCTACGGCGGCTGGTAAAGCATTGCGTGACCGCGCCCACTTCCTGGCGGACCAGGTCCAGTGCGATGAGCCGTGCCAGAAAGGGCGTATCTATGTTGGTCCGCCATACATTGAGCCGAATGAGCCCATACCTGAGCCCGCCACCCCTCATGGGAGGAGAGTTCTGACGGGCAACGTGAGTGTTCGGGTGGTGGTCCCCTGTCGGAAGGGCTAGGCGTTCGATTCGTTTATCGGACGGGAACTTCCTCGCCATCCTGGGCCCAACGCGTGTGGAAGGAACCTGCGCGATCGATGCGCTTATACGTGTGCGCTCCGAAGTAGTCGCGTAAGCCCTGCACCAGGTTCGCCGGAAGGCGCTCGCGACGATACGCGTCGTAATACGCGAGCGATGAGCTGAAGGCGGGCACGGGAATGCCGCGGTCGACCGCGACGCCGACGACTCGACGCCACGCATCCTGCGCCGACGCCATGGCATCGCGGAAGTAGGGCGCGAGCAACAGGTTCTTCAAGCCAGACCCTGCCGCATAGGCGTCCGTGATCCGATTCAGGAAGCGGGCGCGGATGATGCACCCGCCACGCCAGATGCGGGCGATCGACCCCAGCTTCAAGTCCCACGAGTACTCGTTAGATGCCGCTTGCATCTGTTCGAATCCCTGGGCGTAAGCCACCATCTTCGAGGCGTAGAGCGCACTGCGCACATCGTCGACCAGCGACCCCGGTGCGGCCGCTCGCATCGCCCTGTTTGGGCCGGCGAGTGTGCGCGACGCGAGCTGACGGTCCGTTTTGAGCGCCGAAAGGAATCGAGCAAAGACGGCCTCGGTGATGGCAGTGACCGGGATCCCGAGGTCGAGCGCGGATTGCGAGGCCCACTTGCCGGTGCCCTTCTGCGCCGCCTCGTCGAGGATGACGTCCACGAGCGGCCGGCCTGTCGCGCGATCGCGTTTCCCCAGGACCTCGGACGTGATCTGGATCAGGTAGGACTCGAGGTCGCCCTTGTTCCATTCGGCAAAAATCCGGGAGAGCTCGTCCGCACCAAGGTTGAGCGCGTGACTCAGCAGGTCGTAGGCCTCGGCGATCAGCTGGATGTCCGCGTACTCGATGCCGTTGTGGACCATCTTCACGTAGTGGCCCGCGCCATCAGGGCCGATGTAGGTGCAGCATGGCTCGCCATCGACGTGGGCGCTGATCTTCGTGAGCATGGGCTCGACTTGCGTGTACGCGTCGCGCGCGCCTCCCGGCATGATGCTAGGGCCGTTCAAGGCGCCTTCCTCGCCGCCGGAGACGCCGGTCCCGATGAACCGCAGACCGCGTGCCTCCAGCGCTTTGCCCCGGCGGACGGTGTCGAGGAAGTAGGAGTTGCCGCCGTCGATCAGAATGTCTCCGGCTTCCAGGTATGGGGCGAGGTGCTCGATGGTCTCATCGACCGGCGGCCCGGCCTTGACCATGATCAGGATTCGGCGCGGCTTGTCCAACTGCGCAACGAGCTGCTGCGGGCTGTGGGCAGGCGTGAACGCGCCCTCCGTGCCGTATTGCTTCATGAAGTCGTCGACGCGCGACGTGGTGCGGTTATAAACCGACACGCCGAACCCATTGCGTGCGAGGTTGCGGGCAAGGTTCATGCCCATCGTCGCCAGCCCGACGACGGCGATGACGCTCACCGCGACCTCCGGCTCGCCCGCCGCAGGCTGACGCCCAGCATCCCTACGACGATCACAGGGATCAGCCACCAGGCGACGATGTGGTTGGCGTTCAGGATGGCAGACAGGATCAGTCCGATGCCGACCGCGGCAGCGACCGTCCAGTCATCGCCAACGATGAAGTCGTACAAGAACTTCGCGACTGCCACGATCCACGAAAAGGGCGGGGGCATCGGTTAGGCCGCCGGACGCAGGCCCAGGGCCCGGTTCCGCTCCAGGGCGATGTAGGTCAAGGCCGTCGCCACGTAGAGAACCAGCAACAGGGGAATCGCGGCGTCACCGCCGGGCCAGTCGATCCCCAGACCCTCGATCGCCCAGAAGGTGCCGAAGGTGCTGAGCAGAATCCCGACGATCAATTGGAGCAGGCTGCGTGGAATCCGTCGAACTGTCTGGTGCAGGGCGAGCCCGATCCCACCGACGACGATGATCGCCCCGACGCCGCCGATCACCGCGACCCCCAGCTGGTTCGCACCGGCGCCGAAGGTGACCACGATGAACGCGACCTCGAGCCCCTCCAACACCACGCCTTTGAAGGCCAGGAACCAGGCGGTCCAGTCCATGCCAGGGCCCGTCCACTCGGCGGCTTCATGCGGGTCCTGGCCGCCGATGCCGGCTAACCCTCGCGCCGCGACTCGCATGATGCCCTTGCGAAACCACTGCAGACCGAACGTCAGCAACAGCGCGCCGACGATCAAGCGCAATGGCCCGATGGGCACGCGGCTGAGGGCGGCGCCAAGCACGACCACGACCACCGCCAGCACGCCAAACCCGGAAGCGGCGCCGATCAGCGTCGAACGCCAACCGCGGGTCGCGCCCACCCCGACAACGATCGTCACCATCTCGATCGCTTCCACGGCCGAAGCCAGAAAGGTGGTGATGAGGACAGCCCAAAGGCCGGTCATCGTTTGACTCTACCGGTTTGCCGCGTATCAAGCACCCTACTTTCGAGTGAGTGCCACCCCGGCCGAGTTGGTGTAGGAATAGATGATGGCCACGGAAGCGTGACGGCGCCGGTCGAAACCCCGCCGCCGAGCAGACGACCAGCCCTGGTGGCGTTAACGCCCGGTCAGGCTTGATACAGGAGGGTCGCTGCTGACCAGAAGGTCGGCAAAGGCGTCGCTGTACTGCACCCGTCCCGAGTCGGTCACCGCAAAGGGCGCGTAGCCGGGACGCGCGGCGACCCATGCGACGCCAGCGCGGCCCATGGCGAAACCCGCCGTGGCGTAGGCGTCGGCAATCGTGAGGCTGGGCCCGGCGACTGTCAGGCTTAGCAGCGTGCGGGATGGAATCCCGGTTCGGGCGTCGACGACGTGGTTGCCCCGCTCGTAGGCACCACTGGTGGCGACGGCGAGATCGGTGCCTTGCACGACAGCGGCCACAGCCCTGGCGTCGTTCGGATGACGGATCCCGATCCGCCAGGCGCGCCCGGGTTCTGGCTCGCCCCGAATCACCACATCGCCGCCGGCGTTGATGCAGAAGTTTCTTGCGCCACCGAGCATGAGGATTCCGGCGGCGCGTTCGACCGCCCAGCCTTTGACGACGCCCGACGGATCGAGACGGCCGTCAGGCCGGCAACGCCAGGCGTTGAAGACCCCGTGGGTCTCTCGGTGCATATCCTCACAGAGCGATAGCACGTCGCCGACATCGGCATGACATTCCTCGACGGTCACCTCGCCACGACCGAGCCGGCTGATCTCACTCTGCGGCTTGTACGGGCTGAAGCGCACATCAACCTGGCGCAACCAATCGAATGCCGTCTCCACCAGCCCTGCCTCGACCTCAGGGTCGCGAAGATCGATGGAAATGACGGTTCCCATGACGTGCTCGACCCCGACCCGCCTGGTCATGCTGTCAACCATGGGCTTGGTCGAGCGCGGCCTGCACCGACTGCGCATAGGCATCGCTCGTGTAGGTCGCACCCGACAGGCTGTCGATCTGGGCGCTCTGCGCCTGCAGCACTTCGTCGTGCAACTGCGGCGCCGCGTACTGGCTGATCTCCGCCGAGCGCTGCCGGTCATACGGGAGTTGCAGCGCCTGCACGTCGGTGATCCGTCCGCCCGAGATCGTGACCTTCACCTGGGTGTCACCGAACTGGTTTTGGAAGTCCTGCCCGGTGTACTGCCCATCCTTGTAGGTCTGTCCGGAACTTGATGGCGACGGTGTCGGCGCGCTCGAGTCGCCGGGCGACGGTGATGGACTCGGGTTCGGGCTCGCCTGAGAAACGTCGGCGGCGGGGGTGCGCGGTCGCACCACCGCCGGCGTTTTGAAGCTGAAGAGCAGCACCACCGCGACCGCGGTGGCGACGATGGCGACGGCCGCGCGGGTTGGCATGATCGGCCTCACAGCAGCGCGAAGCGCTCGAAGTGGATTTGCTGGTCGGGCACACCGATCGTGCGGAGGACCTCCCGCATCCGCTGCATCATCGACGCCGGTCCACAGACGAACACATCCCGCGACTCGACGTCGGGGACAAGCCGCCGGAGCATCTGCGCGGACAGGGGGTCATCAGGTAGCTCCGGCGTGCCGCGCCGGCCGATGAGGTAGTGAATCGTCCCGCGACGGTCGCGGATCAGTTTGTCCAACTCCTCGCGGAAGACGATGTCCTCCCAGGAGCTGGCCCGGTAGATCAGGGTGATGGCGTCTTTCTTCGGCGGGATCTCTTCGACCAACGCCCGCAGCGGGGTGATCCCGATGCCACCGGCGACCAGCAGCACTTTTGACCGACTCTGGCGATGCGCCGTGAACAATCCATAGGGTCCCTCGACGGCGACCCGGGTGCCCGGATGGAGGCCCTGAAGGCCACGGCTGTCGTCGCCGACGCCCTTGACGGTGAGGCGCACGAACTGGTCATTGAGCGGTGCCGAAACCGAGAACGGGTGCGTCCGCCACCAGCCGTCGCGCGTCAGGAAGCGCCAGCGGAAATACTGCCCACCGCGCACGCCGAGCTGATGGAGCGCGCGCCCACCCACGTAGATCGAAACCACCCCGGGCGCCTCGGGCACGATCCGGGTCACCCTCAGCTGATGACGAAGGCTCATCCGCAACGGATGCCCGACGCGGAAGGCGAGAATGCACAGGAGGACGGCTGCGTAGAGCGCGATCCAGTACCAGCGGGCGATCGCGTCGTCGGTGAAATCGGTGCCGACCGCCAGCTCGTGCCCGAAGGCGAGGGCGATGGCCAGGTACGCGTAGAGGTGCAGAAACCGCCAGCGCTCCCATGTGAGGCGGCGCCTGGCCATACGGAGCGAGGTCACGGCCACCATGATCAGCAGGGCGGTGGCGGCGGTCGCCATCAACACGTAGGGATAGGTGGTGATCAAGGTCCAGGCCTCGGCGACAAATGATTTGCCATCGCCGAGGGCGTAGCCCGCCGTGCTGAATACCACGTGTGCGCCGATCAGGATCGTGACACCGAACCCCAACCACCGGTGCCATTGGGCAAGGCCGTCCATCCCGAAGCGACGTTCCAGCCAGGGGCTGCGGGACATCAAAAGAACCTGGACCAGGGCGCCATAGGTCCCGACCAGCGCGGTGATCTGCCCCGCCGCCGTCAGCTTCGCCGAAGGGCTGCCCAACTGATTCAAAGCGCCGTGGCGCACCCACATCGCGACCACGAGGGCGGCGTTGATGATGATCAACACGATCACATCGCCGGCGGTGAAGACGAGGCGACGTGGGCGGGCTGATTGACCGGTTCGGTTCCCTCGCCGATCCGGTGTCTCTTGGCGGGCGGTGATGCGACTCATTCCTGATATTGGGCGCGAGCGTTCAACGCGCTGCGGCGCGCGACCCCGCACCATCGTGGCAGCAAGCCGTGAACGGGAAATGAGGCGCGACTAAGGATTCGCTAAGGGCCGCGATCCTCGCTGCGGCGCGGCCGGACGGCGGCCGATGGGACCGCGATCGCGTCGCTGGCCGGAAAGGTCTCCATCAAGGCTTCGTCCAGCGCATCGTACTGATCGCGGTCAGCGTCCTCGGCCGTCAGCTGGTAGGCTCCGGGGCGACCTTGTCGAGCTCGGCCAGCTCGGAAGGGGCCAGTTCCAGCGCCACGGCACCGAGGTTCTCCTCGAGGTGGGCCACCTTCGAGGTTCCCGGGATGGGCAGCATGACCGGTGAATGTGCCAGCAGCCAGGCAAGCGCGACCTGGCTCGGCGTCGCCCGGTTGCGGCGCGCGATCTCGGCGATGACCCCGGCGGCGGCGAGCGTTCCGCCTTCCACCGGGCGCCAGGGTAGGAAGGCAATTTCCTCCCCTGAGCAGAACTCGAGGACGGGCTCTGACAGGCGCTCAAAGACGCTGTACCGGTTCTGGACCGACACGATCGGCGTGAGCTTTTGCGCCTGCTCCACCTGCTCGGTCGTCACGTTCGAAAGACCGATGTGCCGGATCTTGCCTTCATTCTTCAGTTCCACCAACGCGCCGACTGATTCTTCGAACGGGACCTTCGGGTCCGGACGGTGAAACTGGTACAGATCAATCTGTTCGACTCGCAGTCGCTTGAGGCTGCCCACACAGGCCGCGCGCAGATGCTCGGGACGACCGTCAGGATCCCAATGCCCCGGCCCCGGCCGCAGCAGCCCACCCTTGGTCGCGATCAAGAGCTCCTCTGGATAGGGGTAGAGGGTCTCGGCGATCAAGCGCTCGCTGACCTCCGGCCCATAGGAATCGGCGGTGTCGATGAAATTGATCCCGAGCTCCAGCGCCCGGCGCAGCACGCGCTTGCACTCCTCCCGGTCGGCCGGCTCGCCCCAGATCCCTTCCCCGGTGATACGCATGGCGCCGAAGCCGAATCGATTGACCGGCATGTCGCCGCCGATGTCGATGGTTCCGGCAAGGGCGCCGGTGACTGTGCTCGTCGTGCGATCTGCCATAGCGTCCTCCTGGTACAGCCGCCCCCGGCGTGGAGAGGGCGGCGTGTCCAAATAGCCGCCCCCGGCGTGGAGAGGGCGGCGTGTCCAAATAGCCGCCCCCGGCGTGGAGAGGGCGGCGTGTCGTGGTCGGCTGTGATCTAACTGTAGGCGCAAGTCGGGGTACGATGCCACGATGAAGCTCGGTCTCAACTTGCCCTACGAGGGCAGCCTCTCCTTCCCGCAGGCGCTTGAGCTCGCTCAACGCGCCGAGGCCCTCGGCTTCGAATCGGTCTGGATGCCCGAGGCGTATGGCATCGATGCCGTCTCCACCCTTGGCGCCCTCGCCGCCCGTACGCAACGCATCCACCTTGGTACCGGCATCGTCAACGTGTTCAGCCGCACCCCGGCCCTCCTTGCGCAGACGGCCGCCACGCTCGACCTGATCTCGGGTGGTCGGTTCATTCTCGGGCTGGGGACCAGTGGCCACCAGGTGGTGACCGGTTGGCACGGCATGGCCTTCGATCGGCCGCTCCTCCGCATGCGCGAAACGATGGCCATCGTCCGCCAGGTTCTGCGGCGCGATCGACTGGTCTTCGACGGTGACGTCTTTCATCTCGACAAGGGCCTGAAGCTTTTGGCGCATCCCGTTCGTGAGACCGTCCCCATCTACCTGGCAACGCTGACGCCCGGCGGCCTGCGCCTGACCGGTGAGCTCGCCGACGGCTGGATCCCCACGCTCTTCTCCCCCTCCCACATGAATGTATTCCGTCCGGAGCTCGAGGCGGGCGCGCGCATCGCCGGGCGATCCCTCGATTCCCTCGCCATCGCGCCGCACGTGCCGGTCAGCATCGACGATGACCGCTCACGCGCGCGCGATGCCCTGAAGCCGTGGGTTGCTCTTTACGTTGGCGGCATGGGCTCTAAAACCAAGAACTTCTACAACGACCTCGCTAGCCAGTACGGCTTCGCCGACGACGCGCGCATACTCCAGGAGCTCTACCTCGGCGGCAAACAGCTCGAAGCGATCCGCCGGGTGCCCGATGCCCTCGTCGATGCCATCAGCATTGCCGGCCCCGCCTCGTACGTTCGCGAACGACTCGAGGTGTGGGCGTCCGCCGGTGTGACGACGATGCTGGCCAGCGTTCACGGCAAGGCGCAGCCCGATCGGCTGCGCAGCCTCGAGATCCTGGCCGCAGCCGCGGACGCGGTCGACTAGCATCAGTTCAGGACGGCAACCATTCAGAGTGAGGTGACCCGGAGATGCCCGTACGCACAGCGGAAGCCAGGTGGCAACGGTCGCTGCAAGATGGATCGGGAACGATGCGGCTGGGGAGCGGCGCCTTCGAAGGCTCGTATTCCTTCAAGAGCCGAATGGAGGACGGCCCCGGCACGAATCCTGAAGAGTTGATCGGCGCGGCGCACGCCGGATGCTTTTCGATGGCGTTCGCCAACGGGCTGACGCAGGCCGGCCACAAGCCACAGGAAATTCGCACCTTGGCCAACGTGCATTTCGACAAAGGCGACAAGGGCTGGGGCATCTCTCGCATCGAGCTCAAGACCGAAGGCAACGTGCCGGGCGTCGACGAGGCAACATTCCAGCGCCTTGCCGAGGAGGCGAAGCAGAATTGCCCCGTCTCGAAGGCGCTGGCCGCTACGCCCATCACGCTGCAGGCCACGCTCAAGAGCGGGGTCACCGCCTAGCGGCGACGCCATGAGGGCGATGCGGCTTCGGGCGCCGAACGAGCCCCTCCGCCTCGAAGACGTGCCGGTCCCCGTCCCGGCTGAGCGTCAGCTCCTCGTCCGGGTCTCGGTCTGTGCGGTCTGCCGCACCGACCTGCACATCGTGGGCGGTGAGCTGGACGCGCCAAAACTGCCGGTCGTGATTGGCCACATGGTCGTGGGGCAGGTCGAGGCTGCCGGTGAGCGCGCCTACCGGTTCGAGACTGGTGAGCGCATCGGCGTTCCCTGGCTCGGTTACGTCGACGAAACCTGCCGCTTCTGCCGCGGCGGCCTCGAGAATCTGTGCGTCGACGCCCGCTTCACCGGCTACCACGTCGATGGGGGTTATGCCGAGTTCTGCGTGGCCGACGAGCGCTTTTGTTTTCCACTGCACGAGAGTTACGACGACCTACACGCCGCACCGCTGCTCTGCGCCGGCCTGATCGGCTATCGCGCATTACGGGCCGCGGGCGATGCGCAGCGCATCGGTCTGTATGGCTTCGGCGACTCGGCGCACATCATTGCCCAAGTCGCCCGTTACCAGGGTCGCCGCGTCTTTGCCTTCACCTCGCCGGGCGATACGAAAAAGCAGGCGTTCGCGCGCACCCTGGGGGCCGAATGGGCCGGCGACTCGCTCACCCCGCCGCCGGAGCCCCTCGATGCCGCCCTGATCTTCGCGCCGGTCGGTGCGCTGGTGCCCGCCGCGCTCAAAGCCCTCGATCCCGGCGGGGTTGTCGTCTGTGCCGGCATTCACATGAGCGACATCCCATCGTTTCCGTACGAGCTCCTCTGGATGGAACGACAGATCCGCTCGGTCGCCAACCTGACGCGGCGGGACGGTGAGGAATTCCTGCAAATTGCGCCGAAGGTGCCGGTCCGGACCGACGTCCATCCATATCCGCTGGCCGAGGCGAATCGGGCCCTCGACGACCTCGCCAATGGCCGCTTCGATGGCGCCGCGGTCCTGACAATCGCCTCCTGACTGTCACGCGCGCCTTTCCACACCGGGGCGCGCTGATCGGGGTTTCTTAGGGTCGCCTCATGATGGCGGGCTAGCCTGTCATCGAACTGAAAGGTCTGCGCCCTCACCATTTCCTCACATGAACAACCGCCGCAGACTGATCGCGGCCCTCGTCGCCGGCGGCTTGCTGGTGGCCGTTGCCGCGGTCGGCATCATCTATCTCGTCATCTTCCCCGGATCGTCGCCGCAAAAGCTGGCGCTCAGCTCGCCGACGCCGTCCACAACTGGGTCCACCGCCAGTCCGGCGTCGACGCCTAGCGCGGGAACCTGGAGCGTGACCACAGGATCACAGGCCGGCTATCGCGTCCGCGAGCAGCTCGCCTCCCTCCCCGCCCCGAGCGACGCGGTCGGGCGGACGACCGCCGTCACCGGGACGATGACCCTGGCGCAGTCGGCAAACGGTTACAGCGTAACCGCCGCGACCATCACCGTTGATGTGACCAAGCTCACCTCCGACCAGGCCAGGCGCGATCAGCGGATTCACTCGCAGGGACTCGAAAGCGACCGCTATCCGACCGCCACCTTCCAACTGATCACACCGATCGAGTTGCCGGCTACGGCCGCCAGTGGCCAGGCCATTGAAGTCTCGGCGACCGGCGCCCTGACGTTGCATGGGGTGACGAAGACGGTCACGATCCCGATCGCTGCCCGGATGACCGGTTCGAAGATCGAACTCGTCGGCTCCATTACTTTCCCGTTCAGCCAGTTCGGGATGACTCCCCCGAGCATTGGCGGTTTTGTCACCGTGCAGGACAATGCGACCATGGAATTCCAGCTCCTGCTGGGGCAGTCGGGAGCCTAGCGATGCGGATCCTGGTAGCCGAGGATGATCGCGGCCTGCGTGAGGTGCTCGTGCAGGGACTGGAGGATGCGGGATACCTTGTCGACTCGGTCGACCGCGGCGACGATGCCATCGAGCAGCTGAAGTTCTATGCGTACGATGTCGCGATCCTCGACTGGCGAATGCCCGGCGTGCCCGGCGTCGAGGTCGCGTCCTGGGCCCGACGCAACGATCGGCCGACCGCGATCCTGATGCTGACCGCGCGCGACACCCCGCCGGACCGCATCCAGGGTCTCGATGCCGGCGCGGATGACTACCTCGTCAAACCCTTTGACTTCGGCGAGCTGGTCGCCCGGGTACGGGCGCTGCAACGCCGGCCGCGCGGCGTCGGTGCGCCGGTGCTCAACCGTGGCGGGCTCTCGCTGGACCCGGCCCGCCGCCAGGTCACCCTCAACGGCAAGCTGCTGAACCTGACAACCGCCGAGCTCTACATCCTGGAGCTGCTGATGCGCCGTTTTCCCTCGGTCGTCGATCGCAAAGCCATCGCCGAGCACGCCTGGCGTGACGAGACCGAGCCGCTGGGGTCGAACGTCATCGACGTGAAAATGAGCCGGCTCCGCGCCAAGCTCGTCAACTCCGGCGTCCGCATCCTCACCGTCCGCGGTTCCGGCTTTCGTCTCGAAGAAGCCGAGACCCCGTCACGGTTTTGACAGGAAGTGGGGCGCATCATGCCTCTATCGGAACGCAATTCCATTCCAGGAGGTCCACAACGATGACTAGTGAAGTTGAGCGGATAATGCGGGGCGCGATTGGCGGCGCGGCAATTGGCGGCGGAATCGGTGGGACGCTATTTGGCCTGGCGGGCACCGTCATGGTCGGACTCGAGCCCATCGTCTTCATGGTCTGCGGCGTCTACGCCGGTGCGGTTTACGGCGGCGTTGTCGGCGCACTGCGAGGCGCACGCACCGAACTGGCTCCCGCGATGGCACGCTCGCCCGCGGCCTGATCGATTCGCCTCTCCCCTTTCCCCACGGTCCCGGCCGCTACGGCCGGGACTTTTTGTCGTCCAGGATTGCGCGCGTCGCCGTGATGAGCGCCATATCGATGGCAACGAACAGCAGGCCAAACACCAATCCGAGCAGAAAGGCCGCGACCGCGCCTAGGGTCGCGAAGACCAGGGCTCCAAATGCCACGATGCCGAGGGCGCCGTTGAGCGCAGAAGAGATCGCCAGGATCAAACCCAGGAATGCCAGGAAAGCGACACCGTTGACACCGCCATTCCAGGCCGCCCGTTCGATGATCGTGCCGACCGGTAATGTCCTCAGCGTTGCCGTCAACGCTCCGCGAAGCGTGCGGTGCGTGGACCAGACTGTGGTCAGCCACAGCGCGCTAAAGAGCGCCAGTCCCGCGATCGTGCTCAGACCGCTCAGCAGTGACGTCAGCGCGCCCGTGGCATAGAGGACGAGCACCAGCGCGACGATCAGGACGGCGGCATGGAAGGTCCCGAGCGCGAAGACTACGAGGCGGTTCCGTTCGCGACTCGCCAGCTCAGCCATGTGATAACCACACCGCGAGGCCGGCGATCCCGACAACGATCGCGGTCGTGCCGCCGTAGAGTGCCGACAGCAGTCCCGGCCGCGGTCTCTCCTCGCCGGCCATGGTCACCACGACCAGGGTCCTGGGCACGGACACGACGGCCAGCGCGAGAACAGCGACGAGCTTCACGATCAGTTTCGTCCCCCAGCCCGACGCCGATGCCGGCAAGGCGTCACCGAAGGCCCCGAGGTTGCCAACGCCGGTCATCACCTGCAGACCGATGGCGGCCCAGAAGATCCACTCGTACCGCTCGGCAACATGAACCACCATCCCGTCGTTGGCGCGGTTTCGAGGCAGGCTCAGCCACCACACGAGCAATGCGCCGCCTAGGATCGCCGCCATGCCGGCGACATGAGCCCAGCGGACGAACAGGCTCAAAGCATGAAGCGCAGGCATGCCGTCAGACCATCAGGTTGCGGGCTGCGCGGCGGTGACCCCATCGGAAAGCGGCCGGGCGTGGGCACGTCGATCTCCCAGCAGGATGCCGCTGAAGAGGCCCGCAACGACGGGAATGCCGAGGACGCCACCACTGAAGACCATCGCCAGCGCGGGCACGGGACAGGTGCAGGAGAACGCCCAGCCCACCCCGAAGCAGACCCCACCATAAAGCTGGCGCCGCCGCAGCGGCGCCTGGACCAGCTTGAGCGGCCCGCCGAGCGGCGTCACCCACCGGGCACGCTGAAGCAGCCACAGCAGCGGCATCGCGGTCACCACCGCCGAGCCGAAGACCAGGTACGGATACGCGTTCTGGAGCAATAGCATCCGGTGGATGAAGTCGGCGTCCCCGAAGCCCGCCGCCGCGATCAGGAACCCGAAGGCGATGCCGGAGAGCAAGCCGACTCGCTTCATGCCCGGCCTCCCGTCAACAGGTTGAGGCCAAGCGTGACGACGATCGCCGTCAGGAAGAAGGTGAATGCGGCGACGAAGCTGCCGATCCCGCGCGCCGCCGTCCCACACAGGCCGTGTCCCGACGTGCACCCACCGGCCCAGCGGGCGCCGTAGCCCATCAGGAGTCCAGAGAAGAACAGGACGGGAATGGCCCCGATCGGGTTGACCCATCCCGCGATAAAGGCGTAGCCCAGGTGCAGGACCGGACCGCCCTGGAGCACGGTCGCCGCCAGCACGCCGATGATGAGCCCGACGAAGAACCAGGCGCGCCAGCCCTCCGTCGCGCGGCCGCGCACTGTCTGGATCGCCTGGAGGTAGGCACCGCTCGCTCCCAGCGGCCGGTTTGCGACAGCGTAAAGAGCCACCGGGACGAGGCCGATCAGAGGCCCAGCGACGAACCAGGGCAAGTGGTGCGGGAGCAGGGGCATCGTGGCTACGATAGCTATGTGATCAGTGCCCGCGCGACACGCCAGCTTGCCGAGTGGCCCGAGCTGCCCTACGAAGCCTGGGCCCCGACGATGGAAACGCTGCACATGAAGCTGCAGATCATCGGCAAGATCCGGCTGGCCCTGACCCGCCGCAACCGCAGTGGGCCAACGTGCCGCTCTACCTCACGGCACGAGGGCTGACGACGTCGCCGATGTGGAGCGGCCGGACGGGCTTCGCCATCGACGTCGACCTGATCGACCACAACGTCATCGTCGCCCTCAACGACGGGCGCATCGAGCGGGTCGCCTTGCGCGCCCGGCCGGTTGCCGACTTCTATCAGGAGCTGATGGGCAAGCTCCGCACGCTTGATATCGAGCCGGCGATCACGACTGTGCCCTCAGAGGTCGACGACCCGATTCCTTTTCCGCAGGACACGGTTCACACGGCGTACGAGTCGGAGTGGGCGCATCGCTTCTGGCGCCTGCTGGCGCGCGTCGACCTGGTCTTCAACGAGCATCGCGGGCGGTTCACCGGCCGTGTCAGCCCGGTCTCTTTCTGGTGGGGAACGTTCGACCTTTCGGTGACGCGGTTCTCGGGCCGGCGCGTGGAGCCGCCCGCCAATGCGGGGATCATCCGTCGCGTGGGCGGCGACGCCGAGTCGGTGTGCGTCGGATTCTGGCCGGGGAACGCGGCCCTGCAAGAGCCGGCGTTTTTCGCCTACGGCTACCCGGCACCGGATGGCATCGAGCAGGCGCCGATCCGCCCGACGGCCGCGGCCTGGAACTCGGCGGTTGGCGAGTTTATCCTGCCTTACGAGGCCGTGCGTCGCAGTCGCGATCCGCGCCAGGCGCTCCTCGATTTTGCCGAATCAACCTTCCTCGCGGGCGCCGGCCGCCAGCGTTGGGAACCTGCCTTACTGACGCCCTACTGAGGCCAGTTCTCAGACCGGCGCCAGGCGCAGCGTGGTCGGAAGAAGGGAGCGTCGCAGCATGTCTTTGGTTTCGTCCGGCCATCGCTCCCCATACTTCTTGCGATACGCCACGTTTACCGCCCGGATCACAAGCGGGTTGCGCTCCGGCTCAGCGCGGGCGGTTACCTTGCGCCGGCTGAGTCGGATCGTGACCAGCGGGTTGGCCAGGGCTTCCCGGTACCAGCGGCCCTTCTTGCCTTTATAGGAGCGAACGTACACGCCGTACTCCGTCGGCACGATCCAGATGGTGACAAGATGCAGGGGCGATTTCGCGTCGCCGCGCGTTTCAATCTCGACCTCGTCGCTTTCGGCGATTTTCCAGAGCAGGTCTTCGACTTCTTTCGCCACCGATCTCATCCTAGGCCCGTCGGCGGTTAGGCTGTCGGCATGAACTGGCGGGCGTTCGCCGAGGCCTTCATCACGCTGGTCGTGATCATGGATCCACTCGGCAGCGCGCCGATCTTCATTTCGCTCACCGCCGGGCGTACCGCCGGAGCGCGGCGGCGGGCCGCCTTGGAAGCCGCCGCGGCCGCCGGCGGCTTCCAAGGC
>Ga0102924_1003368_pt1 | contig 16819 bp, 20 predicted proteins | sample PaiPotPPM11metaG_FD_80116 | JGI IMG/M metagenome (GOLD analysis project Ga0102924, IMG submission 80116) | Iron sulfur acid spring bacterial and archeal communities from Banff, Canada, to study Microbial Dark Matter (Phase II) - Paint Pots PPM... ...
ATATATCGAGCTCATATATCGAGCTCATATATCGAGCTCATATATCGAGCTCATATATAAGGTATGCGCGCTGGGGGCTAAGCGAGACTACTCGCCTTTCCAGGTCGGTTTGCGTTTCTCGGCAAAGGCGCTCAGGCCCTCTTTGGCGTCGGCCGTCTCGAAGAGCCGGAAGATCCCGCCCCGCTCCAGGGCGAGCCCGCTCTCCAGCGACATCTCAAGGCCCTGCTTCGCGACCAGCTTGATCTCGCCGATCGCAACGGTTGGTCCCGCAGCCAGGGTCGCGGCGAAATCGATCGCTTCGGACAGCACGTGGTCCGGCGCAACGAGGCGGTCAACGACACCCAGCGTCGCAGCGGTCTTCGGATCGAGCGGCTTGCCGGTCAGCAACAATTCCATCGCCTTCTGCCGGCCGATCAATCGCGGCAGCCGCTGGGTGCCGCCGTTACCCGGCAAGAGGCCGAGCGTGACTTCCGGCACGCCGAGCCGGTACTCACCCTCGGCGGCAAACCGGAAATCGGTGGCGAGCGCAATCTCGAGACCGCCGCCGAGGCAATGGCCACCGATGGCAGCGATGAAGACTTTCGGCGTGTGCTCCATCTTGAGCAGCACCTCGTGCATGTGCAGGATGGTCATCGCCCGCGCCTTGGAGCTGACCGTCCGGAACATGTTGATGTCGGCCCCGGCACTGAAGAACTTCGACAGGTCCGACATCAGGACGGCGGCGCCAATCGATTCGTCGAACCGGATCTCGTCGATGGCGGCGTTGAGGTCGTCGATCAGGCCGCGGTCATAGGAATTGGCGGGTGGACGGTTGAGATGAATCAGCGCGACGCCATTCCCTTCGCGCGTGACCGACACAACCTTCGAGGTGGTCGCTTGCTCCATCGATCCCTCCTTTGTGTACCCTGAAGTCTAGTTCGGCCCATAGATAAGAGGAGTGGCAACTGCATGAGCACGATGGTGATTGACGGCAAGCCCGCGTCGGCCCGGTCGGGCGCGACCGTGGAGATCCACGACCCGGCAACCGGCGAGCTGGTCGACAAGGTCCCACAGGCGGGCGTCGAGGAAACCCGCCAGGCGATCGACGCGGCGCATACGGCCTTCCGCGGCTGGGCCGACACCCTGCCGCAGAAGCGCGCCCAGATCCTGATGAAGGGGGCGGCGCTCGCCCGCCAGCACCTCGACGAAGTCGCCACGCTGCTGACCCGCGAACAGGGCAAGCCGCTGCGCGACTCGAAGATCGAAGCGGAGCGGTTCGTGGAGAACATCGAGTACTACGCCATGCTCTCCGCTTCTGGCGCCATCCGCGGCAAGCACGTCCAGCTCTCGGTGCCGGGCGCCTTTGGCCTGGTGGTCCGGCGCCCGCTCGGCGTGGTCGGCGCCATCATCCCCTGGAACTTTCCGCTGACCCTGCTCGCCAACAAGATCGCGCCGGCGCTGGCGGTGGGCAACACCGTGGTCGCGAAGCCGGCCAGCACCACCCCGCTGTCGACCATCCGCCTCGTCGAGCTGCTGAACGAGGGCGGGCTGCCACCGGGCGTCCTCAACGTCGTCGTCGGCCCGGGGGCCGTGGTCGGCCAGGAGCTGATCAAGAACCCGAAGGTCCGCAAGATCGGATTCACCGGGGAAACCCAGACCGGTAAGCAGGTGATGGCCGAGGCCGCCTCCGATCTAAAGCACGTCACTCTCGAGCTGGGCGGGAGCGATCCCGCGATCGTTTGCGACGACGCCGACCTCGAGCAGGCGAGCAAGGCGATCGCCATCGGCCGCTTCTTCAACGCCGGCCAGGCGTGCCTGGCGGTAAAGCGGGTCTACGTCTTCGAATCCGTGGCGGACCAGCTGATCGAGAAGCTCGCAGCGCGGGCTAAGAAGCTCAAGGTCGCCCCGGGGAGCGACGCCGCCTCCCAGATGGGCCCCATGCACACCGCAGGCGGCCGCGAGACCATCGAACAGCAATTGAAGGATGCGCTCGATCGCGGGGGACGCCTGGTTGCCGGTGGTAAGCGGCTGAGTGGTGCGCCCTTCGACCGCGGCTTCTTCTTCGAGCCGACGATCGTCACCGACGTCCCCTGGGAGGCGCGGGTCTGGCAGGAAGAAACCTTCGGCCCATTGCTCCCGATCGCCAGGGTCAAGGACCTCGACGAAGCCTTCGAGCGCGCCAACGACTCGGAGTTCGGGCTGGGCTCGTCGATCTTCACCAGGGATCTCAAGCGCGCCCAGCTCGGAATCGACCGGCTCGATGCCGGCTACACGTGGGTGAATTCGATCCAGGTGGCCTACGACGAGCTCCCCTTCGGCGGTACCAAGCACAGCGGCTTCGGCAAGGAACACGGCATCGAGGTGCTCGACTTCTACACGGAGCAGAAGAGCGTCGTCGTGGCGGGCGTCTAGCGGCGAGCGAGCTCGTCGAGAGCCTTAAGGACCGCATCCTTACCCTCCGGCTGAACCAGCCGGAGGTCCGTAATGCGCTGAGCTCCGGCATGGTGCGCGCGCTGCATGCGGCGCTGACGCGAGCTGGCGACGACGACGCCGTTGCTGCCGTCATCGTTCTCGGCACGGGCGACGCCTTCAGCGCCGGCGCCGACCTGAGAACGTTCCTGGCTGACGACCCTCCGCTCGCCCGGGCCCTCGAGCGGCGTGGGCTGGGCGCGCTATTCCTCCTGATCGACGCCTATCGCAAGCCGCTGGTGGCCGCGGTCAACGGCGATGCGCTCGGGGCCGGTTTCGGGCTGGTCGCCGCCTGCCACATGGCGGTGGCCGTTGGGACCGCCCGCTTCGGGCTGCCGGGGGTGCGCCTCGGCATCATGCCGATGACGATCATGCCGGTGGTCTTTCGCACCCTGCCTCGCAAGCTCGGGATGGAGCTGATGCTGACCGGCCGGCTGATGGAGGCGCCCGAGGCACTTGGAAGCGGGTTCATCAACGGGCTGTCTCCTCCGGACGGACTGCCCGCGGCCGCCGCCCGGCTGGCCCTCGAGGCGTCTAACAGGCCTCTAACAATTGGGGTGTAGTGATATTTGCTACTGTTTGAACGTCGATTTCGACATAAGGAAGGGAGGTAGCGCATGACCCAACGATCTGGGTGGAAAGCACTGTCGGGGACCGTGCTCGTGACATTGCTCCTGGCGGCCTGCGGCAGCGGAAGCACGGGCACATCAGAAAGTCTCGCGCCTGATCAAACGCTTCGGTTTCCCATCAACGAAGATATCGGCACTCTCGACGCGGCCCACATCTCGGCGCTGGTCGACTTCGACTTTGGCCAGAACGTCTTCGACTCTGTCGTCACCTTCGACAAGAGCGGGAAAATCGTTCCCGATCTAGCTACCGGGCTCCCAAATGTCTCGTCGGATGGCCTCACCTACACTTTCCATCTCAAGCACAACGTCAAGTTCTCGAACGGCGATCCAGTGACGGCCGCCGATGTGATCTACAGCTGGAACCGGACGGCGGCGGCGCAGGACGCGTACGCTCCGAACTTCTCGCCAATCGCTGGCTATGACGCCCTCGCGGCGACGCCCCCGACGGCGAAGACCATGACGGGGCTGACGAAAACCGATGACTACACCGTCGTGGCCAAGCTTTCCAACTCGGCCGGTTGGTGGATGTCAGCGCTGGCGCTCGGAGGCGCGTCGTGGGTCATCGACCAGAAGGTCGTCCAGGCCAAAGGTGAGGACACCTGGTGGACCACGCCCGAGGGATTGGTCGGGACCGGGCCCTTCAAGATGACGGCCCGCACCCCAAAAGCCTCCCTCGATTTCGCTCCTGTGAGCAACTGGTGGAACGGCTCCACGGGCGCCCTCAAGAAGATCCACGTTGACGTCGTTGCAGACCCAGCCTCGTGGGTGACGAAGTACGAGCAAGGAGGCTACGAGATCGTCGGCTATGCTGACATGGCGGCGACGAACGAGGACATTCTTCGCTACAAGGCCGGAACGCACGCCAACGAGCTGACGCTCAATCCGGCGGTCCGCTCAACGTGGGTCGGCTTCAACTTCGAGAAAGGACCCTTCGCCGGCGCTGCCGGCAAAGATGGGCGCAAGGCCTTCAGCATGGCCATCGACCGTAGCCAGATGGTTGATGTCGCCTGCGCGAAGGGCGCGACCTGCGCCCCCGCCACGGGCGGCTTGATCCCCAAGGGGCTCAAGGGCTATCTGGGCGACGGGCAGGATGCGAGCGCGAAGTTCGACGCCGCAGCGGCCATGACCCTTTACAAGCAGTGGGACCCCACCGGCTCGAAGGTCAAGAACCTCACCTACAGCTACAACCCATCGGCTCAAAACCAAGCGACTGCCGAGAATCTGCAGGCGCAGTGGAAGCAAAACCTCGGTGTGACGGTCAAGCTGGAGGCGATCGATCGGCAAACCTTCTTCACGAGCCGGGACAAGAAGACTTACATCATGTTCCGGCACAGCTGGTCAGCGGACTACGACCATCCGCAGGACTGGTTCGACAACCTGTATGTCACCGGTGCGGGCAGCGGTGGCACCGGCTACTCCAACAAGGCTCTGGACCAGTTGGTCACAAGTGCAGATCAGAAGCCGATTGACCAATCGTTGAACGACTACATTCAGGCGCAGAAGATGATGATTGACGACTCCTTCAGTGCGCCGCTTTACTACGGCGTTCAGCCGTACATCATCAAGCCATATGTCAAGGGCGCCGGCGGCAATGCGTTCTTCGACTATCTCTGGACCGACATAAGGATCCTGCAGCACTAGACCGGTTTCGACGACCAGACACAGAAGGAGGAGAGCCCGCGCGGAAGCGGGCTCTCTCACTTTAAAAGAGGTACTGTTTAGGTAGTGACGCGCGGGACACTCATCTATATCGTTCAGCGCCTGCTGCTTATCAGCTTCACGGCGATCGCCATCTCGTCCATCGTCTTCATCGGTGAGCACGCCCTGCTCCCCGGCGATGCGTTCGTGTCGGAACGGCCGCACAATCCGCGCGAGCTGGCCATGCTGCTCCATCACTTCCACCTCGACCTGCCGCTGCCGCAGCAGTATCAGGTGTGGGTGACCGGTGTCCTGCATGGTGACCTGGGCGAATCCCTCGTCAACCGGGGGGTCCAGATCACTCCGCTGCTGGTTCGAGAGCTCGGCACCAGCGCTGAGCTGGGCGCCGCCGCCCTGGTGTTCACCGTCGGCCTGGGCCTTTTGTTGGGATTATTCGCTGCCCTCAAACAGAACACCTGGATCGACTATGTGGCGAGCTCCACCGCCGTCGTGGGCTACAGCATGCCCAGCTTCGTGATCGCCACCGTCCTGGTCCTCCTCACCGGCAAGCTGCTGTACATCTGGACCAACGGCGCCTTCTACTACGAGATCGGCTGGGGTAAACCCACGCAGATCCTGGTGCCCGCAATCGCGCTGGGCTTTCCTTATGCCAGCATCGTCGCCCGCCTCACCCGGGCCAGCATGCTGGAGGTGATCCGGCAGGATTACGTTCGAACCGCCTGGGCCAAGGGCCTGCGCCCGCGCATCGTCATCATCCGCCACGCCCTGCGCAATGCCTTGATTCCCGTGGTCACGATCCTCGGGCCGCTGGCCACCGGCATTCTCACCGGCGTCGTGGTCATCGAAAACATCTTCGGGATCCCGGGCCTGGGCAAGGAGTTCATCGACAGCATCCTGAACCGGGACTACAACATCGTGATCGGCGTCTTTACCTTTTACGCGGCGCTCGTGGGACTGGTCAATCTCGGCGTCGACCTCCTCTACCCCGTCCTGGATCCGAGGATCCGGTACTGATGGCCTCCCTGCCCGGTACCGCCCTCCCCGAGGAGTACGTCAGCGATGTCTACGAGATGCCGGAGCAAGTCACCCTCTGGCAGGACGCGTGGCGACGGGTCCGGCGCAACAAACTGGCGCTGGTAGGCACCACCATCATCGGCATCCTCGTCCTGACCGCGGTCGTCTCTGTCTTCTGGACGCCGTACCCGGTCTGGAAGCAGGCGGTCGGTCCCACCTACGCAGGCATCAGCGCGCAGCACTGGCTTGGCCTCGACGCCTCCGGCCGCGACATCTTCAGCCGGATCATGGGTGGGGCCCTGATCTCGCTCCAGGTGGGAGTTGGGACGATGCTGATCGTGTCGGCGATCGGGATCGTGATGGGGCTCCTGGCGGGCTTCTATCGGGGGGCGATCGATGCCGTGATCTCACTGGCGATCAACATCTGGTATGGCATTCCGGACTTGTTGGTCGTCATCCTGCTGGTCCTGCTCTTCGGGCGCAGCCTGGCCAACATCGCGTTCGCGATCGCGATCACCCGCTGGATGGACATGGCGCGACTGGTGCGCGGCCAGACCTTTGCGCTCCGCGAGCGTGAATTCGTCGAGGCGGCGCGATCGACCGGGACGCGCAACCTCGTCATCATCGCCCGACACATTTTTCCCAATGCCCTGGGACCGATCCTGGTGCAGGCCACCTACGCCGTGCCGCAGGCGATCCTTTTCGAGGCCTTCTTGAGCTACCTCGGCCTGGGCGTGCCACCCCCGACGCCGTCGTGGGGCGCCATGGCGGCGGACGGCTTTCACGCCCTCGAGCTAGCCCCCCACATCGTGCTGGCCCCGGCGATCGCGCTGTCGCTGACGTTGATGGCCTTCAACTTCGTCGGCGACGGGCTGCGCGACGCGCTGGACCCCCGGATGAGGAGGTAGGGTCTCGACCAGCCTGCTGCGCGTTGAAAACCTGAGAACGCAGTTCTTCACCTCGACCGGGGTCGTCAAGGCTGTCGACGGCGTCAGCTTCGAGGTGGCCGAGGGAGAGACCGTCGGAATCGTGGGCGAGTCCGGCTCGGGGAAGTCGGTGACCGCGCTGTCCTTGCTCCGGCTCGTGCCGGAGCCGGGGCGGGTGGTCGACGGGCACGTCATGTTCCGCTCCGCGGACGTGCTCAAAATGGACCACGAAGAGCTCCGGGAGTTTCGCGGCAGTGACGTCGCGATGATTTTTCAGGATCCCATGTCATCGATGAATCCCGTCCTCCGCGTCGGCTTCCAGATCGAGGAAGCGATGGACGCGCACCAGCGGTTCACCCACAAACAGGCCAAGGAACGGATCGTCCCGATGCTGGAGACGGTGCGTATTCCTGCTGCCGGGCAGCGCGCCAAAGACTACCCGCACCAGTTCAGCGGTGGCATGCGCCAGCGGGCGATGATCGCAATGGGGCTCTCCAACGAGCCGTCGTTGCTGATCGCCGACGAGCCGACGACCGCCCTGGACGTCACCGTCCAGGCCTCGATCATCGAATTGCTGCGCGATCTCAACCGCGAGCGGGGGATGGCGATCATCCTGATCACCCACAACCTCGCGGTGGTGGCCAGCCTCTGCACCCGCGTGATCGTGATGTACGCCGGTCGCATCGTCGAGTCCGGGACAACCCGGCAGATCTTCAACAGTCCGCAACATCCCTACACCTGGTCGCTGCTTCGGTCCTTACCTCGCGTCGACGAGCTCAAGCATGATCGGCTGCTCAACATTCGCGGTCTTCCGCCCGACATGACGAACCTGCCGACGGGGTGCAAGTTCCACCCGCGCTGCCGTTTCCGCGTGGAGCGCTGTTTCCGCGAGGAACCGCCGCTTGAAGAAGTCGATCCGGGCCAGCTCGCGCGCTGCTGGGTGCTGATGCGCAACGCGCTCAAAGATGAAGACCACGACTGAGCTTTCCGCCCAGCCGGCACCGGCGGCTAAGGACGAGGTGCTGGTCCGCGTGCAGGACGTGGTCAAGCACTTCCCGGTGGGCGCCGGCCTTTTCGGCGCCCAAGTCGTGCACGCCGTCGATGGGGTTAGCTTCGACATACAGGCCGGGGAAACCCTGGGCCTGGTTGGCGAGTCGGGCTCCGGCAAGTCGACGCTCGGTCGCGTGATCGTCCAGCTGATCCCGGCCACCTCGGGCTCGGTTTTCGTCGAGGGACGGGAGCTGACCAAGATGCACGGGGAAAAGCTGCGGCGAGTGCGGCAGCGGATGCAGATGATCTTCCAAGACCCCTACGGATCGCTGAACCCCCGGATGACGGTCGGCGCCATCATCGGGGAACCGCTACGCAATTACGGCCTCGGCCGGCGTCGGGCGATCGAGCGCGCGGTGCAGGAAGTGATGCGGATCTGCGGGCTGAATCCGAACTTCGTCAATCGCTACCCGCACGAATTTTCCGGCGGTCAGCGGCAACGGATCGGCATCGCCCGCGCTCTGGTTCTGCGACCCACCTTCATCGTCGCCGACGAACCCATCTCCGCCCTCGATGTCTCGATCCAGGCCCAGATCGTCAATCTGCTGGAAGACCTGCAGGCACAGTTCCACCTGACCTATCTGTTCATCGCGCACGACCTCTCCGTGGTGCGACATCTCAGCGATCGAATCGCGGTCATGTACCTGGGCAAGATCGTCGAACTGGCGCCCAGCCGCGAGATCTACACCAAACCGCTTCACCCCTATACCAAGGCCCTGCTCAGTTCCATCCCGGTGCCGGACCCCGACCGGGAGGCGCAGCGCCGACCCATCCTGTTGAAGGGCGAGATCCCCTCCCCCGTCAACCCGCCGAGCGGCTGTCGCTTCCACACGCGCTGCCCGATCGCCCAGTTCCCGATCTGCGCCGAGCGGGAACCGCCGCTAGAGACGAAAACATCCGGGCATTGGGCGGCCTGCCACTTCTCCGACAAAGTGGCGGGGTTCTAGCCGCCTCGTAAGCCCCCGCGGATGATCGCCCCGGGCAAGCGTCGCTCCTTCCAGCGTCGGGTGCTCGCCTGGTACTCGGCGCACGGTCGCGATCTCCCCTGGCGAAAGACGCGCGACCCCTACGCCATCCTGGTCTCCGAGATCCTCTCCCACCAGACGCAGATCTCCCGGGTGGTCCCGGTGTATGAGGCGCTCCTTAAGCGCTACCCCACCGCGGAGGCGATGGCCTTAGCGCCTGTCGAGGCGGTCAAGGCGATCACAGATCCCCTCGGGTACAAGATCCGCGGGCGCTGGCTGCATGGCGCCGCCGTACAGGTGGCCGATCGGTTCGGCGGCGTCATGCCGCAGACGCTGCCGGAGTTGCGGCAGCTGCCAGGCATCGGGCGCTACACCGCGGGCGCGGTCATGAGCTTTGCTCACCAGCGGGACGCGCCGATCCTCGATACGAACGTCGCCCGACTCTTGCGGCGGTACTTCGGCGTCGTGGCGACGCCGCGCGCCCGGACCAGCGAGCTGTGGTCCTTAGCCGGCGCCGTGATTCCGAAAGGAAAGGGTTACCTGATCAACCAGGCGTTGATGGATATCGGTGCAATGATTTGCCGCGCGAATGGGCCGCGATGCGATGCCTGCCCGCTCCGACGCAGTTGCGACTTCCGGCGGAAGGCAGCGCAGGGGTTACGGCGACCCCTGCGCTAACGGATCGGTCCCTAGGTCCGGACTGGCCGCTCCTCTCGCGTTCGCGCCGGTTCAGCTTCGTCGAGGAATACACGGCCAGTTTGTGCGATCCGGTCGGGTTTGCTGGTTGCGAAGTAAATGAGCAAGGCGATCCCCGCGACCATCCAGATTCCGATGATCAGTGGAGCCAGATTGGACGGGGGTGACAACGCGCCAATGCCGAGATTGGCGAAGTCGATGCCCAGCGCGGCCGCCAACGCCGGAAGGAAGATGAGGCTGCCGACGATCGGCACCACGCCGTTCCAGAGGATGTTGAACTCGCCGCGTTGCTCGCGCAGATAGTAGACCATGTTGCTGAGGTTGGTCAGGATGTAGATCACGACGACGATGATCCCCGCCATGGTACCCAGCAACGCGAAGGCGGGCAAGGGGCCACCAGCGATCGTGCCCAACGCCACCGCCAGGATGATCCCACCAACGGCTTGGACGTTGACGGCCCAGTAGGGCGTCTTGAAATGGGGATGGATCCGCGCCAGCATGCGGGGCAAAAGCCCGATACGCGCGAGCGAATAGCCCACTCGAGTGGCCGCGTTGGCGCCGGCGTTCGAGTTTGCGATGGCGCTATTCAGGACGGCAAGGATAACAATGATCAATCCGGGTCCCCAGACTGCTTGCGCCATCGCCGACCACGGATCGCTGTTGTTGAGAAGCGCGAAGCCGTTCTTCGGGTCTGCCATCTTGTTGGGACCGAAGTACACCGTCGCCGCGTAGTAACAGAAGAGGTAGAAGAGGCCGATTAACAATGCCGAGAGGATGACCGCCCTGGGGATCGTCCGCCGAGGATCCTTGGCTTCCTCGGCCAGCGGAGCCGCGGCCTCGAAGCCGATGAACGCCAGAATCGCATAGATCATCCCTGGGAAGACTGATCCCCAGCCTTTCGCGTTTCCGGTGTTCGGCGCGAAGACCGACAGCGTGTTGTTCCCCCCGGCAGCGATAATCAGCGTGATCGCGAGCGCCACGAAGACAACGATCTCGAAGGTGCCCAGCGCGACGCCGGTGCGGGTCGAGAGTCGAATCCCGCGGTACGTCAGCAACCAGACGATGAGCCCTGCGACCACTGCGAAGGGCGCCCAGAGCCAGAGCGGCCAGCCGAAATGCGAATTGAGATTGGCGGCCAGCTCGTTGCCGAAGATCAGGTAGAGGAGCGGCGCGACGATCGGCTCCGCCAGGATGAAGCCCCAGGCGACCAGGAATCCGACGTAGGGATGAAGTCCACGAGAGCTATAGGTGTAGAGGCCGCCGGCCGACGGCAGGTGGCGGCCCAGCTGGCCGATGCTGACGGCGACCAGCAGGCAGGCGACGAGCGCCAGCAGGACGGCGAGCGGCAGACTCCCACCGGCGTAAGGCGCGCCGACGATGATGGAAAACGCGACGGCCGCCGCGGGCGCCATGTGGGTGATGGACTGGAACAGGGTTGGCGCCAAACCAACGGCATTTCGCTCGAGTCGATGCGTTTCGACGGATGTGCTCATGAGTCCCTCCTCCTTTTAGGCGCGAACATAACATTTCGCGCCGGGCATCGCAACGCCGTGCCGGGCTAGCTGTCCGTCCGGGTCTCGGCGGCTTGTTCGTGTGCCAGGGTCGCCTCGGCGTCGGCGCGTGAGATTACTCCTAACAGGCGGCCTTCGGCGGTCGTCACCAGGCTATTGGTCTGGATCTCGTGGTCCCGCATCGACTTGAGCAGCTCCTGCAGAGTGACGTTCGGTCGGAAGGTCTTGGGGCCGGGCCGCATCACCTGCTGGGCGGTCGCCCGCGGGTCTCCGTCAAGCTCCTTCTTTCGCAACAAACCGAGCACCACCCCCTCCGGATCGACAACGACGCAGGTGTCCCACCCTTCGGTGCGTCGTCGGATGTCACCGATCGTTTCCGTCAGGCTGCAGGTCGGCACATCTGAGCCGGCGACGTCGCCGATCCAGATCTCGTCGACGGCCTCGCCCTCGCGCGGCTGGTTCTCTTCGTACCAGGCCTGTTTGCCGGGCTTGTAGTCGATCACGGTCTTGAATCCCAGCGTCTCGAGCCGCGACGCGGCCCGCGGTGAGAGGTCTCAGCCGAAGTCGTTGCAGTAGACGAGCACGGGCCGGTTGCGATCGAGTCTCGCCGCCGTCGACGCATCCAACTGCTTGAGTGGGATGTTGATCGCCCCCGGGAGGTGATCATGCTCGAACTCGTCAGCACCGAGCACGTCGACCAGTTGCGCCCCATGCTCGAGCAACTGCTTGACCTCGGACACGGAAAAGACCTGCCCTGACATGGGTCTAATCTACGCGGCGCCTGCGCCCGCCAGGCTCAGCGAGCTCGCATTCGGTTGTTTTTCGGAATTGTGCTCGACCTCGGCCAGTCCCATGGAACTCCGATGTCCCCGGTGGTGTCTTCAATATCCACGCGACTGCCGCGTCCCGGATCCCTTGGCCTCTCCTTTAGCCATCGTTTTCCTCCCTCAGCGAGCCCACACACCAATCGGCGTGAATCTTAGCGGCACGTCGACCAGGATCAGTTCGCTCGCCCGGGTTGCGCGCAGGCGTAGCGCCGGCTCCTCACGTATTTTCACGGCATCGCCGGTGGAGAGTTGGTCCTGACCGGCGACCAGGTTGCCCTCGATCAAGTACAGGTAGCCGCCGCGCCCCGCTGAAAACGCGTGGGAGACCTCGGTGCCAGGCGGCAATGCCGCCACGTATACGGCAGCCGCGTCCTGGCGCACCTTCAGCGCATCCGCATCGGGCCCGATCACCTGCAGGAGGCGACCGCTTCGCTCCTCTTTTGAGAACTGACGCTGCTGGGTGCCGGGTGGGAGGCCCGGAGCGTCGGGAAGGATCCAGAGCTGCAGGAACTCCATCGGCTCGGTCCTGGATGCGTTTTGCTCGGAATGCTCGGCGCCGGAGCCCAGCGTCATCAATTGGACGCCGCCCGGCTGCAGGATGCCGTCGTTGCCGAGGCTGTCGGCATGCCGGAAGCTGCCTTTCCAGACGTAGGTAATACCCTCGATGTCGGCGTGCGGGTGCATCGGCCAGACCGCACCCGGAGCCAGTTGATCGTGGTTGAACACTCGGAGCGGCCCGATGCCCATCTGCCGCGGGTCGCGGTAGCGATCGAAGGAGAAGTGCCAGCGGGCCACAAACCAGCCGCCGTCTTCCCGGTGGATCTCGCGGTCGCGGCGCACCTCGAGCATGGACGTTCTTTCAGACTAACTGGTCCACTTGGACGGCGATCCCCGGCCGAGTGGACTACGGCCCTGTAAGGCTTGCTGCGTAGCCTCAACTCATGCGACGCCAGCGGTCGGGCCAGGCCCTCGTCGAATATGTCGTACTGCTGGCGCTGGCCGCGTTGGTCGCGATCGGTACCGTGAGTCTCGACGGGCGCCAGGTGTCCAACGTTTTCGGACGGGTGAGCAGCGCGATTGCCAACCCAGCGGGGCTGACCACCCCATCAACGTCGCCGACCCCGGCGCCGACGGTAGCGACCGCCTCGCACGATTAAGGGATCTGGATCGAACGCTTCGACAGCCCCATCCAGTAGCCGTCGATGATGCTCGGCAGGGGCTCCCCGTGGCTGTCGCCGGCACCCAGCGTTACGAACAACGGCGCGAGGTGTTCCGTCCGAGGATGCGCGTACCTGACCGCCGGAGCCCGATGGACGAAATCGGATAGTTCGTCGACGTCGCCGTGCTCGAGTGCTTCATGGGCCCAGGCGTCGAACTCGCTGGACCATGCCGGTGGGGGCGCGTCCAAACGGAAGTCCCGGATGTAGGGCAGACCGTGGGTGAGGAAGCCGCTGCCGATGATCAGGACGCCCTGATCGCGAAGCGGTCGCAAGCGACGACCGATATCGAAGAGCTGTTCGGGGTCGAGGCTCGGCATCGATATCTGCAGCACCGGCACGTCAGCGTCCGGGTACATCACGGTGAGGGGGACGTAGGCGCCGTGGTCAAGCCCCCGATCAGGTTCCTCGGCGACGGGCTGGTCGGAAAGCAACCGGCGCACGTCGGCGGCGAGCTCGGGGGCGCCGGGTGATCGGTACTGCTGCCGGTAATAGCGCTGCGGAAACCCGCCAAAGTCGTACACCAATGGCGTCCCAGTGCGCGTTGCCCCCATGGTCAGTGGGGCATTCTCCCAGTGCGCCGAGACCATCAGGACGGCTTTCGGACGCGGTAACGCGCTCGCCCAGGCGGCCAGCTGCGCTACCCACACTGGATCGTCGACCAGCGGCGGTGCGCCGTGTCCGATATATAGGGTCGGCATTCGACTGCCAGCGTGGACTCGCTGCGCGCGCTGCGCAACCTCAACCGCTGCGCCCTCGGGCTCGACCGCCGAACTCTGCTCCTGCGGCTTCAGTTCTTCGTCCATGTCACCTGCCTCCTTATATTTTATGGGTGGCTGCGGATCATGCCGTCTCCGCCGAGGGATTGGTCAAGCGTTACGGGCGCGTCCGCGCACTGGACGGCCTCGACCTCTACGTTGACCAGGGAACGCTGCTCGCTCTGCTCGGGCCGAATGGAGCGGGCAAGACGACCGCGGTGCGCATCCTGACGACCCTGCTGAAACCCGACGCCGGTCGGGCCACCGTCGCCGGATTCGACGTCGTCAAAGACGCCAACCGGATCAAGTCCCAGATTGGCCTGGCGGGCCAGTCGGTGGCGATCGACGAGTATCTGACGGGACGCGAAAACCTGGAGATGATCGGGCAGCTCTATCACATCTCGCGGCGCGACGCAAAGCGTCGCGCGGATGAACACCATGAGTGTTTCCATCGTGCGGTCCGTCATTGAGCTCGGTCATAACATGGGACTTCGGGTCGTTGCCGAAGGCGTCGAGAATCGCGAAGCCTGGAACAAGCTGGTGACGCTGGGCAGCGACCTGGCGCAAGGGCATTACCTGTGCCCTCCGATGCCGGCGACGGACCTGACGCGCTGGTTCCGCGAGTCCGGCTTGGGTCCTCTCGCTCAGGCGTCGTCCGGCTAAGCGGCGGCGCGTTGAGTCGTGACCGCCTGGGTGCGGAGGCTGAGCGCCGCCAGGCCGACCAGCCATCCGCACAGGCAAACCAGTGTGAGGATGGGCCAGATCGGCGCGCCATATAGGGGCACGTACATCCCGAGCGTCACGGCTTTCTGCCAGCGTGGCGGGTTCATGCGCAGGATCAGCCAGCCCGCTAGTACCAGCGCCGAGAGGTCGTAAAAGTTGACGTAGGGGCTGACCAGCACGCCGCTGATCAGGCCGACCGCGATCGGAAGCGAGGGGCCGCTGCCGCGGTCGCGCCACAGGATGACGGCGGACACCGCAAGCACCAGCAGGATCCCGATGATGGCCAGCGGGAAAGGCAGCTGCCGGAGCAGTGACGACTGGATCGGTCCCGGAACGCCGCTCACGGCATGCACCGATTGCGAGATGTTATGGAAGACCGCAGTCCCTACGGCCAGCAGCGTGACGATGGCGAGCGGCACGCTGACCGCGAGCCAGGCGAACACCACTCGCCCATACCCGGAGAGCAATAAGGCCAGCGGCACGAGGAAGGCGATCTGCGGCTTGAGGATCAGCGCGCTCAGTGCCAGGCCGGCGAGCCAAGGACGGCCGCGTAAGAGAAGCCACCACGACAACGCGACGGCGGCAACGACCACCAGGCAGACTTGGCCGAACAGGATACCGACGAAGACCGGGAGCAAGGCCGCGGCGCCCCCGAGGTGGATAAGGCGCACGGGCCCGCGGCCCGGCGCAACCAGGTACCAGGTAAGCCCGAGGGCGGCCGCCAGCAGGCCGGTCCAGATCCAGCCGGCCAGCGTGTAGGGAAGGTAGCTCAGCGGCGTCACCATCCAGGCCAGCTCCGGTGGGTTGAGATAGGGCAGCGGTTTGCCCACCGCGTCAGCGACGGGTGGGAGGAACACCGCCGGGTCATAGATCGCCGCCCACCCGTGGGCTCGCCCCAGCTGGGCAGCGAGGTAGTAGACATAGAAGTCGGGCTGGGGAAGCTTGTAGTGCAACGTGTAGGACCACCTGAGGTCGACGATCGCGAGGACCAGGCTAAGACCGAGCGCGGCGGTGATGCCGTGCTCGCGCCGAAGTCTCAAGTCAGGCCACCTCCCGTCTGTCCACGCTGACGGTGGGCCGGGCAGGCAGGAGAGAAAGCCCGACGACGGCGAGGCTCAGGTTGACGACCGTGTCCACGACGAAACCGGGCAGTGTCGGCGCTACCGGGAACGCGTGCCCAAATGCCAGCACCAGCATCAAGTCGTACGTCGCGTGCACGGCCATCACCGGCCAGATGGTGTTCATCCGCATCCGCACCACGCCAAAGAGAATGCCCACCAGCGCGGCCTCGAAGATCTGGTAGGCGACCCCGAGCTCATCTGCGCCCGGAAGGAAGAGGTTGTCCAGGTGGCTGAAGCCGAAGAGGGTTGCGGCGAGCGTTACGCGTAGGACGGGGCTGAACCCGGAGAGCGCCTGCAAGACAACGCCGCGGTAGGTGACCTCCTCCATAAAGATGTCGATCAGCACGAAGCCGACCTGGAGGACGAGGACCAACGCCGTCGTCGCCATGACACCCCGCGCCCAGAGCCCGGCGACGGGCAGCGCGAGGACGAGCAGGAGGGGAATCAAAAGGTGCGGCGCCCGCCACTCGCGCAGCGGCGTGAAGCCAACCCGCCGCCACCAGTGCAATCGGGTCAAGACGACCGCGATGAAGAGCCCGGGAACGAGCACCAGCGCGAACGGCATCAGGTACTGCCACCAGCTCGAGCCGCCGGCGGCGACAATCCCCCGAATCGCAACCAGGGTGCCGGTTTCGATGATGAAGATGCCAAGGGCAAAGCGCAATGCCCTGCGCCGCGGTGGCTGGATCAGTAGCAAGCCTGCTGCAGCCAGGATCAGTCCGATGCCGAGCTTGACCAGCCAGTCCAGGCCGGGCAGGACGTGAGTCGAGACTGGGTCCCCCATCTCTCAGGTATGACGCGCAACGGCGCCAAAACTGAACGCGCCACGAGGATCTCGTGGCGCGTCGAGGCCGACTTCAGCGACTCTTCGTCAGGCTGGAATTTGGACCGGCTGTGCCGAGCGGCGGAAGGGGATGCCCCGGTCGCCGCGGATCCAGAGGTAGACCAGAGGCACGATCCCGATGATCGAAATGACGACGTACCCCGTGATGCCACCGAACATGTCGAACGCCGCGTGCAGGACCGAGACGCCGATATAGGCGATGAGCACGCTCCAGGTCAGACGCAAATGACCTTTGCGCGCCGCATGGAAGATCATCTCACCAAGAATCGCCGACCATAGGCCGTGACCAAAGGGCGCGAGCACGCCGCGCCCTCTGTGTCAACCTGAGGTGAGACACTTCCCCGGGCGAAATTGATGAGCCAAGAGGGGGCGGTAAGGAGAACATCCCGTCATGGTGACAATGCCCTTGGTGGAGCAGTCCACAGAGCAAC
>Ga0102924_1003370_pt1 | contig 16815 bp, 16 predicted proteins | sample PaiPotPPM11metaG_FD_80116 | JGI IMG/M metagenome (GOLD analysis project Ga0102924, IMG submission 80116) | Iron sulfur acid spring bacterial and archeal communities from Banff, Canada, to study Microbial Dark Matter (Phase II) - Paint Pots PPM... ...
CTTCGGGGATTCCGTCTCCAAAGGACTCTCCGGCGCCTTGCAGTACCCTCGTTCGGGCCGTTATCGATGCAACCTTTGTCCATACCGCCGATGGCGATAATAGAGCCGTTCTTGCAGTACCCTCGTTCGGGCCGTTATCGATGCAACGCCCTCCATTTATGTTGAAGCGGCGCGGCTTGTCATCTTGCAGTACCCTCGTTCGGGCCGTTATCGATGCAACCGCGTAATGGCGCAATAGTAAAGAGCCGATTTATGACTCCCGGAGCGGTACAGCCCCTTTCTTGCGCTTCTCATGGCGCCGTTTGCATCTCGGTTTCATCTTATCATGCTCTGCAAGACCGTTACTCTCGCAACATCTTTTTTGACAGAAATGAGGGATGGTTTGCGAAGTCCATTTCTGCGAAAACAGGAAGTCAATCTGGATGAAATTCGCCCTCATTCCCGGTTTTACCACGTTCATCATCTGCTTGCCTGAACGATTTGCGAAGCCTCGCTCGTTCCTGGCTGTTTTTGGGCGATTCTCCTACACCACATCGTTGCAAAACCGCCGGAATTCGCAGGTGACGCAGCGACGCAGCGATGTTGGAGGAGGAGGTATGATCTCCCGGTCAATCACCTGCTGTATCTGTCCCACAGTCTGACGGACTTTCCGTTTGAGATGTTCGGTCATCGCGATTGGTTCGGCTCTCCGCAGCGGGATCGAGTAGAGAAATCCTTGGTTGACGGGCAATCCCCAGGCTTCTTCCAACAGCAGCGCGTAGGCCGCCAGTTGCAAGACAAAATGCGCTCCGGCTTTTTGTTCGCTCAGTTTATATTCGACGACGATCCCCTGTGCGTTTTGCGCTTCTCGTGATGGCGTCGCTATCGCCAGGTCTACGCGCCCGGTCAGACCCAGTTTTGTGGACTGTAACGCGAGGTGGAAAGCGCGCCCGCCCTCCGTCAGGCCATAGGTGCGTAAGCTGCGCCGTTCCTCACGTTGATCCTCTTCCACATGGCTGCGAATGCCCTCTTCCATGCTGTAGGTCACGGGTCGGATGCGCGGCAAACAGTACCGGTAGAAGACGATGCGCCGGCAGTACGTATACTGCTTGAGGTCAGTGACTTCCAGGAGCCAATTGCTCATCCTTTTCCTCCTCCTTTTGCTCAATGAGCCGTCGGCTGGTCCAACACTTCTCGTCGAGGCTATAGAGCTGGACATTTGCGCCATGCTTGCCAAGCCGTCGTTTGATTTTGAGTAATAATTCTCGCTGGTGTGTGGCGCTGAGTTCTCCCAGGAACGCGCTGTACTGGATGCGCTGCAAGCCATAATCCAGGCAGGCATCGGCCACTTTCGTGCGCGTTCCATCATGGGAGATGTCGTAGATCAAAAGGCAGCGCATATCTCTCACCACCCGGCCACAAATGGTACGTACTGTTCGCGTTCCCCGCGCAAGAACACCGCCAGATGGCGCGCCTGATTTTGCAGGATAAAGCGTAGCGCCTGTCGCTTCTTCTCATACACTTCGCTGCTGGCAAGGCGTTCCAGGACTTTCTCCGCCAGCTTTTTGCGCGTGGTTTCGGTCAGTCGCCCCTCCTCGTTCTGTTCTATCGCCATATGCAGATTGACCATGCCGATCACGGTGCGATCAACCACGGTCTGGCGAAATTCCTCGATCAGGTCAAGCACCAGGCTCGGTTTCCCCGGTCGGTCAGCGTGAAGGAAGCCACCATAGCTATCCAGACCGGCCAGCACGATTGCCTGCTCCACCTGACTATACAGAATGCCATAGCCATAATTCAGCGCGGAGTTCATGGGATCGGTTGCGCCGCGGGTCTCGCGTCCGGGCCAGGCCAGTTCCGATGGTATGACCTTCGCGATAGTGTTCCAATAGCGTTGGGCGGCGCGGCCCTCGACAGAAAGCACCTGTTCGCGCAGCAACTCAATCTTGTCGCCGCGCAGTTGCTCAAGCTCATGCAGGGAATCGCGCATCTCGGTGGCGACGAGCATCATTTCCTCGTAGAGATCAGGAGCCGTTTCCTTGCGATACTTCGCCATATAGCGCAACAGATTGGCCTGATTCTCCAGCTTGCCGTGGACAAAGGCTTTGGCGGCAGCAACCCCGGCGCTGGTCTCATAGGCCAGCAATTGCGCCCGGCGCGTCAGCACCGTTCCTGTCAGTCCCGCCGCGTAGATGCCTGCGATTGGCGTTCCATTGTGGCTGAGAAAATGGATGGGGATGCCTTCTTCACAACAGGCTCTGATGGCATCGCTCGACACCCCTACGCCGCTATCGACGATCAACACCTGCTGTAAATTCAGCAGGGGCGCTTCCGCGATCGTCTTTTGCTCTTTAGTGACACGCAATCGCCCCTGGTGCTTGCCAAGAAAGACGCCTTTGCCTTCAACAATCAGTTCCATACTTGCTCCTTTGAAACGGTTTCAGCGAATACTCTTCATAGGAGCAAGTATACGGAGAGATTCCGCAGGGAACGCGGAATCTCCTCAGGGATGATCGGTTTTGAGACAAGGTGGACGCCGAACGTTCTACGCTTCGATCGTGTACCAGCCATTCCCTTTCACACAATTCTTGCCGACATGAATCAGTTCGCCCCAGGTTAACAATTCACGAAATGGGGCGAGATCGCCAGCAAAAGTGGCGCGCCCGCAAAGGCCGCCAATTGGTGAGAAAGACTTTTGCCGCTGAGAGTAGCTTTGGACCTCTTCCCACGCGGTGCCATCGTTGATACAGTTCACCGATTCGGCCAGATCGAGCAACTGATGCAGATCGTTTGCGACGCTTCCCTCACCTGAGCCATCTCCGTACTCGTTTTGTAATGCAGCAAACCGCTCGAACAAGCGCCAGATCAGGGGGCGAAAGGCAACTTTGCGCAGTGCGTGTGCCTGCTCCACAAGCCGCGTGGGTGTCAGGAAATGCAGCGTGATTGCGTCTGTTGCCAGTGTAGCAGCCTTTGCTCTGACTTGATCAGGAGTCACTGTGAGAGCCGGAGCATCCACTTTTGGGCGATCGGCCTGATAAATAGTCCGGCGCTCCTTGCTCAACGGGTGGTACGAATCGATCCGTTTGATCTTAAACAATCCTCGCTGTTTGCCGCTTTCCGTGACTCTCTTCCCCAGACCGCTGCTTTCCAGCAGCGGAATGGAGAGGACAAGGTAGGGAAACAATTGCACAATGCTGCCAAAGAGCGTCACACCAAAGAGCAGCTCCTGTCCCGGCTCGTACCTCCTGGCTTTGCCAAGCGGTGGGAGTATGATATATGGGCGAGGAACATCGCGCCCGCGAGCGTTTTCTTCACGCAGCGGCGCAACCAGGGCGCTGACCGGACACAGCGTATGTAGCGGACAATCGGCACAGGTGGGAGACGCCTTGTTCGTACAAAAGCGTCTCCATACGGCATCGAAAAAATTTCCGCGCAGCGCGGAGCCGCTGTGATCATCCAACTCCAGAGGGGTGATCACCTTCGCGACAAAAAGAAAGTGATGTGTGACCAGCATACCCATTTCATGTCTCCTCCATGATACGTTGATAGTGGCTATAGCCCCGGCTGGAACGGATCAGTCGATAGGGCAGCACGATATGGCGGATGATACGATCCTTCCCCAACGTCAGTCGTTCTTGATTGTAAATGTTGGCGCGCTGGAAAGTCAGCGACTTGCCACAATCATCAAGCATCTGGAGGACACCATCAGCACGGAAAGTATGCGGCTCGTCCTGGGTGAGGTCGATAAACGAAGCATCTGGCAGGTGGTCTACCAGCCTTGGCGTTTCAACAAGCTGAATAAAGCCTCCTCGTTTGCCAAGATAGTTTACTCCAGTCAATAAACGCGACAATTCCTCCGACAACAACGCTTCCGTTGGAGCGGCAAGCGCCAGTTGGAAAGAGTCACGGTAGTAGACATATTCGCGATAAGCAATGGTCGAGTAGAATGGGTACTGTCCTTTGTCAAATTTATCGGCTAGTTTCTCGTGCAGGCGCGCCTCGAAATCTTCTCGCGTCTCATCTTTCTTTTGCGACTCTTTTGATTCGACAGGACGCCAACTCTTGCTGAATCCTTTGAATACCAGGATATCCTCTGGAAGGGCAACGCTGAGCATGAGGTCACGCAAGAGAGGGAACAACCGTTCCCCCTCTGTGATGCCTAATGTGCGAATAGCGACATCTAGCAGCGCCATTTTCAAGGCATATGGTGTCATAGTTAGCAGGGTTTTACCACCGGATGATGTTGCCGCTGCTGGTTTGAGCGAGAGAGGCGCAACCGGTAGGTAACGCGTGAGCATCCACATAGCAGATCTCCTCTCACGGCTACTGACCAACTGGCAACGCCAATGGGGAACTCTCGTCTATCAGCTTCCGCATTGTTACCGCGAAATCACTGATTGTACCAAACGCTTCGTATGTCACTATTGGCTCATCGTTGCCGTTTAGTGCGCCAACAACCCCTTTGAGTTGCTCTTTATACAACGTGTTATTGTCTGCTCCACCCATCAACGGACTGATCAAAGGGGCAGGAGTCGCGCTCTGGCTAGTGGTAATCACGCCTTCAAGCGCAACCAGGTGAGGTAATTGCGTCGAACGCATCGCGCCATTGAGTTCGATAAATGCATACAGCAGACTTTCCATCAACAATAATGCGCGCCGCTGCCGTTCTGTTCCCTCGATAGCATATTCCTGGCTAATATCGTTGTAGCCAATGCGCGAAAGTTCCAGGTGACACACAATCGCGTAGATGCCGCTGGAGGCTGGACGATGAAAGATGCTCTGACCCAGGTTTGCGCCACTCTTTTGTCCTTTCGCGTCCTCGTCACGCTTTTCAATCCCACGCTCTGGGACGTACTTGGCATGGAAATAGCTGTCGGTACGCACACGTTCCGGCATTCCCAGCACCCAGCCAAATTCGCTGATGGATTTGCGCGGTGTGGATCTACCTTCTGTTACCAGAAAGCCAGCTACATCATCGATGGCACACATTCGCAGTACCTGGTTGATGAACTCAACATCTTTCTTCGAAGCAGTAGCAGTAAATTGCTGGTCGGCGTTAATGCGATTGACATTGAAACGCTTGCAGCCCTGGCATAGAGGCAGGCGCTGCTCACGTGCTTGCTGATAAAAATGTTCCATCAGAACGTGTTTGAGCATATCGCCAGAGATCGCATTGACGCTATGTAATTTCCCATCGTCGCCGATAATCTCGACCATACGAGTCTGAATCTGATTGCTTTCGCCTCCCTCATTATTGAGGCTGTGCATGTTAAGAGTTGCTCGTGCCGCGATGGAAAGGGATGCAATGGATGTCTTCATGTTGATGTACTCCTTATCTCGTGTCATTCTTTAACTATTCCTCTTCTTCAAGGGGCATGGTATCGCCTTCCTGCTTCGGCATTTTGTTTGTAGCTCCTTTGAACGAGTAGCCACAAGCTACCAGCAGGGTCCCAACAACCTCAGGGGCATGATTGTCCACCAGATCAACAATCGCTTTCAGATCGTCCTCACCTGTCATATAGCGTAGATGACGTTCTTTCCGATCTTGCGGCGTCAATGGCCGTGGTTCACGATGCTCTTTTTTCGCAATCTCTTTGATCGCTTTCTCGTCTTCTTGAACTGTCTCTGCATTGTACTTAAACAAGAACTCCGAGAGCGCTACCAAAAACTCATCCTTGTGTCGTGCTTTACGCATCAGTTCCTGGCCGAGACCATAGCGAACCTCATACGTGCGGTCATCCTTCAAAATGCGACGCTGCTGCGGAATAATGGTCGCACGACGGATAGCATCAGCGATATGCTGAAATCCCTTGTTATTGACAATTTCCAGGTCGTCGCGGTTGGTAACAGAGTCATTCATAAGCAATTTCTCCATTCCTTTGGAACTCAGTGGTCGGATATGCCGACTGGAATTTTTCGCTCGCTGGCTCATCAGGTAGCTGCCATACATAGCGGCAAACTTCCAGAATGGCCGCAGGTCATTGCCAGAAAGAAAATCGCGATAAAGACGTAGCAATTCGTACTCTTCTGCTCCTTCCTCTCCCTTACTGTTGCGGATATATTGAATCACATGTACATGTTCCTCCAACAACTCCCCGGCGGCTTCTGCTTGTTCCTGATTTTCTGGTAAGGAAAGCCATGACGGAAGATTGATCAGAGCGACGTTCATTGTCGCGTAGGCGTTGCCCATGTCCTTATAAGATGTGACTTCAAAGCCATGCGCAATGCTCTTGATGGATTCCTTCCCTCGCGATCTGCGCAGTGGACTGCTCTGGTACAGGTTTTTATAGTGACTGATCAGAATTTGGGCAAAGCGCAGCGAAGCTAAGATATCCAGTTTGATGGCGGTCGTGGGCCAGAGGACTGCTCGAAACTCGCGCATCATTGCCTGTATGGTCTCTAGCTGCATGTGCCTCGGTGACAATACGTAGGTCTTCCTATCTTTGCTTTCTTTGATGACAAGCGGAGCCGCCGCCTCCATAAAGCCGCGAAATTTGAGCAATTCCAGCAGCCAGAAGCTGTCTTGATTGCCAATCGTCAATTCGCTGGCCTTCGCCCGGTTTGCGCCTTTCCCCGTCGTCGGGTTCACAATTTGCAGCGCCGTTACCAGCGCCTTGCCAGCTAATCCCTGTTCTTTCGCCATTTTCTGCCATGCGGCAATGACCGCTGCTACATCGTTCTCAGGCTGAGCGAACAGTGTGAGCAGTAGAGCAACATGTAATTGGCGCTGCTCATTGGTCAGTTCACTCCAACGCACGGCCAGTTCGTTAAAGCTGCTAGCAATCTTCATTGAACTGATGGCTTGATAATGGGCCAGCCGCGTATCAGGCTCTTCGGAGATTATCTCCATCAATTCAGGTGCTTTTTTCAGTCGGGCATCAGGCGTCCGCAGCCATGGCGGCAGTTTGCTCAACTGCTCGCGATAGCTCTTGCTGCGACTTATCTCCCCATCGTAATCAAATCCGTCAAGCGTTTTTCCTCCTTTTTTTACCTTATCGCGCTGCTTTTCGGAAGCAAGCGGCAGTACCACAGAAACGCTAGATAACGATGGCAGGCGACTGGCTTCAACCGAATGCAAGAGGGCGACTTCAAAGTAAGGACCAGCATCACGCAGTTCGATGCCTTCCTGCGTCTCATACAGCTTCAATTGAATATCTCCCAGCAGCGAGGCCAGGCCCATAGCCAGCGATGCATCTGCTGAGGTGTCGCTGACTTTCTCAACAAAAAAGTGTTTCCCGTCCATGTACCTCCTAAGTAAGGTTTTCAATACAGCTTCTCAACCCTTTAAGAACTTGAAAAGCGTAAGGTTGTAATCTACCGCTACAGTAGCGTCCACAAGGAGTCAGTTGGAAAGCCTTGCTGCTGGCTTGTTTTTTCATGCCTTTCAGTAGATGAGACTTTCCCAGATTGGCGACAGCGCACACCACGCCGCCAGTTCTCCGGTAATGCATCTTTTAGGTCTTGATCGGCAGGAAGTGCGAGCGCCAAGCCAGCATAATACCAATCAGATGCTTTCATCAAAGAACCAATAGCATCATCAATGTCCGAAGCACGAACAATTTGATCAAGCTCAGGATTTTTTGAGTCTGCTGTACGCCATAGTTGAACGCGATATCGCATGATTAGCTCCTTATTAGCTACGTACACGGGAATAGCTTTGCTTTGAGCAGAGTATATCAGCGAAAATTCGCATTGTCAACGATCAGGTGCAAGATATGGTATAATTTTTGCCAGGAAGACCCGACAAAGGGTACTGCAATGTGTAGGTTGCAAATTACATCTTGTCACCTCCTTTCTGGTCCGGTTCAGGATACTACAGGCAAGATGATCAGATCATAGTTGGCTGAACAGATCTGCGCGCTGATCGGCGAGGCGTAAAGCGCGCACGATAAGGAAGTACAACCATGTCTCAAGCTCGGCGATACGCCCCTGACGCGGGCGAGTGATGCCGGTATCTCTATCAGTGGGTGCTACATTGGCTGGAGCCAGATCGCCAGCTTGTATCGCGGAGTGTTGCAGTTCCGATAGTACATATGTCCATGTATTCTGCTCTCTGGCTCGCTCCAGTGCTGACTGAACAGCTTCCTCAGCACCCTGCTTCAGGCGGAATGTTCGGTATGTCTGTGCATTGGCTGTATGATGATGCGCGATAGCGCCACAGGTTGCTCGCAGGAAAAGTTCACAATGCTCTTCACCGATCCCTTCACAAAGAGACTCAGCGATCAGGTTGATACTGGCTGCCACACTTTCGCAGGCATGAGGTGGACGCCGTACATTCAGCTCTTTTTGCCAGTGCCAGTGATTGGCGCGTGAATTGTAATCGGTTTTGGCAAAAAGGCGTGGTTGGGGGGGCTGGGCAGACCATCCTTTCTGGAAGAGCAAGGTCTGCCACTCCCATGCCCAACGCTGCCATTCTTCGCTCAGCTTTCCGATATCATGGCACGCCAGAGCCAGGCGAATTGCTTGATCAACGCTACCCTCCGGCACTTTTAGCTGATCTTCAAGTTGCTTTGCCACATATGCTATGTTCTGCCGAATGCCCCGGTTATATGCTGCCACAAGGCCGCTTATATGTTCAAGGTAACTCTGCTGCCGGATAGACACATGCTGTTTTTCTGGTTTTTTCTTCTCTAGCGGCTCGCTTTGATAGCCTGTTGATTTGATCTTCAGGCGTTCATCCAGCAGCACAAAGCCGAGTTCGTCGTGATAGGTTGCCAGTTGGGAAGGTAAGACAACCATCAATGCGCCACGCAGCGTTTCCTCGATGCCTGATTTGTTTGAAACGGCGATATCTTCCCATCTATACCGCACCTTCTGCCTGTTATCCACGTCAACATCCCCTTCAATTACAGGAACCGCTTGCTTGCAAACCCACCCCAGACCCGGGTTTGCCGCCTTTTCCTGCAATGCTTTCCAGCTTCCGGCAAGCGTGCCGGGATGCAGCGCGAAGCTTTGCCACTGCCAGGGTTCCTCGACAATCGCTTCATTCGGAGTATTGTGAATAAGGATATGCACCTGCTCCACATCACGAATGAGCGACGAGACGACTCCGCGTTTGTGTTCGCTGAGGCTGGTAAATATGTTTTTCTCAATAATATCCCGGTTGTTTTCGTAGCGCGTAAGCAGCAATTGATCTTCCTCGGTATGTACTTTGTCAATCAAAGCCTGCTCTTCCCTGAAACCAACGACGTGCTGGTCTAGCTGCAGATCATGCAAAGCAGTCCACGTCTGCTCGCACAATCCCTTGTCATATGGGCGCGTGCTGATTGTTTCTTCTTGCTCGCCCTGTAGAGGATAGATCACTACCGTACCTTTTTGCTGGGCGAAACGCGCGCAGCGGCCCGCTCGCTGAATCAGGCTGCTGGCGGGTGCAAGTTCGGTGTGTAATGTCTGCACTGAGATATCCAGTCCTACCTCAACAACCTGCGTGGCAACGACGATCAGATTCTTGCCATAGTACTGACCATCTTCCCAACCGAAATGTTCTTCATTTTCCCAGGTCTTTGGAGCCTGACCCAGTTCACGCATGATCTTCGCTGAACGATCCGTGCGATCTTGTGCAGTGAGGCGGCTATGCAGCAGTACTACTTCAATATCATGGTCGCGCACGAGTTGCTGAATTTGCCAGTACATGTGCTGCGCCCGTAGTACCGTATTGCAGATCACTAACGAGCAGCGATCATGCTTATCCAACACCTCGTCGGCGCTTAAAGGCGTAGATGAAAGCGCAAAGGTACGTTCCCGACCATTGGCAATTGCTCTCAATTCGCCATCAGAGAGTCTGACAACTTTGGCGCCCAACAGATGCTGTAATTTGTCGAGTAGATGTGATGAGAAGGTCGCCGTCATAAGAACAAAGCGCGTCATCGGCTGTAACAGGCGCAACATGGAGAGAATCGTCGTTCGAGCGCCGAAACAGCTTTGCTCGTTTTGCGAAAGGGGAAACAGGTGAAACTCATCCAGGACAAGATACGAGCCAAAAATGGCTGCCACATTCAAATTAGCCTTGCGGCTCTCGATACTATAAGGGACACCCAGAAAGCTTGCCAAAAGCTGGTCAATTGTGCAGAATGTAAGAAGTGACTCAAATTGTGGATCGTCTTGCTGCTCTCCGGTCTGAATTGAGATAGGTTCTCGCTCCAGAAGTTTGTAGGTTCTAAGCAAGTCCGTACCGTGCATTTGATCGAGGCGGACTATACGATCATGGTACTTCTGGTAAAATTGGTTGGAAAGCACACGCATTGGTGTAGCATACAGGCAGGTACGAGGAAGACGATCCCCATCGCGTTCGAGATTTTGGATAAAAGGTAACAGTGCCGCATCTGTCTTGCCAGCGCCGGTTGGCGCTTGCAGGATTACGTTCTCTCCTTGCGTGATCAAATCAAAAACCTCAAGCTGAAACTGTCGAGGTGGTCGATTTTCTTTCTTCATAGCTCACTCTCCAAAGAAATCATTAAACAGTGTTTCATCCAATACATCTGGAGCCGCCTGCTCCTTAAACGCAATGCCATACACACGGGCAATATGTCGCACCCCCTGCATAATTTTTTCGCGCAAGTCGGGCGGCGCCAGCACTTCGCAGTCCGCTCCCCAGCCGCGTATCCAGTTCTCGATCTCCAACGTGTCGCCGATCAGCGCTCGCCATTCGCAACCATCGGCGGTATCTTTGATCTGCTGTGATGGATGCCAGACCGTCTCTTTCACTCGTTTGGTGACCCAATGGCTGAAGCGCAAACAAACTTCCACCGGTTCCTCGTCGCCGTACATCACACCCCAGGCGTTTTTGAGCAGCGATGGGCCATCAAAGTCTGCCGGTATCTCGAAAGACGTGCTGGTAAGTTTGGCGTATTCGATGCGCTCCAGTTTGAAAGTGCGCAGGTCGTTGGCAAGCGAACTATGACCGATGGCATAGATCGTGCGCCCAATCCCCGATGGTTCGAGCAAGTACGGAGAGAACTGGCACTCGAACGATGCGCGATGCGGCGGCGCGTAGAACAGACGCACCTGAAGATGAGTTGCCCAGCCCAGGGCCAGCGTTTCAAAGATGCCTGACAGGTCTTGTTGTCCCTTTTGCCGCTCTCTTGCCGTATCCACAATGGCATGTTGGTGAGGCGCGATGGTGTCCGGCATGCCTTTAATGAGTTTTGTCAGCGCCGATAACACATGATCGTTGCGTTCATCGGAGATCTGCGTCAGGAGCCGCGCTGCAAGGTACAGCGCGGTTCCCTCCGGCAAATTGAGCTTCACAGGCAGTAGTTCAAATGTGGCCCCTTCCGCCAATTTCCAGTACCAGCCATCCTTAACTACTGGTAAACGGCCATCCACCGACAGCTCGTTGATATAGTAGCTAACCGAGTCTACACTGATAGTGAGAATTTCGGCGATCTCCTTAGTTCGCCAGCCTCTCCCTGGATTCTTCCAGAAGAGCATTTGCAGTTGGTATAAGCGGTCGGTTTTATTGTATGCGTCTGATAGTGGCATCTCTTTTTCACCTCCTGAGAAATAGTCTACTCAGAGATTCCGCAAGGAACGCGGTATTTTGCCGAAATTGGGACGAAAAGTTCAGATTGCGCGAAAATCAAGACAGATAGAGATAGGCCAGCGAGAGAGTGACTCAAAATCCCCTGGTTGAGTCAAAGTGCATTGAAAGCATTATACATCTTTAGGCAATAGTTTCATTTATACGCACAAGCGAAAGTAACAGGTCACATTTGCTCTATCAAACTTGTACTACAGAAAGTGGCGGGATGCTACCAAAGGGTGTGATGTCTAACTGACGTCAGACATAAAGGCTTCTCGCATGGTATATTCAACAAAGCACATGGTGGGGAAACAACAGGTGGGACAACGAGACCATCTGTCATTGAAGAGAGAGGAACTCTTCATGACCAGACAACGACCCTTCCGTTTCGGCGTCTCGGTTCATCAGGCACGATCAAAAGACGAGTGGATTTCCACTGCCCGGCAGGCTGAAGCTTTGGGCTATTCCACACTGTTGATGCCCGATCACCTGGGCGACCAATTGGCGCCTGTTCCAGCCTTGCTGGCTGCCGCGGAGGCCACCCAGACGCTGCGCATTGGCAGCCTTGTTTTTGACAATGACTTTCGGCACCCTGTCATGCTGGCGAAGGAAGCGGCGACGCTCGATGTCCTCTCCGGCGGACGCTTCGAGTTCGGGCTGGGAGCCGGCTGGAAACGTTCGGAGTACGAGCAAGCTGGCATTACCTATGACCCGCCAGCCGAGCGCGTGCGTCGTATGGAGGTGCTGCACCTTATCAAAGGGCTGTTTGCGGATGAACCGGTCACGTTTTTGGTCGGTACTATCAGTTCAACGCTTTCAAGGGCCATCCCAGGCCAGTACAACGGCCTCATCCCCCCATTCTGATTGGCGGCGGCGGCAAGCGCACGCTCACCCTGGCGGCACGGGAGGCAACGATTGTGGGTTTTTCCCCAGCCTTTCGCAGCCCTGACGGCGGATCGGACTACACGGATGCCACGCCTGCCGCGTTGCTCCAGAAGGTGGAATGGGTGCGTCAGGCTGCTGGTGACCGCTTCGACGACCTCGAATTGAGCATCCTCGTCGCGGAAGTGTTCACGACGGAAGAGCGCGAAGCCGCCGCCCAGTTCATCGCCAGAACAATGGCTCCCGACCTGCCCAACCTGACACCAGAGATGGTACTCTCCGTCCCCTATCTGCTAATTGGTTCGGTGGAGCAGATGTGTGCCGACCTGCTGGCGCGTCGCGAACAGTTCGGCATCTCGTACATCACCGTCTTCGAGCGGAGCATGGAGGCGCTGGCCCCGGTCGTGGCCCGGCTGGCTGGCACATGAGTAACCGCTATGCTGTCACGGCAAGGAATGATGTCCCAACGAGTGTGTAAAAGGAGTAAAATCCGGCTAAGACACTACTTGAGGATATTCCTCCTGTTATCTGCTACCATATCACAAACGTTCCACATGCCAAACGGTTCGTTCGCTGGCAACATTGCCTGTATTGACGGTCGTCAGTGGTTCAAGCAACATCAGGTGTGTCTCCTCTTCGGCTACCGGACGGTGTTCTATTCCATGAGGAATGATGATGAGTTCGCCCTCTTCCACCCAGATATCGCGCTGATTCTCAGGCGTTTCACGGATTTGCATGAGAAGCCGCCCCTTGACCACGAAAAAAAGTTCATCCTCCACCTCGTGATGGTGCCAGACAAACTCTCCCTGCGCCTTGACGATCTTGACCGCAAAGGTGTTGAGTTCCCCGACTATTTTCGGATTCCAATGCTCAGAGAAGCGCGCAAAATGTTGTGGCAGATTGATCTTTTCCATATCAGGTCTTCCTTTCATCAAGAAACGGGACGAATAAGCGCCAGCAGGCTTTGACGAATGGTGTGTACGTCCGTCGTTGAAGGAGAAACCGCATAGACCTGGAGCAGTGCCGCGACAAACGCGGGGAGTGCAGGCTCCAGCAGGTCCGGGAGGGGAGTCTCCAGTTCCTGACGGCGATACTGCTCTTGCAAGCGGCGCAGGAGCCGGGTCAATTGCTTCTTGGTGGCGGCCTCACTTTTCCCGATCAGCGCGGCGATTTCCGCACTCGAAAGCCGGGCGGCAAAACGAAGCGCCAGCAGCTCTTGCTCTGGTTGGGGAAGCGCCTCAAGAAGCCTCCTGACCAGAGCAATGCTTTCCTCTGAGAGGACTTTTGCTTCCGGGTTTTGATCCGCCGCGGCTCCTTCAGGGATGGACTCCCACGAAAGAGATGGACGAGACTGACGATAGAAATCGACCAGCCGATGATGGGCAATCGAGAGGAGCCAGGTGGCGACGGTGCCGCGTCCAGGCTGATAGGTCTGCCTTTGTTTCCAGGCCTGGAAAAAGACTTGTTGCATCAAGTCTGCGGCATCCTGCTCGTGTTTGAGATGGGCGTGCAGATAGCGATAGACCTGCACATGATAGCGATCATAGACCATCTCAAAAGGTGGGAGTGCCTCTTGAACCTGTGGTAAACCATCAGATGGTGAGTTCGGTGGCATCATGGTTGCTCGTCCTCCTCGTTTCTTTTCTTCTCATCTCTCTATACGACGATTTCTCATGTGGGGGACATCAAAACAGCCCAATGAACGGGATTCTCGTTGATAGCTTGTTCGGTTATTGTTCCTCTTCCTTCTGCTCACGCTCTCTGCGCAGGCGTTCAAAGGAGTTGTTGATGTGCGCCTTTGCTTTCTCACTGTAGACAGTGACAAAGAACAGCCAAAGACCATCGCCTGTTGGAGCGGCCATTCCGCGCTGCCTGGTCCGAAATTCCAGAGATCACAACACAGACGATCGAAATCGATAGTGATGAGCATATCCTGGCGTGCCAGCAGCGCCATCGCGATAAGCGCTGCCGCCCCTGACCAGTCCAGCGGGCCATAGAAGCGCTATCACCATCAACCTGCCATTTTTGTTGCGACAAAACGATCCAGGTTCTGAACCGCCTCCGCGCTGAAACCCGCTACACTGGTTCGTAAGACAACATTTCTGCACCTGTTTCGTTGCGAGTACGGAACAGGCGAGGCAGATACTGTGCCAGAAATGCGAGAAAAATAACCGGGAAAGGGGCAACCGTGCGCTTATCTTCTGATCGGCAGTATAGCAGTGTGCTTCGTCTCCATTCTCTCATGCTTGCGTTGCTATTGTTCGTACTTATTCTTGAGTCATGCAGCAGCGCCGCGCAGCCGACAGGGTATGTGTGGACAGACCAGGATGATCTTGTCTCTCTCTCCTGGAACAATCAGAACGGCCAGCTCTCCGGCGCGCGGACATCCGTTTCGTATGCTGCCACACCATTTCCGGCCTCAACTCGTCCTGCTGTCACCGCTGTTGAATATACAGGTACGGTCACAGCAAACGGGGTTGTCACGCTAACTCTTCATGAGGGATCGCTTGTCAAGGCTATTACCGGTAGCGTATCGAGCAATGGGCAAATGCTGCAATTGACAGAGATCGATCCTGCGACCGGACAGCATGAATGGCGCGCCTGGATCGCCGTCACTACCGATCAGGAAACGGCGCTGCTCGCGGCATTTAACGCCTACGAGGTGGTACACGGAATGCTCTCAGTCGTTCAGCAGGACACCAGCCATGAACAGGCGTGGAGCGATCCCAACGCCAGCGACGTCACGCAGGCGCGGCAGGCGGTCACGGCACAAGCGCAGGAACTGACGGCCATCCAGCAGGTACGCGATGAGACGGCGCGCTGCAAGGACATCGCGCAGTTTGAGCCGCTTCCTGCCTCGACCTTCACCCTGCTCTTTGCTCCGTCACAGAATGGCCTGGTGCGAGATTTCGCAACGCTGACTCACGCCTGGGATATGGCCCAACATATACCCGTCCCGCAGATCACGGGCCTCGATCTGCCCTGGCTGCTTTCGGCGCAGACTTATCAGCGTCAATCGCAGAGTGCGAGCCACCTGATTGTCCGTATCACCACGACCTATGCGCAAGACGAACAGGCCATGCAGCATCTTGAGCAGCAGGAGCGGGTGATGATGCAGCAGGTTGCGCTGCTTGGGAAACGTTGCCCACCAACTCCCGCATAGCCCACAACGAGAGGAGAGACTGACATGCACCTTCATCGTCCACAGAGCGCCCGGCGCGCAGTCGTCTGCCGCTTCGTGATATCCTGCCTTTTCATCCTGTGTGGCCTGTTCGTCGTTGCTCCAGTGGTTATGATACAGGGAACAACCACGCCAGTAACGGATCGTCAACCGACGCCTTCCGCCCCGGTTCACCTTAAAGTTCTCTCTTCTTCTAGAGATGCTGAGAGGACAGCAGGCTATGGGGCGGGCGCGCTTGGCGCTTCACCTCAGATTGTCAATAGCCAGCTTGCGCCGCAGGATTGTAGCATCTGGACGGATCCCCTCTGTTGGGTGCAGAATACCATCACCTCTATTGCGCAGAACATTGCTGGCGGCATCCTGAGCTTTCTGCAAAACATCGCTGGCAGCATCAATAGCAACGCCGGAGCGGACGATTTTGTGACACAGACGCCGCTCTGCTTCTCCAACGCGCTTGGCTGCGATCCGTCGCCGCCGCTTGACCAGACCCTGCTCACCTTCATCGCCTGGGGACAAACAGTTGCCGCGGCTGCGCTGGCCTTCATCATCGTGATCGGCGGCTTCAACCTGATGCTGGGACGGCAGATGGGAACGAGTGTCCATGACCTCTCGGAGTTCATCCCGCGCGTCGTGTTGACCTTCCTGGCGGCGATGGTCAGCCCCATGATCATGCAGGCGTTCATCGCGCTCAACAACGCGCTGTGTCAGGGAGTGATGGCTCTGTTCACCTTTACCGCCCTCACCAACATCCTGGTGAACCTGCTCAGTACCGGCTTTGGCGACGGCTGGATCATCTTCCTTTTCCTCGTCGTCGTCGGGATCATGCTGCTGCTGCTGATCGGACAGATGCTGGCACGCTTGGCCTTCGCGGCCTTTCTGGTCTCAATGGGGCCGTTGGGTCTACTGTGCTTCGCGTTACCGCAAACGCTGTTCTGGGGACGCCTGTGGCTGCGGCAATTCAGCCTGACCATCTTCACCCAGTTCTTGCAGGTCGCCATGTTGTGCCTGGGCGGGGCGCTGCTATCAGATATCGTGAAGCTGGCGAGTCCGCTCTTTGCCAACGTCGATCACGCCCAGGTCATGCTGGAAGCGATGCTGGCAACGGCGCTGCTCTGGCTTACCTTGCGCTTGCCAGGAATGGTGCGCGAATGGGCCATGCGCGGCGTCTCGGACCGGGCTGGACAGGCCGCGACGGGCGCGGTGAGCGGCGCAGCTTCCTCTATTGCTGAAGTTGCACCCGAACTGCTGGCGC
>Ga0102924_1003371_pt1 | contig 16814 bp, 13 predicted proteins | sample PaiPotPPM11metaG_FD_80116 | JGI IMG/M metagenome (GOLD analysis project Ga0102924, IMG submission 80116) | Iron sulfur acid spring bacterial and archeal communities from Banff, Canada, to study Microbial Dark Matter (Phase II) - Paint Pots PPM... ...
AGCGCAGCGGCACCTGGATCATGGTCGACGACGACCGCATGCCGCTCGAACCGGCCGAGACGCCGCAAATGCGGCGCGTGCGCTTCCGCACCCTCGGCTGCTATCCGCTCACCGGCGCGATCGAATCGCCGGCGGCGACGCTCGCTGAAATCGTCGCCGAGATGGAGAGCGCGCATGTCTCCGAGCGCCAAGGCCGGCTGATCGATAGCGACGAAGCCGCATCGATGGAAAAGAAGAAGCGCGAGGGATATTTCTGATGGACTTCCGTCTCGAGCGCTCGCTTCGCACCGGACAGACCAAGGACCTGCTGCGCTTCCTCACCTGCGGTTCGGTCGATGACGGCAAGTCGACCCTGATCGGCCGGCTGCTGCACGATTCCAAGCTGATCTTCGAGGATCAGCTCGCGGCGCTGGCGAAGGATTCCGCGCGCCATGGCACGACCGGCGAGGATCTCGATTTCGCCCTCCTCGTCGACGGGCTCGAGGCCGAGCGCGAGCAAGGCATCACGATCGATGTCGCCTACCGCTTCTTTTCCACGGCCAAGCGGTCCTTCATCGTCGCCGATACGCCGGGCCACGAGCAGTTCACCCGCAACATGGCGACCGGCGCGTCGGGCGCCGATCTCGCCGTGATTCTCATCGACGCGCGCAAGGGCGTGCTGGTGCAGACGCGACGGCACTCGCTGATCTGCTCGCTGCTCGGCATCCGCCACGTGCTGGTCGCAGTGAACAAGATCGACCTGGTCAATTTCGCGCAGGATTCGTTCGACAAGATCGTCGCCGATTACGCGGCCTTTGCAGCCGAGCTCGGCTTCGCCTCGGTTGCGGCAATCCCGATCTCGGCGCGGTTCGGCGACAATGTCACGAGCGCTTCGCCGCACACGTCGTGGTACCGCGGCCCGACGCTCTTGCAATATCTGGAAATGATCGACATCGACCGCGACATTCTCCAAAAGCCGTTTCGTTTTCCGGTGCAATGGGTCAATCGCCCCAACCAGGACTTTCGCGGTTATGCCGGCACTGTCGCTTCCGGGCAGATCAAGGTCGGCGAACCGGTAGTCGAGGCGGCCTCAGGACGGACGTCGACGATCGCAACCATCGTCACTTATGATGGCGAGGTCCCAAGCGCCGAGGCCGGCGACGCCGTCACACTCACGCTCGCCGACGAGCTCGATATCGGGCGCGGCGACGTTCTGGTCAGTCCAAAGGCGCGGCCGGAAGTCTCCGATCAATTTGCCGCGCATGTGATCTGGATGAGCGACGAGCCGCTCGTGCCAGGCCGCTCCTATCTCAGCCGGATCGGCACCAAATCCACGCCGCTGACGATCACCACGATCAAATACAAGCTCGACGTCAATACCCGCAAGCATCTCGCGGCGGCGACGCTTGAACTCAACGACATCGCGGTCTGCAACCTGTCGACCGGCTTCCCGGTCGCCTTCGATCCCTATGATCAGAACCGCCGCACCGGCGCCTTCATCATCATCGACCGGTTCACCAATCACACCGTCGGCGCCGGCATGATCACGTTCGGCTTGCGCCGTGGTACCAATATCCACTGGCAGCCGCTCCTGATCGGCAAGACGCAGCGCGCGGCGCTGAACAAGCAGCGGCCCGCGATCATCTGGTTCACCGGGCTGTCCGGCGCCGGCAAGTCGACCGTCGCCAGCCTGGTCGAGCAGCGGCTGCATGCCCGCGGCCATCACACTATGGTTCTCGACGGCGACAATGTGCGCCACGGGTTGAATCGCGACCTCGGCTTCACAGAGGCCGACCGCGTCGAGAACATCCGCCGGGTCGGCGAAGTCGCCAAGCTCATGGTGGAAAGCGGCCTCATCGTGCTGTGCTCATTCATCTCGCCGTATCGTGCCGAGCGCGACATGGTGCGCGCCTTGATGGAGCCTGGCGAATTCATCGAAGTGTTTGTCGACACGCCGATTGCGGCCTGTATCGAGCGCGATCCGAAGGGGCTCTACGCCAAGGCGCAGGCGGGGCAATTGAAGAATTTCACCGGCATCGACGCCCCCTATGAGGCGCCGGAAAATCCCGAAATCCATCTGCACACGCTCGACCGGACGCCGGAGCAACTCACCGAGACCGTGTTGCAAGAGCTCGCCGAGCGTCAGGTCGTCAGCACCGAGCACTAGAGCGGGATCATCCCGCTCTAGTTTTTTTGTTTGGGCGTGATCTTTTCAGAAAACCGGTTCCCACTTTTCCGGATCATGCCCTAACCCATCAGCCGGATGCCAACGATGACGAGCACGGCGGCCAGCGTCACGCGCACTATCGCATCACCAGCGCGGCCAGCCAGATAGCTGCCGATCACAATCCCGGGCAGCGAGCCGATCAGCAGAGTGGTCAAGAGCTTCCAGTCGATCGAGCCGAGCAGCCAATGGCCGGCGCCGGCAAGCAGCGTCAACGGCACTGCATGCGCAATGTCGGAGCCGACGATGCGCGCCACCGGCATTTTCGGGTGCAGCAAAAGCAGCACGGTCACGCCGATGGCGCCGGCACCGACCGAAGTCGATGTCACGAGGACGCCCATGACGAGGCCGAGCAGAATCGTCAGCAGACGGACCTTGCGGGCGTCGAAGCTGGCGAGGCGCTCGGCGTAACGCTCGCGCAGTGCGCGGCCGGCGAGAAGAAAAGATGCCGTGAACAGCAGGACGGCGCCCAGCGTCAGCGCAACGGCATGCTGTGCCGCCGCGCCATGCATATCGAATTGCGACAGCACGAGCAGCGTGGCGATCGTCGCCGGGACGCTGCCGAGAGCGAGCGTACCAACCAGCGACCAATCAACGGTTCGCGCGGCGCCATGCACCGCCGTGCCCAGCGTCTTGGTCGAAGCGGCAAAAAGCAGATCAGTGCCGACAGCCGTGGCCGGATGGATGCCGAACAAAAGAATGAGCAGCGGCGTCATCAGGGAGCCGCCGCCGACACCCGTCATGCCGACGAGCACACCGACGCAGAAGCCAGACAGCGCATAGAGGGTGTCTAGACCGCTAAATAGATGCATGGAGATGCAACTTTTGATGCAGAATCCATTGTAGCCCGGTCTCGATAAACTGATCGGACGAATGCAGTGAGTGGACCGGAATCGGTAGGGTTAAGCCCTGATAGAGCACCGGATCGGACACACCAGCGCAGCCAGGTGTCCCGCCCGCAGTGACCTTTCTGTGTTGTCGTGGTATCAAGTGTTCGGCTGAGGGCTAAGCTGGCAAAGTGGAATATTTGCAGAATAACAGGGCCTCGAGTCAGAATCCGTTCAAAATAATTGACTTGGCATTGGCTCCATTGCCGTTGAACGGCCCAATTGAAGCATAAAATATGGTGGGGCAATTGGAACAGCCATGCAATCGGCAAAGCTTGCGTATGTGAAACCTACCAAACCGAGAAACGCCGCACTCAGGCGCGGCATTGTATTCACGCTCCTCACTATTTTTTGCGTCGTTTGCTTTTGGTACGCCTTTTCGGGCGTGAACGCGCCCCCCTGCCCTCTGAGCAGCAATCCAGCGAACGGCGATAGCGCTGCCTGCGGCACTGGCAGTGGCGGCAACGCCCGTCCGGCAGGTCTTGGAGTGATATTGTCCGGTCAGGCGACAGACAAAAGAACACCGGCCACCGGAAATTCGCATCTGCCAACAGGGCCTGCCAAAGTCAGTGGCGACAACAGCCGCGGAGGCGGTGGGGGCTTTCATCCGGCTGGAGGCTCGAGCATCACGAGCGCCTCCGCGAGCAATACAGCGATGTCCGGTGCTGGATCCTCGGCGGGCGAGCGAGGCTCGTCCAATCCGTTGATGTGTCGATCGCAATGCCAAACGAGCAACTCGACTTGTCAGATGACGTGTTCGCGGCAATTTAGCGCTACGAACCAGACTCAGAGCTGGATGACGTGCATGCAAACCTGCAGTTCAAAGATGAGCATATGCGCCAGCTCTTGTTTGAGCGGGGTGAAGCCGCCTTCGAACGTCCAGGTGCCGTTGGCAAACAGCACAGCGCCTGCGAAGGGCGGCTCGCAATCTGGAACCCAAGCGCGTTCGAAGCCGACGCCGTCTTTACCTATTCAAATGCCGGATTCCTCCTCTTCATCATCGTCTTCAAACTGATAACCCAAAGTCTTACGTCCGCAATCGGTCCACCGATGTCTCGCGAGAGATATGTCATCGTCGGCTTGGCCAAGACCGGCACAACTGCCGTGGCCATGACGCTGCGAAACACGCTGCGTATTGCCGGCTTCTGCATGGAGCCGCATGATCTTGCGGCCATCGAGGCCGAAGCGAGCGATCGGCTTATCGTCAAAATCCTTTTCGATCACTGGGTCGATCGTGCCCAGCAGTTGCGGGAATTCCTGTGCAATGCCAGCAACGGTCCCGCGCCGACCACCATCATCGTTGTCCGCGACCCCCGCGACGAGGCGATAAGCAGGCTCCATTACCTTGCCTACAATTACTTCTCCACGCGACCGACAACGGACGAGGATCGTGCCGCATGGGTGGATATTTTCCGGCAAAAGGAAGCCGCGCCGCAGCGCGTTGGTCTGATTGACATGCAGAGGCAGATCATCGACCGTTTTGGCGCGGGATTTCTGATCACCCGGCACGTCTATGAATCATATCTGCGATTTGTCGACGATATTCTCACCAAAAACGACAAGCCTGCTCACTTTTTGCGCTACGAAGATTATGTTGCTCGAACCATCCCCCGCGGACCGCTGCAAGCTTTGTTGTCGGGAAGCCGCGACGTGGGAGCGGCCTTCCAGCGAGTCCATCGCCGCGGATCAAGCGGCGACTGGCACACATTTTTGACCGACGACGACCTGACCACGATCAACGGCGTTTGCGAGGCATTTCTGCGTCGCTTTGGCTATCCGCTTGGGCGCGATTCCGATCGGGCTACACCCAGTGAAGCGATATCGCATTCGACCGGGAGTGAATACGTGGAGCGGCTCATCACCGAGGCGCGTCGCGACTATCATCTGCAACAACGGAACACCGCTACCGAGTGATGCTTCATTGTCTTTCTAGACCACGCCGGCGAGCCGTTCCGAAGTTGCAATACGTCACGCCGTGGTACGCGCTGTTGCGAGGTCTTTTGCAAGCAAGTCGAGTTCAGGCATCAGCGCTTCATGCCACCGCGGCGGCGCAATCCCGAATACGGCCCGCAAACGTGAGAGATCGAGGCGCGAATTCAGTGGCCGCGTCGCGCGCGTGGGATATTCTTCCGTACGGATCGGAACTACGCTGTCGACCGCGAGCTGCAGGCCGCGCTGTTTCAGCCCCTCGACGATGGCGCAGGTGAAGCCATGCCAGCTGGTCTCGCCCGCGCCGCAGATATGGACGAGGCCATTGGCGAGCGCGGCGCGTTCACGCAAGCGGTCGAGCCCGCCTGCGACGATGTTAGCGACGGCGTCAGCGATCAGCGCCGCCGAAGTCGGCGCGCCGATCTGATCGCCGACGACGCGCAATTCCTTGCGCTCCAGCGCCAGCCGCGCGATCGTGCGCATGAAATTCTTGCCCTGCGCCGCATAAACCCAACAGGTGCGGAAGATCAGGAACGCGCCGCCGGCGTCGCGGACGGCATTTTCGCCGCCGAGTTTGGTCTTGCCATAAACACCGAGCGGACGCGCCTGATCCTCCTCGCGCCAAGGCCTATCGCCGTGCCCGTCATAAACGTAGTCGGTCGAGAAATGGACCAGTGGCACCCCGCGTTCGGCGGCCCAGCGTGCGATGACCGCCGGCGCCTCGGCATTGATGCGCATGGCAAGCTCGGGCTCATCCTCGGCCTTATCAACGGCGGTATAGGCGGCCGGGTTGATGATGAGATCCGGCGCGTCACGATCAAGCACTGTTGGGATCAGGTCCAGCCGGGTGAAATCGATCGAGAATTCGTCGTGCGCAATGACGGTCGCGATGGGCCTGAGCCGCGGGACGAGCGCCCCGCCGACCTGTCCGGAAACGCCGGTCACCAAAATGCGCATCAGGCCGGCTCGTATTTCGGCAGCTTATCTTTGAGCTGCGCCAGTGTGTGACCGACCTTGTCGCGCGTGGACAATATCGGAGTATCGGTGCCCCACTTGATGCCTAATCCCGGCTCGTTCCATTGCAGGACATGTTCGTCGGTCGGCGAATAAATTTCGTCGCACTTGTAGAAGAAATCGGCGGAATCCGACTTCACGATGAAGCCGTGTGCGAAACCCGGCGGTATCCAAAACTGACGCCGGTTCTCGTCGTTGAGTTCTACCATCACGTGTTGGCCGAAAGTCGGGCTACCGATGCGAATGTCGACAGCGACATCGAGCACGCAGCCGCGCAGGATCGTGACCAGCTTGCCTTGCGGCTTCGGATTCTGAAAATGCAGGCCGCGCAACGTTCCCTTGACCGAACGCGACAGGTTGTCTTGAAAAAATCCGCGCCGCATACCGTTCTGCGCATAGCGCTCCGATTGAAAGAGCTCGCAGAAAAAGCCGCGGCTGTCGCCGAAGACCTTCGGCTCGATGATGAGAACGCCAGGAATGGGAGTTTCAGTAACGATCATAATCATCCGGTCGTGACAGCGGGGGCCGTCAACGGATAAACACATTGAACGGCTTTTCTATATACGTTCCCCGTAACATATAGCCGGGCTCGGTCAAAATCGGAACACAGTTCGAAATTGCCGATCGGCGCTGAGACGGCACAACGCATGGCAGGCGCATTCAGTTCCAAATTTGCATAGATCATTAAACTCGCTAAATTGGGGTGCAAATGAAGGGCATTATTCTGGCGGGCGGATCGGGCACGCGGCTTTACCCAGTGACATCGGTTGTCTCGAAGCAATTGCTGCCGGTCTTCGACAAGCCAATGATCTATTACCCTCTGTCGACCCTGATGTTTGCCGGCATCAGGGAAATCCTCATTATTACCACCCCGCAGGACCAGGCTTTGTTCCAGCGGCTATTGGGTGACGGTTCCGATTTCGGTCTGCGCTTCGCCTATGCCGAGCAGGATCATCCGCGCGGCCTTGCCGATGCTTTCATCATCGGCGCCGACTTCATCGGCGATGACCGTGTCGCCCTCATTTTGGGCGACAACATTTTTTACGGGCACGGCATGGCTGACATGCTGGCGCGCGCCTATGCGCGTTCCAGCGGTGCCACTGTGTTCGGCTATACGGTCAAGACGCCGGAGCAGTTTGGCGTTATCGAGCTCGACGATACCGGACGCGCGATCTCGATCGAGGAAAAGCCGCAGCAGCCGAAATCGAATGTCGCGGTCACCGGGCTTTATTTCTACGACAACGATGTCATCAGGATCGCCGCGGGCCTCAAGCCGTCGGCTCGTGGGGAACTCGAAATCACCGACATCAACCGCGCCTATATGGAACGGGGCGATCTTTATGTGCAGGTGCTTGGCCGCGGCTTTGCCTGGCTCGACACCGGCACGCATGCCTCGCTGGTCGAAGCCAGCCATTTCGTGCAGATCCTGGAGCAGCGCCAGGGCATGCGCATCGCCTGCCCCGAGGAAATCGCCTTGCGCATGGGCTATATCACCCTCGATCATTTCGCGAAGCTGGCGCAGCGCTGCGCCAAAAGCAGTTACGGAGAGTACCTGCTCACGATCCACGAGACCTTTGTGAAATCGCGCCGAGCGGAACTCTGACCCGTGAGCTCTGATTTCGATAAATCCGTTGTTTTCGTCACCGGCGGCGCGGGCTTCATCGGCTCGGCCGTCGTTCGCCACCTGCTCGACAAGACGCCGGCCTTTGTCGTCAATATCGACAAGCTCACTTACGCCGCGTGCCTGGAATCAATCCCGCAAACCAAAGGCCACAGCCGCTACCGCTTTGCGCAAGTCGATATCTGCAACGGACCGGCGCTGCGCCAGTTGTTCGATCAATACCAGCCCGGCTATGTGATGAATCTCGCCGCCGAGAGCCATGTCGACCGTTCGATCGACGGGCCCGGTGAATTTATCCAGACCAACATCGTCGGCACCTTCACGCTATTGCAGGAGGCCTTGCGCTTTTGGCGAGGCCTTGACCGCGACGCGCAATCGCGCTTCCGCTTCCATCACATTTCGACCGACGAAGTGTACGGTTCGCTCGGCGCCGAAGGGCTCTTCACGGAAGAGACAGCCTACGCGCCGAACTCGCCTTATTCCGCGTCGAAAGCATCGTCCGATCACCTGGTGCGCGCGTGGCACGAAACCTACGGCTTGCCGACGATCGTGACCAATTGCTCGAACAATTACGGCCCCTATCACTTCCCGGAAAAGCTCATTCCGCACATGATCATCAAGGGGCTCGCCGGCGAGGCGCTGCCGGTCTACGGCGACGGCCAGCAGATCCGTGATTGGCTCTATGTCGAGGACCACGCCGAAGCGCTGGCGCTCGTGGTCGCGCACGGCAAGCCCGGCGAGACCTACAATATCGGGGGCCGCAACGAGCGCGCCAATCTGCACGTCGTGGAGACGATCTGCGATCTGCTCGATCGGCTGGAACCCTCCGCGCATGGATCGCGCCGAGGCTTGATCTCGTTCGTCACTGATCGACCCGGCCACGACCGACGCTACGCCATCGACGCTTCGAAAATCGAAGGCGAGCTGGGCTGGCGTGCACAGGAGACCTTCGAGAGCGGGATCGCCAAGACCGTCGCCTGGTATCTGCAGAACCGGCCATGGTGGCAGGCCATTCTCAACCGCGGCTACAAGGCCGAGCGCATCGGCCTCAAGCTTTAGCTTGCAGCCGATGACGTGACGCGGTGCGCTTCCGTCACCGCCCCAAACACGTGATAGAGCGTGCTTGTGGGCATGAATTCGACGATCGGTGCGCCGTCGGCACTCACGCGATCGATCCATCCGGCCGGTATCGGACGACACAAAAACGTATCCATCAAACGGGCAAGGCATTGCGCGGCCTTTGCATCGCAGCCGGCGCGGCCCGCTTCGCCTTCGACAATATTCGCCTTGGCGCCTTCCGTATGCGGCCAGCTGCGCCGTGAATTGGTCATGACGCTTCCGGAAAAATCCAATTCGTCGATGATGAAGCCGCCCTTGTCCCAACCATAAGTGTCGGCATGCCGGTACAGCGCTTCGCAATAGGACGCGACATCGCGGCCGGACAGCCGCTGATACTGGCGCAGCAGCCAGATCCATTCGTAATGATGACCCGGCTCGCAGATGCGGCCTTTGGCACCCGACAATGGCGCAAGCTTGTCGTCCATATGTTCGCAAAGGGTGCCGCTTGATGGCTGAAAGAAGCGCGAGGCGAAGAGCTCGAACATCATGGTCGCGTGCGCAAGATAATGCTCGCCGCCAATCGCCTGGCTCAAAGCGACGAAGGCCTCGAACAGATGCATATGCGGGTTTTGGCGACGGATCGCGTCGGGTGGCGGAACTGCATCGAGATAGCCGCCAGCCTGTGCGGCAAAAGCCTCATCGAGATGAGCGATGGTTGCGTCGACGACGGGGATGACTTGCCGGTCGCCGGTCAGGCGGTAGTACCAGGACAGGCCAAGAAGCGCGAAAGCATGCGCATAACCGTCTCGCATCGGATTGGCGATGCTGCCATCGGGCGCGAGCGAATGGACCCAGCCTGGCTTGCCGTCGGCGCGATAGAATTTGCCGAGCATGTAGTCGGCGCAGCGATCGGCGAGTTCCTTGCCGCCGGGATACCAGCCGAGCAACGCAGCGCTGCTGTAGACGAAGAGCTGGCGGCCCTGAACCATCAGGCGCTTGGGCACATCAAGAACCGGCTGGCCCGCAAGGTCGAGCCGCTCATGAAAGCCGCCGCGCTTATGATCGACGCCCACCGTTCCCCAGAACGGCAGGGCTTGATCCCTGGTCCACGCGAGAAGTGGGATCAGCGCTTGCTGCAGCCTGGGAAATCGGTCGTTGACAGCTACCGAGGTGAGTCGCGATCGCATCTACCGTGGCACGTGTGATGAATGCTGGCGATTTAGGATATTGTGATGATCGCAAAATAGATGGAGATGCAAAGCGCGACCACCGCCATAACACATAAGATTATGAGAAAGCTGAAAGCCAGCGCATAACCGGCGCCAGCCATCATTTGCGTCCATGCCATCTGGCTTACAATGGCAGTGGTCGCGAAAAGCAGCAGTGAAATCGCGAGCCACTTAATGGCCTGCTTCGTGTAGGGCTTCAGCTTCACGTGGCAACTGACCTGTACCTATACCAGCGCTTCTTTTTCGCCCGCCCGCATCTTTTCCACAATGCGTGTCGTCGACGAATTGGGAACAAGTGGAACCAGCACCACGCGGCCCCCATTGGTTTCGACAACCGCGCGTCCGACCACTTCCTCGACCTTGTAATCGGCGCCCTTGATCAGGACGTTCGGCTTCAACTCCGTAATCAGTTCCAGTGGCGTTTCTGTGTCGAAGACGACCACGGCATCGACAAAGGCCAAAGCTGAAATGACGCGGGCTCGCGCACGCTCGGACTGAATGGGGCGTGTCGGTCCTTTGAGCTTACTCACCGAGGCATCGCTGTTGATGGCGACGATCAGCCGGTCGCAATGCGAGCGCGCCTCGGCCAAGAGCTCGATATGGCCTTCGTGGATGATGTCGAAGCAACCGTTGGTGAAGCCGACGACCAGGCCCTCCTCCTGCCACCTGGTCATGGCCTGGCGCAGCGGCGGCGCGCTGCCGAAAATCTTCGACTGGACGTGAAAATCCGGCCGCGACAACAGCGCGTCGGCCAGTTCCTGATGCGCGACGCAGGCTGTGCCGAATTTCGACACCGCGATACCGGCGGCATAATTGGCAAGCCGCGCTGCATTAGAGATCGAGGCGCCGCTGGCCAGCGCCAAGGTGAAGCCGGCGACGAGCGTGTCGCCGGCGCCCGACACATCGATCACCCGCCGCGCGGTGGCGGGGAAACTCGTCGCTTCGCCATCGGCGGGCACGACCAGCACGCCATGTTCGCTGCGCGTGACCAGCACGGCGCGAGCCTTGATCGTGCTCAACAGCTTGCGGGCCGCAATAATCTGGTGCTCCTCGGTGTCGACCGGCGCGCCCACAGATTGGCTGAGTTCCTGCAGGTTCGGCGTGATGAAATCGGCGCCGGCATAGCGCTCGTAGTGCCGCCCTTTGGGATCGACGACGACGAATTTGCCGCACCCGCGCGCCGCGTCGATGATCTTGCGCACGGTGTCGTCGGTGAGCAGGCCCTTGCTGTAATCGGAGAGTAGCACCGCATCGACATGCGGCATCAGCTCGGCGGCGGCGCGAACAACCTTCTGCTGCAGCTCGGATGAAATCGGCGATGAATCTTCGACGTCGGCGCGCAGCAAGTGCGTATTGTGCAGCTTGGCGACGAACCGGCTCTTGACCGTGGTGACGCGCTCGGGCGCGTGAATGAGATGTGCCTCGATATTGGGCAGCACGGCGAGGCAGCGGCAGATGGCATTGGCTGCCTCGTCGGTTCCGACCATGCCAAGAAGATCGCAATGGGCGTCGAGCGACGCGATATTGCGGGCGACATTCCCCGCCCCGCCGATTGCCTCCTCGACGCGATCGAGATTGATGACGGCAGCCGGCGCCTCCGGCGAAATGCGGCCCACGCTGCCGTAACTGAAACGGTCTAACATCAGGTCGCCAATGACCAGAATGCGCCGCGACGGGAACTGTGTCAGAACCGTCTCAAACGGCGCCCCTGAAGTGGCAGGGCTTGAAGCGACCGATTGCTTCTCCATTACGGAACATCTCCTTGCTGATTGCACTCAGCGAGAGGTTACAACTGGCACATATCCGATTTTTTTGTGGTTGCGCCAATTATAGCACGCAAACTGACCAGAATGGCAATTCAGGCTGGAGCTATTCCGCATTGATCACAACCGCGAGTCCCAGGGTGCGCTTATCGGCAGAGCTGCTGATATCGCATGGCCGTTTTGTCGACGGCGTCAGAAGCGATACGGTCGATTGGGACTCGGCGGTTTCGAAGACAGCTTGAATAGCGGGAGTGCCGTTCCAGGTCGTCAGCGTTGCCCCCTGCGCCGCTCTGCCGATTGCCACCTTGGTTTGCGCGGCAAAACCCGACTCGATCTGGTTCACGTAGGGCACCCGGATCGTCACGTTGCATTGCTGAGGCGGGATTGATGGTGTCAGTTCGAATTCCAATCGGTTGCTGGAAGTCCAACGAAATCCTTTCGAGTCTTGAGTCATTTCGACGCCATGCCAGTCGGGCGACGTCTTCGAACCGGGCGCCCCACACAAATACCAAAGGCAGAGCTTGGCAGATGCTAAAGGCGGCTTCTTCCCAAAAGCTAAAAGACCGGCACACTTGAAAAGTTTGAGACCGCGCTTGCTGGCAAGCACGCTCAACGCTTCTTCGCTGAAAATAGACACGTGACCATTCCTTGGAGCAATATACCACCAGCCGCCGCGTTGCTTCTCGATATCAAGAGGCTGCACGCCGGTCGAAAATACAATTGCACCATCCTCCGTCATGAAATCCGCGAGATCGTCGAGCAATCGAATTGGGTCTGGCGCATGCTCCATCACTTCGAAGCACGTGATCAAATCGAATTTGCCCTCCGGCCGATTTGGGTGCGAGAAGGGATCGTAACTCGTGACCTCAAAGCCCCGAGGCTGCAATGAGTTCTCAAACGCACCTGAACCGGAGCCGTAGTCCAAAATTCGGCGGTCGCGCGCTGAAGCGAATAGCTCGGCGAACAGCTTGGCCAACATGTTCGGCCGTACGGTTTCGTACTCGCCATCGACCAAACGATATTCGTCGTTATATATGTGTCGCCTAAAGTCCTCGGCGGACCATCGGTCACAGTGCTCGGTGTAAATGAAGCCGCACTTTTGGCATCGCAGGTAGTAGACCGGGATGCCGGTCAGCCCGAACATGTACGGGTTATCGAGCGAACAGTGCTTGGCGAAATCGACCACATCGAAGAGCGCTGCTGGCGCGCCGCAGATTTTACAATGTGCCGGGCTTTTTTCAGAAGTCATCGCGGTGCGGGACCCTTTGGCGAAGTGCTTAGCTTAAGTCGCTCTACGGCCGTTCGTATTGTATTTGCCGAACCATCAACCTCCCCTTCATAAGACAGCGACTGCGCCAGCAGCAACCCGGCGCTACCGATCTCTTTCGCCTGCTCATCATGCTCATTCAGCCATTTGATTTTATCGATCAAATCGGAGAGATCGGCCTTCACAGGAACAAAGTTACGCCCAGGTTCCAGTTTGTCATAATACCACTGCCGAAAGCCCAGCGGTGAGTCGACCTTCAAAACCGGACTACCCGTCAGCAACTTTTGAATCAGTCCCGGCCAAGAATTGGAATTACCATCTATATCGATCTGATATTTGTATTGCAGAAATTGTTCCGGGGCTGCCGGCCCTGCCACAAGTCCCGAGCCTCGTATTTCTTCTGCCTCCGCCTGCGACACGGTTTGGACGACCGTCGATAACTTGGCATCGATCAGGCTGGAGTGTTCGCGGGAAATCTCCGCAAGCTTGACGCGAGGCAGCGACTTCCAGTCTGAGGAGGGTTGCCTGATTCCCGTCGTGCCTCCGCGCCAAAAGGCCAGCGGCGAACGCGCCTCCCAGCTGGGGCGTTGCTTGCTGAAAAGCTCCTTGAGTTGAGAGTATCCTTGCGTCGTTATGAAATAGTTGTCCGGCACCAATAGAAAGTCGTTGGTATTGGCGCAATAAGCCACGCCGGGCACCTGACCGTGCTCTCCTACATTGAAAACTGCACCTCCCGGTTCATAACTTGTGCTCTTGCAATAATTTGCAAGCAGAATGACTGGGCTCCTCCAGTGGCTGATGAAATAATCAGCGTCAGGCGCTCCGGGAATTCGCGGGTCAAGCCAATATTCGCATTGGCGAGAGGGATTAAACCTCGCCAGATTTGCGGTCTGACTGAAAGTCGATTGTAGCGGTATAATGCGAAGACACTCGCCAGTGCCGCAGTGGTCTTCGATGATCGTCGCGACCAATTTAAAGTTTTGAAGGCAAATCGCCGCCTGGATAATGTGCTCGCAAAAATGTCCGGAGTGCGGATAAAGCTGCCAAAATTTCTCGAGGGTGCAGCGCAGAAACTGCGCGGCGTCTCGGCCGTTACCGGCGGCCGAAGCTAGCTGCGACTGAGCGCAGGCGCGAACGAATTCCGGCTCTGCTGGATTTTCGACTTTGGCTTGCAGCCTCGCAATCCGTTCGCGAGACCATTGGAAAACAATGTCATGCCGATGCTCTGCTCGGTCAAAGAGAAGGTCGACAGCCCCGGCGCGTTCTGTCTGCAAAACATTCATTTTGGGAGCAGTTCAAAAAGGGTAGGACGCGTCTTGGGGCTTGCCCCAACTTTCAGCGACCAAGCCAAGGTACCGGGCGGCTCGGTACCGCTATATGGGACCACAAACTTACCATCTTTATCAAGCCGCACTTGTGCGATCTCGCGGTAGGGAGCCTTGAGGGTAAATTTGTCTCGGCGGACTTCGTCACCGTTCGCGGAAAGAAAAATGACGGATAGGTAACCGGCATAGCCGGTTAACTCCTCGACACGCACGATGGCATCAGCCGAATAGGATTTTCCAGGCTCGACCGAAAACGGCGCCGAGTTGATGGAAGCCCGAGGGGCCGCGCCGGAAATCGACAATATGTTCGCGGGATTGCGCAGATATCTTACGACCGGCCCGGTCGCGGGCTGGGAGAAGGTCAATTTATCGATCTTTAGATCAATGGGACCACTGCAGTTGCATTCGGAACCGAGTCGTATGCCGAACACCGCTCGCGTGGCATCGTCAGGCACGCCACCTGTCAAAGCGATCTTTCGGAAACCTTCGGAGCCCTTGAGGTCGGCGGCCTCGACGGTGACAACAACTTGGTCAATGGCAACGCCGGCCGGCGCGGTGACTTGTCCTTCAATTGCGTTCTGCCTGACATCAAACGCGAGTCCAGCGGGCGGCTTACTTCCCTCGCGCACCAAATTCATGAGAGTCCCCGGCTGCGTCTCGGGAAGGACTCGCGTTGGCCGATCGTCCCACGATTGAAAAACGATATCGTCAGGATTGAGCCGGTCTAGATCTACGACCTGCTGAAGATGGTCCATGGCGGCATTGGTCCACCCGCTGTCCGAGGATGCGTGCGGATCGCCGTTGATGACGACCCCGAACCTGATCTTATTCGTGCGCAGGTGCGCCTCGATCACAGGCAGTTCTTCTTCCCCCCCCTGCCAACTCACATCCGCATGAAAGAAAGCCAGCGGCCGGCCGTTTGCCTTTGCGAATTCATCAAACCAGGCAAATAGCTCATTGACGAAGTTATCCGCCGAGCCGCCGATCACCGGCTCGATGTCACCAACCTTCACATCAGGGAATGCCGCGTAGACCAAGGAGAGTTGCTTGGCCACGTTGGATGCAAGTTCGCTCAATGTGAGCGCGCATGTGTTCTTCGTTTTGGCGAAATGGCCAAACCAAAATGGCTCGTCCATAGCAACATAATCAAGTCGGCCGCCGGCCTCTTTAATCCGCGAGAGCCTCTTCTCGGTGTCTCCCGCATATCCCTCAGTGCCGGTACCGCAGTCTTTTCCAGGTGAAATTGCGCCCATTTCCCAGGCTAGCGAAATTCCTCGCTTCTGCAGCGCCTCAAAACTCCTTCTAAGAACGTCGATGGGCGCACGATCCACGAACGCCCAGTCGATCTTGAATACTCGAAGATTTTCAGCCGCCGCGTCCCACTGTGCGCCGTCTTGAAACAAATCCAGGAAATCGGCCGCAATATGCGGCCGGCCCGGGTCGCGACTAAATGGACTCGTCGTCGCAACCCAAAACTCCGCGCATTGCGCCGGATCGGAATACATCCACATAAACGCGCCTAGAACGAAAGCTGCCGCGTATCGACAAGACGCATATCGAGCGCCCGTTGCGCAATCGTAAAAATCGAAGGAAAACAAGCTACAGGATTTCTGCAAGCAGTTCCCCCATCACTTACTAAAAGCTGCGCGACCCCAGTTCTCATGCTGTCATCTCGCGCCATGGTACGGTTCAAGAAGCGCGCAGCATTAATATGCTGCAGTCACAATTCCCCCTCGACAGAAGGATGATGCGTCAAAAGGTCAGTTAATACGCAATCTCGCGCTGCGGGATTAGAAGTTTATCTAGGAATACAATGTGTGTTTTGTGTGCGCTCTAGCAGGAGCTAGCGGTAGCGATCCGAGTGGTTCAGGAACTCGGCCACATAGCGGCGAACCGCTGCCTGCAGCGGCGTGAAACTCACGTCGCATCCAATCTTCCGGAGATTTTTGGCTTCGCTTTGCGTGAAATATTGATAGGTGTCGCGGATCGCGTCCGGCATTTCGACATACTCGATATGCGGCGACCGCCCGAGCGCCCCGAACATCGCATCGATCATTTCACGGAAGCTCCCTGCCGCGCCGGTTCCAACGTTATAAATGCCGCACACCTCCGGCTTACTTAGAAACCACAGAATGATCGCGATCACGTCGTCGACGTAAATGAAATCCCGACGTTGCTCTCCATCCGCGATACCCTGACGATACGACTTAAACAGTCGCACTGGGTTCCCGGCTTTGGCTTGGTCGAACACCTTGCTGAGCACGCTCGCCATCGCACCCTTATGGTATTCATTAGGGCCGAAAACATTGAAGAACTTGAGGCCAACCCAGTGCGGCGGCAGGCGTTGCTGCTTCTCAAAACGGTCGACCACGAGCTGGTCGAAAATATGTTTGCTCCAGCCGTAGGGATTCATCGGTCGCAAGCGCCTGAGCGCCTTCGAAGACCAATCGTCATTAAAATCGGACGCCGTGTCACCATAGGTGGCAGCCGATGATGCATAAATGAACGGCACTTGCG
>Ga0102924_1003373_pt1 | contig 16812 bp, 10 predicted proteins | sample PaiPotPPM11metaG_FD_80116 | JGI IMG/M metagenome (GOLD analysis project Ga0102924, IMG submission 80116) | Iron sulfur acid spring bacterial and archeal communities from Banff, Canada, to study Microbial Dark Matter (Phase II) - Paint Pots PPM... ...
CTGGACGAGATTGACAAGCTGGCGTCAGACTTTCGCGGCGATCCGGCGGCGGCGCTGCTCGAAGTGCTGGACCCTGAACAGAACAATGCGTTTTCCGACCACTACCTCGAAGTGCCGTACGATCTCTCGCAGGTGTTGTTCATCCTGACAGCCAATGTGTTGCACACTATCCCGGCGCCGCTGCGCGACAGGATGGAAGTGATCGAGCTAGGCAGCTACACCGAAGAGGAGAAGGTGGCGATAGCGCGCCAGTTTCTCATTCCTCGCCAACTGCGCGAGACCGGCCTCTCGGATGCGCGCATCGAGATTGACGACGGCGCCGTGCGGCGTATCATCCGCGAATATACCTTTGAGGCGGGCGTGCGCAACCTCGAACGCGAGATCGGCGCGGTGATGCGTAGGGTGGCGCGACGAGTGGCCGAGGGACGGCGCCACAAGGCCATCGTCTCGGCGGCGCGCACACCTTCCTATCTTGGCCCACAGAAGTATTTTCCCAGTGAGGCGGAGGAACGCGACGAGGTAGGCGTGGCGACCGGGCTGGCCTGGACCTCGGCGGGCGGCGATCTCACCAGCGTGGAGGTTATGGCGGTGCCGGGGCGTGGCAATATTATTCTGACCGGCCAGCTTGGCGAGGTGATGAAGGAGTCGGCGCAGGCGGCGCTCACCTTCACCCGCTCACGCGCCGAGGCGCTTCACCTGCCCGAAGCCTTCCACGAGCGCATGGATATTCATGTCCACCTGCCAGCGGCGGGCATACCCAAAGATGGCCCCTCGGCGGGTGTGACGATGGCGACCGCGATGATCTCGGCATTGACCGGCGCTCCCGTGCGGCGCGATGTGGCGATGACCGGCGAGGTGACGCTGCGCGGGCGCATTCTGCCGGTGGGCGGCGTCAAGGAGAAGACGTTCGCCGCCTACCGCGCGGGCATCACCACCATCATTCTGCCGCGCCGCAACCTCAAAGACCTCGATGAGCTGCCGGACGATATACGCGACGCGCTCACGCTGGCGCCGGTCGAGACGATGGATGAGGTGATTGCGCTGGCGCTCACCTCGGCGCCTACGCTCCATACCGTCGCACCGGCTTCGCAGTCCACCATCGCCTCTGCTGATGCGCGTCCGCTACGCCCCTCCCGTCCGCTGGGGACGCCGCTAGCCGCCTCCGGTCGGGTAGCGCGTTCGCGCCCACGCCGCACCGATGCCGGGGATGTCGTCATCGTCAGCTAGTGGCTCAGGTTGGGTCGCGCATCAGTTCACCGTCGCAGGCGCGAGAAACTGCTGAAGCACCTATCACGTCCGTGGTGATCAGCGCGGCATGCTGCTCCTGCGCCAGCGAGAGTGCGCGCTGGCTAGCCATTGCCAGCACTGCGCTCTACCCGGCGTCCTCCACAGACGAGCGAGCGCGCAAAGGCAATTGGCTCATCGTCCTCGGCGATGAGTACGAGTTGTGACGTGACGTCGCTATCGCTCTCGACTTAGCTGTTTTCCTGCTGTTCGTCCCCCGGCTGCGCCTGCTGTGGACTCTGGACAGCCTTGCCTTGCTGTTCAGCCAGATGAGTCAATGTAGCGGCATCACTATCCCACGGAGCCAGGACACGGATGCCATCGGGCGGTGTAATGATAAACTCTCGCAGGGCAGTCTCGTGCGCGGAATAGCGCAATTTGAGGACGGAGAGGATACGATGCAGTTGTCCATGTGAAACGATCTGTTGAACCGACAAGACATTTTCGGCCAGGATCGAGAGTGGATCCGCCGCGAGGTCTAGTGTCGCCGCTACCAGGCGCGTGGTCTCTTTCAGGAACAGCGCCGTAACGCGCCGTCGTCGCAGGGCCAGCACCAGCGCGGCGAGATAATCTTCCAGCCGCGCCGGATCGTAGCTGCGAGTGATGGCGCGCTCCAGTTCAGCAGTGCTATCCACCACCAGACGACAGGGACCCACTTGATCCACCTGCGCAAGCAGTTCTTCCGCAACCACATCTGGTTGTAGATTGATGGGTGGCTTCCAGAGGAATGAGAGACCTCCGCCTGGCTGCAATGCCGTGCGCAATTCCGGACCAATGGCAAAGGGGGCAGCGGCTCGCAGCAGTTGTTCCCGATCTTCACGGAAACTGAGATAGATTACTGGTTCGCCAGCGCGCAAACCGGCAAGCGCAAAATGCATGGCAAGCAATGTTTTTCCCGACCCGAGGCTCCCCGCCATCACCGTCGTGGTGGTCGGAACGATTCCTCCGCGCAGCAGCGCATCCAACTGCGGCAATCCAAAGGTGATGCGGCTCTTCTCGTCGGCGTCAAGCACTACGTTCCCTACACTGGGAATCGAGGGATCCGCCTGCGTCTCCAGGGCGACGCGCTCTTCGAGTTGCGGGTAGACATGGCTGCCAAGACTGGTAAGTGTCAGCGCATGTAACCCTGGCAACGGCGCAACCCCGCGCGCTTTGATGACTTCAATGGCGCGCATCTGCCGCCCGCCGATCAGGCGGTAATGCAACCCAAGAATAACATCCGCTGTCGTCGTTTCAGGGAAGAACGTTGGGTCGTGCGGGTCTGTTTCACTGGTGATCAACGTGGTGACGCGCAAGGCGCCCAGCGCCGTGCCAATCTCGTAGAGAAACTGGCGCGCCGCCGCCGGATCACCCTCGATCTCGCGGATGCCGCGAAAGCCATCCATCATGAGCAGATTCGCCTGAGTTTGTCGGACCATCCGCAGAATCGCGTTACGTGTTTCCACCAGTCCCTGAGGTAAGGTCTGCTGCAAACTGAAGAAGTGTATATCGCGCCCGATCACTTCAGGATCAAAGAACGCGAAATTACTCAAGTGTTCGATCAGTTTGTTGGTTGACTCGGAGAGCGCCGTCAGCACAAGCACACGCTGCCCGTTGCGCGCCGCCGCGAACGCTATCTCACTGGCTAGCGAGGTCTTGCCGCTGCCGGGCGCACCCATCACCAGAGTAAGTGCGCCGGTTGGTATGCCATTGCCCAGGATGGTGTCGAGATTTGGCACACCCGTCGGCGAGAACGTCAGTGGCGTCGGAGCGCCGTCATCACCTTGCAGAAGCCGCTCATACTCGCGCTCGTCCCCGCCACCAGGCCGTCGTTTGCTGGCATTTTTGCCGCTCTCACTCATGGGGATCGTATTCCTGTTCTCTGTCTCTCACGGATCGCGATCTAGCCGTCGTACTCGTATGGGCAACACACCGCCGTTTATGCCGCTCACGGAGGATAGCATAATGCGCACAAGAACACAATCGGCATCATGTGTGGTATCGCCCGCCAGGTAGCGATGGGTGTCGTACCTTTCTGCGCACGTCGCATGCCATATATACTGCACGTCTTACGCTTCGTACACCGCTGCCTGCCCAGAACAATTGGCGCAAGCGGCGGATCAGCGTGGCCAGACGACTTTGTTGGTCGTGTAAGCATGCTGGCTGACCTATTAGTGGAAGCGACGGGGGATGCGTTTCTTCCAGGCCGTGGGCAGGATAACGTCTATGGCGTCGTCCACGGTCACGATGCCCAGCATCTTGCCTGCGTCATCCACGATGGGCAGCGCCACCAGGTCTTCGTCGGCGATCAGTCTCGCCACATCGCGTTCGTTATCCAGCGGGTGCGCCATACACTCCACCGGACGCATCACCGCGCGGATCGGCGCCTCTGGCTCGGCGAGCAAGAGATCGCGCAGTGAGACGACGCCCACCAGCCGCCCCTCCGTCCAGAGCGAGAGTTTGCGCTGCTCGGTCGTGCTTGGCGCCGGTTGCCCTGACGATGGGCGCGAACGGGCGCCGTTACGTTTGAGGGTGGGCGCGCGTCGGGGTGGTTCATCCTCCACTACCACATAGATTTCGGGTAGCGCGTCGGGCAGTGGATCGTCTGTGTCGCTGGCGGCGCGCTGCGCCTGGGCGCGCATGGCGGCGCGCACCTCGGTGGCGTTGGCCCACTCAGGCACCGCAACATATTCGGTGGTCATGATGCCGCCTGCGCTATCTTCGGGGTAGCCCAGCAGCTCCTGCACATCCTCGGCGTCGTCGCGGTCCATACGCTTCAGCAGGTCGGCGGCCTCTTCAGCCGAGACGTTTTGCAGCGCGTCGGTGGCTTCGTCCGGCTCCATTTCTTCGAGCAGATCAGCGGCGCGTTCGGGGTCCATCACCCGCAGGAGTTGCCCTTGCTGCTCATCTTCCAGTTCTTCGAGCGTATCGGCGGCGGTGGCCTCGTCCAGTTCGTCGAGCAGCGCCGCGCCCTGTTGTGGCGTCAGTTGCTCCACCACCCGCGCCAGATCGGCTGGCTCCATCAGCGCCAGTCGTTCGCGTGGCACCCGCAGGCGCAACGCGCCATCCGTGTCTATGCCCTCCGGTCCGCCATGCACCGGCGCCACCTGCGCCCAGTCAATCAGCGGCGTCTTGGCGCCCGTTTCACGGCGGACAAATGAGGCGACGCGCTCACCCAGGCGCGGTCCCACGGCGCGTCGCAGCAACGCCCCCGGCCCCACATCCACTGCCACCAGCCGGTACAGGCCATCGGCGTACGCAAGGTCCAGATCGTTGATCCGTACGACACGCCGCCCCTCGACATCCATCACCTGCCGGTCGAAGAGTTCCTTCTTCAGCACGAGCTCGCTCTCGCGCTGCTCGAAGCGGCGCAGGTTCACCGCCGGCGAGTTGAGCGCCACGCCGTTTGTATCCATCTGGCTGACTTTATCCCACGGAATGAAGACCAGGCGCGCGCCACGCAGGGATTTGAGCCGCGCCACCAGCCCAATCACCGGCGGATACACCTCGGCGGGGCTTGCTACCGCCAGCGCCGTGCCAGCCGATGCGACGGCGGCTGCGGCGGCGGGTGACTGCTCCGACTGCGGCACGCGCACCACCAGGTCTTGCAGCAGCGCCACCGCTTCGCCGGTCGGCACGCGGATGGGCTTATCGAGCAGTTCGGTCAATGCTGGCATGGTCGTTCTCCTTGCCTGTTGAGGCTGAATGGGCTAACTGAAAAATGGCAGTTGCGTGCCAAATAGCGGCAAAATGGTGGTCAGTATGATGAGCGCAGACAGGATAGTCAGCGCGACGGTGGTGATGCCTGCGATCCAGTTGTTGATAGGGCCGTTGACATATTTGCCCATGATCGCGCGGTTGTTCACCAGCAGCAGGATGAACACCAGCAGGATCGGCAGCAGCATGCCGTTGATTACCTGGGCGATCAGGATCAGCGCGATCAGCAGGCTATTGGGAATCACCAGCGCCACCAGCGCGCCCAGCGCCAGCATGCCAGTGAAGAGGCCGTGAAAGATTGGCGCCTCACGGAAGCTGAACGACACGCCACTCTCGAAGCCGAATGACTCACAGACGGAATACGCAGTGGTCAGCGGCAGCACCGCCGCCGCCAGCAGCGAAGCGCCCAGCAGACCAAACGCGAAGAGTATCTCCGCGTATTTGCCTGCGAAGGGAACCAGCGCCTGCGCCGCCTGTTGCGCCGTGGTCAGCGCCACACCCTGACCGTGGCTGCCGATGTAGATCGTCGCGCCGGTGGCAATGATGATAAGCGCCGAGATGAGATCGCCGAAGATGGCGCCGACATACACATCGGCCCGCTCCAGCGAATACTTCTCCATCGGCATGCGTTTCTCTGCAACGCTCGATTGGACATAGAGTTGCATATACGGTGTGATGGTGGTGCCGACAGTGCCAACAAACAGGAACAGATAGGCGCCCAGGTGGTTGTGCGGAAAGGTCGGGATCACCGTCTGAAGGGCCACCTGTCCCCAGTCGGGGCGGGCCAGAATGGCGGCGATGGGATAGGACAGAAAGGCCAGTGTCATCGCCAGAAAGACCTTCTCGACACGACTATACGAGCCGCGTGTGATCAAGAACCAGATGCCCAGCGCGGCGAGTGGCACGGTGATGTATTTGGGGATGCCGAAGAGTTCGGACGCCGCAGCGATACCGGCGAACTCGGAAATGGTGATCAGGACATTGGCGACCAGCAGCGTCAGCATGGCGAAGGCCGCGCCGCGCACGCCGAACCGCTCACGGATCAGATCGGAGAGACCCTTGTTGGTGGCGGCCCCCATGCGCGCGCACATCTCCTGTACCACGGCCATACTGATGGTGATCAATACGAGCATCCAGAGCAGGCCGTAGCCATATTGCGCGCCGACGGCGGCATAGGTGGCGATGCCGCCTGCGTCATTGCCGGCGCTGGTCGCGATCAATCCCGGACCGAGGAAGCTGAGGGCTGCCAGTGGCCTGAACAGCGGATTCTTGCGCACTTGACGCAGGCGCTGATTCCAGGAGGGCGCGCGACGCCGGAGGGGTCGGGTAATTGGATGAGTAAGTGGACGTAGATATGCAAAGGTCGAAGCAAAGGTCGAGGTAAACGCGGCGGCAAAGGCAGCGAACGACACGAACCGCCCGTCGCCGGGTGGGGCGTCGTGGGTGAACGCGGGAGTCTGGGGAGCGTTGATGCGTTGCTCCATGTTGGGCCTCCCTTCGTGGATACAAGCGCCGACGCACAGTGGCGCCGGAGCCTGTGGGAGCGCCCCGAAGCGGGGGAACTAGCTCAGGCGGGGGAAGCCACGCTGCATGGGCCGAATACCCAGAAGCATGTGTTGAAACATGTGTTGAGTGAAGACATGCGGTTGACGGTTGGATCGACTACTTGAGCCAGCGTCCATGTGAGCTTGTTGTCCTCCAGGCCGGATCGCCTATTCCCTGAAACGTCACACCCCGGCGCCATCACCGGGAGTGTTCAGGAAGTGGTAGCGATACGACTTTATAGCGCCGAAACGTCACACATCATTCAATGGAGCAATGCCCGTGCCATACAGTCCACCGTGAAGCGGGCATACAGACAGCGTAGAACGAGTGCGCGTGGGAAAGACACGCGGCGCTATACGGTCGGGGTGGCCGGATTCGAACCGGCGACCTCATGGTCCCAAACCATGCGCGCTAACCAACTGCGCTACACCCCGAAAAGATCGCGTACCTCTCTAGTATAAGCCCTGTATTTCACGCCCGTCAAGCGATCAGGAAGAATGCGCCGGTTGGTTTTGCGTGTTTGGATGACCGAGGCGGACAGCAGTAGATGGCGACCAGCAGAGGCCGACAAGGGAACACCAGGCAACAGGGGGATTGCGTTGAGCGCGCCCATCTGCTACACTGGCGGCGCCGCTGCAAGCGCGTGGCAGGCGGCTAGCACGCTCGGCAAATAATCTAACTGGTGGAGTGGGTGAGGAGGAGACATGGGCGCATTCACGGCGAGTGACGTGGCGCTGATCGGCATTGCCGTGGCGTTGTTCCAGACGATTCTGCTGGCGGTGGCGGGCTTTGTGGCGTGGTCGCAGTGGCGTGAACAGGCGAAGGCGCGCTACCTCGACGGGCTGGTGCGTATGTTTGACGATATTGGCAGCCGCGACGCCTATGCCGACGCCGACGCTGTGCTGGGTCTGCCACAGCGCATCGAGGACTATACGCCTGAAGAACTGGAGTTGGCGACCTGGGCCGTGCGTGTCTATGAGAAGATCGCCTTCCTGGTCGAGTCGGGGCTGGTTCCTGCCGAGTACATCATCCCGCTCTATTCGCGGCGCATCGTCTGGGATTGGGATGCGTTGCAACCCTACATTCAGGAGCAGCGCCGACTGCGCGACACAAGCGGCGGCTACCGGCTGGCGGGCGACGGACGCTACTTCGAGCGGCTAGTAGCCCGCGCGCTCGCCTATCGCCAGCGCGCCTTCAAGGGACAGCCACGCGCCCATCCACCCGTCCCCGACGTCTACCGCGAGCGGCTGCGCGCCACCATCGCGCGTGGCGAACGTATCGGCGCGCGTGGACTGCTTCGCTAGCGACCTGCGATAGGTTAGCTGGCGCGCATGCCATGCGCGCCAGCGGCGCTCTACTGGCGACAAACCGGGACTGCGGCGCCCGATAGCATAATGATCTGCCTGTCTGTCAGGGAAGACCAGCAATGGGGGAATACCATGAGCGATCAGCCACCCTATAACTACCCTTCGCCGCCAGAGCATGGCGACGATCAGGAGCCACTCTACCCGCCGCCTGGCTCACAGACGCCTTATGCCCCACCTCCCCATCCGCCTGCGCCCTTTGCGCCGTATTCCCCAGCGCCATCGCAACCACTGGGACTGTCGCCAGTCACGTCGCAGTCACTTACCCAGCCGGGGCAGACGACCTGGCAGGCGCCAGCGACACCAAATGATCCCTACGCGCAACAGACGCCACCCGCGCCCTACGACCCCTATGCCCAGTATGGGCCGCAACTCAACGCGCCAACCTATCTCGCCCCGCCTTCGTATCAGGCGCCCTATCTACAGCAGCCACAGCCACACTATCCGGCGCCATCACAGCCGCTCTACCTGCCACAGCCGCAGCAGCCGATGTATCAGCAGCCACAATTTCAGCAGCCTATCGTTGCGCAGCCGATGGTGATAGCGCCTGTCATTATGCCATTCACCATCGCCACGCCGCCCTCGATACCAGGGGCAGGCGCGGCGCTCAACAGCATGGTGCTAGGCATCATCGCGCTGATCGCATCACTGATCTCCTGGATACCCCTGCTCAATATCTGTACGTTTCCCATCACCGTCATTCTCGCTGCAATTGGCATCATTACGGGCATAATCGGTCTGCGCTCGACTGTCAACAAAGGGCAGGCGATTGCCGGGCTGATTCTTTCAGGTATCGCGTTGGGAATGCTCGTGCTGATCATACTTGTGAATGTGCTGGTGACAGCAGCTTCGCATCATTGAGCGGCTGATGCTCGCGCCGCCGCTTCGTCTCTTTGCACAAAACGAGCGCCCCAGATACCGAAGATGCCAGCCGCTAGCAGCACTGGCACACCAGTGATCAGGAAGGCGTAGCCGGGGGAATTGCTGTGGGTGATGCCCAGCGCATTGAAGAACGCATTGCCACTGAGAAAATCGCTGAGCGCGCCAGCAATCGTTGGAGCAAAGAGATCGCCCAGGAAGTGCGAGAGCAGCAACGTCAAACCGATTGAGGCGGCCCGCTTGAGTGGTGTCACCACATCCTGCGCTACGGCGGTCAATGGGCCTACATTCACCTGCAAGAGCGCCACGGTGAGGATGAAGAGCGGCGTGAAAATGCCAAACACCTGCACATTTGGCGAAATGCCCAGGTTGAGCACGACCGAGAGAACCGAGGCAATGAAGAATGGCAAGGCGATAACAAAACTCCAGCCGCTCACCAGCACGCGCGCGCTGGGAAGGCGCTTGATGAGGGCGTCAGCAATCCAGCCGCCAGCCAGCAAGCCAAGAACACCGCCAACCACAGCGGCAACACCCACTAGCGTAGTTGGCGAGACGCCCAAATGTGGATACTCGCGATCAAAGAGCGGCACGATGAAAACGAGCGTGGCGCCAAACACGAAGAAACTCAACGCTTGCATGGCGACGACAATACGCAGGGTCGGAATCCGCCACAGTTCGACGATGTTGCGCCAGATGCCAGGCAACCCGCCACGCGCCAGCAGGGTTTCGGCGCTGGCCTCATCATCTCCCTGTCGTGGTGGCTCTTTCGAAAGAAATATGAACAGCGCCAGCAGCAGCCCAGGAATGCCAAAGACATAAAATACCGGACGCCACTGGTCATTGAAGACGCTGTAGAGGATGCCCGCGCCGACGAAGCCGACAGCCAACCCGGCGAGCAAACCGGTATTCCAGTAGCTCATGATCTTTGCGCGGTCCTTGCCTGGATAGCTCGACGCCAGCATGGAGGTGCTGGCGGGGAAGTAGCTGCCCTCGCCAAGACCAAGCGCCGCCCGTGTGGCAAAGATGGAGCCGTAATTGGGCGCAAGAGGCGTGAGAGCCGTCACAACACTCCAAAAGACGATGCCTCCCGCCACTACCGTCTTGCGCTTGATGCGGTCCGCTAGCAGCCCCATGGGTAAAATGCTCAGGGTATAGACGAACAGAAACGAGGTCGCCAACAAACCGTACTCGGTGTCCGTGAGGTTGAATTCGACCTGCACATGGTCGCCGATGGCCAGGAATGCATAGCGGTCGGCGTAATTGATGAAGTTCGCCAGCCAGAGCAGCCAGAAGATATAAGCCGCATAGCGGCGGGTGAGCGGCTTAGGCTTGACTGCCGTTTGAGCAAGAGATGGGTCGTGGGCTTGGCTCATGAAATGCTCCTGTGCTTCCCCTGTGTATGTCTATTGTCGTGCGTCTACGGGCGCCTGCGCAGCGTCATCTGCTCTGTGCGCCGAGTTGGTCGGCAGCCACCGGTTCATCGGCAGACAATCCGCTACGCAGGGGCAGGAAGTGATACCAGCTATGGCGCAGGGTGAGGGTTGGCATACGCTGCTCTGCATCCCCGTCACTCCGGGTCTGGTCCAACGCATAGCCCGTGTCGAGATTCCAGTCACGCAGATCATGGCGTAAGCGCGTATAGGATTCCCCATCAGCAGGCAATCCGGCAGTGAGATCAGCATAATAGGCGGCGGTGAGTGAGCAGAGACGACCGCCTACCCGCGTGGCAAACGTGCGTACCTGAGGAAATGTGAGCGTTTGGGAGCCTTGCCCGTCGGCTGCTGCAATTGTCTGCTGGGCAAAGTAGGTGGAGATGCGCGGAGAGAACCGCAGAAATACATTGGCTGACGGATAATAGCTGAACCAGCTCAACAGTGTCTGCGCTCCCTGAAGGCCAGAGAGAAACTGCTGACCAAACGCTTCCATCCTGGCGTTATCAAGCTGGTAGACGGAGCGCGCCGTTTGCTTGAGCAGATCGAGCAGACTTACGCCATCGTGCGTATGCGTCAGTTCCGCATGGGCGCCTGCCAGATAGCGCAACCAGGGTCGGCGGACGATGGAATGGGGATTGGCGGAGAAAAACTCGAGGTCAGTGGCTAAATCATTGCAGAATTCGGAGTAAAAGTGGACACCAAGACCGTTGAAGGCGGCCGTATTTGACTGATGGTGATAGGCGCCTGCGAAGGTATTGGTGAACGGGTGCAGAATCGTATCGCCAGCGATATGCGTCGCGTGGCCGAGCGCATAATACAGCGCCTTTTGCCGCAGGTCGAGGTTGTTCACTTGACTGCCAGCGCGCAGCAACTCGATGAGAAACGCGCCTGACTGATTGTAATGCAGCAGGTCGGCCCATTCGCTTTTGCCCCTGTTCGCCCGTTCGCTTTTTGATGGAAAGAATGTCGAACGGTTCGTGATACCAGCGTTATAAGGCAAGTCTGGTCCAATGGCGCCAACAAATGCCAGCACTGGAATATCGTGGCCTGGATCGGCTGGCGCACCTGGGGGCGTCTTCAACTTCAGGGCGGTTGCGTGTGGTTGTTCCGCAGCGGGAAGGCAGCGCAATGCCTCAGTGACTATGCGCCAGTGTGTCAGGGTACTCGGCACCGCCTTTACCTCCCGGTAGCTATCGTACTATGTCTGAACGTTGACCTAAAGTCGCAGTCGCAGGCATCTGGGCGCATGGATCGGAAACAGCTTCGCGCTCAGTGTCACTGACCGGCCCCAGGAACCACGACGTACTGAATACCAGGGACGATGTGAGTGAGGGCGTCCAGAGAAGCCGAGGCTCCCTGGTCTGCGCCGATCACGAAAAACAACAGTTCCTCTTCGGTCGGAAGGAGCTGCTCATTGCGAATCTGTCCCTGCGTATCATGCGCAGTTCCCGCTTTGAGCAAGGTGATGCGATAGAGCGCAACCTCTTCGGGCGCGGGCAATGGGAGCGCACAGCGGATCAGCGGAACTGCGCCCTGGGTGTCGAGTGCGCCGACAATCACCGGAGCTGCTGCTGGCAGATTCCAGATATCAGGCGCATCCGGGTGATAATTGAGCTTCTGTACATGAACCGCCGTCTGCGCTTCTGACATATCTGTCGCAGTGGCGCCGCCAGCCAGCAATGCAAGAGAGGGGATTTCGACGAGGATTTCAAGTGAATCAGCCAAACGTAGTTCTCCCCGTGCATTGGCGCGCCAACACGGCGCCGGTAGCGTGCGGGTAAGACCAGCACACAGCTACAGAACAGCAGTTGCAGACGCCAGCCGGGCGTATAGCGCGTCGCAGACGATTGTAACAGATGCTCACCAAGTGGTCAATAGGCAAGGATGGAGCCAAGGATGGAACTAAGCGGGTAACATAGGTACAGGGCGCCGCGTTTGATGGTTTCGGGATTGTTGCTGGCTGCACAAGCCGGTGCGCTCGTACCACGAAGTCCACATCAAACAGTCGGACTGGCGTTGACGTTTTGGCTTTCTTGCTATACACTGCATTCAGGCGTAATCATTCAGCCGCATTCAATCATGAGTTTACTCGCGCATCATCAGGCCGCATCCATCACACTCCACCACAGACCACTACGGTCCGACGCAGCCTCACCAGGCAAATATCTCTACTCTAGCTGCTGCATGTAGCTGTTGGGTGTTTATCACGTTCGTAGGGGCGGCGCCATGTACCTTTGTAGCGGACACGTGTAGTTGACACCGCAGGTTGACAGGGGGCGACATGTCAAGTCAGGCGAATGACCTTATCAGGCTCGGCGCGTTTATTATTCCCATCCTCGTGTTGCTGATCGCCGGACAGGCGTTGCGATTCGATCCCAATCGCCGTGTCAATCGCATCAGTGTAACCAGGGAAGCAGTTCATCCCTTTGAACAACCCTGGGGATACTTTGTAGGCGCAATCCGCTGGATTCTGGTAGGGTTGTTGCTTCTCGACGTCACCGAGATCGCCCTGATGAGCCTGCGAGACCATGCGCTGCTGGCGTTGCTGCCTGCCTGGGCCATCTTCCGCGATCCCAACGGTAGCGCGATCTATGCGACGCTGGCGCTGCTGGCGCTCTGGATCATTCGTCGCCTCAAATATATGTCCATGAACATCTTTGATCTCGCGTTCGAAACGCATCTGGATTTCGCTGAGTGGCGAACGGTAGACGCTGAACACGACGCCCGTCCAGCTCTGCATCTAGGTAACTGGCGCTATGAGATGAAGTGGAACTTCAAGACCAATCCAGAGGCGATTGATGCCCTGCACATGCGGATGATCCTTGAGTGCCCCACCTTCGCTGAGTTCAAGCAGTGTATCGAAGACAATAAGTATCCACCAGGTTTTGCCCCTGTCATGCACAAGCATCCATACGGGCCGTTTCTGGGAACCACCCAGAAGTTGATGCGCGAGGCGGTGCTTGAGGGTATTTATCAGTCTGGCACACTCTGGGATATCTGGGAAAACCGGACGAATCCGCAGACCAGCAGGGTCATCACGTCGAAAGATGAGATGGCCGACATGTTGTACGATGAGATCCGCAATCTCATTGTGTGTACAAACTGCAAGGCTGCTCCTGAGCAGGTTTCGCTCTGCCAGACATGTCATGGATCGGGGGCCATCCTGATCCACTGCACCGTCTGTCACGGATCAGGGCTGAAAGAGAAGACAGTCCCATGCCAGCAGTGCGGCGGGCTGGGGCTGCATCACAAGCCGATTCCCGTGGTCTTCATGAACCGCCTTCAGTATTTTTGGATGGCCCGCAATGTTGATTACCTGACGAAGACGTTTCCTGTCTGGCTGTCGTACCTCACCTACTTCGTCATTCTTGGCGCCTCGACTGCCGTATTTATTGGTGGATCGTTGTTTTTCCAGTCGGGCATTACGGTCGATCTGCTGGTCGAGGCGCTGCTGTTTGGCGCTGCCGCTTTGCTCGGCTCACTCGGCGCCGCTATCGTCATCATCTTTGCGAGCGCCTTCAACGGTTCAGGGATATTGCTCTCGTCGTATCCGTTGCGGGATATGAAGTTTGGCAACCACATCTGGATTCAACTGATGAATCTGCTGGCGCTATTCACATTCAGCGCCCTGCTGATTGACAGCACCTTTGCGCTGAGCCAGTTTCTGTTTGCGCGCACTGCCAATGTGGTGGCGTTGATCGTGGCGACGACCGTGTTTACGCTCTTCCTCAGCCTGATCAGTTTTGGCGGGTTTTATAGCATTCATACGGCCATGCGCGATACCAAGCGATCTCGCCTGGACGAGTTGGCTGACTGGCTCCATCAAAACCCACCCGGCGAGAGTGAGTTGGATACCACGCAGGAAGAGGAGTTCTTCAAGGAAATTCGCAACCTGCAGGAATGGCCGATAGATACTGCCGTGAGCTTTGGCATCATCAGCGGCATCCTGATACCCGTGACACTATCGCTCGGCACCGTGATCACGGGCTATCTGTCATCCTTCTTTCAACATTTATAATTGCCCGTGGCATGCCTTTTAGAAAACGCAGCGATTCCCTTCCAGTAGCTGTGAGCGTGGCTGTGGACGTGAGCGTATAGAAACCGATCCTGCCTGAATGGCCAGGCGCCCGGCCCTTGCGGTGGAGCGGCGCTTGGGCATAGAATGCCTGCGTGCGTTGCCGCGCAGCGCATCCTTCTACCGTACCTCATAACGTACATCGTGCTATCGAGCTACCCATCCACTAAGGAGCCTGCGAGTCGCATGTCCAATCCATCCCACACACCACTCTCGTCCAGCGCGGTCAAGCCTGCTACCCTCGGACAACTGCGCGCCAGCGGCTACCGTTCGCTGTCCATCAAGGACGAGATGCGCCAGAACCTGATGCGCAAGATGCGCGCGGGCGAAGAACTCTTCCCCGGCATCGTCGGCTATGAAGAAACGGTCATCCCCCAGGTGGAGAACGCCATTCTGTCGGGGCAGGATATTGTGCTGCTTGGTGAGCGGGGCCAGGCCAAGACCCGCATCGCGCGCAGCCTGGTCAACCTGCTCGACGACGAAGTTCCTGCCATCGCGGGCTGCGAGATCAACGATGACCCCTTCAATCCGCTGTGCAAAGCCTGCCACCTGCGCATCGCCGAGGAGGGCGACGAGACGCCGATCCACTGGATCGGGCGCGACCAGCGCTACGGCGAGAAGCTGGCGACGCCCGACATCACCATCGCCGATCTGGTGGGCGAGGTGGACCCGATCAAAGTCGCCGAGGGGCGCTATCTCTCGGACGAACTGACCATCCACTATGGCATCATTCCGCGCACCCATCGCGGCATCTTCTGCATCAACGAACTGCCTGACCTTGCCGAGCGCATTCAGGTGGGCCTCCTCAACATCATGGAGGAGCGCGATGTGCAGATTCGCGGCTATAAGGTGCGACTGCCGCTGGATGTGTTTGTGGTGGCCAGCGCCAACCCCGAAGACTACACCAATCGCGGACGCATCATCACGCCGCTCAAGGACCGCCTCGGTTCGGAGATTCGCACACACTATCCGCGCACCATCGAGGATGAGATTACCATCATGGAGGCGGAGAGCCGCCCCTTCGAGCTTGAGGGCATCGAGACGACCTATCCGCAGTTCATGAAAGAGATCGTGGCAGAGATCACCCATCAGGCGCGCCGCAGTTCCGACATCAGCCAGAAGTCCGGCGTGAGCGTGCGCGTCACCGTCTCGAACTTCGAGAACGTGATGAGCAATGCCGTGCGCCGCGCCATTCGCCTCAAAGAGCGCCAGGCGGCGCCGCGCGTGAGCGATCTCAGCGCGGTGGTGGCTTCCACAGCGGGCAAGATCGAACTCGATACCGTTGGCGAGGTGCGCGAGGAGAAGATCGTCGAGAAGCTGGTGCGCCAATCGATCAACAAGGTCTTCCGCGACTACTTTGAGGTGGCGGAGTTCGAGCAACTGGTGGCGGGCTTTGACAAAGGCTTGAGCGTGCAGGTCTCCGACACGCAACCCTCGATGGAGTATGTCAACCAGTTGGCGCGCGTAGGTGGCCTGAAAGCCGCGGTCGCCAAGCTGGGGGGCCACGGTAGCCCGGCGACCGTCGCCTCTGCCGTGGAGTTCATCCTCGAAGGGCTACACCTGAACAAGCGGCTGAACAAAGACGAGGTGGCGGGCCAGACCCGTTATCGCCGCTAGACCTCTCCCAACCCCCTCCTCTGAAATGGGAGGGGGAGTAGATACCCCAGGAGCGCCGCCATGTTCGACAGGTTTCGCCTGAATAGCTCCCATCGCTATTCGCGCTGGGACGGCTCCCAGCACCTTGAAGACCTCGACGCCGAGAGCATTCTCGATGCGATGTCCGATGACTATCTCAAACATGGCGACCTGCGTCGCGCGCTCCAGGACATGATGCGTCAGGGCTTCCGCGACCGCGAGGGCCGCCAGCGCATGGGCCTGCAAGACCTGATGGAGCGTCTGCGCCAGCAGCGCCAGCAGCGTATGCAACGCTACAACATGTCCGGCGTGATGGACGACATCAAGGATAAGCTCGAGCGCATCAAGCAGCTCGAGCGTGAGGGCATCCAGCGTCGCCTCGACGATCCGCAGGGGCAACAAGGGCAACAAGGGCAACAAGGGCAACAGGGGCAGCCTGGCGAGATGGGCCAGCAGGGGCAATCGGGCCAGCAGGACGATCAGGGGCAATCTGGGCAGCCGCAGATGGGCCAACGCCAATCCGGCCAGTCCGGCCAGTCCGGCCAGCAAGGGCAAGCTGGCGTCCCTGAAGGCATGGACCCTGAGATGCTGAAGAGCATGCTCGAAAACATCGCCAACAAGAAGCTTCACTATCTCGATTCACTGCCCAACGACACGGCGGGGCAGATTCGCCAGCTCTCCGAGTACGATTTCATGGACGACGAGGCGCGTCAGCAGTTCCAGGAGTTGTTGCAGATGCTGCAACAGCAGGTGATGCAACAATACTTCCAGGGGATGTCGCAGGCGATCCAGGGCATGACGCCCGACGACCTGAAGCGTATGCGCGAGATGGTGCGCGCGCTCAACTCGATGCTGCGGGAGCGCGCCGAGGGCGGAGAGCCGGACTTCGACAGCTTCATGC
>Ga0102924_1003374_pt1 | contig 16811 bp, 15 predicted proteins | sample PaiPotPPM11metaG_FD_80116 | JGI IMG/M metagenome (GOLD analysis project Ga0102924, IMG submission 80116) | Iron sulfur acid spring bacterial and archeal communities from Banff, Canada, to study Microbial Dark Matter (Phase II) - Paint Pots PPM... ...
GACCCGGTTTGGTGTAACTGACCGCGATGCTGATTGCCATCATGTTCGGGTTGGTATTGCCATTGGCCAGCAGCACGGGAGTTATGGTGATGGTCCGCTTAAAATTCCCCAGGCTCATGATCTTGTCGTCAGCTGTGCCCAGAATTCCGTCGGGACCGGGCAACACCATGCATTCCGCCCCGCCGTCCGGGCAGTTTGCTCCCGCGCTGGTCGTGCAGGCGACGTCATCGCCGGTGTTGACCAGACCGTCAGGTCCGGCGCACAACATGGGTTGCGCTCCATTCAGGAAGATTCCGCCGTTAGAAACATTCGCCACAGAGGCGAATGGAATCTGCTGACTGTTGCGTGCGGTGTAAATGCTCTCCATCGCTTCCAGCACCTTCTGCCGGGCGATGAGATCCTCCTCGGACGACTGGGTCGCGGCCACGGCAGTTGCCAGAGACGCGATCACGGCCAGTATGCCGACCAGCATTACGACGATGGCGATCATGACTTCGATCAGCGTGAAGCCGCCCTCGTCTTTGCGTGCGACGATCTTTGAAAATCTGCTCTGTTTCATTGTTGTACCCATGTGGCTACGCCGGCCTGGTTATACAAACGCCATCCCCGAACACGGCCCGTTGTTCCCCAGACGCTGATGGCTCGCGCGTTGTAAATGGTGGGATCAGCGGTCCGCGAAAGATAGATCACTCCGCTATTGAAGTTGCCCAAGTTATCTTGCGCAGAACCATCCGGCATAAAGCTGACGTAGTTAAGACTGCCCGCGCCCAGTCCCTGGCCGAAATCAATGGCTGTGGTCCCTGCGCCGAACCCGTCTGGCGCGCTGGCTGGAAAGCCCGCCATCACCGAGAAGCTGATGTCAGGGGGAATCGTATAAGTGCCGACCTGTTGCACCGCGGGCAACACACCGCCCACTAGCGGAGGCTGATAAGTGATCTGGATCGTGCCGGCGGGGAAGCCTCCGGGATTGAAGTTCACGAAATATTGATGGCTTTGCGTGATGGCAAGCTGTCGAGTGTTGCGCAAGGCCATCAACGTCGTGTCATAGGCCGAGTCCATGTGATTCCGGTTGTACATCGGCATCATCGCGATGAACGTAATGCCTGCGATGGTGAAGCCGATCGCCACGGTGATCAGCAATTCCAGTAGCGAGAAACCGCGCTGTCTCTTCAAGGTCATATGATCTTTCCGGGAAGGAGTGCCGGATTTCGGAACGCCCTCTCCCGTTCAAGAACGTCAACATGGGGGCGGATCGCACTCGCTCCCGGAAAATAGAGCGGGCTGCGCTCCTTCATCGCGTCACTGTTCATCCTAGGAAGGGGTTGCGCCTGCGTCAAAGCACGAGCGGCCAATAGGAACACACTGGCCTTTTGGAACACTTTTTGGTTACTCCTGTCACTGATTGAAACGCACGAGTTAGCGGCGGAAGAGGCGCTAGCGGGTTGGCGTGACGTGACCCCGGTAACTTGTTTGGGGAACTGGCGGAACCTACGATTGTTAGCACGTATGACTTTATCTGCTCTGCTCGTGTGCAAGGACGAAGCGGCGGCTGGTGTCCTGCGCCAGGTGCTCAAAGAACTTAATATTGGAGTCGAGTCATGTCCCGATTTCGGGCGGGCCGCGATCCGCACCGCACAAGAGCGGTTCGACGTTGTGATCGTTGACGGTGACTCGAGCGCGGATGTTCTTACGCTCTTACGGGAAACGCGCCTGTCTCGTCTAAATGACGCGACACTGGCTGTTGCCGTTGTGCCCTCGCAAGAGAGCATTCGCGAGTTGTTCTCGCTGGGCGTGAATTTCGTTCTCTATAAGCCTGTGGCGCATGAAAGGGCGTTGAGCAGTTTACGAGCGGCGCGGGCGGTGATGCGCAAAGAAAAACGCAAGAACGCGCGCGCGGCGGTGCACACGCATGCCACCGTCGACTACGCCAACGTCGAACAAGAGAAAGCGACACTTATCGATCTTGCCCAGGACGGCATGTCGGTGCTCTTCGGAAAAAAGCTTCCGCCCACAACCAAAGTGTATTTTCAGTTCAAACTGCCGGGCCAGGTATCCAGCGTGCGATTGTCAGGCCAAGTCGTGTGGCAGGACTGGAACGGCCGGGGCGGGGTGCAATTTCTCGATGTCCCGCGAGCCTCGCGGCGTCTGCTGGAAGAATTTCTTAGCGCCAACTTGCCCAAGGAAGGGAAGCAAGAGTTCTCCGACATTACAGTGGAGATCGAAGAGCCACAGGTTCCGGCGATCAACGTCGTCGAAGAAAGTCATACGAGCCTTTCCCTAGAGCCGGAAGTCGCGGCTTCTATGGCAACGGTTGCGGAAGAAGCCCAGAAAGAAGAGCCCGATGCGAACAATCGGCGGGCGCAAGCGCGCTATCACTGCCGCATTGGATCTGAGGTTTATCGCACGGGCACTTCAGTTCCGCATCGCTGCTGTTTGACCGATCTCAGTTCCGGCGGATGCTATCTCGAGGTCCCATTGCCATTTCCGCAGGGCTCATCCGTTGAGATCCTGGTTCGCACCTACGAACTAAAGCTGAGACTGCGCGGCATCGTGCAGACTTCTCATCCAGGTTACGGCATGGGCGTGGCATTCGAGTTAAAGACCAAGGATGAGCAGGTGAGCGTGAAAAAGCTGATCGACTACGTCGCTGCTACCCAACACGACAATAACTAACGCGTCGCTGCCGAATCTTGCGCGACCGCCTCTTTGAAGTACTCCAATGAGAGTCGTAGTCCCGACTCCAGCTCAATCTTCGGCTCCCACCCCAGCAATTGCCGCGCCTTGGCGATATCAGGCCGCCGCTGCCTGGGGTCATCCTGCGGAAGGGGCTCATGGCGAATGCGGCTTTTCGAGCCAGTAACTTTTAAGACCAATTCGGCGCATTCGAGGATGGTGAATTCGTTCGGATTGCCGATGTTTACCGGCAAGTGTTCGTCAGACTTGGCCAGCCGCAGAAAGCCATCGACTTCGTCGCTCACATAACAAAAACTACGAGTTTGCTTGCCGTCGCCATAAATGGTGAGGTCAGTGCCTGAGATTGCCTGTCGCATAAAATTCGGTACGACGCGTCCGTCGTTTAACTGCATGCGTGGGCCATACGTGTTAAAGATGCGCACGATGCGCGTGTCCACTCTGTGGTAACGACGAAATGCCATCGTCACGGCTTCGGTGAAACGCTTCGCCTCGTCGTAAACCGAACGCGGACCGATAGGGTTGACGTTTCCCCAATAGGTTTCTTTCTGTGGATGCTCCAGGGGGTCGCCGTAGCATTCGGAGGTCGAAGAGACCAGATATTTCGCGCTGTACTTGCGCGCGAGTGCAAGGACGTTGAACGTCCCCAGCGAACCCACTTGCAGCGTCTCGATGCCGTGAGCGTGGTAGTCCTCGGGACTGGCAGGGCTGGCGAAATGGAAGATGTAGTCGACCTTGCCCACGTCGAAAGGTTCGCAGATATCTTTCTCGACGAATTCGAATCGGGATTCGTTCTTGAGGTGAGCTAGATTGGCCTGACGTCCGGTGAGGAGGTTGTCGACAACGACGACCGCCCAGCCTTCCCCGAGCAAGGCATCGCAGAGATGAGATCCCAAAAAACCTGCTCCGCCCGTGATCAGCGCGCGTTGCTCACTCATGCCTTCTTGCCGTTCTTTAAGGCAGCGGCTGGCACTCCGTCGGGATGACAAGCGGCGCGGCCGACGCTGTAGTAGGTGAATCCTTGAGTGGCCATGACTTCCGGATCATATAGGTTACGTCCGTCGATCACGATTGGGTATTTCAACTCCTGGCGCAGGCGATTCAGATCCAGATTGGCGAACTCCTCCCACTCCGTCAGGACCAGCAATGCATCGGCATTGTGAGCAGCTTCGTAGGATGAGTTGGCGAAGGCAATGGAATCCCCCATCACTTCGCGCGTGTGGTCGACCGCCGCCGGATCGTAAGCGGTTATCTGGCTGCCTTGCTGCAATAAAGCCTGGACGATGGCGATGGCGGGGGATTCGCGAATATCGTCCGTACCGCCTTTAAAAGCAAGTCCAAGCACGCCAAGACGCTTGCCGCGAACGGTCCAAAGCGCACTGTGGACCTTGCGAAGGAAGCGGTGGCGCTGATCTTCGTTGATGCGCATGACTTCATCCAGCAGGCTGAAGTCGTAACCGTGTTCGCGAGCCACCGCGCGAAACGCCATTACATCTTTGGGAAAGCAGGACCCGCCATAGCCAATCCCGGGATTCAAGAAGCGTGGGCCAATTCGAGTGTCGGTTCCGATGCCATGCACCACCTGATTCACATCAGCTCCAACCGATTCGCACACTGAGGCGACGGCATTGATGAAAGAGATCTTGAGCGCGAGGAATGCGTTCGAGGCGTGCTTGATCAATTCCGCGCTTTTGGTACTGGTGACGATCAGAGGCGGGGGGAGCAGAGCACGATCAGGCTGAGGAATGGCGTCGCTTCGTTTGTAATAGCTGCCATCGGTGAGCGGAGCGTAGATTTCGCGCAGCACGTCCGCCGAGCGCTGGCTGTCGCAGCCAATCACAATGCGATCTGGAAACAGAAAATCGCTGACCGCTGTGCCCTCGCGCAGAAATTCGGGATTGGATACAACGTCGAATGATTCCGGATCGGTTCCGTTCCGCAAAATAATTTTGCGGATCCATTCGCTGGTATAAACGGGCACCGTGCTCTTCTCAACGACAATTTTGTAATCGTCAATGCCCCCGGAGATCTCGCGTGCGACGGACTCCACGAAGGACAGGTCTGCCTCGCCACTCTGCGTCGGAGGAGTTCCCACAGCGACAAATATCGCCGCGCTCTGGCGGACCGCCTCCTTCAAGTTGTCCGAAAACTGCAGGCGGTTCCCTCGATGACGGCTCAGTAGCTCCGGTAGGAACTTTTCGTGGATTGGCACTTGGCCGGCGCGCAGCGCTGCCAGCTTTCGTTCATCGTTGTCAACAAGAATGACGTCATGGCCGAGGTCCGCAAAGCATGTGCCCGCGACCAACCCTACGTATCCCGAACCTACTACGGCGACGCGCATCGATATGTTCCTCTTCCGGTCTCGAACCCGACGGCGGGAGATAGCCCGGCAGTCCGAGAGCGCAGAATGATTCTATAGAATTGTATTGCGGAGGATTATGGGCGCGCACTGGAAAACTCATCAGTTTTATGGCGGCCAGCCGAAATGGGAAACCGATCGAAGTCGTGTTGCTGGGGCAGGGGTACTGATGCGATGACCTGTTCATTTATTTGATATTGACAACCTTCCCGATTCGCGCAAAACTCCGCTCAGTTCGCGGGCCAAGCCCTCGGTGTTTCGTGAATCGACCGGAGGCGTGCCAGAGACAACAATGCGTGATCCATCGTAGCTAGAGTTCGGTCACGGTATGGTTCAAAATCCTCGGTTGCGGACAGATTTGGCGAATGCAACGCCCTCTGCGGATGGCAGAGAGCCTTCCTCCACGGAAATCGAACAGCGTATCAGCGTAAGAGAGATTGCCGGGAAACTGTCCGCGCACGGCGTGGGACCGGCGGCTCTGGATTTGGCCTTCGACCTTGTGCTTCACGAAGTTGTCGAACAGGCCCGGGATGCGACGCAAGCCACAGGCGCGGCTGTCGCCCTCATTCGCAGCGGCGAGATGGTCTGTCGCGCGACCGCCGGCGAGAACGCTCCCGATCTTGGTGTGCGGGTTGAGACGGCATCTGGGCTGGCCGGCGCTTGTCTGAGCTCAGGAACGATACAGGAATGTCAGGACACCGAAACAGATTCGAGGGTGAATGCAGAGGTGTGCCGGCTTCTCGGCGTTCGGTCGATGCTGATCGCGCCCCTCATCGACGAAGGAAAAGTGTTCGGAATTCTGCAGGTGTTCTCGGCACGGCCCAATGCATTCACGATCCGCGAAATGGACACTCTACAGCTTCTGGCACAGAGGATTGCGGAAGCTAGAAGGGAAGCGGATATCTCTCCTCCCAGCCTGCGTCGGGCGGATAGCTTGCTTGATACGAATTTTGGCGGCGGACCCGAATATCTCTCAGTCACTAGAACGACGACGAGTTCGCATGAGATGTGGTCCGCCATTTTGGTTGTTCTTGTGATCGCCACGGCAGTACTCCTTGGAATCTTGATTGGGTGGCGAGGGGGCTTCAAGGAGCGGAGAGTCGCGTCGCAACCCGCTCCGGCGGTCGCCGCGCAAAAACTGCAGAGCTCTTCTTCTCCTTCGCGGGTAGGAACTGAGGATACCGCTGGTTCGGCCGCCGCTTCAAAAAGCGATACCGATGCCAGCCACAAAACTTTAGCAACGAGCAGCCCAGCAGAAGTTCCGGCCGGAGGGCTGCTGGTTACGCAAGACGGTAAGGTCATTTACCGCTCGCCTGCGTCATCCTCGAATCCGGCAACAACCCATCCGGCGCATGCCACGCGATTGATTCGTCGGGTCGAGCCGGAATATCCAGCGGAAGCAAGAATGCAACACATTCAAGGCTCAGTTGCGTTGGATGTTCAGGTTTTAGGAAACGGCCAGGTCGGACAAATTGTGGTGATCTCCGGCGATCCGTTGCTGGCACAGGCCGCGGTTCGCGCGGTGAAGCAGTGGCGATTCGAACCTTCTTTAGAGAACGGGCAGCCGGTCGAGAGTCAGACCCGCGTGAACATGAATTTCACGTTGCCGTCTACATAAATACTGAAGATTACTGGAGGTAAAGCGGAGAAAAGATTTGCGCGCGGCAGCAGAGAGTTAGGTAACGATATTTCGAATTTTTCCTCGGCCCTGCGTTGTTGGCCGCGGCGAGATCGGAACCGGCTGAGATCGCCTGCGGGAAGAGGGAGCGGTCGACGACTGATGTTGGCTCGCGTCGCGCACCGCGTAGAGCAATACTCCCACCCGGCTCGAGACCCCAAGTTTATCGAAAATGCGCGACAAATAGTTTTTTACAGTATGTTCCGTAAGCTTTAAGTGTTGCGCGATCTCGCGATTGGTAAGTCCTTCTGCCACGCAACGAACTACGTCGGTCTCCCTTGCTGAGAGCAGGCCTCCGCTCAACGTGAAAGAACTTGGCAATGCTGGCTGAGCCAGTGCTTCCAGCACAGCCTGCAGTTCCAGCCTGCTGGCCCATACTTCGCCTTTAGCCACGCACTGAATGCACTTTGCAAGAAGATGCACAGGTTCGGTCCGGCAGAAAACGCCCTGCGCTCCTGCGCGAAACGCTGCGATGATCATGCCGGGTTCAGAGAAGTCAAGTAAAAGGATGACGCGTGTTTCGGGCGATTCCATGCGGACATTACGGACCAGCTCTGAAACTGAACCCTTCGGCTCCTCGAGGTGCGAGCTGATGACGGCCACGGCGGGTTTTTCCTTCCTGATTACAGGAAGGAGCGCACGGACATCGGAGGGGCTTTCAATCATCTCGAACTGCGCATTTCGCCCGAGGGCATCGACCAGTAATTGCGTCGTCATCGAGGTGTTGTCCGCGGCTAAAACGCGAAGGCGGTCTTCTTGCGGAACGGCTGTAAGCTGGGTCATAGAATCGATTGTGGCGGATCAGTCCAACAAGGTTACACCCTAAGACGTCCCGGCCCCATTCGGGTAAGACTATGGGAAATTAGGCCCTAGGTAAATGGCACTATCGTGTAGTACCCAAACGGGCGTCTGGAGCGTGAAATCAGAAGGTCACTAGGGTCTTTGGTCCCTAGCAGCAGCAAGACTTTTTACCACTTGCACAGTTTTGCGACCTACGTTAGTTTCGTTGCAAGACTTACGCCTGAATTTCAGGCGCTCAAATTGTTCAGCCAATCCCCCCAACTTTGAGTCAACTGTTGTCGGTTCTTAGTGTCACAGGTCTGACGGTGCGGCAGTCGCTCTGTCAGAGCCGGTAGTGTCTCGATTCTTTTGCAGCCACGAATGTGACTGAGAGGGCGAAGCTGTGAATACCACGAGCCAACTGATCGATCCGGTATCGTTGCCAGTCACCGCGGTGAGTGACTCTGACGCAAAGTGGTACGCGATTCGCACCCGTTCCCGCCACGAGAAGGTCGCGGCCCGGGAGCTGGATGCGCAGGGTATTCCAGTTTTTCTGCCGCTCGTCACTTCGGTGCGGCAGTGGAGTGATCGTCGAACTGAAGTGGAATTACCGCTGTTTCCGGGATATGCCTTCGTTCGGGTCACATACTTCTCCGGTGATCGAGTTCGCGTGCTGCGTGCAACCGGTGTGGCTGGTTTTGTAGGGCAAACCGCGGCGGGAACATCGATTCCGGATGAACAGATTGAATCGATCAGGACGGTTTTGATCCGGCGCGTTCCCGTGAAGGATTATCCGTTCCTGAACGTTGGGCAGCGCATCCGGGTTCTAAATGGATCGCTAAGCGGTGTCGAAGGTCTCCTGGTCGCGGTGAAAGGCTCGCGGACTCTTGTTATTTCAGTCGAGCCGATTCAGCGATCGCTTTGTATCAATCTGGATGATTACGATGTTGAAACGGTAGCGGCGCAGAGTTCCACGGTGCTTCAGAACTCACCGGCTCAATCGTGATCCGCTACAGCATCTCGAACTAGGACCTCAGGTTTTCACATGTCTAATATTCTCAGCGCGAATGCAGTCAGCGTAGTGGATCAGGGTGACCTGGATTCCAAGCAATCGTCGGGGACCTCGGCGATCGGTCTCACGTATGTTCCGACCAGCGAGAAGTCAACGTTGCGCGGAATCCTGAATGAGGCGGAGAGCCAGGTCATCGTGTGCGCCCTTCAGTACACCAAGTGGAATCGGAAACGGGCCGCGGCGCTGCTGAAGATCAGCTATCGCGGACTGCTGTACAAGATTCGGCGGCACAGTATCACACCACCACTGGCAGAAGAGTAGTCGGGCCGCGAAAGCAATGTCTTCCAAAGCTGGAACAACATCGAGAAGGTGGCAACCGTTTATGAATATCAAGAAAATGGCAACGATTTTGGCAACGCTGCTGATGGGCTTGGGACTGGCGGCAACTGTTGCCGTCGCGCAGGATCACATCCTCGCTGATACCAAGGCCACGGACCAGACGACAGCAACCGACGCGAAGACCGTTTCCGCGACGGATAAGGACTTCCACAACCGGCATCCCCGCTACAAGCTGGAGGCTGGCGACGCATTTGACATCACGTTTGAACTCAATCCGGAGTTCAACCAGACTGTGTCCGTGCAGCCCGACGGTTACATCAGCCTGCGGGGCATCGGCGACGTCCCGGTCATGGGACAGACTTTGCCGCAAGTGACGGACACAATCCGCAACGCTTATGGCAAGATTCTCAGCAATCCACTGGTCAGCATTGTGCTGAAGGATTTCGAGAAGCCCTACTTCATTGCCGACGGACAGGTTTCAAAACCTGGGAAATACGATCTGCGCGGGGAAATGACCCTGACGCAAGCCGTCGCTATGGCCGGCGGCTTCCTGGATACGGCGAAACACTCTCGAGTCCTGCTTTATCGGAGGGGGATAGATGGGTGGTATGCCGCCGAAATATTCAACGTGAAGAAGATGGAGAAGGCGGGCAATCTGAAAGAGGACCCGACGTTGCATGCCGGGGACATGCTGTTCGTGCCCAAGAACGGTTTCTCGAAGATCAGAGCGTTCATTCCTGGGTCGAGCATGGGGGCCTTCGTCCCCTTAACTACTCCGTAAGGGAACGAGGACACGAGGACATCATCATGAACAATCAAAACTTAGCTGTTAACGACGGTCAGGGCTCTTTTTCGTTCTCCACGCGAGATCTGATCGCCATCGGCTTCCGTCAAAAGCGGGCGATTATCATCACCTTCTGGAGCATCCTGGCGGGAGCAATTTTGGCCACGATTTTGATGCCGCCGGATTATCAGGCATCCACCAAGTTCCTGATCGAACGCTCCCGATTAGACCCTGTGGTCAGTCCTGGGCACGATTCCTCGTCAATGGTCCGCGCAGAACTCAGTGAGGAAGAGTTGAACTCCGAAGTAGAGTTGCTCCACAGTGACGACGTCCTGCGACAAGTAGTTGTCGCCGCCGGCCTCAATCACCGCAAGTCCTTTTTTGACCATCTGCACATGGATGCTCTTCTCAGCCATATTGGGATGAAGGCGACCGAGGAAGAAAAAATCGCCAAGGCGGCCACAAACCTCGACAAAGAACTGCAGATTCAGTTGGTGAAGAAAAGCAACTTGATCACTGTGACCTATTCGTCTTCAGATCCGCAGATGGCGAAAAGAGTATTGCAGGCGCTCGATGAAGCCTACCTGCAAAAGAACCTTGCCGTTCATCACCCGCCGGGAGAATTTCAGTTCTTCGACCAGGAAGCCGAAAATTACAAGAAGAGTCTGGCCGATGCCGAATCGCAACTGAACACTTTCTCGAAGCAGGAAGGCGGAGTGGATCCGGAATTAGCTCGGGATATTACCCTGCAGAAGCTGAGCGAGTTCGCCGCCAACCTGCAGCAGACCTATGCTGATATTGCCTCTACCGAGAAGCGGATCGACGCTTTGGAGAAGCAAGCTGGGACGACGCCGCAACGTTTGACGACTCAGTCGAGTGCGAGTGACGACGCGGGAGTTCTCCAGGGGATGAAGTCCACTTTGATGTCCCTCGAAATCAAGCGCACCGAGCTGCTGACGAAGTATCAGCCCACATATCCGCTGGTGCAGGAAATCGACAAAGAGATTGCGGATACAAAAGCTTCGATTTCCAACGAAGAGAACAAGCCGTTGCGGGCCGAGACCACGGATCGCAACCCGACCTATGCCTGGATCAATGAGGAGTTGGCAAAGGCGAAAGCCGATGACAGCGCCCTGCAAGCCAAGGCGGCCTCCATTCAAGCGATCGTGGCCCGGTACCAGAGCAGTGCGCATGATCTTCAGCAGAAAGGTCTGCAGGAACGAGACTTGTTGCGCAATGTGAAAACCCAGGAACAGAACTATTTGCTGTATGAGAACAAGCGTGAAGAGGCGCGGATGACCGATGCTTTGGACCGCAAGCGGATCTTGAACGTCGCCATTGCAGAGCAACCCGTCACGCCTTCTATTCCGGCAAATACTCGATGGCTGGTGCTGTTGGCCGGAGTGCTGCTGGCAATTGGTGTTCCGATCGGCATGGCCTTCGTTCTTGAGTTCACCAATCCATCGTTCCGGACGCCGTCGGAAGTTTTGTCGGAACTTAACATTCCAGTCCTGGCCGCGGTTCCTCATCAGGCATTTGCATTCGCCGGCAACGGGGATGGCAGCATTAATGGGAACGGAAATGGCAACAGCAACGGTAATGGACATCACGCCACTGTCTTCGCGAACGACGAAGCCACAGTAGACTAAAGAGGGACAGACAATCATGTTTCTTGAGTTCTATGGTCTTCGGGAACAGGCATTCGGCGTCACGCCGGATCCGCGCTTCCTCTATCTAAGCCCGACCCACCGGGAAGCGCTCGCCTCCATGTATTACGGCATCGACGCGGAACGCGGATTCATCGCGCTGATTGCCAAGCCGGGCATGGGCAAGACGAATCTCTTGTTCCAGTTGCTGCAGCAATTCCGCTCAAGAGCGCGCACGGCGTTCGTCTTTCAGACGCAGTGCAACTCGCGGGAATTTATGCGGTTCCTGTTGCTCGAATTGGGCTGCGAAGTCAGCGGAGACATGGATCTGGTCTCGATGCACGAGCAGTTCAACCGCTGCCTGCTGCAAGAGGCGCATGCGGGACGACGCTTCATCGTGGTCGTCGACGAGGCCCAGAACCTGGAGCCTTCGGTTCTGGAAACCATTCGCTTGCTTTCAGACTTCGAAACGCCGCAGGCCAAACTGCTGCAGATTGTGCTTTCCGGACAGCCCCAGCTGGCCGACAAGCTGGCGCGGCCTTCTCTACGTCAGCTGCGGCAACGAGTTTCGCTCCTGAGCACGCTTAAGCCTCTGCCGCTTGAAGAGGTGGGCCACTACATCAATCACCGGCTCCGGGCCGCGGGATGCCAGACCTCGCCTTTTACCGCCGCGGCGGTGAAGATGATTGCGGAGCTGAGCGAGGGAATTCCGCGCAACATCAACAATATTTGCTTCAACGCAATGTCGCTTGGATGCGCCATGCGGCAGAAAACGGTGGATCTCGACATTATCCGCCAGGTTGCCGCTGACTTCGATCTGGCTGGCATGTTGTCAGATCCAGGTACCACCGGCTTCGATTCTCCTTCGAATATGGCGGAAACGCAGTCTTTGATGGCAAGGGCGAACGCATCGCCATCCAAAGCCAGGGCAGGGGAGTTGTTGAATTCTGAAGAAGCCTTGGCCTACATCCAAGACTTCATCCGACGATTTAAGAAAGATCAATTCGTTGCCAATTAGGTTGCAGTCCGTGGCTGGAATCGTAAAAAGTAGATCCTGGAGGACGCTTTGAGCAGAAATTTTGAGCTTTTGTCAGAGGCGGGAAGACTGCATGAACTCGTGCAGTCCAACATCGAGTCATCCCAAGTACCGCCTCGCGCCATGGAAGACAGTTTTCCTGAGGCTCCTCGGGGTCTCGGGGACAAGTTCTCCGTGCCTCAACCGATTGAAGACGACTTTCCTGCCGCTCCTTCTCTGGAGACAACCGGCGCGATCAAGCAAGAGATCGTTAAGCTCGTGCAGAAATTGTTCTGGCCGGCTCAGGGTCCGCGCCGCGTTGTTTTCGCCGGAACCGAGGCGGGCGGGGGCTGCAGTTGGATGTGTGCCCGCGTTGCCGAAGAGTTAGCGTCGCAGGGCCGCGGCTCGGTGTGTGTGATGGATTGTAATCTGCGCTCTCCCGGCCTGCATCAGCAGTTCGGTACTGAAAACCATCACGGACTGTCGGATGCGCTGCTGGGACCGGGTCCGATCCGGGAATACGTTCACCGGTGGTCCCGCAATCTGTGGTTAGTAAGCTGCGGCGCCTCGCCTGAGTCAGGGCGTACGATGCTGGGCTCAGAAAAAATGCGCTCTCGGATCACGGAACTGCGTATGACCTTCGATTATGTGCTGATCGATGCCGCGCCCCTAAGCACTTGCAATGACGCAATCGTCCTCGGTGGTCTCAATGATGGCGTGGTGCTGGTGCTGAAAGCTAACTCCTCACGGCGCGAAACTGCACGCAACGCCTTGCACGAACTTCATACAGCGAATGTGCGTGTCCTTGGTGCTGTACTGAACCAACGCACTTTCCCGATTCCAGAAGCACTTTACAAGAAGCTCTAGCGCCAAAATCAATACCTGAACATCGAAAACCTCCCCGGTTTGTCTCCAGCATTTCGGCGGCTGGCGACCATTTGTTCAGAACAAGTTCCGATCGAACCGAGCCGTAAACGGGTCGACGGTTTCCGCCGGATTCGCAGTATCCCTCCACCATTTACTCCTTGCTGAAGAGGTTCTCTGATGAGTAAGTTTCGGCGCCAAGTGTTTGTCTATTCCTTCCAGTTGGTGGATGTCATTCTGCTTGTGCTCTCGTTCTCGGCAGCGACGCTGCCGGTGCTATTCACTGAGGGGATGCAATCGTTCGCTGCTTTCCTGGCCCTTAAAATCAAGCTGCAGAACTTCGTAGCCTTCGTGATCCTGGTCTGGTTGTGGCGTCTGGTGTTTGCTGTCCTGGGGCTATATGGCTCGAAACGCCATGTCAGCCGCACGGCGGAGTCGATGGATGTCCTGAAGGCAACGTCAACCTGCACTATCATTCTGATTTCGTTCGCGCTCGTGCTCCGGTTCAGGATGGTAGACGCCGAGTTCATCGAAATCTTCTTCGCCTGCAGCACATTCCTGATTGCCGGCACTCGATTGGTAGTGCGGACCTGGCTGCGGCGCGTTCGGTCGCGCGGCCACAACTACCGCAACATGCTGATCGTCGGAAGTAACTCGCGCGCCATCGAGTTTGCCAAGAGTATTCCTCACCGACCGGAATGGGGCTGTATTGTGGCGGGTTTCGCCGACGATGACTGGCATGGGGTTGAAGAGGTGGAGGCCGCCGGCTTTCAGCGAGTATGCGATTTCGCCGGCTTGCCGTCATTTCTGCGGCACAGCGTAATCGATGAAGTCGTGATCGCCTTGCCGGTTCGCTCGCTGCACGAGCACGCCAGCAAGATCGTCGAGATGTGCGAAGAGCAAGGCATCGTCGTGCGGTTGCTCTCGGGACTATTCGACCTGAAGACGCCTCGTCCGGAAGACTTCGATGACGCACCGGTGATCACACATTACGCAGGACCCGCCCACGGTTGGCCGGTTCTGATCAAACGCGTACTTGACATCATCCTCTCCGCCGCGGCCCTGGTAATCCTGTCTCCGGCTCTGGCGCTTACCGCTCTCGCCATCAAGCTGACATCTCGTGGGCCAGTGTTGTTCGTGCAGAAACGCGTCGGCTTGAACAAACGTGTCTTTAACATCTACAAATTCCGCACTATGGTGATCGATGCGGAAGCGAAGCTCGCTCAGATTGAACATCTCAACGAAGCTTCGGGACCCGTGTTCAAGATCAAGCGTGACCCACGAATCACAGTTGTCGGTAAATTCCTGCGCAAGACGAGCATTGACGAGTTGCCACAGCTGTTCAATGTGTTGAAGGGCGATATGAGCCTGGTCGGTCCGCGGCCTCTGCAGATGCGCGACTACGAACTCTTCACCGAGGGCGGCCCGGATTGGCAGCGCTGCCGCTTCAGCGTACGGCCCGGCATCACTTGCCTCTGGCAGGTGAACGGCCGGAGTTCCATCCCATTTGAGCAGTGGATGGAACTGGACCAGCAATATGTGCGCAAGTGGTCGTTGTGGCTGGATATGCAAATTCTGGTTAAGACCATTCCGGCGGTACTAAAAGGCTCCGGCGCGGCATGAGGTTTTCCTCCGTTTCAGAATCAGCGAACCAGGAAAATATTTTGAGCGAAGGAAAGTACATGCCGGCTGAGAGCGCAGATTTTGGAATCGGGATATTTCCCGATTCCAGCCAGGCGTCCCATTGGGAGACCTATCTGGCGGATGTGCCTGTACTCGAATTACCGACTGATCGGCCTCGGCCTGCCGTGCTCAATTCGGTGATGAAGGTGGAGTCTGGCAGTCTTCGAGAGAATGTCTGCGACGGACTGCGACGGCTCAGCACCGAGACTGGCGCGGATGTAGTAGTCGCGGGTCTGGCAGCCTTTTGCGTGTTGCTCCATCGCTACACTGCGCAAGAACGCTTTGCAGTGGGCCTAGGAACGGGTAGTCAAGTTATCCCGTTGGTTGTTGACTTCTCCGACCGTCCATCGTTCCGAGCTCTGTTGGATCGCCTTCAGCTAGGCCTCCGAACTGCTTGGGAGTCGAGCGATGTCCCAGCAGACTTAGCCGAAAAGCTGGGAGTTGCTTCTGATCCCAGCCGCCACCCGATCTTCCAGGCAGCCTTCTCCTGTGGAACGTTTGCCTCCTCCACTCTCCCCAAAGATACCTTCGCTGGGCTCGACCTTCACATTGAATTTTCCCAAGAGTGCGAGCCGATCCTGCACGTGCATTACAACCAGGAATTATTCGAGCAGGGAACCGCAAGCCGCATGCTGACCCATATGCAGACGCTGATTGCCGGAGTCGTCGAGAACTGCGACCGCCCCGCGGCTGATCTACCTATGCTCAGCAACCAAGAGCTGCATGAACTTTTGGTCGAGCAGAACAACACGGCGCGCGAGTTTCCGACGCGCTGCCTGCACGAGCACGTCGAAGTAAATGCCGAGATATCTCCGAATGCAATCGCGGCGACCCACGGTCAACAACAGCTCAGTTACAGCGAGCTTAACGCCCGCGCCAATCAGCTGGCACATTACTTGCGCAAGCACGGTATCGAGCGGAACGGCCGCGTCGGAATCTGCCTCGAACGATCGCTTGATTTCGGAGTGGCTTTGATTGGAGTGCTCAAAGCTGGCGGCACTTGCGTCCCACTCGATCCCAAATATCCAAAGGAGCGCCTGTCTTTCATGTTGGAAGACATAGCTGCTCCCCTTGTGCTCACGGATCGCGGCTTACTGACGGGTACTGTTCCCGATGGAACAAAAGTCGTGCTGGTTTCGCAGGAGCGCCAGAAGATTGCCGCCGAACCGCGAAAGAATCCGAATGTCGGTTCGATCCCCAATGACATCGCGTACATCATCTACACGTCCGGATCGACGGGCAGGCCGCGAGGCGTTCTGCTTCCCCACGCGGGGTTGGCCAGCTATACGTTCGGCGCAGCGGAACAGTTTGAGCTTCGGCGCGAAGACCGCATGCTGCAGTTTTGCTCGATTAGTTTTGATGCCGCGATTGAAGAGATCTTTTCGACCTGGGCTGCAGGCGCATGCCTCGTTTTTCGCGACGACGACATTTCGCTCGAGCCGAGCGAGTTCCTGAACTGGGTTGCGCAGCAACAGATCACCGCGATGGACCTGCCCACGGCGTATTGGCACGAGTGGGTATATGCGCTGCCGAGCTTGTCGCAGAAAGTTCCTCCCACGCTGCGCCTGGTTATTGTGGGCGGAGAGAAAGCTTCTTCCGAGGCTTATTCCACGTGGCATCAGTTTGCTGGAGATCGCGTACGTTGGATTAACACTTATGGGCCGGCAGAAGCCAGCATCGTTGCGACGACGTATGAGCCGAAATTACAGCCCGGCCAGGAGCCGCCCGCGGTGCTCCCGATTGGACGTCCAGTTGCCAACGCTCGCGTGTACCTGCTCGATCCGGATTTGAATCCAGTACCGGTCGGTGTCCCCGGCGAACTGCATATTGGAGGAGCCGGTGTTGCGCAGGGTTATCTGAATCAGCCGCAGTTAACCGAGCTGAGATTTATTCGCGACATTTTTAGCGACGATCCTTCCGGCCGCATGTATAAAACGGGGGACTTGGCCCGCTATTTGCC
>Ga0102924_1003378_pt1 | contig 16796 bp, 10 predicted proteins | sample PaiPotPPM11metaG_FD_80116 | JGI IMG/M metagenome (GOLD analysis project Ga0102924, IMG submission 80116) | Iron sulfur acid spring bacterial and archeal communities from Banff, Canada, to study Microbial Dark Matter (Phase II) - Paint Pots PPM... ...
CACCCACCCACACCATGACGGCCCCTTCCAAGAAGATCGGGCCCGGTCCCGTCGTCAACCACCGAGGTTACGCGGCCGCCCGGGATGAGTCAACGTGGTTCGAATGATCCCACGGGGCAGCGCGGCCCAGGCTCAGAAGCTGTCGTGAAAGGTCTGGTCTACGACGTGCCAGCATTCGCAGGCACTGCTCCAGCGATCGGCACGCCAGTACTGGCCGCCCGTAGGGTCCGAGGCGCTGGTGATGTTCATTGGGCCCGCCGGGTAGGAGAGGTCCACCTTGCCGGCACGGGCGATGCCTGCCGGCAGTCCGGTGCGCACGAGAGGCGTGTCGTTTTGGATGGCCGCGATCAGGAACTTGATCACCGCGCAACCGCTGCCGTAGAGGGTGCCGGCCAGGCTCTGGTGGGGGTCCTGGGTAGGTCCGGGATAGCCGATCTTGGCCAGGATCTGTGTGCAGAGCGCCGTCGCGGGGCTCACAGCTACACCGGGTGTCGTGGTCGCCCCGACCTGATCCGTCGTGATGCCCAGCGTGCCGTCGAAGCTGGACGCCGGAGGAGGGTTCTGTGACGCGAACGCCGACATCTCCGCGTCCTCCATGATTGCCAGCTTCGGGTGGTAGTCCTGCGTGTTCTCTGCTTGGGCGAAGCCGGTCACCAACTGATAGGCGACGTTCATCACGTGCGTGACGCCATCGCGCTGGAACTGCAGTACGGCCTGCTGGTCTTGGGGAGGCGAGTCGGTCGCCGCAGGGCACCCGTAGTTGTAGATGTCAATCTGGGAGGACTTGATTCCCGCCTCCGCCAGGTCCTTGGCGATGTCAGTGTTCTCGTCGGGATAGCACGTCTCCTCGAGAATGCCTAGCTTCCTGAGGCCGGCAAAGAACCCCTCCTGCTTGGCGCCGAGCACATAGTTGCGGATGACCCTGTCGTAGTTGGCCGCATCGGACAGGATGTAGGGGTAGAACTGCTTCAGTGTCGGCGCGTGTGGCGGCGTGTACCACACGTTCGGGATGTGCTGCTGTGCGACGCAGTTGATGGTCTGGAAGTTGAAGAAGTTGTTGAGCACGGCGAACACGCCGTCCTGGGCCATCTGCAGGCAGTCGTTCTGTTCACTGGTCGGGTCCGCAATCATGTCGTCGTAGTACTTCGGGACCAACTTCCGGCACTGGGCCCCGCCGTTCTGGTTGTAGTAGGCAAAGATCGCGTTGTAGGCGTTCTGTTGCTCCTGATACGTCGGGAGATTGAGCGTGCCGTTCAGCTGTCCGAGATCGACGATGTCCACTCCGATCAGGATCTCGGCCGCGCTGACTCCCTTGTCCGTGTTGGTCAGCGGGCCGCATCGGGAACCCGCCGGTCCGGGACCTCCGGCCTGGCTGTCGCCGCTTGATGCCGAGCCCTCGTTTGACGGTCCGGCTCCAGCGAGGCCGCCTGGCGTCGCCCCTCCGGCACCGGGCGCGAACGTCCCGTTCGATGCTGGGCTGCCGCCTCCCACCCCGCCGCCGGGCCCAGCCGATCCGCTCGATTCGGGTGCTCCCGGTCCGACTCCCGAGCGACTCTGTCCCAGCTGGATCCGGCTGTGATCGGAGCCGAAGGGCACGGCGGCCCACGTCAGCAGGGCGACGATGACCACGATCGCCAATGCGACCGATCGACGCTCAGTGAGAGGCGCCTCGGTGAGCCACAAGCGCAGTTGATGGAATGCGCCCAGGTCTCGGTCCTGGCGGGTCATGCGGTCACCGGCCATCAGTTGAACCCTTTATGCCAGGTCTGGTCGATCACGTGCCAACACGTGCAGCCACTGCTCCAACGAGCGGTGCGGTAATACTGACCGCCGCTCGGATCGGCCGGGTTGGTCACGTTGAACGGCCCGGCGGGATAGGAGAGGTCGAGTTGACCGGCCCCCGCCAGCGCTTGGGCGAGGCCGGTTCGAACGAGCGGCACGTCGGCCCGCATTGCGGCCACGAGCACCGTCATGATTGCGCAGGCATTTCCGGCCAGGGTCCCGGCCAGGCCTTGGCGGGCCGACTGGGTGGGGGGCGGGTACCCGATCTTGGCCAGGATCTTGGCGCACGCGGTCGTGGCCGGGCTGACGGCTACGCCCGGTGTGGTCGCCGCCCCGATCTGGTCGGTGGCCACGCCGAGGGTGCCCTCGAAGCTGGGGTCCGGTGCGGGGTTCTGCGAGGTCATCCCCGACATGACGCCGTCTTCCATCAGGGCGATCTTCGGGTGGTAGTCCTGCTGGCCGGCGGACTGGCCGAAGTTGGTGACATAGGTGGTGACGTTCATCACGTGGGTGACCCCGTCGCGCTTGAACTGGAGGACCGCGGCCTGGGAATCGCTGGGCGGGGCGATCACGCCGGGGCAGCCGTAGTTGTACCGCTCGATCTGGGAGTCGGGGATTCCCGCCGCGGAGAGGCTGGCGGCGATGTCGGTGTCCTCGTCCGGGAAGCAGGACTGTTCGAGGATGCCGAGCTTATGCATGCCAGTGAAGAAGCCAGCTTCCTTCGCGCCGAACACGTAGTCCTTTATGAGCCGGTCGTAATTCGTGAAGTCCGACAGGAGGTAAGGGTAGAACTGGCGTTCGGCGCCTGTGTGAGGAGGCGTGTACCAGACGTTGGGGATGTGCTGTTGGGCCACGCAGGTGCTCTCCTGCGGGTTGTAGAGGTTGTTCACGACTGCGAACACGCCGTCTTGGACCATCTGGAGGCAGTCCGCATGCTCCCCACTGGCGTCGAGGACCATGTCGTCGTAGTACTTCGGGACGAGCTTGCGGCACTGGACGCCACCACTCTGGTTGTAGGAGTCGAAGATCGCGTTGAAGGCGGACTGCTGCTGTTGGAACGAGGGCAGTCCCTCGGCCCCGCCAAGCGACCCGAGGTCGGGTATCACCACGCCGATGAGGATTTGGTTGGAGGTGACGCCCTTGTCCGTGCTGGTGAGGTTGCCGCACTGCCCTCCTCCCGTTGGGACGGAACCCTCAGCGCCTCCGGCCGCTTGACCACTGGACGACGGGGTGACGGCCCCGCCCTCGGCAGAGCCGGGAGCGGCACCGCCCGCCCCGCTCCCGACGGCCCCACCGGCGGGCCCGCTTCCGCTGACGCTGGGGGCTCCTGGCGTTCCCGACACCGGGCCTGCACTCGCGGCCGGGCTGCCGAGCGTGCCCAGGCCTGTCCCGGGCGCGTGAGAGCCCGTCGGAAGGACGGCGAGGAACACCAGGATCAGGGCGAGGAGCGCGGCGAGGCCGGCAGAAACCCGCTCGGTAACTGGCCCCGAGACCACCCAGACCCGGAAGCGATGAGATGTTCTCATGCTTCACCACGCGCCGGTCTGCGCGGTCGGGGCCTCGGGGCGGACGCCGTCGAGACTTTCCCGGATCGGGCGATGGAGACCTCGTCTGTCCCGAGGTAGCTGGCGATCACTGCGGGATCGGCACGGATCTCCTCGGGCGTGCCCTCTGAGATGACCCGACCGGTTTCCATCGCGTAGATCCGGTCGCAGATCCCCATGAGCAGTCCGATGTCGTGCTCCACGATGACCATGGCGCACCCGAGGTCGTCACGGATCCCGCGGAGCAACGGGCCGAATGCTTCAGTCTCCCGCTGGGCTACGCCTGCCGTGGGCTCGTCGAGGAGCAGGACCTCCGCCCGCCCGGCGAGCTGCAATGCGAGGTCGCAGATGCGGCTGGTTCCGGTGGAAAGGTCGCCGCAGAGCGTGTGCTGCCACGCGGTGAGACCGACGCTCTCCAGGAGCGTGGTCGCCGTCTCGGCGCCGGCCCGCTCCGCCCGACGTGTCCACGGCGAGCTCAGCATCGAGCCGATGAACCCGATGGCCGCCCGGGAGCCGATGACGGCCTCGATGGTCTCTCGCACGGTCAGCCCCGGGAACAGTTCTGCGGACTGGAAGGTCCGTCCCAGGCCGACGCCGGCCCGAACCTCCGGAGGGAGATGAGAGATGTCGGTGCCGGACAACCACACTCCGCCCGAGTCGGGCCGGAGCAGCCCGCAGATCACATTGATCAGCGTTGACTTTCCTGCTCCGTTGGAGCCGATGAGCCCGACGATTTCTCCCGGGTGGACCCGGAGTGAGATCGAGTCCAGAGCGCGCAGACCCCCGAAGTTGAGGGTCACGTCGCGCACCTCGAGCGCGGGGTGCTCAGCGACGTGAACGGTCGCAGCCGTCCTGACCGGCACCTCTGACTCCACCCGGCGGAGGAGGCGCTCCCAGCCCGCTTGCGCGGCACCGGCGATCCCGGTCGGGTACGAGAGGAGGACTCCGATGATGCCCAGCCCACCCAGGGCCAGCTGAAAGGCAAGTTCCGATCCGGTCCGACCGAACAGCCCTGCGATGTGCGGGCTGATGAAGTACGTGGGCAAGTAGAGCGCAGCCGCACCGGCGATCGCGCCCCCGATGGAGCCGAGGCCGCCGATGACCGGTGCGGTGAGCATCGCGAGTGAGAGATCCGGGCTGAACTGGTTATACGCGACCGTCCGCCACGCGTCGGCCCACAGCACCCCGGCCATGGCAGCAATGGAGCCGCTCAGCGCCAGCGTGGCCAGCTTCGTGGTGGCGGGCGTGATGGCGTGGGCGGACGCGACGTGCTCGCTGTCGCGGACTGCGATCATGGCGCGTCCCGGTGTGGTATGCCGCAGCCTACTGGTGACCAGTGCGACGACGGCGAGCACCACCACCGCGAGGAAGTACACGGCGAGATGGCCTTGGGGTCTCCCCAGGCCGCGCAGGAGGGGAATGGCGGGCACCGTGATCACGGCACCGGGGGAAGCGGTGAACCAGCTCACATGAAAGAGCCACTCCGACGCGACGACGGCGAAGCCCAGGCTGGTGACGGCCAGGGTCAATCCGCGGACTCGAAGCGCGGGTAGTCCGATCATGACCATCACTGCCGCGCCGATCGCGCCAGCGGCGACCAGGAGCGGAACGATCGTCCACCCATGGGTCGCCAGCCGCGCCGTGAGGAACGCCCCGAGTCCGACAACGCCGAAATGACCCAGGCTCAGCTGGCCGCCCCAGCCGATGAGCATCGTGATGGAGACGGCGACGATTGCGTAGATGACTACAAGGCTGAGCTGGAACCGGTGGCCCTCACTCCTCAGACCGGGAAGGAACGGCAGGATGACGGCGGTGAACAGTCCCGCACCGACGACGAAGCGCTGCCGGCTTCGAACGAAGAGCCGCTCGGCGATGGCGGGAGGGACCCGGACCGGCGGACGGTCCTCGGATGCCGCCCCGCCCGTGGCGAAGGCCGCGGCGATCGCACGCCCCCGCACCAAGACGACCCCCAAGATCACGATGAAGACGACGAGCGTGCCGGTGCCACCGTTCGATGTCACAGAGAGGGTCACCTGTTGTGCGAGGCCGATCACCAAGCCGCCGAGGAGAGCGAGTGGGATCGACACGAACGCACCGAACGCGGCCGCTCCGAGCGCGAGGAACAGCAGGTCTGGCCCGAGTGTGGAGGCGCTGAACTGGCCGGCCTGCGACGGTGACAGGAGCACGGCCGTCACCGCCGAGAGCCCCCCGGCCACGCCCCACGTGATGCCGCTGACCAGCGTCGGGGAGATCCCGCAGAGGCGGGCGCTGTCGTGGTTCGACGCGGCCGCGCGGATCATCTTCCCGAGCGTCGAGAACCGCAGAACGAGAGCCAGGGCACCGACCAGGATCGGGCAGATGACGAGGATCATCACGTGTTGACCCCCGAGAACGACGCCGCCAACGGTCAGGTGGACGTGGACCGGCACCGGATAGCCATGGCCGATGAGCTCCACCTGGTTCGGCTCGAAGGCTTTGATGAAGACCAGGGCGGTCAGGAGCTCGGTGATGCCGAGAGTGAGCAGCAGGAACGACGTCGTTGACGAGGTCTTCTTCCTGAGCTTCTCGACGAAGAGCCTTTCAATGAGGACTCCGGTGACGATGCCCACACCGACGCAGACCACGAGGGCGGGCCAGTAGCTCCAGCCCTCGTCGATGACGAGCTTGGCAAGGAGGAGCGCTGGAAGCGCCCCGAGCTGTCCGTGGGCCAGGTTGAGGAACTTGCTCGAGCGGTACACGAGGACGACGCCGACGGCGAGCATTCCGGCAAGGAGGCCGTTGATCGTCCCCAGGACGAACGTACCCAGGTTCACGATGTCCTCTCGGGGAAGGGGCCGCGCCCGAGCGACGCGGCCCGCCGGTACGCAGCGACGACCGTCGGGTCGAACCTCTTTGCGACCCCAACGCTGTTGACCAGGTGACGGTAGCGACACCGCCCTTCACCTGTCAATCAGGACGAATGGGGCTGCGCGCGTAGTCGGAACGGCGGATCTTGCCGGCGTCGCTGCGTGCCAGCTTCTCGACGAACTCGAAGGTCCGTGGCACCTTGTACGACGCGAGACGCTCGCGGCAGTGGATGCTCAGCTGTTCGGCCGTCAGGGTGCTGTCAGGCAGAGCCTCCACCACGGCATGGACGCGCTGGCCCCACTCATCGTCGGTGATACCGACGACCACCACGTCGCGCACGTTGGGATGGGCCGACAACGCCATCTCCACCTCGGCCGCGAAGACATTGGCCCCCCCGGAGATGATCAGATCCTTGCGCCGATCGGCGAGGAACAAGAATCCGTCCTCGTCGAGCCAGCCCAAGTCGCCAACGGTGGAGAAGAAGTCAGGGAGTGTGGCGGGAGTGGCGCCGCGATAGTCGAACGAGGGTGAGGTCTGACCGACCCAACGCATGTAGATGTCGCCGATCTCACCCGGTGGCAGCGGTTTGAGGTTCTCGTCGAGGATCTTGACCTCGCTGTCGAATACCTGACCGACGGTGCCGGGATGCTCCAACCAGACGTCGCCGCGTGTCAGCGTGGTCCCAGCTTGTTCGGACGATCCGTAGCAGACGAAGAAGCGGGTCGGGCCGACGAGCTCCATCCATGTGCGCGCCACCCACTCAGGCAACGGGGCGCCACCGTGGAGGACAGACTCAATGGAGGAAAGATCTCGGTCCTCGATCCCCGAGAGACGCGCCATTCGCTGCAACATGATGGTGACAGCGACGAACGTGTTCACCCGGTAGCGCTCGATCAACTCGACGGCCCGGCTTGCATCGAACTTCTCCATCACCACAGCGGTCTGGGCCTCGAACAGCGCCGAGTGGGCCATCAAGAACCCGTTGGTGTGATAGAGCGGCGCCATGATCAACACGGTCTGGCCGGGACGGTGACCGAGGTACCGGGCGGTCGGGTTGTGTATCGACTGCCCCGGGACGCTCTCTCCCGGGACCTGCGACAAGATGATCTTGGGCGTTCCGGTGGATCCGGACGACGCGATCGCTCGAGCGGGCATCGGCACGATGTCGGGAAGCGGCTCGTCCGAGACCCGCGCATCGTCCAACTCGGCGCCGGACAGCTGGGGTCGGCCGCTCAAGCTGTGCCAGTCGGCGACCACAGCATCGGGAGCCGCGAGGTCGATGACGCGTTCACGTTCCCATTCGGGAAGGTCCCAGCGCAACGGGAGGACGCACGCCCCAAGCTTCCATGCCCCGTATGCCGCCACGATGTGCGTCACGCTGTTGGGGAGACCGATCATCACTGTCGATGCGGCATCTGCTCCGACCTCCGCGAGGCGACGGGCGGCGCGATTCGAGGTTCGGTCCAGTTCGTCCCATGTGACCGTGTGATCGGTTCCATCCTGCGCAGCGAAGATCAACGCAGCCTCTCCGGAACGCTGTTTGGCCAAGTCGGAGATTCGGCGGCCGAAGGACACGGGCTGGAGGTCGGTACCAGAGTCGTCGAGGTCGTCAGTCACGCGTCCCATGCTTTCACAGGGCCCGGGAGGCTCCGGAGGTGAGCGCGCCTGTCCTCGTTCGAAGGCAGGGTCAGGTCGCCACGGTGACGCTGAACCGGCCGGACCGCCTGAATGCGCTCTCGGCGGATCTGCTCGAATCGTTGAGACGAGCCCTCGAAGAGCTTGGCGGCGACGAGGGCGTTCGGGCCGTGGTCCTGACCGGTGCCGGGAGGGGATTCTGCGCCGGGGGCGACGTCGGGGAGCTCGCGACCGCCGGCACTCGCGATGAGCGCAGCCTCGAGGTCCTCGCCAGCGACACCCGTCGCCACCTCCAGCTGACCGAGCTGCTTCACACCATGCCCAAGCCCACGATCGCGGCCGTCAACGGACCGTGCGCCGGGGCTGGCTTCGCGCTGGCTTGTGCCGCAGACCTGCGCTATGCGGCCACGTCCGCGGTCTTTACCACGGCGTTCATCAAGGTGGGACAACCGGGCGACTACGGCGGCGCGTGGACAGCGTCGCGCCTGCTCGGAGCGGCCAAGGCCCGTGAGCTCTTCCTCCTCGAAGAGCGCATCGACGCGGCCCAAGCGCTCCGGATCGGGCTGGTAAGCGAGGTGATCCCGGACCGTTCGCTGCTCGACGCAGTGCACACGATCGCGCATGGGTTGGCCGCGTTCGCTCCGATAGCCGTTGCTCTGCTCAAGGCGAACCTCAACGACGCGCTAGTGCTCGACCTGCCGCGTTACCTCGACGCGGAGAGCAGCCGGTTTGCGGAGAACCTCCGCAGTCGGGACGCGGGTGAGGCAGCGCGGGCGTACCTGGAAAAGCGGCCGCCACATTTCCAGGGTCGCTGATGGCTCGTCAGCCCCCTGGCGGGTCGCCGACGTCGGCGGGACTGGGTGCGGGCCGGGGCCGGCGGGTCGATTGCAACCAGGCCAGATAGCGCGCCACCCCTTCGGCGACCGCGATCCCCCGCACCGAGTGGAACTGGTCGAACGCGTGCTGTGCGCCCGGGAGCTCCGCATACACCACCGGCTGCGCCGAGACGGACCGCAGCGCCTCGACGAAGTACCGCGCGTCCTCCCAGAAGAGCAGCGAGTCGTGGCGCCCGTGGATCACGAAGAACGGTGGCGCGTCCGGACGGACGTGATAGCGCGGTGACGCCCGCTCCCATCCAGGCGCGTCCGCCTCGGGCGACGTCTTGAGCACACGCTTCTCCAGGAACTCCTTCTGGAAGCTGTCGGGCCGGACGCCGCGCCTGTCCAGAAGGTCATAGGAGCCGTAGAGGGGGACCGCTCCGGCCACGGAGGTGTCGACTTCCTCGAAGCCGGGCTGCAACGCCGGGTCGTTCGCGGTGAGCGCCAGCAAGGCCGCCAGGTGGCCGCCCGCCGATCCGCCGCTCACGACAACGAACCCCGGGTCAGCGCCGTAGGCTTCCCCGTCGCGGCGGATCCAGGCGAGCACCAGCTTCAGGTCGATGAGATGGTCGGGAAAAGTTGCCTGCGGGCTGAGCCGGTAATTCGGAGTCACGCACACCCATCCGCGCGCGGCGAGGTGCAGTACGAGCGGTAAGCCCGCCCAGTTTTTGCTTCCCATCGTCCAGGCTCCGCCGTGCACGTAGACGAGCGTTGGACGTTGTCGGCCGCCTTCGCTCGGCCGGTAGACGTCGAGCAGGTTCCGCTTCCCATTTGGTCCGTAGGAGATGTTGCGGATGCGCTCCACTCCCCGGGCGCGGGAACGGAACGGATTGTGCCACCACTCGATGCTGCTTCCGGAACGGAGGTCGCCCCGGAGATCCTGCTCGATCTCGTCCCGGTAGGCTGGACCGAGGGTGTCCACCAGTGAGGACTCGATCGCGGCCACGGCCCGCTGTCCTCGCGCGATGGCCAGCACCAGTCCCGACCACGATGCGAGGCTGATCGCGAGCCCCACCCATCCCGGCCACCGATCGAGCGCCCCAGCCCGAATGAACGCGGCGGTGGCGATGACCTGCCAGGCGATGTGGAGGGGTGCCAGCTCGCCGACCATGATCCCGGCCAGGAAGAACAGCGCCGGCACCTTTCCCCGCCGCGGTCCAGGGAGGAGGGCGAGCGAGGTGAGCGACCCGCCGACCACACTCACGCCGAGATACAGCACTGGGGCGATCACCGCTATCGGGTCTCCGTCACCTGCCGGGCGAACGCCACCGCCTTCTCCTCGATGATGTCCTTGTCGAGGTCGAGCGTGGCGACGTGGAAGCTGCGCTCGAGGCTGACCCGCTCCACGGGCCCGCTCACGTGTGCAGCGAGGTAGTCGCTCGCGGCGGGGGCCACGACGTGATCCTGGGGGCTGTTCATGATCAGCACCGGACATTCGATCTCGCGAAGGCGGGGAGCGAGATCTCCAATGGCGACGAGCAGCTCCCGGGTCCCGGCGACCGGGACCGCGTCGTAGGCGAGCTCGGTGACGCCCTCCGCGGCGATGTCGTTGCCAACGGCTGGCATGACCACAACGCCTCCGGCGAGGGCATCATCGACCATCTTGAGCAGGGCGCCGTCATCGGGCTGCAGCGCCCCGTTGATCACCACGATCCCGGCGATCTCGTGATGTCGCGAGGCCAGCCAGCACGTCAAGGTTCCACCCATCGAGAGACCCGCAACGACGACCTTGTCACAACTCGATCGCAGCTTCTCGTAGGCCGCCTCCGCGGCGGACGACCACTCGGACCACGACGTCGCCGCCATGTCCTCGACCGTGGTGCCATGACCGGGGAGGCGCGGGAGCTCGACCGCGAACCCGGCGGCAGCGAAGGCCTCGGCCAGCCCTCGCATAGACTGCGGTGACCCGGTGAAGCCGTGCAGTACGAGCGCCCCTGCCGGGCCGCCCGAGGCCGAGAACGGCTCCGCTCCGGGAAGAACGGATACGTCGTCCATGGTTCACACCTGCTCTCGACTGGGAAACGGGCGACGCAACATCGCCCGGGCCGGATTCACCTTATAGTTGAGCGATGGCGCGGCGGGGACAGCCGCCGGCGCTCTGCCCTTGACGGGAGGCGGTCAGATGGCAGCGAACTCCGGGTCCAGCCGGCCAATGACCGCGATGGATCATCTGTTGATCCGAGGCGAGAGCGACCCCAGCATGCGGTCGGCGACTGTCGCCGTCTACATCTTGGAGGCGCCCCCGGCGTGGCGAAGGCTGGTCGAGACGTTTGAGCGGGCCAGTCGAGAGTTCGTCCGCCTGCGACAGCGGGTCGTGGAACCGTCGCTGCCGCTGACCGACGCGCGCTGGGTCACAGACCCCGACTTCGACCTCTCCTATCACCTCCGCCGTCTGCGCGTCCCCGAGCCGGGCGACATCCGCGATCTGCTGCTGCTCGTCGAGGGGCAGCTCATGAGCCCACTGGACATCGCCCGGCCACTTTGGGACGCGATCCTCGTGGAGGGGTTCGAGGACGGGTCCGCCGCGCTCATCCACCGGACGAGCCACGCTCTCACCGACGGTGTCGGAGGAGTCCGCCTGATGCGGGTGTTGTTCGACGGCGACGCTGATGCGCCGGTCCGCTCGATGCCGGCCGTGCCCGTGCCGGAGGACCTAACGCCTGCGGACCTCACGGCCGCGGCGACGCGGAGACTTCCGGCGGTGGCCGTTCGGACCCTCGTGTCGGCGGCCGCGCGGACCGGGGGTGTGGCCACCCGGGCGGCACGGCACCCAGGACGGACCGCGGAGGAGCTCCGAGCCTTCGCCGCTTCACTTGCTCGCATACTGGCCCCTGTCGCTCCTCCTTCACCGCTGTTGAGCGGACGGAGCATGTCGCGGCGCGTGCTGTGGTCCGAGGTTTCGCTCTACGAGCTGAAGCGGGCGGCCAAGGCCGGCGGCGGTTCTCTGAACGACGCCTACCTCGCCGCGCTCGCCGGGGGGCTGCGCCGCTACCACGAGAAGCTCGGTGTACCGGTGGAGGTCTTGTCATTGGCATGTCCGATTAACCGGCGGGTTCCAGGGTCCGAAGCGGGGGGCAATCACTGGAGCGCCGCGACCATCCGGCTGCCGGTCGGGGAGCCCGACCCGCGGGCGCGCATGCGAGACATCGGTGCTGCAGTCGGCGCAGCCCGCTCCGAGGTTGCCCTGGATTCGCCGATGGCCCTCGCCCCGTTGCTCGACCGCATGCCCGACCGCGTCGTGGAAGCCGTTACGAGGAGCATCCCGCGACCCGACATCCAGGCGAGCAACATCCCGGGCCAGACAAGCGATCTGTACGTCGCCGGCAAGCGGGTCACCAAGTTCATGGGCTTCGGTCCATTGCCCGGCGTGGCAATGATGGTCGTGCTCGTGTCCCATCTGGACAGTTGTGCGATAACAGTGCACTACGACCCGGCGGCCCTGACCGAACCAGCGCTCTTCGAGCAGTGCCTCCAGGAAGGGTTCGACGAGGTGCTGGCCGTGGCGGCCGATCCGGGTGGGCGGGCGGTAGGCCGGACGTCGAAGGCGAGGGCCAAGCGATGACCGGCGAGGTCCGGACCCGTCCCCGGCCGGCGTTACCCGGGACCGTGGCGGAGATCGCCGCTTCTGAGCCCGGCGAGAAGTCGGCCGCGTTGTTTGACCTCGACGGCACGCTCATCGCTGGATTCTCGGCCAAGGTGTTCCTCCAGGACCGGCTCCGTAACCGGGAGATCGGTCCTGCCGAAGTCGTCCGGTCCCTCGTCCTCGGTCTCCAGGGCGCGGCGGGCCTAGCCGGGTTCCAGGAGCTCATGGAGCTATCCAGCCGCTCCCTTCGGGGACGACGGCACGAGGAGCTCATGGCGACGGGTGAGCGCCTGTTCGCCAAACGGATCGCCAGACTGGTGTATCCCGATGTCCAACGTCTCGTCGAGGCGCACCAGCGGAGAGGCCACACCGTTGTCCTTTGCTCGTCGGCGACGAGCTACCAGGTCGAGCCCGTGGCTTCGGCGCTGGGGATCAAACACGTCATCTGCAACCGCATGGTCGTTGGGGATGACGGGAAGCTGACGGGTGACATCGCTCGGCCCCTCGTTTGGGGAGACGCCAAGGCCACCGCAGCCCAAGAGATGGCCACGAACCTATCGGTCGATCTCCGGCGGAGCTGGTTTTACGCCGATGGTGACGAGGATGTCGCGCTGATGCACCTCGTTGGACGTCCCCGTCCGGTAAACCCGGGCCGCCGTCTGGCGGCGGTGGCGAAGCGCCGTGGGTGGCCGATCATCACCGTCACCGGGCGGGGGTCAACTGGGGTCGTCGGCCTGGCCAGAAATGCTGTGGGTATCGCGTCGGCCGTGCCGGCGGCAGCTGTCGGGATGGCAGTCGGAGCGATCCGCCGGGACAAGCGCGCCGGGCTCAACGTGGGTCTTCCGCTCTGGATCACCGCGCTCTTCGCCCTGAACGGAGTGAAGCTGCGGGTCGAATCGGGGGAGGAGCATCTGCGATCTCCTCGTCCCGCGGTGTTCATCTTCAATCACAAGAACAACTTCGACTCATTCCTCGCCGCATACTTGGTCCGCACCAACTGGACGGGAGTGGCGAAGAAGGAGCTGGAACGCGACCCGATGTTCGGCACCGTGGGGCGCTGGATGGATGCCGTGTTCGTGGACCGCTCGGACACGGCAGTGGCCATCGAGCAGATGAAGGCGATGGAGGGTCTGGCGGAGAAGGGCCTTTCGGTGGTCGTCGCACCTGAAGGGACCCGGTCTCACAACGGCGAGCTGCTGCCATTCAAGAAGGGCGCCTTCCGGCTGGCGATGGCCACCGGGCTCCCGATCGTCCCGATCGTGTTCCGCAACTCCGAGGTGCTGGGGCACCGCGATGCCAACACCATTCGACCCGGAACAGTCGACGCTGTGGTGCTGCCGCCGATCGATCCCGCGGGCTGGACGCTGGATGACCTCCCGGCACGGATCGAAGAGGTCAGGAACCTGTACCTCGACGCTATGGAGGAGTGGCCCGCCCGCTAGCTGCCAGTCAGTGCGAAGCCACCACGGAGGCGAGCGTGTCCTCGGCCCGGATGTTCCGGAGGAACCACGCCCGACCGCGTTCCTCGATCACATCGAGCCGTCCGAGCAGGTCACCGATCTCTGCGTCGAACGCCTGCCGACGGCTCTCGATGTCGGGGGACGCCGCCGTGAGGTGACGACTGGCGGCATACTGCAACCCGGTCACGAACAGAGGCTTGGACACGGCCTCCGCACTCCGGACGCGCTGTTGGAGCACGAGCTGCTCGCCGAGGGCGAGGCACCCGCGGACGAAGTCGCGCTCATCCCCGATTGCCTGATCACCGTTGCGGAGCAGCGCACGGCCCACGATCCAGTACGCCTCGACGAACGACCGGAGTACGGCGAACGCGTGGAGGGGTTGGAGCTGTTCCAACATGCGGGTGGGGTCGTCGCCATCAGCTAGGCGACGCTCCCAGTCTGGAAGGCGGCTATCCAGCTGCTCGCCCATCGCGACCCGGAACTCGTGCTTCTCCTGGAAGAAGAAGTCGAACTTCAGGATGTCACGAAGTCGGAGCGCCTCGTCCCAGAAAGCCTCGACCCGCCCTTCCTCTCGAGTCGCCGCATGCAGGAGGGAGAGCTCGGCAATCGCTGGTTCGACGAAATGGTGGATGATCGTGTTGCGGTAGAACGCCGCCGACAGGTGTTGGCCCGCGCGCACGGTGTACACCGGCTCAGGACCGGAGAGGTAGGCGTGGATCGTCCGATTCGAGGCCAGGGACGCGAGGAGGGCAGCGAGTTCCTGGCGGTTGTCGAGGTGCCCTGCTGAGGCCGCGAGAGGAACTCCCCGACCCCGGGCATAGCCGAGGAACGTGCCGGCCAGGAAGGCAACCTCGTCCAAGGTCAGCGCGGTGTCTCCGGCCGCCAGCAGCACATGGCAGACCGCAGCGGTGGCAGTGACGGGCGTGACCTGGTTGACGCGCCAACACACCTCGAACGCCAGCTTCTGGAGGGCGAGAGGTTCCGTCCCCGCCGGTCCGCCACCCGGCCCGAGCGACTCCCGCACCGACAGCGGCTCGCCGAACCGGACATAGATCTTCCCAAAGTTGCTGCGCTGGCCCCGCAGGAACTTGAGCATCCACCCCATGCTCTCCGCTCGTTTCGTGTTGCCTCGCGCCTCAGCGGAGAAATCAGCCACCTCGTGGAGCTGGTCGTAGATGACCGACACTGGGAGCAGCGCGACATCTTCGGTGCGCCCGTCGCGGTAGGCGTCCACGACGTAGGCGAGGAGTCCCAGCTTCGGCGGCGAGAGCTTCCCGCTCCGAGAGCGGGTGCCCTCGATGTACCACTCGAGACTGAAGCGCTTCTCGACCAGGTAGGAGATGTATTCGCGAAGCACCCAGCGGTACACCGGGGACCCCTTGGTCTCCCTTCTGATGAAGACTCGGCCCGTCCGTCGCCACATGGCGCCGAGCGGGCCGAAGGCCATGTTGATCCCGGCGAAGGTGTGGCTGCGCGGGAGGCCATTCTCGTGAAGCGCCACGGGCACCACGAGGCCGTCGAGGTGCGACTTGTGCGACGGAAGGACGACGATCGGGTGGCGGGCGGCCGAGGCCCTCACTCGTGTCACCTGGGTGGCGTCGTAGTCGATCTTCTCGTCGTAACCGGCCTTGTATACCCGCCGCCCGATTTGCACCATGAGATCGAGTAGGAAGCGGCTGTAGCCTGCCACCATCTCGTCCAGGCAGGCCATCGCTTCGCCTTGCACCACTGTCTCCGGCTGGTCGAGGTCGGCGGCCAGCCGTTGTATCCCAGCACGGAAGCGGACGGAGCCCACGATGTCCTCGCGGACCAGGCGCGGGACTTTGTAGTGGGCTCCGATGACGCGGTACTCGGCGCGTTCCAAGGCGACGGTCGCCTGTCGGCTCACGAACTGGGGGAATGTCTCGGCGCCGTCGGGCCCGGTCGACGCGGTGTACCGCCGGTGCAACTCGTCCTTGTGGGCGGGCTCACCCTCGACGACGCAGTAGCGGTCTGGGGCGGCGCGTCGAAGCCATCTTTGACGGTGCTTTCCCGGGTGGCGCGGGTCGCCGAGCACGACGTCGCGTAGGCGGGCACTGCGTTCCCCGTCGCGTTCCTTGGGGAGCCATACGACGCGCAGGGGGGTCAGAAGCGGGTTGTCCTCTCCGGCGAGCAGCGCGGCGAGATCGTTCTCCGGGTCGGTCGAGCGCGGGGAGCGCGGATGTGGCATGAGGACGAGCCCGCCCCCTTTGCCGTGTAGCCACGCTCCGAGGATCCGCCGCTCCGTGGGGGATGGGGACTCTGCGACGTAGACGCTTCTGTCATTCACCTCGCCGACCACTCGAACCTCCCCCGGATCTCCCAGCAATGATGTCACTACGTCCCCGGGGCCGACCCTCGCGATGCCTGCGGCGGTCCTGGGTCCACCTCTTGGCGGCCCCCGCCCTCCCAGTAACGGTCACGCAGCTGGCGCTTGTAGAGCTTGCCGTTGTCGAGGCGCGGTAACTCCGGTTCGAAGTCGATCGACCTGGGGCATTTGTACGAGGCGAGGTGCTGCCGGCAGAAGGCGATGAGCTCGTCCGCGAGGCCAGAACCCGCCTCGTCCCAGTTCACCGGTTGGACGACGGCCTTGACCTCCTCACCCATCTCCTCGTTCGGCACGCCGAACACGGCGACGTCCATCACTTTCGGATGCATGGTGAGCAGGTTCTCGGCCTCCTGCGGGTAGATGTTCACGCCTCCGGAGATGATCATGTAGCTCTTGCGGTCGGTGAGGTACACGTAACCCTCGTCGTCGACATACCCCATGTCGCCGGTCGTCGCCAGCCCTTCGCCGGTCCGGGCCTCGGCCGTCTTCTCGGCGTCGTTGTGATATTCGAAGGGAAGACCTCCGAGGAACCAGATCGTGCCGACCTGGCCTGGTCCGAGCTCCTTACCCTCGTCGTCGAGCACGTGGGCCGTACCGATGACAGGCCGACCGACGCTTCCCGGGTGGTCGAGCCATTCCTGGCTTGAGATGAAGGTCCCCCCCGCCCCCTCGGTCGAGGCGTAGTACTCGAGCACGATGGGCCCCCACCACTCGATCATC
>Ga0102924_1003379_pt1 | contig 16796 bp, 14 predicted proteins | sample PaiPotPPM11metaG_FD_80116 | JGI IMG/M metagenome (GOLD analysis project Ga0102924, IMG submission 80116) | Iron sulfur acid spring bacterial and archeal communities from Banff, Canada, to study Microbial Dark Matter (Phase II) - Paint Pots PPM... ...
GCGGCTATGCCCGTGCTGTGCCCGGTCCACGCCGGCGGCCAGGCGCCGGGCCGCGCGGTCGCTGGCAGCCAGGTGCTCAGGGAGGGGCGGCGGTCCGCGGTGCCCGGCCCCTGGCCGCAGTTCTGGACCGGGCACATCACGGCCATGGGCGGCATCGCCCGCATCGACGGGATCTCCTACCTGTTCATGGGCGCCCCGACGATCGTGCTCGACGTGCCGAACGGGAACACCGGCACCCCCGCCACCGTGCAGGGCTTCGAGCGCGGCCTGGACCAGACCCTGCTGGAGGTCACGCCGACCCGGTCCCGGTTCCACCTCCAGGGCGGCGGGGTCAGCCTGGTGGTCGAGTTCCTGTCCCCGGTCGAGCCCGGTGACCTGCGCCGGCAGTCGATCCCGATGAGCTATGTGCTGATGACGGCCAGCAGCCTGGACGGCGCCGCGCACGACGTGCAGCTGTATTTCGACATCTCCGGCGAGTGGACCAGCGGCGACGTCTCCCAGCTGATCACCTGGGCGCCGGCCTCGGTGCCGTACTCGGGCGGATCGCTGCGGACCTGGACCGTGGAGCTGCAGAACCAGCAGCCGCTCACCGAGCAGGACCAGCTGGCCGCCTGGGGCAGCGTGGTGTGGGCCAGCCCGGACTCGGCCCGGCTCAGCTACCAGTCCGGCCAGGACATCGTGGTGCGGGCCCAGTTCGTGAACAACGGCAGCCTGACCGACAGCAACGACACCGACTACCGCGCGATCAGCAACAACTGGCCGGTGTTCGGCTTCTGCGCCGACCTCGGCTCGGTCACCGGCGCGGCGGTCACCACCCAGGCGTCGATCGGCCAGGTCCGCACGCCCGCGGTCAGCTACCTGGGCCAGTCCCTGCAGCCGTTGTGGACCTCGTACTTCACGGCCTGGCAGGACATGCTGGCGTTCTTCCACGCCGACCTGCCCGCGGCCCGGGCGCGAGCCGATCGCCTGGATGCCCGCATCACCGGCGAGGCCCAGGCCGCGGGCGGCCCGGCCTACGCGGGCCTGTGCGACCTGGCCCTGCGCCAGGCCTACGGCGGCACCGAGCTGGTGGCCGGTCCCGGCGGCCAGCCCTGGGCGTTCCTCAAGGAGATCTCCAGCGACGGCAACGTGTCCACCGTCGACGTGCTCTACCCGGCCTCGCCGGCCTGGATCTACGCCGACCCCGGCTACCTGGCCCTGCTGCTCGAGCCGCTGCTGGCCTACGCCGAGACCGGCGGCTGGCCGGGCACCTTCGCCGAGCACGACCTGGGCTCGGCCTACCCGGTGGCCGCGGGCCACAACAACGGCCAGGAAGAGGACATGCCGGTCGAGGAGTCCGGCAACATGCTGATCATGGCGGCGGCCTACCTCCGGCGGGCCGGCCCGACGGCCGCGGCGGCGTTCGCCAAGGCCCACTACACGATCCTGAAGCAGTGGGCCGACTACCTGGTCGCCAACCTGCCCGACCCCGGCTTCCAGAACCAGACCGACGACTTCGCCGGGTCCATCGCGCACAGCGTCAACCTGGCCGTCAAGGGCATCATCGCGGTGGCCGCCATGGCCCAGGTCGCATCGGCCGCCGGGCACAGCGCCGACGCCGCCTCCTACACCGCGCAGGCCCGGCAGTTCATCTCCTACTGGCTCCAGCACGCTCAGGACCCCGGCGGCCAGCACCTGGACCTGACCTACAGCGGCAGCGCCGACGGCGGCAACGGCACCTGGGGCACGACCTACAACGCCTACGCCGACCGGCTGCTGGGCACCGGCCTGATCCCGGCCTCGGTGCTGGCCGAGCAGGCCAGCTGGTACCACAGCGTCAGCAACGTGTTCGGGGTGCCGCTGCAGGTGCCGCACAGCTACGCCAAGTCGGACTGGGAGATGTTCACCGCCGCCTGGCTGTCCGACTACCCGGTCAGGCAGGAACTGATCGACCGCGTGTACGCCTACGCGCACACCACCCCGAGCCGGGTGCCGTTCAGCGACCTGTACGACACCATCACCGGCAACCAGGTCGGCTTCCAGGCCCGCCCGGTGCAGGGCGGCATCTTCGCGCTGCTCACCCTGCTCCAGGGCCAGCGCGGGAGGGCATGAGCTGATCGTGGCCCGTGGGCCTCGGCCCGGCCAGGCCGGGGTCACGGGCCTGGCCGGTGGCCGGGCGGGCGCCGAGGGGCTGCGCCCGCGTTCTAGGTCAGGCGGCGTCCTTCATGACCGACTGCAGGGTCCGGCCTGGGTGGCGCACCTGCACGCCCAGCGCGATCTGGGACACCCCGTAGATCATGCTGAACAGCCCGAACAGCAGGGCCAGCGTGACCGCGCCGACGCCGGGGCGGGAGCTGAGCACCACGCCGAACGCGACCGAGATCAGGCCGGTCAGGATGAACATGGCCCGCTGCCCGGCCGTCTCGCCGGGGCCGAACGCGGCGAAGATCTCGCCGAAGCCGGCCACGTAGGCCCAGACCGCGACCACCAGCACCAGGACCAGCGCGGTGGGGCCGGGCCAGATGATGGCGATGACGCCGGCGGCCAGGTTGATGAGCGCGAGCAGCAGGTGGCCGAGCACCGGCCCGGCGCCGCCGCTGCTGAACGCCCGCATGGTCTGCAGGCCCGCGGCGATGAACGCGTAGATGGAGAACAGGATGACCAGCGCGAGGATCGTCACCCCCGGCCAGGCGATCGCGATGATCCCGGCGATGACGCCGAGGACACCCAGCAGGATGAGCGAGGTTGACGTTGACTTCAGCACGACCAGTACTCCCTTAGCCACAGGCGCATAGGCAAACCGCCCCCCACTCATAGCGACGGTAGGCGCGCCGCCGGCTGGTGCCATCGGCCGCTGGTAACGAAGCCGGCGATCAAGGTTGTGCCCGCCGGATAATGGCGCGGCGTACTATTCACGGATGGATCACCGCGGGCCGGATAACCGCGGGCCCGACCGCCGCGGGCCGGACCGGTCCAGCCCGTCCGTCATCCAGGCCGCGTCGGATGTCTCACGGGCGCTGACCCCGCAGGCCGCCGGGCTGTCCGGTGAGATATACCGGCTCATCCTGGAGCAGATCCCCCAGCTCCGCGACGACCGGCGAGTCCTCGCGCTGCTCGAGGCGAGCGTCAGCGAGAACGTGGTCACCCTGCTGGACATCCTCCAGCACGGCATCGACCTGGAGAACGTGCGGGCTCCGGTGGCGGCGGAAGAGTACGCGCGCCGGCTGGCGCAGCGCGATGTGCCGATCACCGCGCTGCTGCGGGCCTACCGGATCGGGTCGGCCCGCTTCCAGGACCACTGCCTGGAGGAGCTCGGCCGCCGCGCCGACGAGGCGGCGCTGGTCAGCGCGGCGGGCATGCGCATCGCCGACGCCACCGCGGCCTACATCGACCGGATCTCCGAGGAGCTGGTGGCGGCCTTCGAGGCCGAGAAGGAGAACTGGCTGCGGAACGTCAGCGCGGTCCGGGCGGCCCGGGTCCGGGCGCTGCTGGCCGGCGAGCGCGGCGACGTGGAGGCCTCGGAGCGCGTCCTGGGGTACCGCCTCGGACAGCACCACGTCGGCCTGGTGTGCTGGACCGATCACGCCGCCGTCCAGGCGGGCGACGCCGGGGGCACCCTGGCCCGGCTCGAGCACGCGACCGCGGAGCTAGCCCGCGGCGCCGGCGCCACGGGCCGGCCCGTTTTCGTGCCGCAGGACGAGTCGTCGGCGTGGGCCTGGCTCCCGCTGGGCACCACCAAGACCTTCCCGGCGCAGGACGCCGAGCCGGTCAGGACTATGGCTGGGAGCACGGCCGGGATCCGGTTCACGGCCGGCGCGGTCGGCTCCGGGCTGGCCGGGTTCCGCCGCTCCCATCGCCAGGCGCTGGCCACCTACACGGTCGCGGTGGCGGCGGGGCCGTCCGGGCCGTTCCTGACCGCCTACAGCGACATCGCGCCGCTGGCGCTGATGTCCGGCTCGGCCGACTTGATGCGGGCCTGGGTCATCGACACCCTCGGCCCGCTGGCCCGCGACGACGAGTCCAGCGCCACCCTGCGCGACACGCTGCGCGTGTTCCTGCGGGAGAACGGCAGCTTCAAGGCCACGGCCGAGCGGCTGACGCTGCACAAGAACACCGTGCAGTACCGGATACGCAAGGCCAGGCAGAGCCTGGACCAGCCACTCGCGGACAACCGGCTCCAGGTCGAGCTGGCCCTCCTGGCCAGCGAGTGGCTCGGCGCCGCCGTCCTCCGCCCGGCCGACGGGAGTCGGCCATCAGCCCGCTGACGCCCCCGAGGAGACATCACCGATGAGGCCGAGTTATGCGCTGACCGCACTCACGGCAACCGTCAGCCTGGCCCTGGTGCCGGTGGTCCTGGCCTGCGGCCCGGCGTCGGCCCAGCCGTCGGCGTCCGCCAGCAGAGTCGCGTTCTGGGGCTCGTTCGCTGGGAGCAGCTCACGGCACCTGTCGCCGGCCACCGTGCGCCTGCCCGGCCGGGTGGCTGAGGTCGGCACCTCCAATTCCACCGTCTACGCGGTGCTGGCCAGCGGTTCGGTCTACGCCTGGGGAACGGGAACCCGCGGGCAGCTCGGCGATGGCCGGAGCGCGAACTCCTTTGCCGCTCCGGTCCGGGTGAGGTTCCCGGCCGGGGTCGCGATCGCGTCGATAGCGGTCAACTCCGGTCCCTGGGACACCGCTATCGCGATCGACACCACGGGCCATGCCTGGGGCTGGGGGGCCAACGGGAGCGGCGACCTGTGCCTGGGGAATTCCGCCGAGCAGCGCCGTCCGGTGCGGCTCCCGTTCACCCACGTGACCGCCGTGGCCGGAGCGGCCGACCACGCCACCTACGACGCGGGCGGGCGGCTGTACTCGTGCGGGATGGGCATCTACGGCGAGCTGGGTGACGGCAACACCAGGACGAGCAAGGTCCCGGTCCGGGTCAGGGGCCTGAGCGGTGCGCGGGTCACCGGCCTGACGGCCGGGTTCGGCGATACCGGGGCCCTGCTGTCGAACGGGCAGTACTACGACTGGGGACTGAACAGCCAGGGCCAGCTGGGCAACGGGACCACCGGCCGGTCGTCGGACGTGCCCGTGCCCGTGAAGCTCCCGCATCGCGTGCGGCAGGCCTTCGAGGGCGGGAATGCCCCCAACGACGGGCAGACGCTGGTGCGGCTGTCAGATGGCTCGGTCTTCGCCTGGGGTGCTGACGGCGCGTTCCAGCTCGGCGACGGGAAGCGGGCCGCTGAGCCGTCGCCGGTGCGGATCTTCCCGCCGCACCGCGTCACCTACCGGGCCGTGGCGAGCGGAGGCGATACCTCCTACGGCGTTTCCGGGACCGGGCAGGTGTACGCATGGGGCGGGGGCAAGTCCGGCGCGGTGGGCGACGGGTCCCGGAAGAACGCCCGTGCCCCGGTCCTGGTCGAGTCTCACGCCACCGGGCTGATCTCCTCGACCTCCGACGTCGTGGCCGTCGCCCTCAGCCGGTAGCCCGCCTCCCGGCTAGTCGGGGTACTCGGGGCCGACGGCCGTCCGGGCGCCGAGCGCGCGCCCGTGACCCCAGCCCAGTTCCCGCCGGTAGCCGCCCAGCAGCCCGGTCGTCGTGAGCTGCGCGACGTCGCGGAAGCGGGATTCGGAGTCCACCGCCGCCACCAGCGGAGCGACGAAGAGCGCGTCGGTCGGGCAGTAGGCCTCGCACTGGAAGCAGGTCTGGCAGCTGTCCGGCCGGGCGATGACCGGGATGCCGTCGTCGTCGCGGTCGAACACCCGGGTCGGGCAGACCTGGACGCACAGGTCACACGAGATGCAGCGCGAGCGCTCGATGACCTCGATCATGCCGCCAGCCCGCCGGTCACGGCCGACGCCAGGGGACCACCCTCCGGGCGCGTCCATATCTCGTCGAGACCGCCAGTGAGCAGGCGGAACTGCTGGGCCGGGTCCTGGCGCGGGTAGTCGAGCCGCTTGTGCATGCCCCGTGTCTCGGTGCGCTGGAGGGCGGCGTGAAACATCCACCGGCCGTGCGCCGTCATCGCGGCGGCCTCGCGGGCGCGGAACAGGTCCTCCCCCGCCCCGGTCAGGCCGTCGCGGACGGCGGACCAGGCCTGGTGCAGGGCGTCGAGCGCGGGGCCGAGCTTGCTGGGGTGCCGGATGTAGTTGTGGTCGTAGGGCAGCACGGCGCGCTGCACCTCGGGCACCACCTCCCGGTAGTCCAGCCCGGGAGCGCCGGCGGGCCTCAGGCCGGCCTGGCCGAGCGGCCGGGGCTGATCCGGCCGGAGACCGCGCCGTGCGGCGAAGCCGGCCGCGCCCTGGCCGGCCCAGCTGCCGGAGGCCGCCGCCCAGGCCGCGTTGTGGCTGCCGCCGCCGGTGAAGCCGCCGCAGATGAGCTCGCGGGTCGCGGTGTCGCCCGCGGCGTACAGGCCGGGGACGCTGGTCGAGCAGTCGGGGCCGGTGATCCGGACCCCGCCGGTGCCCCGGACGGTGCCCTCCGCGAGCAGGGTGATCTCGAACGGGTCGGTGAACGGGTTGATGCCGAGCCGGTCGAAGACCAGGAAGAAGTTGGGCTGGCCGTGGCGCATGGCCCGCTGGACGTCGGGCGTGGCCCGGTCGAGCCGCGCGTACACCGGCTCGGTGAGCAGCGTCCGGGCGATGACCGAGCGGCCGCGGGTGCTCCCGGCGCCCTCCAGCACCGAGCCGTCCGCGCGGTAGAACGTGGCCCATGAGTAATAGGCCGTCTTGGTCAGCGAGGTGCCGGCCGGGGCGATGGCGTAGGCGCTGGAGAACTCCATCCCGGACAGCTCGGCGCCGGCCTCGGCCGCCATCAGGGCGCCGTCCCCGGTGTTGACGTCGCAGCCGAGCGTCTTGGACTGGAAGGCGCACCCGCCGGCGGCCAGCACGACGGCGCGGGCCGCGATGGTCAGCACCTGGCCCGTCTCGCGGTCGAGCACGCTGGCCCCCGAGACCACGCCGTCGTCGTCGGCCAGCAGCTCAAGCGCGGGCGAGTGGTCCAGGATCCGGACGCCCAGCCGCTGCACCCTGGTGCGCTGGCGGCGCATGTACTCGGGGCCCTGGAGGTCGTCGCGGATCTGGCGGCCGTCAGGGCCGACCGGGAACGGGTACCGCTGCACGCGGGCCAGCTCGTCCATCCGGGCGTAGGTCTCGTCGAGGACCCTGGCCATCCAGTCCCGGTCGGCGAGGTGGCCGCCGAGTGCCTCCCGGCTGGCCATGGCGGCCTCGCGCAGCCCTGGCTCGTCCTCGACGTACCAGATGCCGGTGCCCACCGAGGCGGTGGCGCCGCTTGACCCGCAGCGCCCCTTGTCGGCGAGGATGACATCCGCCCCGGCCTGCGCGGCCTTGATCGCGGCCCAGGTGCCCGCCGGGCCGCCGCCCACGACCAGGACGTCGGCCGCCAGCGGGGCCCGGCCAGCGACGGCGGCCGAGTCCCCGTCCTTGTTAAGGATCATGATTTTCTCCCGGCTATACAGAGGCGAGTTCGGCCAGGGACGCGGCCGGGGCGTGGAACTGGTTGGGCGGCACGCCGAGCCCGTAGTGCTCGCGCAGCGTCGTGCCCTCGTACTCGTCGCGGAACAGCCCGGCCCGCCGCAGGATCGGCAGCACGTGATCGATGAACGCCTGCAGGCCGGAGGGCAGCGCCGGGGCCATGATGTTGAACCCGTCGGCGGCACCACGGCTGAACCAGTCGATGATGGTGCCGGCGATCTGGTCGGGCGTGCCGGCGAACTCGAAGTGGCCGCGGCCGCCGCCGAGCCGGGACAGGATCTGCCGGACGGTCAGGTTCTCCCGCACGGCCATCTCGATGACCAGGTCGGCCCGGCTCTGCGTGCCCTCCAGCCGGGGCCGGGCCAGCACCGAGTCGGGCAGCGGGGCGTCGAGCTCGAAGTCACCTGGCTCAAGCTCGACCACCCTGGCCAGCTGCAGCAGGCCGTACTCGGGCACCCGCAGGTCGTCGAACTGCCGGGCCAGCTCGCGAGCCTCGGCCTCGGTGGAGCCGATGTAGGGCACGATGCCGGGCAGCACGATCACGCCGTCCGGGTCGCGCCCGGCCGCGCGGGCCCGCTGCTTGATGTCGGCGTAGAACCCGGCCGCGCGCTCGTAGGTCTGATGCGCGGTGAAGATCGCCTCGGCGTGCCGGGCCGCGAAGTCCTTGCCATCCTCCGAGGAGCCGGCCTGCACCAGCAGCGGGTAACCCTGCGGAGGCCGCTCGACGTTGAGCGGACCGGCGATCGAGAAACAAGGGCCGCGGTGGCTGATCTTGTGTATCCGGTCGGGGTCGGCATACCGTCCCGTCCCCTTGTCGGCCACGATGGCCTCGGACTCCCAGCTGTCCCACAGCGCCTTGGTGACGGACAGGAACTCGTCCGCGCGTGCGTAGCGGTCGGCGTGGGCGGGCCGGTCGCTGAGGCCGAAGTTGGCCGCCTCTTCGGCCCCGGCCGAGGTGACGATGTTCCAGCCGCACCGGCCGCGGCTGACGTGATCGACCGAGGCCAGCCGCCGGGCCAGGTTGTACGGGTCGTTGTCGGTGGTGGACACGGTGGCGATGAGCCCGATGCGGCTGGTGGCCTGGGACAGCACGGTCAGCAGCGTGAGCGGCTCCAGCTGGCCGGGCGGCCGGAACTCGCCGGTGCCCATGGTGGCCGGCCCGTCGGCCAGGAACAGCGAGTCGAACTTCGCGCTCTCGGCCAGCCGGGCCAGGCCGATCCAGTGGTCCAGGTCGAAGTCGGCCCGCGGGTTGCTGGCGGGCAGCCGCCACGAGGCCTCGTGGTGGCCCGCCTCCATCAGGAACGCGTGAGGTGCAGCTTCCGCCGCTGACCGGTCATGGCTCGTTCCTGCTGTCGTAGCCGGACGGGAGGATGTTCCGCACGATCTGCGAGATGGTGACCTGCTTCTTGACCTGCCCGGCCTGGAAGAACGCGTCGCTGAGCGCCTGCTCGGCCTGGACGTCGGAGGCCTTCGCCGGGGCGATGTACCACTCGGAGGCGGGCACGATGGCCTTGGCGTCGGCCAGCGAGATGGTGTCCTCCTGGGAGAGCGCCTGGGCGTAGACGGCCGGGTGCTTGACGGCATAGTTGAACTCGGCCGCCACCCGCTCGAACAGGTCGGTCAGCGCGGCGCGCCTCGGCCCGGTCAGGTCCCGGTTGGGCGCGACGTAGTAGTTGCTGGCCTGGTCGATGGGCGGCAGGCCCTTGGCGATGATCCGGGCGCCGGCCTTGACCGCCAGCGACACCTGCGGGTTCCAGATCGCCCAGGCGTCCACCTTGCCGCTCTGGAAGGCGGTCGCGCCCGCGGCCGGGCTGAGGAAGTCGAGCTGCACGTCCCGGGGCGTCAGGCCGACGCTCTTGAGGGCCAGCAGGACCAGGCCGTTGGCCGAGCTGCCCTCGGGTACCGCGATCTTCTTGCCCTTGAGCTGCTTCAGGCTGTGGATCGGCGAGCCCTTGGGCACGATGATGTCCTCGTCGGGGATCTTGGTGTTGATGTAGTGGGCGACGCCGACGATGCTGAAGCCGAACTCGGTGGCCGCGCCGGTGACGGGCGGCACGTCCCCGACCGTGCCCAGGTCGATGTCGCCGGACGAGGCGGCCTGGACCAGCGGCGGCCCGTAGGTGAACCGGGCGAACGTCACCTTGTACGGGGCCTTGGCGAAGACGCCGGTGAGCTGGGACAGGGCCTGGCTGCCGTCACCGCCGTTGTCGCCGATGACGAAGGTGTACTTGGCCCATGCGTGGTGGCTGGCCGCGCCGGGCTGGAAGTCGCCCAGCGGCTTGCTGCTGGAGGTGGTGGCGGCGTCGCTGGTGCTGCACGCGGCCAGCGTGCCCGCGGCGGCGAGCAGCGCGAGGCCGGCGGTCAGCCGGCTCAGGCTAAGTCGTCTCATTGCTGTCCTGCGCTTTCTATTGCGGTCGGAGCGCCACGCTGGCGGGTCGAATGGTCAGTGCTGGTTGGCTAGTCCGAGATCGGCCAGCAGAGCGGCCCGGAGGTCCTCGCGAGCCACGCTCACCTCGCGCTCGGCGGCCGAGAGGGTCACCGGGTAGGAGGCGGCGATCTGCCCCTGGCCCATCACGACGATCCGGTCGGCCAGCGCGATGGCCTCATCCACGTCGTGCGTGACCAGCAGCATCGCGGCATGGTGCTGGCGCCGCAGTTGGCGTACCAGGTTGTGCATGCGCAGCCGGGTGATCGCGTCGAGGGCCGCGAACGGCTCGTCGAGCAGGACCAGCTCGGGGTCGGAGACCAGGGCGCGGGCCAGGGCCACCCGCTGTGCCTCGCCGCCGGAGAGTTCCTTCGGCCAGGCCCGCTCGCGACCGGCCAGGCCGACCTCGGCCAGCGCTAGCCGGGCTCGCTCGCCGGCGTCCGGGCCGTAAAGGCCCAGCGTCACGTTGGGCAGGACGCGCTGCCAGGGCAGCAGCCGGTCGCCCTGGAAGACGATGGCCCGCCGGATCGGGACCTCCACCGTGCCGCCGTCGGGCCGGTCCAGCCCGGCCATCAGGCGCAGCAGCGTCGTCTTCCCGCACCCCGAGGGCCCGAGCAGCACGACCAGTTCCTCGTCGCCGATCGTCAGGTCCAGGTGGTCGAGGACGACGCGGTCACCGAACCGGCGGACGACCTGGTCGACCAGCGCGCCGGCCTGCGTCGCGGTAGCCGTACTAGTCATTTCGCCTCGTAACTGGGTCGCCACCGCAGCAGCGTCCGCTGGAGAAGCCGCACGAACTGGTCGGCCAGCAGCCCGAGGATCGCGTAGATCACCAGGCCGACCCAGACCTGATCGGGCTGCATGTACGTCTGCCCGTTCGTAATGAGGAACCCGATGCCGGAGTTGGCGTTCAGCGTCTCGGCCGCGACCAGCCCGAGGATGCTGTAGGCCAGCGCGAAGCGCAGGCCGACCAGGAAGCCGGGCAGCGCGCCAGGGAAGAACACCCTCGTCACCAGCCGCCAGGTGCCCGCCCCCGTGGTCCGCGCCATCTCGACCAGGCGCTGGTCGACACTGCGGATCGCCGCGAACAGGTTCAGGTACATCGGCACGAACGCGCCGAACGCGATGATGAGGATCTTGGGCTTCTCGCCGATCCCGAACCAGACGATCATCACCGGCAAGATGGCCAGGATCGGGATCGTGTTGAAGATCTGCACGACCCCGTTGAACAGGTACTCGCCGCTGCGCAGCAGGCCGCCAAGCACGCCCGTGACGACGCCCACGCCGAGGCCCAGGGCGAAGCCCACCAGGGCCCGGTGCACCAGCGAGATCACCAGGTCCGTCGGCAGTGTCCCCTGCTGCCACAGCTGCCAGCCGGTCCTGGCGATCACCGTCGGCGCTGGCGCGGCGGTGGCGCTCAGCAGATGGGTCTCGGCCAGGATCTGCCAGACGATCAGGATCGCGACCGGCGTGGTGTAGATGCCGAGCGGCCAGCTCAGCCGCTTGCGCCACCGGGTGAGAACGTTCGTCCGCCGCGCGCTGGCGGCCGCGAACACCTCGCGGGCCTGGGCCGGGGGCCGCTGGTCAACGGGCGCCTCGGCGACCGCGGCGGGGCTTGCGACGTCGGTCATGCCACGGCCTCCAGGACCGGGGAGTAATGCGAGACGTCGCCGGTCAGCTGGCGGCTGCGCCGGCCGTCGACCGAGACCGGCACGTCGCCGGCCACGGTTACCCGGTTCAGGCGCCGGGGCTGGTCGTCGTAGTTGTCGACCGCGTAGTGCTGGGTGATCCGGTTGTCGAAGATCAGCAGCTGGTTCGGCGACCACGACCAGCGCACGATGTTCTCCGGGCGGGTCACGTACGACTGGAAGATCTCGAGCAGGGCCGTCGCCTCACGGCTCGACAGGCCGACCAGGCGCTTCACGAAGCCGCCGATGAACAGGCTGCGCTCCCCGGTCAGCGGGTGCACCCGGACCACGGGGTGCTCGGCCTCGTACACCGTCGAGACGAAGATGTCGTCGAGCTCGCGCGTGGCCTCGTTCCGGGCCGGCGGGCGGGCGTAGTCGTAGGCGTTGGTGTGCACCGCCCACAGCGAGTCGGCCAGGTCGCGCAGCGACTCGGGCAGGTCGCGGTAGGCCGCCGCGGTGTTGGCGATCAGCGTCTCGCCCCCGTACGGGGTGGTGATGATGCTGCGCAGCGTCGACACCTGCGGCGGGTTGACGACGAACGTGACGTCCGAGTGCCACTCGTTGGCCTTGGATGTCTCGCTGTCGACCGCGAGCACGTTGGTGGTGCCGGGCACCGCCGGCACGGTCGGGTGGGCCGAGGTCAGCTCGCCGAACCAGGACGCCACGCGCTCCTGGCCCGTGTCATCGAGCCGCACGCCGTCGAAGACGATCACCTTGTGCTCGTTGAGCGCGCCACGCAGGGCGGCGATCACCTCGCCGTCCGGCTCGGCGGCGAGGTCAGCACCCTCGATGACCGCGCCGATCCGGCTGGTGAGCTTACGGACAGACAGTGACATGCCGGGAACCTCCGCGGTTGCCTGGGGGCGCGGTGGCACCAGGCAGGGTCCGCAGGACCTGCACGATGACCGCGCGGCGGTAAAGGGGGGACTGAACGAAGAAGACGGGGGCGAGGTCAGGGGACCTCAGCGTGACGACGAACAGATCATGCTGGCGACCAGCGCATGATCCACGTAGCGCCTGCGCTTGGCTACGTAAGTCGACATGTCCCGAGGCTATCGAGCCCGTCTGGCATAGTCAACTATTCCTATTAAAATACTGGACTATCCAGGCCGCGGCCCCTCCGGGACGGGTCTCGCGCGTGCTAGCCGGGGCCGTCCCCCGGCGCTGTCACCCGACCGGGCGTCATGACAGTTTTGCCCGTCATCGGCCATCCTGGGTATGCGCTAGTCCGCGATTTGCAGATGCTGCGGCGCCCGGCAGCTCCGGGGGGGACTTGGGTGTCCCGGACCAGTCACTGGTCCGGGGTACCCATGCTGGGGCGGCCGGTCGCAGCGCGGGCGAACGACCGGTACGGCACGATCTCGGCGGGCTTGATGACGCCGTCCTCGATCGCCCGGGCCAGCAGCGCGTCCTTGCTGGGCGCGGTGCGGCCGGTGGCCGCGTACTTGGCCCGCGCCCGGCTGATGTACTGCCGGACCGTGTTCTCGCTGATCGACATGCGCCGCCCGACCGATGCCTTCGACATGCCCTGAAACCACAGCAGCAGCGCCTGCCGCTCCTGCTCCGACAGCGCCGGCCGGGTCGGGCGCTGATCGTCAAGGATCGCCCTGGCCTGCGACCGGGTCACGTACGGCCGGTCGGCGGCCGCCGCCAGCACCGCCTCGACCAGATGCTCGCGGCCCTCGTCCTTGGAAACATAGGCATGCGCACCGTTGTCCAGGGTCTCCATCACGATCGCCGGATCGCTGTGGCCCGAGAACGCCACGACCCGGTATCCGGCTGACACCAGCCCGGGAATCTGCCCGGTGACCAGCTCGCCCGACAGCTCCAGGTCCAGGATGAGCACGTCGGGCCGAGGCACGGCCTGGAGCCCGGTCAGGTCGCGGCCTGTCTGCACCAGTCGTACCCGCTGCCCCGGATCGGACTGGATCCAGGACGTCACGCCCTCGGTGACGACCGGGTGGTCTTCGATGATCGCCACCGTCACCGGTTGTTCCATCGCGCCTCCGCCCAGAGCATGCCACCGTCCTGCTGATGCTCGATGACCACCCCCTCGCCGGCCGCGGGCAGCGGGACCGCCGCGCCGGTATCCGCGACGAAGCTGACGGCGATTCCGGCCGTCACCGCGGCCAGCGTGATCCGCGCCTGGCTGCGCGCGGCGGTCAGGATCGCGATGGCCGCATCGGTGATGACGCGCCGGGCCGGGCCGGGCACCTGCGGCAGCAGCCCGGCCGTCTCGATCTCGACCGCGATCCCGCGCCGCTCGGCCACGTCGGCGCTGGCGTGCAGTTCGTGCACCAGCGATCCCGGCACCTCATCGCCCTCGGCCAGCAGCCGGCGCAGCCGGGCCGCCTGGACCGCACTCCTGACCCGCACCTGCCCGTCGCCCGGGTCGGCCGTCCCCTCGGCCAGCTCGGTGACCAGCGGGGCGACGCTTTCCTGCAGCGCCAGCCAGCGCGCATGGCGGTCGGCCTGGATGATCTCCGCGGTGGCGTCCCGCTGCCGCGCGGCGTGCTCACTCCGCGTCGCCACGGCGGCCTGGCCGGCCGCGATGTCCAGCGCCCGCACCCCCAGGGCCACGGCCACCTGAGCTCCGGTCGACCAGGCCAGCACGGCCAGGAAACCGGCCAGGTCAAGGCGGTGCAGTCCGTCCCATACCTGCACGAAAAGGACACCCAGGGCCAGGGCCGCCAGGTAACAGGCCAGCTCGCTGAACCGGCGGCGGAGCAGCACCAGCACGCCGATCCAGCCCGCGCTCCCCCACGACCAGTTGACCGCCAGCATCAGGCCGGCCGGGCTGGCCGCCGCCGCGGCCGTGCTGGCCGCCAGGACGACCAGGCATACCGCCCAGGCCGGACCCCAGCCGGGGTTACCGCGCCGCACCAGGACCGCCGAGGCCGCGATGGCCAGCGCCATGATCAGCCACATCGCGACCTGGAACGCGAACGAGCTGTAGGCCAGCCGGTGCTCGACCAGCTGCCCGCCCGCTCCGGCCAGATGCCAGCCCACGACCAGGAAGAGCACCGCGACGGTAAACGCCCGCTGATAGCGGCCCGACATCATCACCGCCGGCTGCAGGCTGCTCATGCCGGCCAGCTCACGGTGACGGTCGTGCCCGCGCCGGGCCGGCTGGCGATCGCGGCCCGCCCCCCGGCCGCGACCATCCGCCCGGTGATCGACTCGCGGATGCCCCGGCGCGAGGGCGGCATGGCGGCCGGGTCGAACCCGCGGCCGCGGTCAGTGATCTTGACGACCGCCCAGCCCGCGCCGCCGGTGACCGTCACCTCCGCCTGGCCCGTCCCGGCGTGCCGCTCGACGTTGCGCAGCGCCTCGCCGACGCAGGCCACGAGCTGATCCGCGACCGGAGACGGCAGCGTGACCGGGGCCAGCCTCAGCCGCACGAACAGGTCATCGGTGCTGGCCGCGGCCTGCTCCAGCCTCGGGCTCAGGTCAGTCAGCGGGGCCAGGTCGTCCGCCACCGCCGGGGCGGCCGGGGCGCCGGCCAGTCCGTGCAGCACGCGCAGGTCCCGCGACGCCTGCGCGGTCAGCGCCGACGACGGTCCGGCAAACGCGCCGGCCGCGACCATGGTCAGCGTGGACAAGATGGTGTCGTGCAGCTGGCGGTGCTGCTCTCGCTCGTCGGCGCGCCGGGCCTCCTCGGCCCGGACCTGCCGCTCCGTCTCCAGGCCCGCCGCGACGACCGCGTCCGCCTGCCGGGCGCCGCCGCGGAGCACCGACACCAGCCCGGCGGCCACGATCGTCTCCACCACCAGCAGGAAGGCATCGACCGGCTGGCCGGCGCCGATCGCGTAGGACACCACGACGATGGCGGCCCCGGACAGCCCCCGCCAGAGCGGCAGCGCGAGCTGCAGGATGTAGATCGACGTGCAGGCCAGCGGGAGCATCCAGGTCGTGTTGTCCTTGATCAGCTCCGCCGGGACCAGGTGCCGCTGGGCCAGCGCCAGCGCCGCGATCACCACGGCGTCGGCCAGCACCAGGGCCTGCGTCAGCCCGGACCGCCGCAGCGACCAGGTGAAGAAGGCCGACCACAGGCACAGCGCGGTCAGCGGCGCGGCCAGCCACCAGCCCGAGATCTGCCTCGTCGCGGCCAGCACGGCAATGGCGGTGAACAGGACCGCGCCGCCCAGGCGCAGGCCGATCGCGTACCAGCCGGCCATCCGGTGCAGGGCCTGATCGGATGGCCCGGCGAGCCACACGCGGCGCGCCCGGCTACGACGGCCCGCCAGAGGCTGGATCAGCCCCTCGACGGAATGAGCTGCCGGCTCCACCGGACCAGTATGCGGCAGAATCTAGCCGGCGCTCACCAGCAGACAAAAAGGATGACCGGCGGGATCGGCCAGCACGAACAGCGGCTCGGCTTCGTCGCCGGTGCGGTCGTAGAGCAGGGTGGCGCCGAGCTCCTCGGCACGCTGCCGGTGCCGGTGCAGGTCCCCGAGGCTGGGCACCCGGAAGTCGTGATGCATCTGCTTGGGCATCTCGTGGCCGGGCCAGGTCGGCCGCGCGAGCTCGGGGACCTGCTGGAAGGCGAGCACGCGGTGCCCGGCCGGGTCGACCAGGACCAGCCAGTCGGGGTCATCGTCGCGACCGTCGGCCGGGATCTCGTCGCCGGGGCGGTACCTCAGGCCAAGCAGCTGCCGGTAGAACTCGGCCAGGCCACGGCAGTCCGTGGCGTCGACAGCGGTGTGCATCAGCACCGGGTAGTCCGGCATCGGGAGCCTCCTGTCTCATGCGCCGTTCTCATGCGCCGTTCTCATGCGCCGTACGGCAGCGGCAGGATCCTGGCCAGGACCGGCAGAACTGCACTGGCCGCCGCCCCGCCCGTGCCCGCCCGCTGCACCGGCTGGCCCCGGTGATCACCGTGCTCGACGCGGCCGGCCTGGGACTGTTCGCCGTCACCGGAGCCAGCTGCCCCGCCGGAGCCCGGAGCGCCGCCGCCGTCACAGGTGGAAGGCAGCGATCATGCTCGGGGCTGATGCGGCCTGGTCGAGCCTGGGCAGGCCGAGCAGCTGCTCGGTGGTGCGCAGCAGCGAGTAGTGGTTGAAGAAGGTCCCTGACCTGGTGCCGGCCGGGGTGCTCGGGCTGATCACGATCGTGGGCACGTGGCAGCTGTTGTCACTGTCACCGGGGTCGTCGCAGTCCTCGGCCGGGTAACCGCCCGCGCCTTCGTCCCAGGTGATGAACACGACGGTGGTCCCGGCCCGGTACGC
>Ga0102924_1003380_pt1 | contig 16786 bp, 17 predicted proteins | sample PaiPotPPM11metaG_FD_80116 | JGI IMG/M metagenome (GOLD analysis project Ga0102924, IMG submission 80116) | Iron sulfur acid spring bacterial and archeal communities from Banff, Canada, to study Microbial Dark Matter (Phase II) - Paint Pots PPM... ...
CCATCGTGCGCGGCCTGATGCAGGCGATGGGCGGAGAAGTATCGGTGCACAGCACCGCCGGACGGGGGGCGCGATTCCGTCTTTGTCTCCAGCGATTGGTCGCGTAGACCAGGCTTAGCTCGACAACTCGAAGGACGCCGCCTGGTCGTTTGCCGACTCCTTGCCTGCCTCGAACACGGTCCAGCGAAGGGCCAGTGAACCGCCCAGAGCGCAGAGCGAGGCGAGTGTGCTGAGCCGGCGCAGTCGGGCGCCCGAGCGGGTCGCCGCCAGGCGATGGAGCAGGAGCGGCAGCACGGTACCTGCACCCACAGCCCCCAACCAGAAGGGGAGCGCCAGGCGTTGGACGGTGAGCGGCCGGCCGGCTCGGCCCGATTGGCCGACATAACCCGCGACCAGGGCAAGTTCCGCCAGTGACACAGCGGACTCGATCTTCGATAACCGGTGCAAGGGAGCGTCCTCGACCGAGCGTAGGGTCGCCCCCAGGCTGACCGCAGCCGAGCCGCTGGCCAGGGCAGAAGCAGTGAAGAGACCACCGAGCAGCTTGCTCTTGGCCCAGATAGGAATATTGGTGGCGGCCAGCAGCACGCCGGTGTAGCCGGCCAGCGTGATACCAAGCAGGCTGCCCGCCAGTTCGCTTAGCCCGCGCGGCACCAGTGCGGTCAGCATCGGAGCGACTCTCGGAAGCAGTCCCCGATCAGCGGCGAGGGCGGCGGCTCGGGCGATCGCCACCGGCGTGAACATAGCCAATGTCCAGGCACCGAGGTTCATCGGCGACAGCGGCTTGAAGACACGCAGCATGTGGTGGAAGCGATCGGCGCGCCCCAGGTCCATGATCAGTAGCGGGGTGCAGGGCAGCAGAGCGGCGGCCGCGATGTAGAAGCCGTCGGCCAGGGAGCGAGCGTCTTCCTCCGATCCAAAGCGCTGCGCCAGCGAGCTGGTGATAAACGCTCCCGAGCCGATCCCCCCGAGCCAGAAGTAGACCGGAATCTCCCAGGTCCAAACCGGGCGCTTGACGACCGGGTAATCGTAGTAGCCATGCTCGCCGGGTCTTTCGCTCACCTGGATCGCCGGCCGAAGACGAGTGCGCCCACCAGGGCGAAGCCGACGCCCACCACGGCGCTCCACCGATAGCGTTCCCCCATCGTTTTACGCGGCAGCCGCGGGACCTCGGGAAGATTGTAAGCAGCCGGTTTATCGAGCAGCAGGAAGAAGGCGTGCAGCGGTCCGACCTCGGCGGCCTCCCTGCCCTCCGGCATCCCGTAGAGTCGCGCGCTGGTCTCGCCACGGGCCTGCAACTCGCCAAGGCGCGCGCGGGCGCGCTGCTGCAGCTCAGCGACGTCTCCGAACTGGATCGATGCGGTGGGACAGGACTTGGCGCAGGCGGGAGTCATGTCGTCCTTGAGCCGGTCGTAGCAGAGGGTGCACTTGTGCGCCGTGCCGGCTTCGAATTGACCGTCCCTGGGAGCACGATCGATGACACCGAAGGGACAGGCAGGGACGCAGAATCCGCAGCCGTTACAGATGTCCTGCTGGATATATACGGTTCCGAACTCGGTACGGACCAGTGAGCCTGTTGGGCAGGCTTCGAGACAGGCTGCGTTGGCGCAGTGCTTGCATACGTCGGACATCATCAGCCACCGCTGCTGATCACGATTGCCGTTCTGTTTGACCTGCTCGATGAACTCGACGTGGCGCCAGGTGGTCGCGCCAAGCGCCCCCGTGTTGTCGTAGCTGTTACCTGTCATTGCGTAGCCGTCCGCCGGCAGCTGGTTCCATTGCTTGCAGGCAACCTCACAGGCCTTGCAGCCGATACAGAGGCTGGTGTCGGTGAAGAAGCCCTTTAATCCACGAGGTTCGGGCTGCTTCTGCAGGTTCATCAACCGCCGGTAGGAATCGATCACAGGCGTCCCTTGCGGAGGTTGCAGGTGAAGGCCTTGTCCTCCTGGATATACACGTTGGGCTCCTCCGAAAGCGCGACCAGGTCGTTGGCGATCGCTCCCTTGACCAGGCCTTTGTATCCCCAGTGAATCGGTAGACCGACGGTGTGCACCATCTCGTCGCCGTGCCGCAGAGGGCGCATTCTATGGGTCACCAGCGCGCGGCATTCGATCTCGCCACGCGGTGTCGAGATCACCATCCAATCTTTGTTCTTGAGCCCGCAGATCCGGGCCAGCTCAGGGCTGATCTCGGCGAACATCTCGGGCATGAGCTCGGCGAGCCAGCCGTTCCAGCGGGACATCACGCCCGAAAGGTACTGCTCGGTGACCCTGTAGGTGGTGACCGCAAACGGGTAGCGCGGGTCTCCGGCTGGGCTGAGCCGGTTGTCCTCGCGCGACATCCGGTTCGCCACCGGGCTGTTCTGCTGGTCGTAGAGCGAGTTCGTGATAGGCGACTCGAGTGGCTCGTAATGCGTGGGCAGCGGGCCGTCCTTGAGCCCGCTGGGGGCGAAGAGCCAGCCGCGACCGTCAGCCTTGAGCGTAAAGGGGTCCGCCCCCGAGTGGAGATCGGTTCCTGTCCCGTCCAGCTTCGGCCCGGTGTCGGGCGCCTTGCTCTCCGGAAAATCGGGTACGTCGTAGCCCGTCCAGCTCCCCCGGTCGGCGTCCCACCAGACGTACTTCTTGCGCTCGGACCAGGGGCGGCCCTGCGGGTCAGCCGAGGCGCGGTTGTAGAGCATTCGCCGATTCCCCGGCCAGGCAAAGCCCCACTCGGGGCTGACCCAACCATCGCCTCGACTGCGGCGGCGCGCCATGTTCTGTCCCTCGGCCGGATAAACCCCCGAATAGATCCACACCCCGCAGGCAGTCGACCCGTCGTCCTTGAGGTCGGCGAAACCGGTGATCAGCTTGCCGTCCTCAACGGTGTAACCGTTGATCTCTTCGAGCACCTTTTCCGCCGACGGCTCGTCCTCGATGCGCCAGCGGTCATCCTCATTCTCCGGCAGGTAGTCCCAGGTGAGGTTCAGAAGGCCACGATCTCGACCTTTGGTCGAGTCGCGGTAGAGCTCTTTGAGCCGCCTCCCCAGGTGATAGGTGAACCAGAGGTCGGAGCGCGTATCGCCCCTGGGATCCACCGCCTTGTCATGCCACTGGAGCAGCCGCTGCGTGTTGGTGAAGGTGCCGTCCTTTTCGGCCGGGGCGGCCGTCGGCATCAGGAAGACCTCCGTCTTGATGGTCTTCGGGTCGACGCCTTCCGGCGCTGCGTACCAGAAGGCCGCGGTCTCCGTCTCATAGAGATCGACTGTCACCAGCCAGTCCAGCTCCCGCAACGCTTTCCGCTGGAGGCGGGCGTTGGGACTGCCGGCCGCAGGGTTCTGCCCGAAGACGATGAATCCCTTGACCTTGCCGTCGGCCATCTCGGCGGCGGTGGTGATGTGCGAGTGGTCACCGGTGATCTTCGGCACCCAGTCGTACCCGTAATCGTTGGAACCGGTCGCGGCGTCGCCATACCAGGCCTTGAGCAGGGAGACCATGAACCTGGGCAGGTTGGACCAGTAGCCGCCACGGATCTCTGATTCCTTCAGGTAGGTCTTGAGGTCTTCGTCGCCCTTGAAACTGGCCGGCTGGGGAAGGTAGCCGGGCAACAGGTCAAACAGGGTCGGAACATCGGTGGATCCCTGGATGGAAGCGTGGCCGCGAAGGGCCATGATCCCGCCCCCGGGCCGGCCCATGTTCCCCAACAAGAGTTGGAGGATGCTGGCCGCTCGGATGATCTGCGGCCCGAAGCTCTGCTGCGTCCAGCCGACCGCGTAGCAGATCGCCGAGGTCTTTTCGCGGCCCGAGTTCTCGGCGAGCGTCTGCGCGACCCGGATCATCAACTCCTTCGGCGTACCGCAGACCGACTCCACCAGTTCCGGCGTATAGCGCGCGAAGTGCCGCTTCAGGATCTGAAAGACGCAGCGAGGGTGCTCGAGTGTCTCGTCGCGGTAGGGCGCGTGCCTCGCCGGGCTCGTCCCTTCCTTGCCGTGACCGGAATGAGAGGCAGCATCCTCCTTCTTTTCCTGAGGCGGACCGGCGTAGGTCCATGAACTGTTGTCGTAACGATGGTTCGCCTGGTCGAACCCGGAGAAGATCCCGTTATTGTCCTCGGCATCCACGTATCCCTCGTCGATGATGGTCGATGCATTGGTGTAGGCGGTGACGTACTCCTTGAACCACCGGTCGTGGGTCAGGACGTAATTGATCAGGCCGCCGAGAAAGGCGATGTCACTGCCCGGCCGGATTGGCACGTAAAGGTTTGCGCAGGCCGAGGTGCGAGTGAAGCGCGGATCTACGTGGATTATGGTCGCGCCCTTTTCTTTCGCCTTCATCGGCCAGCGGAAGCCGACGGGATGGGCCTCCGCCATGTTGCTGCCCATGATCAGGATGGCATCGGAGTTCGCGAGGTCCTGCAGGAAGCTGGTGGCTCCGCCTCGCCCGAAGCTTGCCCCCAGACCGGGGACGGTGGAGCTGTGTCATATCCGGGCCTGGTTTTCGATCGAAACCAAGCCGAGCCCTCCCCCGAAGAGCTTCTTGATGAGGTAGTTCTCTTCGTTGTCCATGGTGGCCCCGCCAAGGGTGGCGATGGCCGTGGTGTGATTGACCAGCTTGCCGTCCGGCGTCCGCTCAACGAAGCTTTCATCTCGAGTTTGCTTGATGAGCCCCGCGATACGCTCCATCGCCCAGTCGAGGGGGCGGTTCTCCCAGTGATCTGAGTAGGGCGCGCGGTAACGGACGTGCTCCACACGGTTGGGGTTTACGACGTACTGGTAAGTGCTGGCGCCTTTGGGGCACAGCGTTCCTTCGTTGATTGGCGACTCCGGGTTCCCCTCGATGTCTATGATCCGTTCGTCCTTGACGTAGATCAGCTGGCTGCAGCCGACCGCGCAATAGGGACAGACGGAGGTGACGACCCGGTCGGCCTCCCGTGTCCGGGGTGCCTTGTCGATCGACTCGCGGGAGGCGGGCTGCGGCGAGGCAGCCAGCCTTCCCGTCGGGCCCAGCTTTGATTCAGGTTCCTGGATCGCTTCAACCTCGAAAAATCGCACCCGTGGCTGTACCTCCTGAAGCATAAAGAGGATCGGTGATGGTGTGCAAATCGCCGCTCGTAACCTGGCCCGGTAGCTACCTCAGTGATGAAGCGGTCGATCGTCCTGCTGCTCACCGGGCTGCTGCTGACCGGCGGTTTGGCTGCCTGCGAGGGCAGCTCGGGCTCCGGCGGGGCGACCACGTCGAGTAGTTCCCGACCCGGGTACTAGAAGAGCAAGCTGGAGCCCCGCGCTCCGTTTTGTCCCTGACGCCTCTCAGCGCCATCTCAGCGTCTCTTAAGAGGCCGTCCCTAGCCTGAACACATGGACGACACCAGCCCGCCGTCCCCTTCAGCCGGTCGCCGCGCGATCTGGCAGCGGCCCCTGTCCCGCCGCACAGTTCTGGCCGCGGGTGCCGCGACGGCCGCCGCCGCCGGCGTTGCCGCCCTCTGGAGAGGTAACGATTTTTCCGGGATTCTGACGCAGGTCCATGACCTGACTCATCAGTACGAGGGGGTGCTGACCAACCAGAGGGTACGGACCGCCCACCTCCTTCGCCGGGCCGGCTTCGGCGCCACCGCCGCCGAGCTCGACCACTACACGGCGATGGGGACCCGGGCGGCTACCGATTCCCTGCTTGCGTTCGGGAAGGTGTCGAACACCGGCCTCGACTCAGCCCTTCCGGCGCTCGCTGCCGCAATGGCTACCCCAGCGGGTCCAAGCGCGGCGTTACTTCAGGCATGGTGGCTCCAACGCATGACGGAAAGCGCGCGCCCCCTCGAAGAGAAGATGACGCTCTTCTGGCACGGGCTCCTGACCAGCGGCCTGGATAAAGCCGGCACGGATCAGATGCACGTCCAGAACCAGCTGTTCCGGACAAATGCGCTGGGAAACTTCGACGACCTGCTGAAGGCGGTATCGAAAGACCCCGCGATGATGGTCTACCTCGACACCGAGACCGACGTGCGCGAGTCGGCGCGTGCCTTCACCGGCTGGACGCTCCAGGGCGGTGGCAAGCAGTTGCGTTACGCGACCGGGTCCCTGTTCGTGCCGCGCCTCCACGACGCCGGCAGCAAGACGTTCATGGGCAAGACCGGAAGCTTTACCGGTGACGACATCGTCGAGATGATCGTTCCGCTGCGAGCTACTGCCGAGCGCCTGTCGACGCGCCTCTTCTCCTTCTTCGCCTATCCCAACCCGGAAGCCGACATCGTCCACCAGCTGGCGGACGTCTTCCAGCAGAGCCGTTACAACGTTGGCGCTGTCGTCAAAGAGATCTTTCTTTCGGACGCCTTCTACACCGGGAAGGCCTACCGGGCGCTGATCAAGAGCCCGGCCGAGCTGGTCGCAGGCATCCTGAAGACGGTCAGCGTCGATCACAAGGGCTACCTCGCCGCGGCAAACGCGATGGGGTCAATGGGCCAGGTGCTTTTTTACCCCCCGAACGTCGCCGGCTGGCCGGCAGGAACCTCCTGGATCAACAGCTCGACGCTCCTGAGTCGAATCAACTTTGCCAACGCGGCCACGGTTCGGCCTCACGCACAAATGAAGCCACAGAGTCTTGATCAACTGCTCAACTCGCTGCTGGATTCAAACGTCGCCCCCGGCACGCGGGAGCAGCTGCAGGCTTTCGCGACGGCCCATCCTGATGATCCCGCCGGCCTCCTGTTCATGGTTCTTTCGACCCCGGAATTCCAACTGAGCTGATGGAGATGAAACAACATGTTTAGCCGCCGAGACTTTCTCAAGCAGGGATTGGTGCCAGCCTTCGCCGGTTCTGCCGTCCCCTCGATCTTCTTGAACGGCGTAGCCGCGGCGGCCGCCGACTCCCCAGGCTCCAGCGTAAGTGACCGCATCCTGGTGCTGGTCCAGCTCGCGGGAGGCAACGACGGCCTCAACACGGTGATCCCCTACCAGGATGGCGCTTACCATGACGCCCGGCCGACGCTGCGCCAGGACCAGGGCGTGCTCACGCTGGACGGCCAGGTCGGACTGCATCCGAACCTGAAGGCCCTGAAGTCGAGCTGGGATGCCGGCCAGCTGGCGATCGTGCAGGGGGTCGGTTATCCAAACCCGAACCTTTCGCACTTTGCCTCGATGTCCATCTGGGAAACCGCCACCATCCAGGGCGGCTTCGGCGATGGCTGGCTGGGACGGTACCTGAACTACCTGGACCAGGTTGGAGAGAGCCCGAACCATGCCCTCGAGGGTGTCAGCGCCGGCACGCTGGTCCCGCCGGAGATGAGGGCGAAGTCACCGGTCATGGCGTTGCAGTCACTCAAGAACTTCCGGATTCAACCGGTCAACGAGCACGGCACGCAGGTCGATATCGAGAATCCGCTGGTCAAGTTTTACGGAGGTTTCAAGCAGGCTGCGCCGGCGCCCTATGGCGCCCTCTTCGATACCACGCTGCAGGAGGCTCTTCAGGCATCCCACGCCCTTCAGGCGACCGATGCCTCCTACCAGGCGAAGGCGACCTACCCGGCAAAGAGTCCGATTGCAAGCTCCCTCAAGCTGATCGCCGAAACGATCGTGTCCGGCCTCGGCGTTCGCGTCGCCCATGTGACCCTTGGCGGCTTCGACAATCATGCCCGGGAGAAACCGGTCCATGACAGGCTTCTGCTCGACCTCGACCAGGCTCTGGCTGCCTTCATGCAGGATCTCGCCGGCCACGGCCTCGCCGACCGCGTCCTGGTCATGACCTGGTCCGAGTTCGGCCGCCGGGTTGGCGAGAACGGGAGCGCCGGGACAGATCACGGCACCGCGGCACCGATGTTCCTGCTGGGGAGCGCGGTCAAGGGCGGCCTCTACGGAGAGGCACCCAGCCTGACCTCGTTAGCCAACGGCAACCTGAAGTTCACCACTGACTTCAGGTCCGTATATGCCTCGGTGCTCGAGGGATACCTGAAGGCGCCGGCGAAAGACCTGCTGGGCGGCACCTTCGAGACGCTTCCCCTGCTCAAAGCCTGAGCTTCTTGCCCGGCATCTCCGGGATCGGGGTTTGACTACACATTGTAGTGGGTAATAATGAAGCACTTCACTATGGAGAGCCCCGAAACCCGCCCCGCCGCCGACTGCCGCTTTGGCGCCAACCTGGCGGTCGGCGCTGACGGTCTTCTGTACGATCGGCGCCTGCGGGAGACGCTGACGCAGAAGCCCTTCGGCAACCCGGCGGAGGCCGAGGCTGCGGAAGCACTTGCCGCGCTCCGTGTGGCAGGCAAGGTCATGCGCCAGCAGATGGACCGCTTTGCCGAGGGCCATGGACTGAGCGAGGGACGGCTCTTCCTGCTCTTCCACCTCGGTCGTGCCCCGCAGCATAAGTTGCCCCTGGGCGAGATTGCCGAGCACCTCGATGTCAGTCCGCGCAACGTCACGGGGCTGATCGACCACCTGGAGAAGGACGGCCTGGTCGAGCGAGTACACGACCTGAACGACCGGCGCTCGATCCAGGCGCGGCTGACGCCGGCTGGGTTGCAGACGCTCTCGGACCTGTGGGACAAAGCACGAGCAAGTCAACTCGGCGCGGTCAGGGACTTTTCGCCCGAGGAGCTCAGAGAGCTTCGCCACCTTTGCCTTCGAGTCGTTGAAAAATTGGCCGATGGCAGGCCGGCCGCCACCCAGGGGAGACAGGCATGAGCGCTTCAGTTTCAGAACAGTACGAGCAGGCCCAGCAGGAGCTGGACCGGGCTGAGGTGATCAGGAGACACGTCGTGAAAAACCCGGAGCAGTATCCCGCGGTAGAGCGAACCGCGGCCCTGCAGAGGGTGGATCAACTGCGGGAGCAGGTGCAGTCGCTCCAGTTGCAGGTCGAGGCCGCCCGCCGTCCACAGCCCAATCAGCCGGTCGCGCCCCCGGAGCGCCGGAGCATGGGCGAGGGCTTGAGCCGCGGTCGGCTGGTCCTGGTCACCATCGGCACCATGCTGGCGCTTTTGCTGGCTGCCCTCGATCAGACCATCGTCGGCACCGCGATGCCGCGCATCGTTGCCGATCTCAACGGGCTCGCCTACTACACACTGGTGACCACTGTCTACCTGGTGGCGTCGACCGTCATGGTGCCGATCGCCGGCAAGCTCGGAGATCTCTTCGGGCGGAAGCCCTTCCTGCTGACGGGGATGATCGGCTTCGTCCTCGCCTCGGCCCTCTGCGGCCTCTCCCAGAACATGTTGGAACTGATCGCCTTCCGAGGCATACAGGGCATCTTCGGCGGCATCCTCTTCGCTACCGTCTTCACCGTAATCGGCGATCTCTACCCGCCCCAGGTTCGGGCCAGGGTCCAGGGCCTCTTCGGGGCGGTCTTCGGGCTGGCCTCAGTGCTCGGGCCTACCGCCGGCGGCTACCTGACTGATAACCTCGGCTGGCGCTGGGTCTTCTACGTCAACGTGCCGGTGGGCATCCTCGCGGTCCTGACCGTGGCCAGCACGATGCCGTTCTTCCGGACGAAAGCCTCATGGCGTGATATCGATTTCGCCGGCGCCGGCCTGCTCACGCTCGGGGTCGCCCCACTCCTGACCGCGCTCACGATCACGAGGGATCACGCCTGGACCTCGACCGAGGTGCTCGGCTTGCTCGGCCTGGCGGCTGTAAGCCTGGTCCTCTTCTTTATCGTCGAGCAGCGCGGCGAGCATCCGATCGTCCCCTTCAAGCTGTTCCGCGACCGGACCTTCGCGGTCTCTGTGATCGCCGGTTCGCTCACCGGGTTCGCCATGTTCGGAAGCATCATCTTCGTGCCCCTGATCTACCAGGGGGTGCTCGGCATCAGCGCCACCAATTCCGGCCAGCTACTGACCCCGATGATGCTCGGCCTCGTCTTTGCCAGCGTGATCAGCGGCCAGTTGATGGTCCGCATCCGGCGTTACCGCTTCATCGGGACGGCGGGCATCGCCGTGATGCTGGTCGGGATGTGGCTGCTCTCCCAGGTGACGGTCAGCACCAGCCGGCTCGAGGTCGTCCGCGATATCGTCATCGTCGGGGCCGGGCTGGGGACCACCTTCCCCCTCTACCTCAATGCGGTGCAGAGCGCGGTCTCGCGCGAGTTCCTCGGCGTCGCGACCAGCCAGATTCAGTTCTGGCGCAACATGGGCGGAACTATCGGCACCGCCGTCCTCGGTTCCCTGCTGGTCCAGCGACTGGACACCAATATCAAGGCGCAACTCGCCGGCCTCCCGCCGGCCGCCGGAGACTTCGTACCGAAGGGCAGCAGCAGCAGCGCGCAGACTCTCTTCGATGCCTCCAAGATCAACGCTGCCCGCGCGGCGCTCCCGCCGCAGCTGACTCCGCTCTTCGACCAGGTCTTGCACGCGATCAGGGTCGGGCTGGCGAACTCCTTGCATGAGCTGTTCCTCTACGGCGCGGCCGTCCTGGTGCTGGCCCTGATCGCCTCCGTCTTCCTCAAAGACGTCCCCCTGCGGGGCCGCAAGCCGGCGGACGCCGAGGGCGCCCAGGTCATCGCCGCTTAGAAGCAGCCGCGCTCACCCCGCCGTATGTGCACGGCGCCTAAACCGTGCGGAAAGGTTCGGTGACGTCAGACCATGGTCCTTTTGAGGGCGTCTTCGCACAATAGGCCGCATGAAGATTGATGCTGGCGACACCGCCTGGGTACTCGCGTCCGCCGCGCTCGTCATGTTGATGACGCCAGCCCTTGGATTCTTCTATGGCGGCCTCGTTCGCCGTAAGAACGTGCTCTCGACCATCATGCACAGCTTCTTCATCCTTTGCCTTATCAGCGTCCAGTGGGTGTTGTGGGGCTACAGCCTGGCCTTCGGCCCGGACAAGGCCCACATCATCGGGGGTCTGGAGTGGATCGGCTTGAACCACGTGGGCTTCGCCCCCAACCCGGATTACGCACCAACGATTCCGCACCAGGCGTTCATGGTGTTCCAGATGATGTTCGCGGTCATCACGCCCGCGCTGATCAGCGGCGCCTTCGCCGAACGTCAGCGTTTCAAGGCCTTCGTGCTCTTCTCGCTGCTCTGGGCAACCTTCGTCTACGACCCGATCGCCCACTGGGTCTGGGGTACGGGCGGCTGGCTCCACAACCTTGGGGCGCTCGACTTCGCCGGCGGGACGGTCGTGCACATCAGCTCCGGCGTTTCCGCCCTGGTGGCCGCCCTCGTCCTCGGGCGGCGGGTGGGATTCGGGCAGGGGAAGTTCGAACCCCATGACGCCACCATGACGGTCCTCGGCGCCTGCCTGCTCTGGTTCGGCTGGTTCGGCTTCAATGCCGGCAGCGCGCTGAGCGCGGGCGCGCTCGCCACCAGCGCTTTCGTCGTCACGAACACCGCTACCGCCATGGCGGCCCTCACCTGGATGACGGTCAGCTGGTGGCACAAGCGCCAGCCGAGCGTGCTCGGGGCGGCGGCCGGCGCGGTGGCGGGGCTGGTCGCGATTACCCCCGCCTCCGGCTACGTCAATGTCATGGGCGCCATCGTGATCGGGTTCGGCGCGGGCATCGTCTGCTACCTGGCCATCCAGCTGCGCGAGCGGATCCGGGTCGACGACGCGCTCGACGTCTGGGCGGTGCACGGTATTGGCGGGACCTGGGGCGCACTCGCCACCGGGCTCTTCGCCACCGTGGCGATCAACTCCGGGGCCGCCAACGGCCTCTTCTACGGCAACCCCAGGCAGGCCCTGATTCAGATCGTGGCGGTCGGCGCCTCCTGGGGCTGGTCGATCGTCGGCACCTTCATCATCCTCAAAGTCGTCAACTTGTTCGTCCCGCTACGCGTTGAAGAGGACGAGGAAGTCATCGGCCTCGATCTCTCGCAACACGGTGAACCCGCGTACGCCGGTATCCACGCCAACTGAAGGAGGAAACCAATGGATGCGACCACTGTCCTGGCGGTCATCTGCAGCGTCATCGTTTTCGCCGGCTGGCTCGTCCTGCCCCACTCGCCTGCGTCCGTAAAGCCGATGGCCGTCAGCGAGGAGCGGCAGCCCGTGGCGGTATCCGCCTAGCGGACCTCACCACCGAGAGCTTCGAGGCGGTCTCGTAGCTCAGCGTCAGCCTGCGAGGGGCGCGGAGTTGCATCGTCCGGCCGACTTCGTCGACCTCCTGGACGGCCACCCTGGCGCCAGGCCGCAATCCGCGGTCGTGAAGATACTGCAGCAAGGGCGGCGCCTCACGCTGAGCCACCTCGGAGATTCGCGTGATCGTTGCCGGCTCGCCCGGCTTCAGCTCTGACAGTCGAAGCTCGTTTGCTCTCATCGTCGAGTAGCCCGGGATCGGGTTGCCATGGGGACAGGTCCTGGGGCGGCCAAGCACCCGATAGAGCTTTTCCTCCACGACGGCCGAGATGGCATGCTCCAGGCGCTCCGCCTCGAGGTCGGCCGAGACCCAGTCGAGCCCGAGCAGGTCCGTCATCCAGCGCTCGACGATCCGATGACGACGGACAATCGCCTCCGCCGCCGCGAGTCCCCGGGCGGTCAGCTCGATATCTTTTCTTAAGGTCAGCCGCACGATGCCGTCGCGAACCATTCGCCGGACGGCAATCGTGACCGTAGGCCGGCTGACCGAGAGCCAGTCGGCCAGGCGCGCCCCTCGGACCACCTCACCCTCGGCTCGGATGTAATAGATAGCCTCGAGGTAATGGGAAATGACCTCGGACGGGGACGGCATGTTAGCGTTAGCTAACAATGCGCGTGGCATCCACTAACTTTACGAAATGAGTCACGGGACTGCTGTCGCGCTGGGCCTGATCGCCGGAATGACCATCTTCATCGGGCTGCCCGTCGGACGGCTGCGTGGCATCCCCCGCTCGGCGCAGGGGCTCTTGAATGCGCTCGCCACCGGCGTGCTCATTTTCTTGCTCTGGGACATCCTCAGCCACGCGTCGGCCCCGGTGGAAGCCTCCCTTGCGTCTCTGCGCCGAGGCGATAGGAGCTTTGTGGCGCTGGCGGCGATCTTTGCGCTGGGGCTCACGATCGGCCTGCTCGGACTGATCTACGTCAACGCGCGGCTCTTCGGCCGCGTCAAGAATGCACCGGCAGCCGCGCCCAAGACGCTGGCGATGATGATCGCGACCGGGCTCGGCTTTCACAACCTGTCTGAGGGCCTCGCCATCGGACAGTCGGCAGCCACCGGGGCGCTCGCCTTCGCGCTCGTGCTGGTCTTCGGCTTCGCGCTCCACAACATCACCGAGGGATTTGGGATCGCAGCACCGCTTGCGGCCGACGCCACGCTGCCCTCCTGGGGATTCCTACTCACGGCCGGGGTGATTGGTGGCGGCCCGACCTTTATCGGGACCATGATCGGATACGTGTTCACCTCGCGCGCCGTCTATGTGCTCTTCCTGGCACTCGCGGCAGGGGCGCTCCTCTACGTGATCAACGAAATGTTCCACGTCGGCCGCCGCTTCAACTCACCCCTCTTGATGGCCTGGGGGCTGCTGGGTGGTTTCCTGTTCGCCTATGGCACGGACCTGCTGCTTACCTATGCGGGCCTCTGACGCGCCGTCGATAGACTAGTGGCCGTGACCGTTGTCTTCGAGGATGCGACACTTCTCGACTGCACCGGGCGCGACCCTCAGCCTCACACGAGCGTCGTGGTCGATAAGGGCCGCATCCAGCGGATCCAGCCCGCGAGCAGCTCGGGCCGGCACTCGGACTCCATCGTCGTCGATTGCCAGGGAAGGACATTGATGCCCGGCCTGCTGGACGCCCATGTGCATCTTGCCATCAACGACCTGGATCCGCTGGCGGAGGCGGCTCTCCCACCGGCCGTGCTCGCGCTCCGGATAGCACGCGGGATCGAGGCGACGCTGGAGGCCGGGTTCACAACCGTCCGAGACGCAGGCGGCCTCGACTGGGGATTCAAGGAGGCGGTCCGCCTGGGTTTAGTTCGCGGTCCGCGAATATTCATAAGCGGAGCCTTTATCTCACAGACCGGCGGCCACGGTGACCATCGCACCCGCAGCACACGCCGGGACTTTCCGACCGTGGCGGGCCTTACCTCGGAGAGCATCCTCGCCGATGGCGCCGACGAGGTGCGGCGCGCCACGCGTGAAGTCCTGCGGCGAGGTGCCGACCAGGTGAAGGTGATGGCGAGCGGCGGAGCCGCCTCTCCCTCGGACGAACTCGACCACGTACAGTTCACCGTCGCAGAACTCGCGGCGGCCGTGGACGCCGCGAAGGCGGTGGGCAGCTACGTGCTGGCCCACGCCTACGGCCCGCGCGCCATCCAGAACTGCATCGAGGCCGGTGTCCGCTCGATCGAGCACGCGAACTTCCTCGATGAGGAGACTGCCGACCGCATGCTCGCCGCCGGCGACGCTTACCTGGTACCCACCATCATCACCTACGAACTTCTTTCGGCACGCGAGGCGGAGGGCGGCTGGACGCCGGACATGGTGCGAAAGATCAGGCAGGGCCTCAGCGGCGCCTACGACGCGCTCGGCCTTGCTTTCGAGAAAGGGCTGCGGATCGGCTCCGGGTCCGACGTGCTCGCCGACATGCAGGGCCAGAAGGGGAAAGAGATAGCCTGCCAGGCGCGAGTGATGGGGGCGATGAACGCCATCATCGCCGCCACCCGTACCAACGCGCAGTTGATGCGGATCGAGGCTGAGGTCGGGACGCTCGAAGCGGGTAAGCGGGCGGACCTGATCTTGCTGGACCGCGATCCGCTCCAGGATGCCGGGGTATTCGGCGAGCCTGATCGGGTCCGGCTGGTGATGACTGGGGGCAGTATCGCCAAGAACCTCGACGCGGCTTCAGTCGCCGGCGCTCGCTAGAAGGTGAGTCGGGGCTCGATCAGCGAACTGCTGGCCAACCTTCACCTCCCCCTTCCCCTCGTCAGAAAGCTGCCACTGGTGATCCAGAACCGCCTACGTGCCCTGGCCCTGGGAGGCTGCTGCGGACACCCCGGCGAGCCGGGCTGTTGAAGGTCCGCCGGGGGCCCGGGTCCGGGCCATTGACAACACGACGGGTTTGGCATAATATAACAACGTCGGTATCACCTAGCGGGATAGCCCGATAAATCAAATTGGAGGTCATCATGGTTAGCCTGATCTGGACCATCGTCGTCGTACTCTTCGTCCTCTGGTTGCTCGGTTTCGCGCTCCACGTTGGCGGCAGCCTCATCTTCCTGCTGCTCGTCCTGGCTGTGATCGGCGTTATCTACAACCTCTTCATGGGCCGCCGGGCCGTCTAAGGCCGGCCAGCTCAAAGGGCGCGCCGCATGGCGCGCCCTTCTTTTTTGCCTCCAGCGCCGTGCGATAATGCTGGCCTCATGGGGGAGAGGGCCGGGGGTACCTTGAGGCGGGGACCGGATGGCATCCTCGCCGGCGTCTGCTCCGGCCTGGGGGAACACCTCCATCTCGACCCCACGCTGATCCGGGTCGTCTTCGTCGTTCTGGCGCTGGTTCCGCCGGCGGCCGGCATCCTGCTTTACCTGGTGCTCTGGTTCCTCATGGACCCGCCCATGTCCAGCGGCTCAGGTGCGTCGCAAGGCACCACCGGGCAGCGCCCGGGCGGTATGTTTGCCGGGCTTGGGCGTGAATTTCAGGCTGCCTTCGGGCGTTCGCAGGGTCAAGCACCGGTGCCCGGCGAGGTCACCGGCTCGCCCTACCGTCGCCACTCCAGCCGGTTGTGGGGTGGCATCGTCCTGATCGTGGTTGGCGCTTACCTGGTCCTCAATAACCTGGGCTACCTCAGCGGCTTCCGCTGGGACCTGCTCTGGCCCGTTTTGCTGATCGCGCTGGGGCTGCTAGTGCTCCTGCGCCGCCGCTGAGATGCACCAGCGAACGCGCCGGTTCGCCCTGCCGATCGTCCTGATCGTACTCGGTGTCATCTTCCTGCTGATCAACAGCAGGATCCTTTCCAGCGACGCCCTGCAGCGCCTGTCGGACCTCTGGCCCCTGCTGCTCGTCATCCTCGGACTGCAACTCGTCTTCACCCACACCCTCGGTCCGCGTCGAGGCCAGATCGCCGGACTGGCGGCGGCGGCACTCATCGTGGTCGCAGCTGTCGCTTACGCGATCGTGGGACCCCCGGTCCCGGCCGGAACGCAGCAGCAGGAATCCGCCCAGCTGATCGGCGCTTGAGCAAACAGCAGGTGGTACTGGTCCGCCATGGGGAAACCGAGTGGAGCCGGGATGGTCGACACACCGGCCGAACCGACATCCCCCTCGACGAAGCCGGCCGGGCGCAGGCGAGCGCGCTCAGGCCGGTCCTGAGCCGCCGCCGGTTCGAGCTGGTATTGACCAGCCCACTGCTGCGTGCCCGCGAGACCTGCCGCCTGGCCGGCTATGGGGGACGGGCCGAGGTTCGACCGGACCTGGCCGAATGGGACTATGGCCGGTACGACGGGATGACCTCAGCCCAGATCAAGGCAAGCCGTCCCGACTGGTCCCTCTGGCGTGATGGCGGGCCCGATGGCGAGGACCCTGCCGATGTCGCCCGCCGGGTCGACCGCGTCATCGTAGAAATCCGGGCCGTAGCTGGTGACGTCCTGCTCTTTGCCCACGGACACGTGCTGAGGGTGCTGGCCGCCCGCTGGCTGGGTGAACCTGCCGCCGGCGGCCGCTTTTACGCCTTCGAAGCGGCCGCCCGTAGCGTGCTCGCTTACGAACACGGCCAGCCCGTCCTGCAGCGCTGGAACGAAAAGTAGGGCGGGAGCTCCTGCGATAGATAGTGCCTATAGCACCAATCGCCCGAAACGATTGGACTCTATGACCGGTTAGTTGATATCGTTTTTGCCATGGTCAACCTCGAAGGCTTCAGCTCCGATGGCTTCGCCGATTCCGATAGGTCAGTTGTCTGCGCCGCGGAAACCGCGGAATGCGGCTGTCC
>Ga0102924_1003381_pt1 | contig 16784 bp, 15 predicted proteins | sample PaiPotPPM11metaG_FD_80116 | JGI IMG/M metagenome (GOLD analysis project Ga0102924, IMG submission 80116) | Iron sulfur acid spring bacterial and archeal communities from Banff, Canada, to study Microbial Dark Matter (Phase II) - Paint Pots PPM... ...
CCGACGCCGACGACGCCGAAGGGCTCTCCGCGGAAGTTGCCGCCCTCGCCAAAGCTTGGTCTCGGAAGCCCACCAGCAAACGCACGCGACGCCGCTAACCCGCGGCCTTCACCGGATGCTTACTGCAACGTGGACTCTCTACGGCAGCATCGCCCGGAGCAGCCAGGATCTGCAACCAGACATGACCGAGGTGATCTCCTGGTCGCGCGACCTTAGCTTTGGTTATTTCAAACACCCGCCCCTTGCTGCATGGTTAGTGCGGCTGTGGTTCAGCGTGTTTCCGTTGGCCGACTGGTCCTTTTACCTGCTGGCGATGCTGATGCCGACACTCGCATTGTGGATCGTCTGGCGGCTGTCGGCAGACTATCTTGAAATAGAAGAGCGCGTCGTCGGCGTGGTTCTGCTCATGTTGATCCCGTTCTATAATTTTCATGCCCTGAAGTTCAATGTGAACACCGTGCTTCTACCGACATGGGCGGCGACGACGTTCTGGTTCCTGCGCTCATACAAGACCCACCACGTGCTGTATAGCGCACTTGCCGGTATCGGCGCTGCCTTCTGCATTCTGGGAAAATACTGGTCGGTTTTTCTCCTCACCGCACTCATTGTCGCCGCACTGATCGACTCCCGCCGCTCGGCTTATTTCCGCTCGTCAGCACCATGGATCACGATCGTCGCCGCCTTTGCAGTGCTCGGATCGCATCTGGTTTGGCTTTACCAGCACGATTTCGCGCCGTTTGAATACGCAGTCGCAAAGCATGGCACCAGTTCCTTCGCGGGCGCGGCAGTCAAAGCCTTCGCCTATCTGGCAGGCTCGGCCTCGTACGCGGCAGTGCCGGTGATCTTCGTGCTGTTAGTAGCGCGGCCGGACCGCGCAACGATCGCCGACATGATATGGCCACCGGATAGCGAGCGCCGGCTGGTGGCCGGCGCGTTCTGGGGACCGTTGCTGCTGCCGATCGTCGCCGCGCTAGCCGCCAGCATCAATCTAACCTCGCTCTGGTCAATGCCGGCCTGGACGCTGCTGCCGGTGATGTTGCTGTCGCCGCCGGCGGTGAAGATACATTCGATCAACGTGCGGCGCATTCTTATGGCAGCGGTTGCGGTGCCACTCCTGATGCTGATCGCTGCGCCGGCGATCGCCATCGCCATCCACCGCGCCGGCGTCGCACCGCCTGCGGCCCACGGCCGCTTGTTGGCAGCCGAGGTCGAAAGCACCTGGCGTCAGGTAACGTCGCAACCTTTGCGCTTTGTTGGCTGCAATGTCGCCAATGAAGTGATCGCCTATGCGCGAGACCGGCCCCGCTCGCTTCCCTTGCGCTCCTTCCGCGGCGATATCGCCGATAAGATGTACGCTGACGCACATGACTGGCCGCGCATGCCGCCCGGCCAATCAGCGTCCAGCGACACGCAGATTGCCCAAAGCGGTATGGTGCTGGTCTGCCTGGCCGACGAAACTAACTGGGTGGACGCCGCCGCCGCGCAGGCCGCGCGTGATCCGGCGAGCCGGCGCATCGACGTTGACATCGCGCGCAGCTTTCTGGGCATTCCCGGACAGTCGCAGCGCTACGTAATATTCATTATTCCGCCGCAGCAATAATACGTATTTACAACAAGAAGGCTCGCCATGTCGGTTGGTGAGCTTCGGTAATAAATGCGGGATGTCCAGTGGAACACCCGTGGGGTGTGGCGGTTTCCATGGATCAGTCAGCCAGCCACGGACACGCTTCATCGCCGCTGCTGTCGAGTTCCGCAACTGTTAACAAGATTGTTTTACTTCCAATGGACGGTACTGCCGCTTTGGTCCCACCCCCACAATAATCGGTTGCTCGCCAGCCCGACAACGAAAGGTCAATCCGAACATCACGTTCTTCTCCGCGCCGAACGCTAGTCCCAGCGCTTCCGTAACATCCGGACGCTCGGAGGACGTCTTGCCGCGAGCAACCGCCTTGCCGCCAACGAATATTATTAGCGTCAGCGGGTCTCCATCCCCCTGAGGGTCGGCAAGCCACCCCGCTGCAGTGACTTGCTGCTCATCAGCGCGTTTCAGTGCATCCACGGAGCCGGTCAGACTACGGGCTGGTAGCAGTCCTGCGTCAGCCGCTGATTTTGTCAGCTCTTCCAAATTGGAGACATGCATGCCAGCAAGTTTCTCGATTTCCGATCCGGTTGACGCCGCCCGGGACTCTGATGCCCCCTCCTTGGGGGTCGGCTCGGTCAGCCATAAAGTCGCAAAAAAGGAACCCATCACGATCAGTGCCCCGCCGGCGATCTGAAGCAGGCGTGCGGATAAACCACCATGCAGGCGCCGGACATCGGCGTCAGCCGGTTGTACTGGCAACGGATCATCCACCGCGCTCATGCCTGCACCCTGCCCGTCTTATCGGGCAGCTCGGACTCGATTTATTCCGTCCGCTGCGTATCAAGGGTTTGCCTCGTCTATACCAGTGTTTTGGCAAAAAAGTGTTGCCGGTAATATTCAGTGAGTTCAGCCCACGCGTCCTCTTCCAGCCATCCGGCAATAAGCTCGGTAGCTGGCTGGCTATTGAACCGCGCTTTCGGTTCGGTGAATTCGGCTTGCCCTTGGAATTCAAAACGGAGATCGCGCCCGAGTCTCTTGCCTATTTCTCGAGCAAAGCGGCGCGCGAACGTTCCCTGCGTCTCGACATATCCGCTTGGTGCGCAATGGCTGGGGCTGTTCGGCTCCAGCGCTCCCTCGCAAAACCGGCGGTATGCCTGCGCGAGTAGTGAAACGTGAATGTTGTCTCTTACGTAATCAGGAGAGAAGACGATGGGTATTCGCCCTTCACTCCACTCCCGCACGGCATGGGATGTGAACCGTAATTCTTCGTAAGGTCCAAACGGATTGGGAATCACAAACTTGCGCAGACGGATTTCAACACGGCGGCATTCCAAGCGAAATAATTCAAAGCTCATGTGCTTTGAAAGACCATACGGCGAGAACGCCCGGCATTCGGGATCACCTTTGCCCTCATAGGGCTCAAAGACACTGCCGGTGAATACGACTGCCCGACATCCGTTCATTGCCAGTCGGGGTAAAACGGCGCGCAGGTTGGCGGTGTTTTGCTGGGTCGCGGCGATAGGATCAAAATCCCAGCTGCCATAATTGTCGACCGTTGAACCGTGATGACAAAATAGATCCCACTTCTGCTGCAACAGATCGAGGAATGCGGGGGAGCCGAAGGGCGCCTCCCATGCCGGGGTAACGCTAGGACGAAGCAGATCGACACGACTTCGGCGCGTTCCTTCATATGACCGCTGCCGAAACGTTGCAGTAACCGTGTGACCTGCTCGGCTGAGTTCCGACGCAAACCAGAACCCGGTAAAAGAAGATGCGCCTGTGAGGAGGATTCGCACGAACGATCACCGCTGAGCTATTGCTTACAATAGAATGGACAATAGGGGCCGCCGCAGGTTATGCAATCGCAGCGATGATGAGGGGCTACGTCCCCCAGCTATGGGCTCGTTCTGAGGTGTCCACACCGCCGTTGGAATCGCGAGGTAGCGTTGGGCTGAGCGCGCCCGCGACACCTCTTGTCGCGATCCTGCTATGCACAAAAAATGGCTCACGTTTTCTGCCCGAGCAGCTAAATTCCATTGCCTCGCAAACTCATACAAACTGGAAGATCTTCGCATCTGATGATGGTTCTACTGATGCCACACTGAGTACTCTTTTACAATTTGCCGAATTACATACCGCGCGCGTCCTGCTGCGCGATGGCCCGCGTCAGGGCTTTACGAAAAATTTTCTTTCACTTGCTGCGGACCCGACGATCAGCGCCGATTACTTTGCATATTGTGACCAGGATGATATCTGGCACGACGAAAAACTGACCCGTGCCGTAACTTGGCTCCAGCGCATCCCAAACGAGATCCCGGCACTTTATGGTACCCGTGTCACAATTATTGATGAATTGGGCCGCACTCGTGGCCGCTCCACGCTATTTCAACGCATGCCAAGCTTTGAGAACGCGTTGGTGCAAAGTATTGCTGGTGGCAACACGATGGTGTTTAACAGGTCCGCAAAGCGGCTGATTGAGCGCGCCGGCACTCTGGACGTGGTAGCACACGACTGGTGGACTTACATCCTCACTTCGGCCGCTGGTGGCGCTGTCCACTATGATCCTGATGTTTCAGTTAAATATAGACAACATGGTAGTAATCTGATCGGCTCGAATGCGGGTCTGAGCGCAAATCTGCAGCGATTGAAAGCGTTGCTGGCCGATGGTTACCGTAAGTGGAATGCGACCAATATAGCGGCACTTGATCGCTGCATCGATCTCATCGATCCTCGTCACCGAGTTACACTGAGCATGTTCAAGCGGGCTCGGCTGCAGAGCAACCTTTCACAACGACTTCTCTTTTTGCGTAAGTCCGGTATTTACCGGCAGACGGTCCTGGGTAACTTGGGCTTGATTGCTTCTGCCGCGTTACGAAAACTCTAGGGTACAGTGCAAATGTCGCGACTAGGTCAGGATACCCCTTCTCATACGATTATGGTAACCGGCGGCGCCGGCTTCATTGGCACGAACTTTATTTTGCATTGGCTCGCGCCAGAGTTTCGGCGAGTAATAAATCTTGACAAGCTGACTTATGCTGGGAATCCGAACAATTTATCCCACATCAGCAATTCGCGTTATTCGCTATTGATAGGAGACATCTGCGATCGAGAACTCGTGGCACATGTCCTGCGAACATATAATCCGAGGGCAATAGTTCATTTCGCCGCTGAATCACATGTTGACCGCTCTATTCATAGTCCGTTCGACTTTGTGAAAACAAACGTTGATGGCACCTTCAGCTTGCTGGAAGCCTGCCGATTGCACTGGATCTCGCTCGATCCAAAACAACGGGCTATATTTCGCTTCGTGCACATTTCCACGGACGAGGTCTACGGCAGCTTGAGTTCTAATGAAGCGCCATTCTCTGAACACAGCCGCTATGCGCCGAGCAGTCCTTATTCTGCGTCTAAGGCAGCCGCGGATCACCTCGTGCGGGCGTGGTGGACGACCTACGGATTACCAACGATCACGCTGAATTGCTCAAACAATTATGGTCCATTTCAATTTCCGGAGAAACTCGTTCCGCTGATGATACTTCGCGCGTTAGCCGGCCAGACGCTCCCCGTCTATGGCGACGGTGGTCATGTCCGCGATTGGCTTTTAGTCACCGACTTCTGTCGCGCGATTGACTTGGTTTTGCAACATGGCGCTGCCGGAAGCTATTATAATGTGGGTGGACAATGTGAGAGAACCAACGCTCAGGTCGTGCAAACAATTTGCGAAATCCTCGATCGCGAGAAGCCGCGGGTCGACGGCAATTCCTATGATAAACAACTGACATTTGTGTCCGACCGGCCCGGACATGATAGACGCTATGCCATCGATTTTTCGAAGATACAGCGAGATCTTGACTGGCGTCCAGAGCGTAGTTTTCGAGCAGGCATCGAGCAAACGATTCGCTGGTACCTCGAGAACGAAGAATGGGTCACCCAAGTCACAAGCGGCGCCTATCTGCAATGGATTGACAAAAACTACGTATTACGCTCAGCCAACCGGAGTTAGCCCCATGAGCCCAACTCGGAAGGGGATCATCCTTGCAGGTGGCTCTGGTACCCGGCTGCACCCGGCAACCATCGCGATTTCTAAGCAGCTTCTGCCGATCTATGATAAGCCGATGATTTACTACCCGCTATCTACCCTGATGCTCGCCGGTATTCGCGACATACTCGTCATCTCCACGCCAGTGGACACGCCAAGGTTCGAGCAGCTCCTGGGACCCGGCAGTCAATGGGGAATTAAACTGTCGTACGCGATACAGTCATTTCCAAATGGAATTCCTGAAGCCTTTGTGATCGCGGAAAGATTTCTCGGCAACTCTCCCGTGGTCCTTATCCTTGGTGACAACGTATTTTATGGGCACGGTCTGCCTACGTTGCTAGAGACGGCGGCAAATAGCAGCGACCCCGCTACCATATTCGCATATCGTGTCGACAATCCTGGGCGATATGGAGTTGTGGAGCTTGATAGCCGCGGACGCGTCGTATCCTTAGCAGAAAAACCAACGCAACCGCGCTCCAATTACGCCGTCACCGGAGTTTATTTTTATGATAGTAACGTTGTGCAAATCGCGAAAAAACTAACGCCTTCAGCGCGCGGCGAGCTGGAAATCACAGATGTAATTCGCTCTTATCTCGTCTCTGATATACTGTCGGTTCAGATTCTTGGCCGAGGATTCGCGTGGATTGATACCGGTACTCACGACTCGTTGCTTGAGGCTAGTTATTTTATTTCTATGATAGAAAAGCGACAGGGTGTAAAGGTTTCTTGTCCCGAGGAGATTGCTTTCTCGAAAGGATGGATCGACGATGCGCAGATGATGCGCTTGGCGGCTTCTATGCCTAACAGCACTTACGGCATATACCTTGAGCGACTGATTCGGGAGCGCCGTCCGGTATGAATTTCCGTCGCTTGAGATTACCTGAGGTAATCATTTTTGAGCCGCGCGTCTGGTCGGATGACCGTGGTTCTTTTTTCGTAAGCTTTAATCAAAGGCAGTTTACCGAAGCGATTACGCGAGAAATTACTTTTGTACAAGACAATCATTCCTGCTCTAAGCAAGGTGTTCTGCGCGGCTTGCACTATCAATTGCAACAAGTGCAAGGGAAGTTAGTGAGAATCGTGCAAGGCGAAGTATTTGACGTCGCTGTAGACTTGCGGCGGTCTTCGCCGACATTTGCACATTGGGCGGGCGAGATCCTTTCCGCCAAAAATAGACGGCAAATGTGGATTCCAGAGGGTTTTGCGCACGGGTTCTTGGTGTTGAGCCGCGAAGCAGAGCTGCTTTACAAGGTGACGGATTATTACTCCAGCGAGTTCGAACGCACGATCGCGTGGAACGACCCTACCTTGTGCATCACTTGGCCTTTTTCACCTACTATCTTGTCCCCTAAAGACCAACTAGCGCCGCTCCTCGACAACACTGAAGTTTTTCCCTGATGTATCGACTCGCGAAAAGAACCACAGGCCTTGCTGATGTGTTGGCAAGCTTCAATAGCGCACCACTCGTGCTACTGCTGGCCATCGAAGACGTCCGGCAACGGTACCGGCGGTCGGTGCTTGGTCCATTTTGGATCACGATCACTCAGGCGATTCTGATCGCCACTCTATCCTTCGTTTTTGGCATTGTACTGGGTTCAAGCATAGCCACGCTTCTACCCTCACTCGCAATCGGGATTATCCTATGGACATTCATTTCCAGTAGCGTGCAAGAAGGATGCACGAGCTTCATCCTCGCCGAGCAAATTATAAGGCAGCTGCCGATACCATTGTTTGCCCAGATTCAGCGCGTCGTGGCTCGAAATATCGTCATTCTCCTGCATAATGCTGTATTAATTCCAGCAATACTTGCATTCTCTGTAGGCTTTTCCTGGACTGATTTTTTGAGCATCCCGGCGTTTGCCTTGCTCGTTGCTAACCTGCTTTGGAGCGCGCTCCTAGTGGCGGTCATCTGCACGCGCTTTCGCGATATGCCGCAAATCATTGCCAATTTGCTTCAAGTCGCGTTTTATCTTTCGCCCGTTATTTGGCTACCGGAACTCTTGTCAAGCGGGCATCACCGTTGGCTACTGGAGCTGAACCCCTTCTACCATTTACTCGAAATCGTAAGAGCTCCCTTGCTCGGTAAATTGCCCGCGATGGAGAGTTGGATCGTCAGCGGACTAATGGCAGTTCTCGGGTGGCTTCTGGCCATTTTTACCTTCTCGCGCTACCGACATCGGATTCCATACTGGCTGTAAGAGGGTCCACTGTGGCGAGCATTGTGTTGAAGGATCTTGTCGTCGACATGCCGATTTTCAATGCAAGGGGCAGGTCACTCAAACACAAGGTGCTCGGTGCAGCTACTGGAGGGCGAATTGCATCGAACAGCGCGGGCCAGGTGGTGGTCCGGGCGTTAGATCACATTTCATTGCAAGCCAGCCGCGGGGACCGTATCGGTCTTATAGGTCATAACGGTTCAGGAAAGACTACTCTCCTGCGGGTTATGAGTGGAGCATATGCACCTACAAGTGGCCTCGCCCTCATTGAAGGAGAGCTCGGCACCCTAATAGATATTGCGCTGGGAATTGATCCCGAAGCTACCGGTCGCGAAAATATCGTCTTGCGCGGAGCATTGCTCGGTATGCGGCGCTCCCAAATACGTCAATACGAGCCGGAAATCATCGAGTTCGCTGATCTCGGTAATTTCATCGACATGCCTTTGCGAACTTATTCTGCCGGCATGCATTTTCGATTAGCCTTTGCAATCTCGACGGTGCTTCGGCCAGAAATTTTAATAATGGACGAGTGGTTGTCGGTTGGAGACGAGGATTTCAAGGCAAAAGCTGAACATAGATTGGACCAGCTCGTAAGCGGCGCAAGCATTTTGGTCATTGCCAGTCACTCGCGTGAGCTTTTGCTTCGGCTGTGCAATCGCCTCATTCATCTAAAACACGGGCGAATAGAAGCCGACGGTATGCCAGAAGCAGTTGCGCCACTTTATTTTGGCTAATTACGCTTCGGTAAATCACGAGACTTCCAAACTTCGTAAACAGGGAACTTCCATTCCATGCCCGCAAGTTCTCGGATCGCGGTGACTGGGGCGACCGGCTTCATTGGCAAGCATCTAGTTCGAGCATTGAGTTCCCGTGGGCATCGCGTCATCGCGATCACTCGGCGGCCAGCCCGGGAGTTATCGCCGGGGGTCCGGCAAAGGGTAATGCAAGACCTTAATGGACCGGTCGATTGGATGGCCCTTTTGGAGAACGCTGATGTAGTCATTCATCTCGCCGGAATCGCTCACGCCGGCGGGAAAGTACCGACCGCCGTTTACAATCAGGTAAATCACTTAGTGTCCGTCCGGAGAGTTCTTGCTTCTTTATCCTTCCGGTCCTCTATTTACTTGGCATGGTTTGGCTGTCAATTTTTTTCGCACGCAACGTCGTGTATCACAGCGATCTGCTATATTCTTCGGTCTGGTCGCCACCGCTTGTATTCGCGTTCTTCATCGTATTGCGGTTAACTTTCGGACGGATGCTCTTCATCCGTTTTGCCCTTGATGACTGGTATTTTGCGCGCGATTTCATTCACCGAACACGAGCAAAGATCGAGGAGAGGCTTGACCGCTTCGCGCGCGAGCTCGCGCTTCTAGCGCGCGAAACCGATGCGGACGAAATTATCATTGCTGGCCACAGTCTGGGCGCACCTCTGTCCCTCGTGGTCGTCGACCGTGCCCTGCAATTAGATCCGCAGCTGCGCCGTTGCACTAGGCCACTGCATATCGTTTCGAGTGGTTCTTCACTACTCAAGCTCGCCCTCCATCCGGCAGCCGTCTGGCTGCGCGAGGTAGTCGAGAGGGTGGCAAGTTCGCCGGCAATCTATTGGGTCGATTTTCAGGCGGCCGACGACATCATCAACGTGTATAACGTTGATCCCGTCGTGGCACTTCGGATTCCCGCGATCGGCAAACCGATCATTAAGATCATCCGCATCCGCGAGATGCTTCGAAGGGCAACTTATAGAAGGCTCCATCTCAATTTTCTACGGATCCACCGCCAGGCGACGATGGGCAATGAGCGGCGTTATTACTACGATTATTATATGCTCTGCTGCGGTCCGATCCGGCTTGTCGAACGCGTTAATAACTCCGAAGCGTCTGTCGCAGCTTTCGGCAGCGATGGAGCTTTGAGTGGCACATAAAACTAACTTATCGCAAAACGAGAACGGCTACGGCGGTCCACCTGGCGTGCAATACTGGCAAGCTGGGTAACGCCGCGGCTGGGCTTACGCGATGAGTAACGTGCGGGCGAGTAAACCGCATTTTCAGCGTGTTATTTAAGCTAATCTTAGACCATGAGGATTAGTTTGCGCGCCTAGACGGGAAACAGGGCCCGTCCACGACAACAAAAACTGAGTTTGAAAGGCGTCAAAAATGAAAGCCGTCGCAAAGACGGTCGAGCCCGCTGCCGAGGCGGGTGTCGACCATATTTTACCCCAGTATATACAGGCGCTCACCATGATCGAGCGCCTACATCGCCGCCTGCTCGAGGTCATCGAGGACGAATTCGACCGCCGCGGCCGCGCCGACATCAACGCGGTGCAGGCGCTGCTCCTGTACAACATCGGCGACAATGAGCTCACCGCGGGCGAGCTGCGTACGCGCGGCTATTATCTCGGCTCAAACGTCTCCTACAATCTCAAGAAGCTCGTCGAGATGGGCTTCCTCGACCATCAGCGCTCGCGTATCGACCGCCGCTCCGTGCGCATCAAGCTCACCGATAAGGGCCGCGAGGTTCGCGACATCGTCGAGGCGCTCTACCACAAGCACGTGCGCACGGTGGAGCAGGTCGGGGGCATCAACCCCTGCGATTTCGCCGTGTTCAACAAGTCGATGCACCGGCTCGAGCGTTTTTGGATGGATCAGATACTCTATCGGCTTTAGTGCCGCCGAAAGAGAGTAGCTCGCCTCGCCTCACTCAGGCGTTGGAGCCGCTAAGGCGGGGCGAACGAGGAGGGTGACTTGATCATGCGACGCTGGAGGGGCTACACTATTTTCTTTCCGTTAACTATCCTCTCGTATAATAGCGCAATCAGGACATCCCCCCTGATAGGTATTGCGTAAGCCCCGACCGGATGGGCGGTCGGGGCCAACGCCTGCTCGCGCAACCTCCGAAGCGACCGCGCCCGGCTCCAGCTCCGCCGCAACAATCCGTTCCTTCTCCGCCCGCGACCATACTCGGCGCCGCTGCACCGATGTGAACAATTGTGATAAGTATCACACCATGTACTGGCTAGGTACGATAATTTCTTCGGTGCCTTCCGTCTTCGAATTGAGTCCCCTTCTTTTCAATAACGTCGCTCTCTTTGGCTCTTTGGCGCATGTCCATGAGATCCAATGACAGGAAGACTGGATTTGCGGAAAGCGTTTACGTTGTAAGTGCGACCAGCAACGACCAGTCAGAATTCTGGGCAGCCGCTACATCGCGTCGCATGGCGGCCGCAAAGGTACAGCAATTACTTCCACCCGGATGGACGGCAACATCAACAGGTTGGCGCCTTAGTGCCGCCAGGGCTGGAGAATTAAAAATTCGTACTAATACAGTGCGGAGAATAACATGAAGCTTTCCTTAGCGAGCGCTGGCTCGAGCGAAGGCCAGCGGACAATCACGAACCCGCAAAAACGACACCCATCACTCCTCACCTCGGGCGCGCTCCGCCGAGGGACCAGGATTCTGGGCGGTCGCCCCGATTGCGACCGTGCCGGCCGCTCATCCGTCCCCCTTTGCTCCTCCAGCGCTTAGAGCAGGCTCTTCGGCGCCAGCTCGCCGCGACCGGCTTTCCCGAAGCCGAAAAGGAGCCGCACAGTCATCGGCCGCGCCGACAGCGCAGGCCGAACCGACACCTCGGCCGCCGCTGCGGAAAAACTTGAACAACGGCAGTGTCTCGCCGCCATATTAATAGTTCCGGCTCGCGGCGTAAAACGAAGCGCCGTGCTGACTCGGGTAACAATTTGGCAGCACTATGCGGCCGCTGTACGCTAAAGAAGCGCCCGGTTGGGTTCACGCGGTGCGCTCTATCGGGTAAACTCCCTGTCTGGGGTCCAAAGCCGGATCCGACGCTCACTATTCAAGCGGGACTCAGCGATGCAGGAGGTCGCGGATTGGCTCAACGGGCTCGGTATGTCCGAGCACGCGCCGCGCTTTGCCGAAAATGACATTGACATGGAAGTCTTGGGCGAGCTGACGGATGCCGACTTTGAGTCGCCTTGGTGTTTCACTCGGGCATCGCCGGAAACTTTTGAAAGCCCTCGCCTCCACAGCAACTCCCAGCAAGTCCGCTATTGAGGGCGCCGAGCGCCGCCAAGTCATAGTCGGCTCAACGTCATGGTCTGCTGGCATGGCTGCTGGAGATCTGCGCGAAGCATCGCCCGTATCCAGCGGCCTTCGCCCCGCAGAAATGATCAGTGGCCGGTTTTTGCCGAGGCCCCGAGTACCGGTGTCGTGGCCCATCGCGTATGATGATCGCCACGATGGCGCCCCTCAGGCGGGCGAGAGTGGCGAAGCTTTCGTCACCGATGATGACCACGATGATCCACCGCGCTGGCGGAATCGTCTCGTCATCGTGATAGTCGTGCTAGCTTTGGCAGGACTGGGGTCCGTGGGCGCATTTGCCTATCGCGCCGCGTTCCCTGGGGCTGTCTTGCCGACGCTTCCGTCCATGATCAAAGCCGAAAATGGGCCTAGCCAAAACGTCCCAAATTTTAGCGATGCCGGGCCGAGCAATTCGAGCCAAACGTCCCTAGCGAGCGCCGGCTCGAGCGAAGAATTCGTCTCACGCTGGCCATCGGAGCCCACGGCATCCATCACTCCTAACCCGGGCGCCGCTCCGCCGGGGGACCTAGGATCTGGGGCGGTCGCCCCGATTGCGACGGCGCCGCCCGCTCCTCCGTCCCCTGTTGCTCCTCCGGCGGTTAGAGCAGCCTCTGTACCGCCCGCGGCGCCGGCTCCGGCACCTGCTTGCGTCTCGCCAATCTGCCCAACTACGCGCTCGACCGCCTCAGCCGATATGAAGCAACCCTTTGGCGGCAGGTCCGCCAGATCCTGTTTGCGCTGGACGCCTTGGGTCGCCGCAAACCATGGGATAGGAGGCGCCGTTTCCGCGTCGGTAATCGTCAAGAACTGCCGGTCTACGATCCCGATGAATGTTAACTTTCGCGCGCTGAATATGACGATACGATAGCGCGCGATCGGTAACAAAACCCGACCAGCTTCTACTGCACTCTAGCGCTTGATTGAGAAGGCCGGCTTTGATTGCTAAAACTTCTAACGGGGCGGAGACTCAATCAAACTCCGTTCTCAGCACAACAATGTTTTTGCGGCGCTGTCGGTGTTGGTACGCTTTCGCCCTGGTCACGATAGTCACGGATTTTGTTCCGCAGCGAACGAATAGATATTCCTAGCAGGTCGGCCGAGCGCGTCCGGTTCCCCTGTGAGTGCCTCAGAGTCTGAAGGATCAGTTCGCGCTCAATATGCGCGAGCGAGTGCCCGACTAAGTGAGCTACGTAGCTTCGGTCAACCGCTGTAAGGTGGCACAAACGAAACGCGTCTCGACGTCCGTCCTGAGCGAAGCTCGGCAACATCAAATTCTCTCCTATTCGTGCAGCTTCGCTAAGCTGTGAGAAGACAGTTAATAATCAGTTAAACTTGCACATGGCTGTCCCGTGATGAGTTGCTGCCATCGAGCCCCCTGGCCATGTTGTGTGTCGCATTGTCGATACTGCATGGCCTTTGAGCGCCCCCCAAAGATCGCCTGCGGCTTGCTTACATCTTCCAAGCCCCAGAGATCCGGCGAGCGACGAAAAATCGGGGCTAAACTTCGCGATACGGCAACGGAAGTCCAATCACGGAAGAAGAGAAACTGTATTCCAACGATCTCTTGTAGGACTTCGCTCGGGCACGAAATATGAGCCCGTACATTTCAAGTTACCCCGCTCAAACCTTCGGTCGGGCTAGCGGAAGAAATAGCTGCCGCTCACTTTTCAGGCCGCCTGCCCGCAGCGTGGGCAAGCGGCCGAATGGCACGCGCGGCACCAGGCTTTGCCACAGGAAGGGCAGGGAGATTGCCCAGTCGGATCGGTGAGATGCAGATGATCGTCGCACACGAGGCGTGCCCGTCCGATCCCCAGCCCCCAATCGCTGGGCGGCGGCTCGATCATCCGTATCGCCGGATGCCAGTCGATGCGTATGGTCCGTTCGCCCTTACGTCGTTTGATCAGCACGTCGTAGCGATGCACGGGGGCAAAGAGCGTCAGTCCCTGCACCCAATCGACTGTCACCCGCAAATCGTAATTGTGGCGCAGATCGTCGAGCTTAGCGGCATATTCACGCTCGATGGCGGCGACCCGCAACGTCTCGCGCCTGCGATCAGCCTCCGCCTTTTCGCCGGACGCCGAACCGAGCGCAGCAAGTTTCAGCTGCGCGGTCCGGCGCAGTTCATCGTGATAGGCGTGAACCCGCCCGCGGTCGCGGTAGAGCCGACGGCGCATGCCATTGAGAAAAGGCTCCAGATCGAGCCGGACATGATGTTCGACCAGTCGCTCAACACGCGCTGTGACCATTGCCGCAACCGACGCCACGCCCGCGGCGAGGCGGGCGTCTGGGTCGGGCACCTGCCAGTCCACGACGCTCGCTAAGTACGTGCGGAGGCGCCGCAGAAAGTCGTTGTCCATGACCGCGCCCGTACCCAGGTTGAAGCCAAGCCAGACCAGTCCCTCGCGCTTTTCGTCGGAGATGGCGGTGTAGCGGAACGCAAGCAAGAGGCAGCGTGTCCACGTCGGTTGGGCGTCATGCAAGCGCCAGACGGCATTGGGCAGATCGAACGCGCGATCGAGCAGGCGCTGCGGATCGCTCGGCGCCACGACACTGTCGGCAACTGCGAGCTGCCGCTCGGCGAAGCGGCCACGCTCGCCCAGAAGGGTACTGAAGCGGTCGAGCCAGTCGCCTTCCAGTCCGACCGGGATCGCCCCCGTGGGCCGCGTGGCGGCAAATCCGAGCCGCGCAAACTCCGGCCAGCCCAGGACGGCGCGCACGGGCGGGGGTGCCAGCACTTCGAGCCCGTCCGGTTCGACCGGCTCGATGGCCGCCCCTTCACTCTCCAGCATGTCGGCTACGAAATCGCGCAGCGCTCCCATTGTCAGCCCTCAAGCCGTCTCGAAATCCTCACCGAACAGTTTTTCATCGAGCGCCTTGGCGTCCTCGTGCTGCTGGCGCGCCTGTTCGAGCCGCTGGCCCAGCGCTTCGAACGCCTGCAAGCGGGCCACCTCAGTCGCCCCCAACCATGCATCCAGCACCAAATCTGGGAACTCACGCTCCTCCTCGAGGCCGCCGAGGATGGTGCCGACCTCGCCGACGACCAGCTCGAACATCGAGATCTTTTCATCGAGCAACGCCAATATTTGCTCCTCCAAGGTTCCGCGGGTGACGAGATTGAAGACGAACACTTCGCGATTCTGGCCAATGCGGTCGATGCGGCCGATGCGTTGCTCGATTGCCATCGGATTCCAAGGCACGTCGAAATTTATCAAGGTATTGCAGAATTGGATGTTCCGTCCCTCGCCGCCCGACTGCGTACACAGAAGGACAGTCGCATGATCCCGAAACGCGGCGATCGCAGCATCCTTCTCCGGCCCGCTGAGACTTCCGTCGAACCGCGCGAGCGAAATGCCGGACTGTTCGAGACGGGCGGCGAGGTGAGCGAGCGTCTCGCGCGAATGGACGAATACAAGCTTCTTCTCGGTCGGATTGCGCCGAACGAGGTCGACCAACACCGTCTCTTTGCCGCCGGATTCGATCGCCGCCCATCGTTTGGCGAGATCAGGCCACATCGGATCGCCGACGTTTCGCGCTGCAATCCGAGCGACCGCCGTCGCAGCGGCGCGCGGCGATGAGCCTGCCACGCTCAGGAGATGCTGGACGGACAGCCGTTCGCGTTTGCCGTCGCCCTCCGTCACGAGGCGCCGCGCGGCCGCCGCGAGCGCGGCGTAGGCCTCGGCTTCGCCCGGGCCGCCATCGACCTTGATGGTGGTAGCGTGGCGCCGCTGCAGTTTGAGGGCGACCACGGCGCGGGTGTTGCGAATCATCGCGCCGCGCATCAGCCCGCGCAAGCGCTCGGTATTGAGCGGCTGGCGCGGCTTGCCTGGGGTCATATAGGCAAGGCGGAATTCTTTCAATGTCTTGAAAATGCCCGGCTTCAGCAGCGTCAGGAGATTGTAGAGCTCAACCAAGTCGTTCTGCACTGGCGTCGCCGACAGCAAGAGCAGGAAGCGTTTGTTGAGCGAATCGACGAGTTTCCAACTTTGACTCGATCGGTCGCGTAGATGGTGCGCCTCATCAACGATGATGAGATCGAATTGGCGCTCGACGACGCGCTCGGCGTGCTCGCGCCGCCGTGCGGTGGCGATCGAAGCGACGATGCGATCCTGGGCCCAAAACGCATGCGGCTCGTCGCGCAGGAGCGCGTCATAAGTGGTCGCGAATGTAAGACCGAATTTGGTCTCCAGTTCTTCGCGCCATTGGCCGACCAGCGAAGCCGGCGTGAGGACCAAGCTGCGCTCGGCCATGCCGCGAAGCGCATATTCCTTGAGTACCATGCCCGCTTCGATCGTCTTGCCGAGCCCGACCTCATCGGCAAGCAGAACGCGACCACGGAACTGCTTGAGCACCTTTCGCACCGTTTCGATCTGATGCAACAGGGGTTCGACGCCGGTAAGATGCGGCAGGCACAGGAGCTCGTCGAAACCCTGCGCCAGACCGAGATGGGCGAAACGTTCGCGCAGGCCGAACCAGCGGCCACCCGCCTCCGCGTCGCGCGCCAAGGCCGACAACAGCGTCGACACGTCGAACTCGATCGTGAATGGAATGTCGATATTGACGCTCGGCAGGGGTGGCGGCGGCGCGATCGCTACGGCCACAGGCGTCGGCGCGTTGCGCGGGCGAGCCGCCATTTCACCCTTGGTCGCTGCCCTTGGCTTGCCTTTGATGCGCGCCGCCAGGCGTCGCCCGGGGAGGGCGACTTTGCGGCCTACGATATTATCGAGTTGCTGGATCAACCACGGTAGGCGCTCGGACCCGCCCGGAAAAGCCCTGACGGCAGACCACCGGCTGTTCAGGCCATTGCTCTCCAACAACGCTCTGGCTGCGGCCCGTTTGCCGAGTTGGTTGAGCGCCA
>Ga0102924_1003383_pt1 | contig 16779 bp, 17 predicted proteins | sample PaiPotPPM11metaG_FD_80116 | JGI IMG/M metagenome (GOLD analysis project Ga0102924, IMG submission 80116) | Iron sulfur acid spring bacterial and archeal communities from Banff, Canada, to study Microbial Dark Matter (Phase II) - Paint Pots PPM... ...
CACCAAGATCGCCATGCTTACAGGATAAGCCAGTGAGTAAGGTGGAGGCGGGGTGCGAGGCGGCGGGCAGGGAATCGAGGGCAGTTTGATTGCCGCTAAATATCTGAGCGGACTACGTTTAGGCTCACCGTGCGGAGGGGGCAATTTCGGCCGCGCGGGGGACCCCCTGTCACTTCTGATGAGTTGTAAAACTGGTTACTAAGCAACAAACCCCAGCCTTCGGGACGGCATCTCACGAGCAGAACAGGAAGCCGATCCTCCAAGCATCACGCTGGAACGAGGCTGCCGGTTCCAATGACGGCATTGAGGCCTGGATCGCGAGGCTTGGATCGCGAAAACTGGATCGCGAAACTTGGACTGCAGTAGCGTGGGCAGTCGGACACCGACAAGAGGACCTGACTTCCAATGGCATCCCAACCTTTCGCACATGACTTGCACCCGATTTTGGCATGGCGCCCCAGAACTCCTTCTTCCGTGACACGAAACCGTCACCACGGCGACGCCGGGAATAATGTCATGGACAAGCCGATTGCCGCCGAACCAGTTCCGATCGTCTTTGGAAGTTTCCCCAACCACGAGGCCTTCGCCGAAGGATTGGGGGCCTTGCGCACCGCCGACTACGCCGAAGACGAAGTGGGCGTCCTGTGCCTCGCCGACCGGCATGCTCACGAGATGCAATCCCTGCAGTGGCTGTCTTCGATCGGCGCTTTTACCCTGCCGGGCATGGGGTCCTTCATCGCCGCCGGGCCGCTGATGAGCGCGCTGGTGAAGGCCGGCGACTTGGGGGCGTTTCAAGCCGGCGCTGACGGTTTGACCTCCGCGTTCATTGCCCTGGGCATGCACGACGAACACGCCCGCGCGCTGACCGCGCAACTGCGCCAGGGGGCCCTACTCCTCGCCGCCTACCCCGACCCGCGCAGCGGACGCGATCCGCGTCACCTGTTCGCCAACACCGGCGCCTCCGCGGTCTACAGCAGCAAGCACATCCACCACAGCGGCGCGGCGGCGTAAAGACCGTGGGCGGTGGACGATAGACGATAGACGATGGACGGTGCCAGGCGCGGTGGGCTGAGGGATCTCAACTTGTTCCGCGGCCAGGGTTGTGGCTGGGGCGGATCTGATCGCCAACCCCTTCGCTCCCATCGCCTTGCCCATCGCCTTGTTGGTCGCGATTCATCTTGCCCTTAGCCCCCAAGGCACGCTTCAAACAACCAACAACTGAAATCCAAAATCTCTTTCCGTCACCCACCGGCGTAGAGCGTGAACACCGCCAGCTCCGGCGGGGCGCCGATGCGTAACGGGACGATCACCCGGCCGGTGCCGCGGCTGACGTACATGCGCGTCTTCCCGCTCGACTGAAACCCGGCCGGTGCGAAGCGCGAATAGAACGCGTCGGCGAACTGGAACTTGATCTGGCCGCCATGGGTGTGGCCGGAGAGCACGAAATCGACGCCCGCAGCAGCCGCCTCTTCCAGCGCCACCGGATTGTGCGCCAGCAGCAGCGTGAATTGCCCCGGTTCGGCGGCCCCCATGGCTTGGCTCAAGTCCGGGCGTTGCCGCGAGTCGTCAATGCCGACGATCTTGATACGGCCGCGCGGCGTGTCGATGTACTCGTGCGCGTTGCGCAGCACGTGGATACGCTGAGCGCGCAGGGCGGTGGTGAGCGTCTCCGCCCCGGCGCGGAAGTCGTGGTTGCCGAGCACCGCAAAGATCCCCAGCGGCGCTCGTAATCGTCCCACCATGGCCGCAACCGGAGGGATGAACTGCGCCGACTGGGTCACGAAATCGCCGGTCACGACGATCAAATCGGGCCGCAGCGCATTGGCCAGCTCCACGCAGCGCGCCACCTCGGCCAGCGGAACGTAGAGGCCGTGGTGAATGTCGGACAACTGCACCAGCCGCAGCCCGGAGAGGCCGGGGGGCAACTTGGGCAGCAGCAGGGCATGTTCCGAGATTTGCGGATCGCGGGCGCGCTGTGCGCGGCGCGGCGTATGCAACAGGCGGTGCATGCGCGGAAGGTAACGCCGGCGGGCCGGCGCGTTCTGGAACAACGACTGCATTGGGAGAAGGGCGGCGGGCTATCGCGACGGCGGGGGCGCCATGCGCCGCTGGTAATAAGATGCCGCCGAGGGCAGGGCGGGGGCCTGCGGCGCCTCGAACACGCCGCGGAACACGGCCAGCAGCTCCGCGTGAATATGGCCGTTGCTGGCCACCGCCTCGGGGCTGTCCATCGTAAACGGCTGGCCCAGCATGTCGCTCAGGCGGCCGCCGGCCTCCTCAACGATCAGCGCTCCTGCCGCCACGTCCCAGGAGTTGAGGTGAAACTCCCAAAAGCCTTGGAAACGGCCGCTGGCGACGAAGCACAGATCGAGCGCGGCGGAACCCAGGCGCCGCACGCCGTGGCTGCGCATGGTAACCGCCTGGTAGAAGTGAATATTAGGATTCTCGGTCCGCTTGGGCGACGGGAAACCGGTGGCCAACAGGCTGTCGGAGAGTTGAGCAATCGGAGAAACCCGCAACCCGCGCCCGTTGCAGTGGGCGCCTTGGCCCCGGGCCGCGGTGTAGAGCGTGTCGTCGGCGGGATTGTAGACCACGCCGGCAAGCAGCCGCCCGTGGTACTCCAGGCCCATCGACACCGCAAACACCGGCAGCCCGTGGGCAAAGTTCGTGGTGCCGTCCAGCGGGTCGATGTACCAGCGGAAGCCGCTACTCGACTCGGTGCGCGTCCCCTCCTCGCCCACGATGGCGTGGTCGGGGAACTCCGCCTGCAGGCGTTCGACGATGAAGGTTTCCGAGGCCCGATCGGCCGCCGTCACAATGTCGGCGATTCCCTTGTACTCCACCTGCACGGTGCCGAAATGTCGCATCAGAATCGCGCCCGCCGATCGGGCAATGGCAACCGCTGCAGTTAGGAAATCGCGCTCTGGCATGAGGATGCCGTGATGATAACAGGACGAGGAGAAGGCGTGGGGAGTGGAACGTGGGGCGTTGACAGTGGTGCGAGGAGGGTTGCGGGCTGTGGCACACGCGGTCGCCGCGCCCGGCGTCAGCCGGGCGGCATGCCGGCCGACGTCACCTCGGCAACTCCCCCTCCACCCAGACCGTACCGTCGACGGCGTGCTCCTTCTTCCAGATCGGTACCGAGTTCTTCAGCGTGTCGATGGCCCAGCGGCAGGCCTCGAAGGCGGCTTGGCGGTGGGCGGAGGTGACGATGATCACCACGCTCGATTCGCCGATCTCAAGACGCCCGAGGCGATGCACCAGCGCCATGCGGGTCACCGGCCAGCGCTGGAGCGCCTCCTCGCCGATGGCCTGCAGGCGCTTGAGCGCCATGGGCTCGTAGGCCTCGTACTCGAGGTGGAGGGTGTGCAGCGTCCTCCCCCGGTGCTGCGCGTGGTTGCGCACCACCCCATCAAACAGCACCACGGCGCCGTCCGCCGGCGATTTCAGCCGCGCCTGCAGGGCCTCGCGATCGATCGGCGCGCGGACCAGCTCGGCGATCACGGCCGGCGGATCGGCGCCGCCGCTGCCGCCGCTCATGGGGGGCAGCAGGGCAACCTCGTCGCCGTCATGCAACTCGGTGGCGGGCGGGCGGAACTCCTGGTTCACCGCCGCCTGCAGATGGGTACCCAGCCCGCCGAGCGCCGGCAGGCGGGCACGGTAATGGGCATGGAGATCGGCGACGGTCGCCCCGGCGGGCAGTTCGAGCCGCTCTTCGCGACATGCCGCCAGTTCGGCGAGCGGCCCGAAGAACAGGACCCGGACGCGCAACTGCGGCTGGCCGGCCATGGGTTAGCGCAGGTCGCGCGGCGTGACCGCGTCCAGGGCGCGGCGCAACTCGCGCTGCCGCGCGGCCAGCGAGAACAAGTACACGATGTGGATGATCCACGCCACCGCGAAGGCGGCCACCACGCTATGCATGCCAACTCCTTTGACTCAGTCTCGAACCCGTCCCGCGACGCGGCGTCCCGCCGCTCAGCCGCCCACGTCCTCGAGCAGCAGGGCGCGTTGCGCGTCGTCGAGCGCATGGCGATCCATCTCCTGCTCGAGGCGCAGGCGCAACAACACGTATCCGAGCAACATGAAGGCCATGCAGCAGACCGCCAGCGCAACGTACATCTGCGGCGCCAGCCCCGAGCCAGGGCCGCCGAAGATGACCGGCTGGGGGTGCTGCGTGCGCCACCAGCGGATCGCCATGTAATTAATCGGCACGTCGACGAAGAAGAAGCAGGCCAGCGCGGCGGCCAGTCGCGGCTGCAGGTCGCCGCGCGGCGTCAGCTGGCGCAGCAACAGGTAGCTGACGTACATCACCCAGAGCACCAGGTCGAGCGTGAGGCGGGCGTCCCAGGTCCACCAGATGCCCCAGATGGGCTTGGCCCAGATGGGGCCGGTGATGAGGTTGATGGAGAGAAACACCACGCCGACCTCGGCCGCCGCCACCGCCCAGGCGTCGGCCAGCCGCGACCGGCGCAGCAGGTAGAGGACGCTGGCCACCAGGTTGATGAAGAAGGCCACAAAGGCCGTAAAGGCGGCCGGCACATGGGTGTAAAAGATGCGCTGGTAGATGCCCATGGTCGCCTCCTCCGGCGCCCAGAGCAGCGCCAGGTAAAGGCCGATCAACAGCACCGTCAAGGTGAGGCTGCCCCACAGCACGATCCAGTTCGGGCGCGCGGGGCGCGCAATCGCAGGCGTTTCCATGGTTCAGTCCGCTTTTCAGTCCACGTCCAGCACGATGTCGGCGAGCAGCAGGCCCAGCGTGGTGAACACCACGTCGAAGCCGAACAACAGCTTCCACCAATAGTCTGCCACTCCGGAGCGGCCGAGAAACACCTGCGTGGCCTGCACCATCGAAATTACCGCCGGAATCACCACCGGCAGCAGCAGCAGGGGCAACAGCAGGGCGCGATGGCGGGTGTGGATGCTCATCGCGGAAAAATAGGTCCCGGTCACCGCCAGGGCCCAGGTGCCCAGCACCACGGTCAGCACGATACCGCTCCAATGCACGGCCGGCGAGACGTTGAAGAGCACGGCAAAAAGCGGCAGCAGCACCGTCTCGATGGCCAGCATGAGGATGAAGCTGGAGGCGAACTTGCCTGCCATCAGCGCGGCGCGCGGGGCGGGCGAGAGCAGCAGCCCGGTCAAGGTGTCGCCGGGCAGCTCGCGCACGAAGGCGCGGTCCAGCGCCACCAGCCCGGCGAAGAGAAACGCGACCCAGAGCAGTCCGCCCCCCACCCGCGCCGTCAACTCGGCTTCCGACTCGAACGCGAAGCTGAAAATCACCACCACCAGCAGCGCGTAGAACAACATGGCGTTCAGCGACTCGCGGGTGCGCAGTTCGAGCCGCAGGTCGCGCGCGAAGGTGGCCCAGGCAATGCGGAAGTCAGCCATGCGGCACCCCCTGCGGCGCGATCGGCAGCCCCAGTTCGCACTGTTGCAGGCGGCCGCGTTCGAGCACCATCACCCCGTCCGCCAGGCCCTCCAGCAGTTGGGGCGTGTGGGTGCTGGCCAAGATGGTCATGCCGCCATCGCGCAGGGTGGCCAAGGTCTGCTGCAGCTCCAGCACGGTCTGCCGATCGAGGCTGGCGAAGGGTTCGTCGAGTAGCAGCAGCTGCGGGGCGTGCAGCAGGCAGCGCGCCAGCGCGGCCTTCTGCCGCATGCCCTGCGACAGCTCCCCGACCTTCAACCCGGCCAGCTTCTCACCGCGCGTCTGCGCCAGGGCGACCGTCACCGCGCTGCTGGGCCGGTCGTAGAGGGCGGCGTAGTAGGCGAGGTTCTCGGCCACGCTGAGGTGCGGGTGCAGCAGGCTGTCGTGCGCCAGGTAGCCGGTGCGCTGGCGCGCCGCGCGCGTCCCTGCCGGCTCATCGCCCAACCGCACGCTTCCGGAGCTCGGCCGGCGCACCCCGGCCAGCAGATGCAGGAGCGTGCTCTTCCCCGCCCCGTTGGGACCGTAGAGCCCGACCAGGCAGCCGGCCGGCAGCTCGAAGCTCACCTCGCGCAGGGCGGGAAACACGCCGTAGAAACGCGTCAGGCGTTGGCAGCGCAGGAAGGGGAGGCTGGCGGTGGGCGGTGGCATCGTGGAGTGCTGCGCGGTTGGGTGAGCCGCCCCACCGCGCCGCCGGCAACCGCCTTGGTCTTACATCCCGGCAGATTCGCGCGGCTTGACGCCCGTAGCCCGCACCCCTTTGGGTTCGTACTTGGAGGCGCACTTGGCTTGGATGGCGGTGGCTTCAAAGGTGCCGTTGGGCAGCAGACGACCGGTGGCCATGGCTTGGGCGTGGTCCACGAAGGTGTCCGGCGGCGGCTCGTTGCCGGTGTACACCACGGGCAGCGTGAGCTTGTCCTGCTGCAGCGTAAAGGCCATATGTCCGGGCTCGCGGACGATGCTGCCGGGCATCACCTCGCCCGCCACACGCAGCCGGTGTCCGGAGTTGTCGCGGTGCAGCTCGCTGAGCGTGACGTAGTAGGTCTTGGAGTCACGGATTCCGGTGAAGGCCAGCCAGGAAAGCGTGCCGATGATCACCGCCAGCGCCAACCCGAATTGCAGCCGTGTCCGTGCCATGGTTCCCGTTCCCCGTCAGTATACCCGGCTACACCAAGCCGCTGGCCGCAATTGCCGGAAGTCAGACCCGGCTCTTCCCCGCCAACTGCTTCATGCGCCGATCCAGTGCGGCGCGGGCCGACTGGTACTCCGGGCCGCCGATGTCGCCGGTGGTCCGTCGTACCTCGAGCAGAAACAGTTCATCCCGCAGGCGGGCGAGCGGGTCGCCGGCGCCCGCCGGCGCGGCCGCAGCCATCGGAGTGGCCGTCTTGGGACGCGAAAGCAGGAACCCGAACCCCCCGGCCGCGCCCATGACCAGGAACGCCAGGATGACCCAGAGATTGCGCTCCAGGAAACTCTTGGGCGGCGGCGCCTGATCGGGCGCCGTGGTGGCGGCGGTGGCGCCGCCCTGCGCCTCGCCGCCCTGCGCCTCGCCGCCGCCGGCCTGCGGCGCCGCCGGAGGCGGCGCATCGCCGCTGACCGCGAAGCGGAAGCCGGGACCGGTTGCCTCGGGCCGTACCGCGCCCTGTGCCTCGTAAACGTTGAAGCCTTCCTGCGGGGCGAGCGCGGTGAAGTTCGCGCCCGAGAACTGCATCGGCGCCGGTACGTAGACCCGCAAGTGATCGGCCGCGTACAGCGGGCGCTCGGTCAGGTCGGCGTGCAGGGCGCCATAGGGCATGCGGTAGGAGACCTGGATACGGGTCTCGCCCGGACGCACCGGGTAGTCCACCGTGAAGATACCGGTGGAGGCGGTGGGAACCGGCGGGCGGCTGATCGGCATGCCGCTGGGGGGGATGACGCGCGCCCCGTCGGGCTGCGTGCCGGTCGGAACGCGGAAGCGGAACAATCCCCCGTCGCGGTACAGCGTGCGCTTGGGTTCCAGGCTGTTTTCGAGAACGTACTCGTCCACCACGGCCAACTGCTGCTGTTCCGGCTGCACCACGATGAGATGGGCGGCCATGTGCAGCTGGCTCTCGTCCGCGCTCGGCTCGAAGACCTCCACCGTGGTCTGCGTCTGGTTGGGCGGCAGCGGCTGGAAATAGGGGACGCCCTTGTAGTCCACCTTCACCAGCATCGGCGCGCCCGCGGGAGCCGACTGCGGGAAGGAAAAGTGGCCTGCGGCGTCGGTATGGGTGTCGGCCACGGGCTGCATGCCGCCCTGCAATTGAATCAGCGAGACGGCGGCGCCGGCCACCGGGCCGGGCGTGGTGCCGTTGCTGACCGTGCCGGTGATCTGGGCGCTGAGCGCCAGGCCGAAGGTCGCGATCGTCAACAGCATCAGGAGAGTGCGGCGAAGGTGTGACATGAATGGAAATCGTCCCGGATCACGCTGGGCAACGGGTGGCGGCGCCATCCGGCTCACGACGGCGCGCTGGCCAGGTCCAACTCCGCCACCACCACCGCCGCCTCGCCTTCCAGCATGCGGCGGCTGCTTTGGTAATCCTCTTCGGAGAGCTTGCCGGCCAGGTACTCGAAGTGCAGGTCCTTCAAATTGTCGTAGATCGCCTGTTTCTTGTCGCGCAGCGCGCGCCGCAGGGCATCGCCCGCCGGCTCCTGAAAGTTTTCGTATGGCGCCGAGAAGACCCAGGCGCCGACTCCCAGCGCCAGCAACAGGCAGACCGCGACGGGAATGGCGAGGGCGGCGGTCATAAGTTTTTCAGCTCCCGTTCCATGTCGGCCTGCACCTTGGCCAGCGTCTCGGGGCACACCTGGTGGGCGAGCGCCAACGCCTGTTGCTGCGCCCGCGACTTCGACCAGACTTGAATCACCAGCACCAGCATGCCGAGACCGAGCAGGCCGACCGCCCACGGCGTGACCCACGCCAGCCGCCCGAAGCCGCGGTCGGGGGGCACCGCCAGCACCGCCGGCCCGTACTCCTGCACGAAGGCCTGCAGGATCAGGCCGTCGGAGTCGGGTCCCTGCACCCGCTGGGCGATCTCGCCGCGCAGGTTTTCCACCAGCGGACAGCCGACATGGTTGCAGACCAGCGCCCCCTGGGTGCACCCGCAGGTGCACATCAGCTGGTTGCCGATGCGGCGGAATCGCCCCGGGTCGGGACCGTCGCCCCGCAATCCCATGCCGGCCAGCAAGACCAGCAACGCCAGACCCCCGCCCCGCCAAGCCATTCGCTGTCTCATGCTTCCGCCTTCAGCGCCACGGCACTGCCGAGGTCCTCGGCGGCGCGGGTGGGAAACGTTCGATTGGGCAGCAACGCGATCAGGATACCCAGCACCAGGACCACCGCCCCGGCCCAGACCCAGAACACCAGCGGGTTCAGGAAGGCGTGCAGGATCGGCTGCCGCGTCATCGGATCGTCGCCCGCGTAGACGAGGTAAATATCTTCGAGCGGCGTGCTGTGGATGGCCACCATCGAGGCCGCCTGCTGCGAGGCCTTGTACAGGCGGCGCGACGGGTAGAGCGTGGTCACGTGGCGGCCGTCGCGCGTCACGTCGATGATCGCCGCCTCCGAGGAGTAATTCTCGTTGTCGTCCTGGGTATTGGCCTGCGAGATCAGGGTGTAAGGGCCGAGCTGCAGGTGCGCCTTGTAGGGAATCGGTCCTTCCACGTCACGGTTGAAGGCCGAGCCGGTAATACCGACCGCCATCAGCATGATGCCGATATGCACCACGAAGCCGCCGTAGCGGCGCGTGTTGCGCAGCGTCAACTGGGTCAGCGCCCGCGGGCGCCCGATCTTCTGACGCTGGGCGATGACCTTGGCGCCGCGACCGAACTCCATCACGATGCAGACCACCACGAACGCCACCAGGGAAAACGAAACGATGGGGTAGGGGCTGCGGATGCCGCCCAGCAGGCAGCCCATGGCGGTGAGAACCCCTGCGGCCGTCGGAACCATGAAATTGCGCCGCAGGCTCGCGAACGAGGTCCGCCGCCAGGCCAGCAGCGGACCCACCCCGGTGAGAAATAGCAGCAGCAAAAAGATCGGGATGTCGATGCGATCGAAAAACTCGCGCCCCACCGTGATCTTCTGCCCCTGGACCCACTCCGAGAGCACCGGGAACAGGGTGCCCCACAGGATGGCGAAGGCCGCCAGCAACAGCACGAAGTTATTGAACAAGAAGCCGCTCTCGCGCGAGGCGGTGCTCTCCAGCGTGTGCTCGCTGCGCAGGAACTCGCGGTTCTTCATGAAGGTGAACAGGCACACCGAGATGACGATGACGATGAAGCCGATAAACCAGCCCCCGATCGAGGACTGCGCGAAGGCATGCACCGAGCTCACCACGCCGGAGCGGGTCAGGAAGGTGCCGAAGATGGCCAGCAGGAAGGTGGAAAATACCAACCACACGTTCCAGACCTTCAGCATGCCGCGCTTCTCCTGCATCATCACCGAGTGCAGGAAAGCGGTGCCCATCAACCAGGGCAGGAAGGAGGCGTTCTCGACCGGATCCCAGGCCCAGTAGCCGCCCCAGCCCAGCACGGAGTAGGCCCAGTGGCCGCCCAACACGATGCCCACCGACAGGAATCCCCAGGCCACCATCGTCCAGCGGCGCGTCACCCCGATCCAGCGATCGCCGGGGTACTTCTTGATGAGGGCGGCCAGCGCAAAGGCAAAGGGCACCGAAAACCCCACGTAGCCCATGTAGAGCATGGGTGGGTGGATCACCATCTGCGGGTACTGCAGCAGCGGGTTCAGGCCATTGCCGTCCGGGGGCGCCGCCTGGGGCAGCGAAGCGAACGGCAGCGCCACGAAGTTGTTGAGAGTGAGAAAAAAGACCTGCACTCCCATCAGGATGGTGCCCACCAGGGGCCGCAACTGCGGCGCGGCGCGGCGGCTGAGCAACAGGGCCACGAACCCGTAGCCGGCCAGCAGCCAGCTCCAGAACAGCAGCGAACCCTCCTGCCCCGACCAGAAAACGGCGATCTTGTAGTAGAACGGCAGGGCGCGGTTGCTGTGTTCCGCGATGTAAGTCAACGAAAAGTCATTGCGCAGGATGAGCGCCACGAAACACACCACCCCGACCGTGAGCACCGGGAAGACCGCCGTGGCGGCGCGCAGCGCGCTGCCCACCAGCCGATCGTGGCGCAGGCTCAGGCCGACGATTCCCACCAGCAGCGCGTAAGCGGCCAGGACGAAGGCCAACAAGACGGCGAATGAGCCGACAATCTGCATGCGCGGAACACCTCGGGCGACGGACCCGTCCCCTTGGAACTTGGCCCCCCAGCTCTACTTTAACAGCAGGACAATGCGGCTCACGGCGTGGAAGGCTTGGTCTCCACGCCGGGGGTGGGGGGCAGCTGCTGCTGCGCCAGCGCGCGCAAGCGTTCGATGATCTCCTCGCGCCGGCCGCTGTGCAGCTCGTCCTGCAACTCATGCAGGGCCAATGCCACGACGTCGTAGTGATGCAGGCTGCGGTTCGCCTGGTCGGCCGTGACCTCCAGCCAGATGTTGTGCAGCATCTCGAGATCCTCGGGGCGCAGGCGTGGCGTGTGCGGCCCGAGATAGTAGACCTGCACGGAACCGTCCGGTTGCAGGACTTCCAAGGTGAGCCGCGGGCGCGGCTCCGGCAGGCTCTCCCAAGCATCGCCGGTCAACTTGGCCTGCTCCTCGGTCGAGAGCGTGGCGGAGTATCCCACCACGATGGTCGAGGCCTGCAGACGCTGCGCCGAGACGACAATGCTCTGAAACACGTCCGTGCTGGGGACCACGAGCAGCGAGACCGGTTTGCCGGCCTTTTCAGCGACCGCGACGATGTTGGTGAACAGCTCCTGTTCGAAGTGGTCGAAGACCTGCTTCTCGTCGAGATCGTGGTGCGCCACGCTGTAGAGACGCGTCGTCATCACGACGACGTCCTGCCGCATCGTGTCGGTACGCGACAGGGCGTAGCGCAGCTGGTGCAGGGTGTGGGGATCGCGCACGCAGACCAGCACGTTGCCGGGACGCACGCGCAGCCCCTCGGCCGCCAGGTCGGCGCGCCCGGTAACCTGGAACTTGTCGAGATGTTCGTTGCCGAATTTCTGCCGACGCAGGGTCACGCGCTCCGAGATGGTGAAAAGAATAAAGAAGGCGCCGCTGACGATCAGGCCGGCGGTGGTGGCCACCGGCTTGGTGAAGAGGTTGACCACGGCGATGGTGAACAAAATCAAGCCGATCAACGCCACCCCGATCGGGTACTCCCGGCCTCCGATGGTCAGATTGCCGGGCACTTTCCACTCGCGCCCCTCGGGTTCGGTGAAACGCAGCACCAGCACGGCCAGCGCGTTGAACGCGAAGCTCCAGATCACGCCGAAGGCGTAGAGGGCCGCCAGCAGGTAAACATTGCCGCGGCTGAGCACGATGGTCACCAGCTGCAGCGCAACGATCAGGTTGATCATGCGATGCGTGGTGCCGAACTGGCGGTGGGGATGGCGGAACCAGTCGGTCATCACGCCGTCTTCGCTGACCCGGTTCAGCACCCCGTTCGAGCCCACGATCGCGGTGTTCACCGCGCCGGAAAGGATCAGTGCGCCCACCAGGACCACGAACGCCTGCATCGCCAGCCGCAGGCCGATCGGGCCGACCATGTACATGGTCAGGCCACCGATCAGGTTGGCAAAGTACTGCGGCCGCGCGTGATCGGGGATGATCATCACCGCAAAGAACGAAACCAGGGTGGTGAACAGCAGGCTGTAGACGAAGATGATCAGCCCGGCCTTCTGCAGATTCTTCAGCTTCGGGCTCTCGATCTCGCGGTTCACCTGGGCCAGCGTCTCCTCGCCGCTCATGGCCAGCACCGAGTGACCGAAGCCCACCATCACCAGCAGGGGGGCGAAGTGGCTGAAGCGGGTGCCGTAGAGCCAGCCCAGCGTTTCGCGGCCCAGCTTCATGTTGCCGGGCACCGGCGCCGGCGGCCAATGCACCCCGACCTTGAGCAGCGTGATGAAGCACCACACGATGATGATGACCACCATGACGGTGGTGATCTGCATGATGCGCAGCGCTTTCTGGCTCGACTCGTGCATGCCGAGAATGTTCTTGCGCCAGAAGTAGATCGTCACCAGGACGGCAAACAGGGCGCCGAAGTAATTGGTGGCGCGCGTGCTCTCGAGGATGTGGTAACCGAAGTGCGCGGCCAGGTTCTGCACGAAACCGGCCATGTAGACCCCGGCCGCCACCGAGCTGATCGGCCCGGTGAGAATGTAGTCAAACATCAACGCCGAGACCGAAATCTTGGCCAGGTGGCTCCCCATGGCCTCTTTGACCACGCGGTACACGCCACCCCGCACGAACATGCTGCTCGACTCGATGTACAGCGCGCGCACCGCGTAGCTGAACAGCATGACGCCGAGAATGAACCAGGGAGCACTCTTGCCGATGACGTTCTCGGTGTCGCCGCCGACGTAATAGGCGGACGAAGCCAGGTCGGCCAGCACGATCGCCGCCGCCCTCCAGAACGAGATAAAGGTGAGCATCACCGTGGTGGCGACGAACACCTGGACGGCGGGACGCCGACCCGGCGGGGCCTGCGCATTCTGATTGTCAACATCCATGCGGCTGGTGGAATCCTTCAAGGGAGTCGGCGCACAACCACGCCATTCTGACACGGGATGCGATGCTGGGATCGTGAGCCCGCGGCAGCCGCGTCGCCCGGCGAGCGCGCGCGCTTGACGGCCGCCGGGTTGTCGTCGCGGCCTGCGGGGGGCGGGGCCGCGCGCCAGTCCGATGGACCGCCGTCGGCCACCCTGCGTTAAAGTAAACTGCTTTTGATCCCCGGGCAGCACGTCCCCGTCGTCGTCCTCCCGGCACTCCGATCAACCCCAATCCACGTGATGCGTCGCGCCAAAATCGTCTGCACTCTCGGGCCGGCCTCCCACGACCTGGCCACCATTCGCGCCCTGGCGCAGGCCGGGATGGACGTGGCGCGGCTCAACTTCTCGCACGGCGATCATGCCTTCCATGCCACCCTGATCGGCCGCATCCGCCAGGTCGCGCGCGAGCTGGGCCGTCCCATCGCCATTCTGCAGGACCTCTCGGGCCCCAAGATCCGCACCGGCGTGCTGACCGGACACCTGCCGGTAAAGCTGGAGCCGGGCGCCCCGCTGACCCTGCTGGCGGGCAGCGGCGACGGCACCGCGCAGCGCGTCTTCACCACGCTCGACCTCTCCGGCGAGGTGCGGGTGGGCGAGGCGATCCTGCTCGACGACGGGCTGTTGGAACTGTGCGTGGACCACATCACCGGCCGCGAGATCCACTGCCGGGTGGTCGCCGGCGGCGCGCTCAACGAGAAGAAGGGCATCAACCTGCCCGGGAGCCGGCTCTCCATCCCGGCCGTCACCGACAAGGACGTCGCCGACCTGCACTTCGGGCTGGAGCAAGAAGTGGACTACGTGGCGCTGTCCTTCGTGCGCAGTGAGCACGACGTCCAGGTGCTGCGCGAGCGCATCCGGCACTGGGCCCAGCGCCACGACGGGCAGGGCCTCGACACGCCGCTGATCGCCAAGCTCGAGAAGCCGCAGGCCATCGACCGGCTGGAAGAGATCCTGAACTTCTCCGACGGGGTGATGGTGGCGCGCGGCGACCTGGGGGTGGAACTGCCGCCCGAGAAGGTGCCGGCGATTCAGAAGCGCATCATCCGCAGCGCCCGCGCCCACCGCGTGCCGGTCATCACCGCCACCCAGATGCTGGAGTCCATGTCCGAACACCCGCGCCCGACGCGGGCCGAGGCCAGCGACGTCGCCAACGCCATCCTCGACGGCTCGGACGCCGTCATGCTGTCCGCCGAAACGGCCAGCGGCAAGTACCCGGTGGAAGCGGTCCGCATGATGGCCCGCATTATCCAGGAGGCCGAAGCCATTGAACCGCCCCGCATGGTGCACCGCAGCGACCAGGACATGGGCATCCCGGAAGCGATCGCGGAATCGGTGGCGCGCACCGCCGTCGACCTGCACCTGAACGCCATCGCGGTGTACACCAAGGGGGGTTCCACCGCCCGCCTGGTCAGCAGCTATCGCCCGCCGTGCCCGATCTACGCCTTGGCGCCCAACCCGCGCACCCGCACCCGCCTGGCGCTCTACTGGGGCGTGGTGCCGATTACCTCGCCGGAGATCGTCAGCACCGACGAGATGCTGGGCAAGGCGGAGCGCCAGCTCCTGGAATTGAAGCTGGTCGAGACCGGTCACACGGTCGCCATCGTGGCCGGCTCGCCGTTCGGCGTCCCCGGTCGCACCAACCTGATGAAGATTTTGCGCGTCGGCGAGTGAAGCGCAGGCGCCGGTTCCACAAAACGCAAAGCGACCGCCGGAAGCCCCCTGGCCTGCGGCGGTCGCGTGCAACGTGGGAACACCGGCCCAGCCCAAGGGCGGCGCTGGTGCCCACGCAGAAACGGAGATGGCTTACAGCCGTTCGGCGAAGTCACAGGCCGAGCAGGACAGCCACATGCCCCCCGCCAGTCCCATCTCACGGTTGCGAATGCGCTTCACGATCCGCACCGGCTTGCCACACTTCGGGCACGCCTGCTCGCCCTGTCCCGCCTTGTCGCGATTTGCCGTCTTGGCAACTTTTCCCATGACGCCGTCACTCCCTCGAAAAAAATAAACTCAACCGGAATGCATTAGTTTAACCGCAGGCAGCCTCTGGCGGGGGGTAAAACGGCGGACCAGGCGCGGCAGACACTGAGATTCGGGGATTCGCTGCACGTCTCAGCAGGCATTGTCCCGGGTTAGGACGCGAGTTTCACCACCACCTCCGCGCCCCGTTCGGCGGCGCAGAGGCGCGCGGCAGAGGCCCGGTTGGCTGAGAGTTCCAGGTACCCGGCCGAACCCCAGATGGCAAACACCTCGTTGGGCGCCGCGTCGGCATAGGCGCGGTGCAGCGCGGTGACGGCGCCTTTACCCACGGTGAGCGAAAACCCGGCGCGGCCCTCCGGCGCGTCGGGCGCCAAGGTGGGCAGGTCGGCGATGGTCAGGTTGGTGATCAGGTTGCCGAAACGGTCCACCTTCAGGATCACGCCGCGGACCTCGCCGGCCGCGGCCTTGGGCTTGGGGATGGCGAAACGGACGAAGTCCGTGATCGGGTCGCCGAACTTCTCCGGCTCGACGCCCTTGGCCAGCCAGCCCGCCACCGGGGCAAAGACATCGCGCCCGTGGAAGGTTTGCGAGGGGTTAGTCCGGAAGTAGTGGGTGGCGGTGATGTGCCGCACCAACAGTTCCGGTTCCTGGTCGTAGACCAGCGACAGCACCCCATTGTCCGGGGCGATCAGCAGTTGGGTGCCGGCCCGTACCAGGATGGGACGCCGCGCCGTGCCCACCCCGGGATCCACCACGATGAGATGGATCGTATCGGAGGGGAAGTAGCGATAGGCCTGGGCCAGGGTGTAGGCCGCATCCAACAGGTCGTGCGCCGCCACGCCATGGCTGAGGTCCACCAGCGTGACCTGCGGCGCCAAGCTGAGAATCACGCCCTTCATGGCGCCGGCGTAGGGGTCGGACCAGCCGAAATCAGTGGTCAGGGTCACAATGCGGTTGGCCATGGGGTCTCGGGATGGGGTCTCAGGGAGGACGCGCGGCGCGGGCACTATCGGCCCCGAACCTACTGAAAGGAGCGCTGCAAGTCAAGAACCGCGGTCGCGCTACGCCCTCCCCACGGCTGCGCAGCCGCCGCCCTCACGCCTGATTTGGTTTACGAGCGGTGCCGAAGTAAGCTATAAAAAATGGTTGCGTCCGGCGCCTTCCCGCGGCCGGACGGCTCGGCCTGAAAAACCACGTTGACGTCTGGCTCGCAGCGGACCGGAGAAACGCATGCCCACGGTGGCTTCCCGCGGACTCGAGGATGTTGTCGCTTCCCCGTCGTCCATCTGTTTCATCGATGGCGACAAGGGCGTGCTCGCCTATCGTGGCTTCGACATTCACGATTTGGCGGAGCGTTCGAGTTTCCCGGAAACCACGTATTTGCTCTGGCACGGCCGCCTGCCCAACGCCGCCGAGTTGCGCCAGTTGGTGGAGCAGATCCGGGTGGCCAGCCCGGTGCCGGAAGGCGTGCTGCGGCTGCTCGCGCATTTGCCCCGCGAAGCGCCGCCCATGGACGTGCTGCGCACCACCGTCTCCGCACTCGCCCACTACGACCCGGATGTCGCCGACATGACGCCCGCCGGCAACCTGCGCAAGGCAGTGCGCCTGGTGGCCCAGACCCCCACCCTGATCGCCGCCTTTGACCGTCTGCGTCACGGCAAAACCCCCATCGCCCCGGCCGACGATCTCGGCATCGCCGGCAATTTCCTCTACATGCTGACCGGCGAGCGGCCCATCGC
>Ga0102924_1003385_pt1 | contig 16778 bp, 11 predicted proteins | sample PaiPotPPM11metaG_FD_80116 | JGI IMG/M metagenome (GOLD analysis project Ga0102924, IMG submission 80116) | Iron sulfur acid spring bacterial and archeal communities from Banff, Canada, to study Microbial Dark Matter (Phase II) - Paint Pots PPM... ...
CCGCCCGCGCGATGCACGACGAGACGCTCGCCGACGACTACTTCAAGACGGCCGAGTTCTGCTCGATGTGCGGCCCGAAATACTGTCCGATGCACAACTTCAAAGACGTCGACTGGGACGCCGTGCGAGACGCCGTGACCCGTCGCAAGAGCCAACGCGCGGACGCCATCACCGCCTAAACCTCACCCACACTCTCGCTCGGCCGGTAGGACGCTCTTACTCGCCCGCCATGAATCCGGGCGTCCTGCGTGAGTCCAACGAGCGAAAAGCCGTCGAGGTGGATGACGGCGTCGGGGTTCCCGGGCGCGACTCCGGCTTTGCGCCTGGCGGCGCCGCGATGGTTCTGTCGCCCGACGACCGAGCGGGCATAGCGGGTCACCGTGCGAAGCCGAGCAGGACGAGGCATACGGCCACCTCGGTGAGGGCGACTGTCGCACCGAGCGTGTCTCCGGTCCTGCCGCCGAGGCCGCGACGCGCGAGCGCGCTGACTGCGGCCATCACGGTGACGGCGACCGCGAGCGCGGTGAGGTCTGGAAGTGGCGCGAGTGCGACGGTCGCGACGGCGAGGCCGGTCGCGATCACGGCCGCGGTCGGTGCGGGTGAAAACGCGGCGCCGAGCCCGTCACGGCGAGCTGGTGGCAACGCGGCCGCGTGCAGAACCGTTGCCCACCGCCCGAGTGCTCCGGCGACCACCACCGTTCTGATGGCATCCTGGCGCGGCAACGCGGCGAGTACAGCAGCGAGCAGCAGCGCCCAGAGGATGAGCGACAGCACTCCATACGCGCCGACGGTTGAGTCGCGCATGACCTCGAGTCGGCGGTCCCGGCCGCCGCGGACGCCGAGCGCGTCGGCGCAATCGGCGAGCCCGTCCTGGTGCAGGGCGCCGGTCAAGGCGACGAGTGTGATCACTGCCAGGATCCCAGCCACGCCGCTGCCGAGCGGGTGATCCGCTGCCAGGCGCACGCCACCCGCTGCGAGCCCGACGAGCCCACCCACCAGCGGGAACCAAGCGGCGGAGGCGCCGATCCCATCGATCTCGGCGCGCGCCCGCACCGGGATCACGGTCAGCAGCCCAAGCGCGGTTTGTGCGCCAGCCAACGCGCGGCGCGCGACGCCCATCGCTGTTCAGCGCCGGCGTTCGACGCCGGCTTCCTCGAACGTCGCCATTCCCTCGTGCATCGCTCCCGCCGCGGCGATGATCGGCAGCGCCAGCAGCGCGCCGGACGCCTCGCCGAGCCGCAACCTGAGGTCGAGTAGCGGCTCGAGGCCGAGCTCGCCGAGCACAAGGTCGTGTCCCGGCTCGGCCGAGCGGTGGCTCGCGATCAGCGCTTCGCCGATCGTGGGGTTGAGCCGCACGGCGGCGAGCGCCGCCGCGCCGACCGCGTAGCCATCGAGGACGACCGGCAGGCCGCGGCGGGCAGCCTCCGCGGCCGCGCCGGCGAGCGCTGCGAGCTCCAGCCCGCCGACCGCGAGCAGCGCATCGCGCGGCGCAAGCGCGGAGCCGTGCTGTGCGATTGCGGCGGCGACGAGATCGCGCTTGCGCTCGAGCCCGGCGGCGTCGACGCCCGCGCCGAGACCGACGGTCGCCGCGGGTGGGGCGCCGGTGAGCGCACACACCAGCGCGGCGGTGGTCGTCGTGTTGCCCATCCCGATCTCGCCAAGCAGCAGACAGTCGACGCCTCGGCCGGCCAGCTCGGCGGCTAAGGCGGCGCCGGTGTCGATCGCCGCGTCGAGCTCGTCCTCCGACAGAGCGGGACCGTCGAGCATGTCGGCGGTGCCTCGTCTCACCTTGACGTCGCGGACGCCCGCAGGCGTGTCCGCCGCGAGGCCCACGTCCGCCACCAGCAACTCGTGGCCGCCGTGACGTGCAAGCACGCCGACGGCGGTCTCGCCGCGTGCGGCCGCGGAGGCGACCTGGGCCGAGACCTCGGCGCCGTATAGGCTCGTTCCGCGGTGCACGTGTCCGTGGTCGGCGGCGCACACGAGCACGCCAGCGTGGGTCGTGGCGGCCGGCGGCGCCCCGGCTATCTGTGCCCACCGCTCGATCAGCGCCTCGAGCGCCCCAAGGCTGCCAGCTGGCTTGACGAGCTGGTCGAGCCGGTCCCGGGCGGCGATCGCCGCAGTCCGGCGTAGGCGGGCCCGCCCACCCGCAGCGGGTGGAGCTGACGCTGCAGGCGTGGCCGTGGGCGACCAGCGTTCGTCCAACACGACGGCGTCTAGTCCTGCGCGCTTTGCCCATCCGGCGGACTCCAGGCCTGGCCGGACGGGGCGCTCGTCCGGCCAGCCGACGCACAGATAGGCGACGGGCTCCACTCGGGCCGGGATCCCGAGCACTGCTCGCATGTCCTCTGGTCGGTAGAAGCTGACCCAGCCGACGCCGAGTCCTTCGGCTCGGGCGGCGAGCCATAGGTTCTCGATCGCGCAGGCGGTGCTGTACACGTCGGTTTCGGGGATCGTTCCGCGGCCGAGGACCTCGACGCCCGGGTCGCCCGGGTCGCAGCAGACGCAGATTCCGACGGGCGCCTCGACGACGCCCTCGACCTTCTGGTCGAGGAACTGCCTAGCGCGCTCGTCGAACCGCTCGGCCTGTTGCAGGCGCTCGCGCCGGGCCAGCCCGCGGACGGCGATCCGCGTGTCGAGATCGCGGATCACGATGAATCGCCAGGGCTGCATCAGCCCGACCGATGGGGCTCTGTGGGCAGCCTCGAGCACTCGTCGCAGGACTGCCTCCGGCACTTCGTCGGGGCGGAAGCGGCGGATGTCGCGGCGCTGCGCGATCACGCGGTGCACGGTCTCGAGGTCCCCGTCGTCGAACCGCCACGCGGTCGGATCCGCCGCGCGGTCGGCCGCGCGCGAGGGGTCGAACCCTTCCGGGGTCGGCGGCCGGCGGAGGCGTCCGGTGCTGCTCACGTGGCGGAAGCCTACGCGGGCGTGCGACCGGATAGAGTGCGGGCTGTCAAGCGCGTCGGCGCGTGGAACCCGGTGAGAGTCCGGGACGGTCGCGCCACTGTGTCCGGGCACACGCCCGGGAGTCAGGAACTCGGCCGGCGCGAACACCCCCTTGATCGGGACGCTCGATCCCGAGGAGGTCGGTCATCCACTCGACGCTTGTTCACGACTCGGCCGCCGGCGCCGCGTGAAGCGTCTGCTGCTCGTGAGGCACGCGTCGACGAACGCGACGCGCGCCGTCGCGTTTCCTGTCGATGAGCCGCTCGACGAGCGCGGCCGGATCGCCGCCGTGCGCCTTGTGCACGCGCTGCCGCGTGGCTGCGAGGTGATCTCCAGCCCTGCGCTGCGTTGCCGCCAGACAGCCGAGGCCGCCGGGGTGCACGCGTGGATAGACGAGCGCGTGAGCGAGTGCGACTTCGGCCGCCGGGCCGGCGCGACGCTGCGTCAGATCGACGCCGAGGATCCCGACGGCGCTCGCGCGTGGATGCTCGAGCCGGGCGCCGCACCACACGGCGGGGAGAGCCTGCGCGACTTCGCTGCCCGAATCGGCCTCTGGCTCGAGTCGCAGACGCAGGCCGACGGCGCGGCGGCCGTGATCACGCATGGCGGCGTCGTCAAGGCGGCGGTGATCAATGCGCTCGGAGCGCCGATCGAAGCCTTCTGGCGGATCGACGCGGCGCCGCTGTCGGTGACCGAGCTTCATTGCCACGAGGAACGGTGGACACTGACGCGACTCAACCATCCGATCGGGGTCGCGGTGTGAGCGGCATGGCGCTGATCGGCGGCTACGCGGCGGACCTCGCGATCGGCGATCCGATTCGCTGGCACCCGGTGGCGGGCTTCGGCCGCGTCGCCGCCCGTGTCGACCGCGCGGTCTACGCGCCGAGCCGGGCGCAGGGAGCGGCGTTTGCGCTGGTGCTGGTCGGAGCGGCCGGGCTGCTTGCCAACGCGCTCGCGCGCACGCGCGCCCGCCGCGCTCCGGCGCTGCTCCTACTGACGTGGGCGGCGCTCGGCGGCCGCTCGCTCGTTGGTGAGGCCAGACGGATCGCCGGCGCGCTCGACGCCGGCGAGCTCGAGCTTGCGCGCGCGGCGCTGCCGGCGCTTGCGGGGCGTGACGCCGGCGCGCTCAATGCCGATGGGATCTGTCGGGCCGTGGTCGAGTCGGTCGCCGAGAACACGGGCGACGCGGTCGTCAGTGCGCTCCTCTGGGGAGCGGTCGCGGGACCGGCCGGGGTCGCGGTCTACCGCGCGGCCAACACGCTCGACGCGATGGTCGGCCAGCGCAACGAGCGCTACGCGGAGTTCGGCTGGGCGGCGGCGCGGCTGGACGACGCGCTCAGCTGGCCGGGATCCCGGCTCGGCGCGCTTCTTGCGGTTGCGCTCGCGCCGACAGTGGGCGGCTCGCCAGCGGCGGCGTGGCGTGTGCTACGCCGCGACGGCGCCGCGCACCCGAGCCCCAACGCCGGGCGGCTGGAGGCCGCGTTCGCCGGCGCGCTCGGTTTGCGGCTCGGCGGCCCGCTGAGTTACGGAGGACGGGCCGAGCTGCGGCCCGAGCTCGGTGATGGACCGGCGCCCGGGTCAGACGACGTTCGCCGCGCGTGCGTGCTGTCGCTCGCGGTCGGGCTGGCGAGCGCACTCCTCTGTGCGGGGGTGCGGCCGTGAAGGGCGCGATCCTGGTCTGCGGCACCCACTCAGACGCCGGCAAGTCGGTGCTCGCCGCCGGGCTGTGCCGCTGGCTCTCGCGCGAGGGCGTGTGCGTCGCCCCGTTCAAGGCGCAGAACATGGCGCTCAACTCGGTCGTCACTCGCGATGGGTGCGAGGTCGGCCGTTCGCAGGCGGTCCAGGCAGCCGCCGCCGGAGTCGAGCTCGAGGCGGCGATGAACCCGATCCTGATCAAGCCCTCTGGCTCGCGGCGCAGCCAGGTGGTCGTGATGGGCCATCCGTACGCCGACGCCGACGCGCGCTCCTACCAGCAGCTGAAGGCCGAGCTCGAGCCGGTCGTCGCCGGCGCGCTGCGCGACCTGTGCGCGCGCTTCGAGGTTGTCGTCTGCGAGGGCGCCGGGAGCCCGGCGGAGATCAACCTACGCGACGGCGATCTCGTCAACATGGGGCTGGCGCGGGCCGCCGGGCTGCCGGTGATCGTGATCGCCGACATCGACCGCGGCGGCGTGTTCGCGTCGCTTCTCGGCACGCTCGCGCTGCTCGACGCCGCCGATCAGGCGCACATCGTCGGCTTCGTGATGAACAAGTTCCGCGGCGATCCCGGGATCCTCGCTCCCGGGCTCGAGCGTCTAGAGGTCCAGACCGGCCGCCCGGTGCTCGGCGTCATGCCCTACGTCGAGGACCTGTGGATGGACGTCGAGGACTCGCTTGCGCTCGACGGCGGCCGTCCCGAGTCGCCAGCTGCCGCCGGCACGCTCGACGTCGCCGTGATCCGCATGCGCTGGATCAGCAACTTCACCGATCTCGACGCGCTCGGTGCCGAACCGGGCGTACGTGTGCGGTTCACGCGCTCGCCCGCCGACGTCGAGCGCGCCGACCTGGTCGTCGTCCCGGGGACGAAGGCCACCGTCGAGGACCTGGAGCGGCTCAGGGCCACCGGGCTTGACCGCGCGCTCGCGGCGCGCGCCGCCGCGGGCGGACCGATCCTCGGCATCTGCGGCGGCTACCAGCTGCTCGGCGAGCGGATCGAGGACAACGTCGAGTCAGCTCGCGGGGAGGTGCGGGGGCTGGCGCTGCTGCCCGTGACGACGAAGTTCGAGCCGCAGAAGTTGCTGCGGCTGCGAAGCGGTCGTTGCGACTGGCTCGGCACGGCGGCCGGCGGCTACGAGATCCGTCACGGCCGCGTAGACGCCTCCGCGGAGCCGCTGCTGACCGGCGACGACGGCGAGCCGGACGGCTGCCGCGAGGGCTCGCTGATCGGCTTCTCCTGGCACGGTGCGATGGAGCACGACGAGTTCCGCCGCGCGCTGCTGGGCTGGGTCGCGGACCGGCGCGGTTTGACCTTCGTTCCCGGACGGACGCCGTTCGCGGACGTGCGCGAGGCGCGCCTCGACGCCCTCGGCGACCTCGTCGCCGGCAACCTCGACACCGACCGGCTGGCGACGCTGATCGAGTCCGGACCGCCGGACGACCTGCCGACGATCACGACGGAGGTGCGCGAGTGCTGCGCTTCGTGACGACCGCCGACACGGAGATCCTCGCGACGGCCGCCGCGGTCGCGAGGCTGCCCGACGGCTTTCCCGAGATCCGTTGCGCCAACCCGGCCACCGCGCACGACAACGAGGCGCTCGTCGACGGGCTGCTCGACGGTGCGCGCGTCGTGCTGTGCCGGATCCTCGGCGGCCGCCGTGGCTGGCCGGAGGGCTTCGACCTGCTGCGCGATCGCTGCTTACGGCGGGGCGTGGCGCTGCGCGCGCTCGGCGGCGAGGCCGAGCCCGACGCCGAGCTGACCGCGCTGTCGCTCGCGCCGGCGGGCGCGGTCGCGCAGGCCGGCGAGTACCTGCGCCACGGCGACGTCGACAACGTCGAGCAGCTGTTGCGCTTTCTCGCAGATACCTTCCTGCTCGACGGGCACGGGTTCGAGCCGCCGCACGAGGTCCCAGATCTCGGTGTCTACATCCCGGGCGAGGGGGACGCCCCGCTGGCCCGCGCGCTCGAACGCCTGGACCCGGGCCGTCCGACCATCGGCTTTTGCTTCTACCGCTCCCACCGCCTGACGGGGAACACCGCGTTCGTCGATTCGTTCTGCGCGGCGCTCGAGCTGGCCGGCGCCAACGCACTGGCTGTCTGGAGCTACACGCTGCGGCGCGACCGCGACGGCAGGGTGCCGGCGCTCGAGCTGCTGGCGGGGCACGTCGACGCGCTGGTGGTGACGATGCTCGCGACCGGCGGCTCGGGGGCGGCCGACGAGTGGGACGCGACCGCGCTGGCGGCACTCGACGTCCCGGTCATCCAGGCTGTCTGCGCGACCGGATCGAGGAGCGCGTGGGAGGCTTCGGTTTCCGGGCTGACGCCGCTGGACGCCGCGACCCAGGTCGCGATCCCCGAGTTCGACGGGCGGCTGCTCGGCGGCGTGATCTCGTTCAAGGAGCGCGACGACTCCGATTCGCCGATCGGTGCGCCCGTGCCCCGGTACGTAGCGGACGAGGAGCGGTGCGCGCGGGTCGCGCGGTTGGCGGTGCGCCACGCGATGCTGCGACAAAAGCCGCCCGCGGAGCGGCGCGTGGCGGTGCTGCTGACGAGCTTCCCGACCAAGCACGCGCGGGTCGGGATGGCCGTCGGCCTCGATACGCCCGCCAGCGCACTGGCGCTGCTCGACGCGCTCGCGGACGACGGGATGCTGGTCGAGCGCCCATTCGCTCACGGCGACGAGCTGATGCAGGCGCTGATCGAGGCCGGCGGACACGACCCGGACTTCCTGACCGACGACCAGCTCGCGACGTCCTCGCTGCGGATGGCGGTCGATGACTATCTCGACTGGTACGCGGGGCTGCCCGCGATGCTGCGAGACGCGGTCGAGCAGCGGTGGGGCCCGCCGCCTGGAGACCAGTTCGTCGACGGCGGCGACTTCGTGATCGCGGGGCTCGAGCTCGGCAACGTGCTGATCGCGATCCAGCCGCCGCGCGGCTACGGCGAGGACCCGGTCGCGATCTACCACGACCCCGAGCTGCCGCCCACCCACCACTACCTCGCGTGCTATCGCTGGCTCGACGATGCGTGGGGCGCCGACGCGATCGTCCACCTCGGCAAGCACGGTACGCTCGAATGGCTGCCCGGGAAGATGCTCGCGCTGTCACCGGGCTGCGCGCCGGACGCGGCGCTCGGGGACATGCCGCTCGTGTACCCGTTCGTCGTCAACGACCCGGGCGAGGGGGTGCAGGCCAAGCGCCGCGCCCACGCGGTGATCGTCGACCACCTGGTGCCGCCGATGATGCGCGCCGAGACCTACGACGAGCTGGCGGAGCTCGAGACGCTGCTCGACGAGTACGCCCGGCTCGAGGTGCTCGACCCAGCCAAGCTGCCGGCACTCGCCGCGCGGATCTGGTCGGCGATCGAGCGCGCCAACCTCCAGGTCGACCTCGGGATCGAGCAGCGCCCCGACGACGTCGGCGCGCTGGTCTCGCACATCGACGGCTACCTGTGCGAGATCAAGGACATCCAGGTCAAGGACGGGCTGCACGTGCTCGGTTGCGCACCCGAAGGCGAGCAGCTGCGCGGCCTGGTGGCAGCGATGCTCCGACTCGGCACGGGCGACCTCCCAGGGTTGCGTGCGGCGATCGGCGCCGCGTTCAGCGTCGACGAGCCGGCGCTCGTGGCCGCCCCGGGAGCTGCGGCGCCGCCGTTCGAACCCGAGCTGACCGCGCTCTTCCCCGGCCCGGCCGCAAGCGCCGGGGACCTGGTCGACCGCCTGGAGGCGGCCCAGCTGGCGTTGCTCGATCGGCTGGCCGCCCGCGGCTGGCCCGGCGAGGCGGCCGACGAGGTGTGCAAGGCGGTCCTCGGTCGCGGTGACGAGCGCGTCGCCGCAGTGCTGCGCCTCGCCTGCGACGAGGTCGTGCCCCGGATCCGCGCGACGGACGGCGAGCTGGCGGCGGTGATCGCGGCGCTGCGCGGTCGCCATATGCTCGCCGGACCGTCGGGCAGCCCGACCCGCGGTCGCCTCGACGTGCTTCCGACCGGCCGCAACTTCTACTCGGTCGATCCGCGCGCGCTGCCCTCAGAGCTGTCGTGGGAGGTGGGGCAGCGACTGGCCGACGCCCTGCTCGACCGCCACCGGGCCGAGAAGGGCGAACCGCCGAGGATGGTGGGGCTCGTCGTCTGGGGTACCTCGGCGATGCGCACCCAGGGCGACGACGTCGCCGAGATCCTGGCGCTGCTCGGCGTCCGTCCGCGCTGGCATCCCGAGACCCGCCGCGTGACCGGGGTCGAGGTGATACCGCTCGCCGAGCTGGGGCGACCCAGGATCGACGTCACCGTGCGGATCTCCGGCTTCTTCCGCGACGCCTTCCCGCACCTCGTCGCGCTGCTCGACGACGCCGTCGGGATCGTCGCGGCGCTCGACGAGCCGCCCGAGCAGAACTATGTCGCCGCCCACGCCCGCGCCGATGCCGAACGGCTCGCGAGCGAGCTCGGCGCAGCACCAGCCTGGCGGCGCGCCACGACGCGCGTGTTCGGCTCGAAGCCCGGCACCTACGGCGCCGGGCTGCTCCAGCTGCTCGACACGCGCGACTGGCGCGGCGACGCCGAGCTCGCCGAGGTCTACGAGGCGTGGGGCGGCTACGCGTACGGCCGTGGGCTGGCCGGCGAGTCCGCTCCCGAAGCGATGCGCGAGTGCTTCGCGCGAATCGATGTCGCGGTCAAGAACGTCGACAACCGCGAGCACGACATCCTCGACTCCGACGACTACTACCAGTACCACGGCGGCATGGTCGCGACCGTCCGTGCGCTCACCGGTCGCGAGCCGGCGGCGTACATCGGCGACAGCTCCGACCCGTCGCGGGCGCTGGTCCGGCCGCTCGCGGATGAGGCCAGGCGCGTGTTCCGCGCCCGCGTCGCCAACCCGCGCTGGATCGCGTCGATGATCCGCCACGGCTACAAGGGAGCGGCCGAGCTCTCGGCGACGGTCGACTACCTGTACGGCTACGACGCGACCACCGGCGTCGTCGAGGACTGGATGTACGAGCAGGTCGCCAGGCGCTACGTGCTCGACGCGGACGTTGCCGAGTTCATGAGCCGCTCGAACGCGTGGGCGGCGCAGGCGATCGCGGAGCGGCTGCTCGAGGCGGCCGACCGCGGCCTGTGGGCTTCACCCGAGGACGCGACGCTCGCCCGTATCCGAGACCGTTTCCTGGGGCTCGAGGGCGAGCTCGAGGAGGCGAGCGCGTGAACTTCCCGTTGAGCGCGATCGTCGGTCAGGAGCAACTCGTCGAGGCGCTGCTGATCAACGCCGTCGCCCCGGATGTCGGCGGCGTGCTCGTGCGCGGCGAGCGGGGCACGGCCAAGTCGACGGCGGTGCGCGGGCTCGCGCCGCTGCTGCCGGCCGTGGCCGCTGCCGCGGAGGAGCCGTTTGCGTTCTCACCGGGTGAGCGCGCGCCTGGTGGCCTCGTGCCCGGCTCGGCGACGGTCGTGCCCCGGTCGGCGCCGCTCGTCGAGCTGCCGCTGGGCGCGACGCTCGACCGGCTCGTCGGCGCGCTCGATTTGGGGCGGGCGCTGGGCGGCGAGCGTGCATTCGAGCCGGGGCTGCTCGCCCGCGCCCACGGCGGGATCCTGTACGTCGACGAGGTCAACCTGCTGCCCGATCACCTCGTCGATGCGCTGCTCGACGCGGCGGCGTCGGGGGTGGCACGGGTCGAGCGCGACGCCGTCTCGGTGGAGCACGACGCCCGCTTCATGCTCGTCGGCACGATGAACGTCGAGGAGGGCGAGCTGCGCCCGCAGCTGCTCGACCGCTTCGGCCTCGGGGTCGAGGTCCGCGGCCCCGACGACCCGGCCATGCGGGCCGAGATCGTGCGCCGGCGGCTGGCGTTCGAGCGCGACCCGGTTGGGTTTGCGTCGCGGTTCGCGGCCGAGGAGCGGGCGCTGGCGGCCCGGATCGCAAACGCCCGCGAGCGCGTCGACGCCGTCCGCCTGCCCGAGCGCGAGCTGCTGCGGATCACCCGCGCGTGCGTGCGGCTTGGGATCGACGGCGTGCGCGGAGACATCGTCTGGGCCCGGGCGGCGGGGGCGCTGGCGGCGCTCGACGGCGCCGACGAGGTCGACGAGGACCACGTCCGCCGCGCGGCCTCGCTGGCGACCGCGCACCGGGGCCGCCGCGATCCGCTCGACTCCGACGCGGGCAGCGACGGCGAGCTCGCGCGCGCGCTCGCGCCCGAGGACCCGGATGCGGAGCCTGAGCCCCCCGACGGATCGCCTGGAGGCGGAGGCCAAGCCCCCGGCGGCGGCCCGGCGCCGCCGCACAACGGCAACGCGCTCGCGCGCGAGCGGACCGATCCGCCGGCCCCCGCACGGCTGCCACTCGAATCGCTGCGGCTCGATCGTGCAGGCCGCGGCCCCCACGGGCGGCGTGCACGCACCGTCGGCCTCTGCGCGGGAGCGATCGACAGCCGGCCGGCCGGCGACGATGCCGTCGACCCGTCGGTTGTCGCCACGCTACGCGCGCGGCTGCTCGGCGGCGAGGGCGACACGCAGCTTCGCGCGCACGTGCGCGCCGGGCGCGAAGGGGTGCTGCTGTGCCTGGTCGTCGACGCCAGCGGCTCGATGGGCGCCCGCCGGCGACTCGCGCGCGTCAAGGGGGCGCTGCTCGGGCTGCTGCGCGACGCGTACGCGCGGCGCGACCGGGTCGCGATCATCGCGTTCCGCGACGGTGGCGCGCAGCTGCTGGTGGCCCCGGGCATGCCGCTGGAACGTGCGGCGGCGGCCGTGCGCGAGCTTCCGACCGGCGGCCGGACGCCGCTCGCCGCGGGACTCGACGCGGCTGCGCAGCTGCTGCGCCGCGAAGCCGGCCGCGAGCCGAACCGCCGCGCGATCGCGGTGGTCCTCACCGATGGGCGGATTGCGGACCCGGCCGGTCTCGCACGGGCCGCGGCCACCCGCCTTGGTCGCACCGCCGCGGCCGTGCACGTGGTCGACACCGAGGAGGGTGCCGTCCGAATCGGGCTTGCCGCTGCACTGGCGAGCGCCGCCGGCGGACAAGTCCACTCACTGAGGAGCGTCGCATGATCGAACAGGACATCGGCAGCGCCGACCCCAAGCGCCGCAAGCCCCGCGATCGCCCGCTGGTGATCGTGCTCACCGGCCAGGGTAAGGGCAAGAGCACCTCCGCCTTCGGGATGCTGCTGCGCTCGTGGGCGCGCGGCTACCGCTGCGGGGTGTTCCAGTTCGTCAAGTCGGGCAAGTGGAAGGTCGGCGAGGCGAAGGCGGCGGGCGCGCTCGGCGGGATCGACTGGGAGAAGATGGGCAACGGCTGGTCGTGGCTGCAGCGCGACCTCGACGAGTCGGCCGACCTCGCTCGTGAAGGGTGGGCTGAGGTCAAGCGCGCGATCGCGTCCGAGCGCTACGAGTTCCTGCTGCTCGACGAGTTGACCTATCCGGTCAAGTGGGGCTGGATCGAGGCCGACGACGTGGTCGCCACGCTCCGCGCGCGCCCCGGCTTCCAGCACGTCGTGATCACCGGCCGCGACGCGGCGCCGGCGCTGATCGGCGCGGCTGACCTGGTCTCCGAGGTGGTCAAGGTCAAGCACCCGATGGACGCCGGAATCCGCGCGCAGCAGGGGATCGAGTGGTAGAAGTCCTCGTGATCCCCGACGGGGCGGCGCAGCCGCCGCGCGACGGCATCCCGACCGCGTTCGAGGCCGCCCGCACGCCGGTGCTCGACGAGCTCGCCGCCGACGGGACCGTCGTCCGCGTCGCGACCACGCCGCGGGGCTTGCCGGCCGGCTCGGAGACCGGGATCTCCGCGCTGCTCGGGCTGCCGCCGCGGTGCCGGGTCGGCCGCGGGTGGGTCGATGCCGCCGCCTACGGCGTCGATGTGCCCGACGGTATGACGCCGTGGCGGGCCGATCTCGTCTACCGCAGCGGCAAGCGCGCCTCGGTCCGCCAGGCGCGCGACGTGTGCGTCCACCTGGGTCGCGGTGCGCACGCCGTCTGCGGTCACCGACTCGTGCTGGTCGCCGCCGCGCGACCGGCCGACCGCCGCCTGCTCGGGCTGCACGTGCACGTCTGGCCCGGCGGAGCCGTCCCCGAGGGCAAGGTCCCGGTCGAGACGGTGGTCGTGTGTGCGCGCGGCGCGGCTGCCGGCCTCGCACGGCTGCTCGGGGCGCGGGTGGTCGTCCCGCCTGGCGCGACCGGCGATGTCGACGCCGATCTGGGGGCCAAAGCCCAGGCTGCGGTCGCCGCGATCTCAGGCGGAGCCGAGCGGGTCGTCGTCCACGTCGGCGCGCCCGACGAGGCCGCGCACCGGCGCGAGCCCAAAGCGGTGATCGGCGCCATCGGGCGGCTCGACGCAGAGCTGCTGGCGCCGCTGCGCGAAGTCGTCGCAGCACTCGGTGGCCGGCTGGCGGTGTGCCCCGACCATGGCACCGACCCGATCAGCGGCCGGCACGATCCGGCGCCGGTGCCGGCCGTCCTCTGGGGCGACGGCGTCGAGCGCGAGGGACCGCGCGAGCTGAGCGAACGGTCCGCGCGCGAGGTCCGGGTGATCGCGCCCGATGAGCTGTTGCGCGCGGGATCAGGGGTGCTGGCGGCATGATCCCGCGGGTCGTGATCGCGGGCACGAGCTCGGGCGCCGGCAAGACGTCAGTCGCGTGCGGCGTGATCGGCGCGGTGCGTCGCCGTGGGGTGCGCGTGCAGGGGTTCAAGGTCGGGCCCGACTACATCGATCCCAGCTACCACGCGCTCGCCTCGGGCCGCCCGGGCCGGAACCTCGATGCGTTCCTGAGCGGTCCGGAGCTGATCGCGCCGCTCGCGCGGCACGGCTCGCGCGCCGCCGAGCTCGCTGTCGTCGAGGGGGTGATGGGCCTGTTCGACGGCGCCTCGGGTCGCGGCGATCTGGCTTCGACCGGGCACGTCGCCAAGCTGCTGCGGGCACCGGTCGTGCTCGTCGTCGACGCCAGCGCGATGGCCCGCTCGGTCGCGGCGATCGTCCACGGCTACCGGACGTTCGACACCGACGTGAACGTCGCCGGGGTCATCTTCAACCGTGTCGGCTCCGACCACCACGAGCAGCTGCTGCGAGAAGCGGTCGCGCCGCTCGGGGTGCCGGTGCTGGGTGCGCTGCGCCGCGACCCAGTTCTGAGCGCCCCGGAGCGCCACCTCGGGCTCGTGCCCGCGCCGGAGGGCGAGCGGCAAGCGAGCAGCGCGCTGGCGGCGCTGGCGGACGCGGTCGGCCGGCACGTCGACCTGGAGGCGATCGTCGCGCTCGCGCGGACGGCGGGACCGCTCGGCGGTCCCGCGTGGAGCCCCGAGCTCGACTCCGACACCGCCGCGGGCGCACGGATCGCCGTCGCCCGCGGTCCGGCGTTCTCGTTTCACTACGCGGAGAACCTCGAGCTGCTCGCCGCGGCGGGGGCGGAGCTGCTCAGCTTCGACCCGCTCGCCGACGAGGAGCTGCCGCCCGACGCCGGGGCGCTGTTACTCGCCGGCGGCTTCCCGGAGGTGTTCGCCGCCGAGCTTGAGGCCAACGCGCCACTGCGCGCGGCGGTGACCGAGTTCGCAGCCGCCGGCCGGCCGATCCTCGCGGAGTGCGGCGGGCTGCTGTTCCTCTGCCGCGAGCTCGACGGGCGAGAGATGTGCGCCGTCCTGCCCGCAACCGCCCGGATGACCGACCGGCTCTCGCTCGGCTACCGCGAGGCAACGGCGCTCACGGCTACGCCGTGGATCGACCGCGGGGCGCGCGTGCGCGGACACGAGTTCCACTACTCGGACGTTGACACGACCGGTGGTGAACGCGCATGGATGCTCGCGGCGCGGGGCCGTAAGCGCACCGAGGGAATCGTCGCCGGCGGCGTCCAGGCGAGGTACCTGCACGTCCACTGGGCGGCCCATCCGGAGCTTGCGTCGCGGTTCGCGCGGGCGGCTCGGGTCGGCGCTCCCGCCGGAGCGCGATGAGCCTGACGCTCGTGGTCGGCGGCGTCCGCTCCGGCAAGAGCGCCCGGGGTGAGGCGCTGGCCAGCGCGAGCGGACTGCCGGTGCGGTACATCGCCACCGCCGACCCACAAGACTCGTCGATGGCGGAACGGATGGCGGCGCACGCCGCTCGCCGGCCCACGGGGTGGGCGACGGTGGAGGCCGGCGCACGGCTCGCCGACGCGCTCGCCGATCCGGGGTGCGTGCTGCTCGACGGCCTGGGCCTGTGGATCGCGCGCGTCGATCGCCACGCGGTCGACGCAGGCGTCGAGGCGCTGATCGCCGCCGCCGTCAACCGGCCGGTGATCGTCGTCGCCGAGGAAGCCGGTCATGGTCTGGTGCCGATCGAGCCGCTTGCGCGGGCGTGGCTCGATCTGCTCGGAGACGCTGTGCAGCGCCTGTCCGCGGCGGCCGAGCGCGTGGAGCTGGTCGTCGCCGGGCGGCCGATCGCGCTCGCGGGTGGGCCTCGGATGGTCGACGGGCTGCGCTCGCACGGCGACGAGTTCGTCCGCCCCGGAGATGCCGACCACGCGGTCAACGTGCTGGCGGGCGGCCCGCCGAGATGGGTGCGGGAAGGGCTGCAGGCAGCGCTCGACTCCCGTGCCGACGCCTACCCGGATGAGACCGAGACGGTCGCCGCGCTCGCGGCGCTGCATGGTCGCGACCCGGTCGAGATCGTCCCCACCAACGGGGCCGCGCAGGCGCTGTGGTTGCTGCCAGCTGCGCTGCGGCCGTCGCTGGCCGCGTGTGTGCATCCCGGCTTCACCGAGGGAGAGGTCGCGTTACGCGCGCACGGGATCCCGGTCGTCCGCGTCCTGCGCGACCCTGATCGCGGCTTTGCGCTCGATCCCGCGGCGGTGCCCGGCGCCGCCGACCTTGTGCTGCTCGGCAACCCGGCCTCGCCGAGCGGCACGCTCGACCCGGCCGCCGCGGTGCTCGCTCTGCGCAGGCCGGGGAGGACGATCGTGGTCGACGAGGCGTTCATGAACCTGGTGCCTGGCGAGGCGAACAGCCTCGTACGCGACGGCCACGGCGACGTGATCGTTGTCCGGAGCCTGACCAAGTCGCTGTCGGTGCCCGGGCTGCGGGCCGGCTACGCGGTCGCGAGTGCGGCGCTCGCCGGCCGCCTGCGGGCGGTGCGTCCGCCGTGGTCGGTCAACGTGCTTGCGCTCGCGGCGATGCGGGCGGCCGCCGAGCGGCCCGAAGCGCTCGCGGCCGCCGCCGTGCGCGCCAGCGCCGAGCGGGAGGATCTCGTTCGCAGGCTGGCGCGTATCTCCCGGATCCGCACCTGGCCCTCGAGCGCGAACTTCTGCCTGGTCGAGGTGCCTGACGGGCCACGGGTGGCGCAGGCGCTCCGGGCGAGCAGGATCGTGGTCCGCCCCGCCGCGTCGTTCCCCGGCCTCGAGTCTTCTCATCTGCGCATCACGGCCCGCGAGCCGGCCGCCAACGCGCGGCTGGTCGAGGCGCTGAGCGCCGCGGTGGCGGCATGTCCGTGATCTCGGTCGTCGGGATCGGCGCCGACGGCTGGGCAGGCCTGGCCGAGCCCGCGCGAGCGGCGGTGCTCGCCGCCGACACGATCGTCGGGTCCGAACGCCAGCTCGAGCTGGTCCCGAACGGTTCGGTGCTCAAACGTCGCTGGCCTTCTCCGATCGACCCGCTGCTCGACGAGCTGGCCGAGCGGATCGACGGATCGGTGTGCGTGCTCGCCAGCGGGGATCCGATGCTGCACGGCATCGGCGCGACGCTGATGCGCCGGCTCGGGCCGGAGCGAGTTGCGATCCACCCACATCCGTCGGCGTTCGCGCTCGCGTGTGCGAGGCTCGGCTGGCCGGCGGCCGAGGTCGAGCTCGTGAGCGCCGTCGGTCGGCCGATGGAGCTCGTGGCGGCGCTGCTCCAGCCGGGGCGGCGGATCGTCGCGTACGTGACCGGCGCTGGCGGCGCGGCGGCGCTTGCGAGCTTTCTGCGCGAGCGTGGGTTCGGGCCGAGCCGGTTCGTCGTGCTCGAGCAACTCGGCGGGCCACAGGAGCGGATCGTTGAGTCCACGGCGACCGACTGGCGCGAGCGCCGCGCCGACCCGCTGCACGCGGTCGCGATCGAGTGCCGCGCGGCGCCGGGCGCGCTCGTCCTCGGCCGCCACCCCGGCCTGCCCGACGGCGCCTACGACCACGATGGCCAGCTGACCAAGTGGCCGGTCCGCGCGGTTACGC
>Ga0102924_1003386_pt1 | contig 16777 bp, 18 predicted proteins | sample PaiPotPPM11metaG_FD_80116 | JGI IMG/M metagenome (GOLD analysis project Ga0102924, IMG submission 80116) | Iron sulfur acid spring bacterial and archeal communities from Banff, Canada, to study Microbial Dark Matter (Phase II) - Paint Pots PPM... ...
CACGTCGACCAGCCAGCCGAAGGGCAGCTCGGCGGCCAGCCCGTCGGGGCCGCGCCCGCGCCGGGCGGCTGGACCCTGTCCACGGTCGGCCCCGACCTCGACCCGGCCGCACCGGTCGCGGTTGGCCACCCGCCGGTGCCCTAGAGCAGGCGCATGTCGGCGAAGTCGAAGCCCGGCGCCACCACGCAGCTGACCAGCACCGGCTCGTCGCCCGCTGGCGCGGCCCGCTGCCAGACGCCGCCCGGCACCAGGGCCTGGGGCCGCTGGCCCGCGGCCAGGCCGGCGCCGAGCAGCACCGGACTCTCCGGGCCCGGCTCGGCGCCGGCGCCGCCCAGCCTCAGGTCCAGCGGCCCGCCCCGGTGCCACAGCCACAACTCGTCCGAGCGGACCACGTGCCAGCGCGACTCCTCGCCGGGGTGGAGCAGGAAGTAGATCGCGGTCGCGGCGTGCCGCGGCCCGTCGTAGCCGGCCGGCTCGAAGCTCACCGGCGCACGCCAGGTCTGCCGGAACCAGCCGCCCTCGGGATGCGGCTCCAGGTCGAGCTGATCGGCCAGCGGCGGTCGCGAGGTCACGGGCCCATTCTTCCCGTGCCTGGTGGCGCCCTACCGTCGCGTTGACCTCAAGCGCGGTTGAGGTCGTAGCGTCCCGACCATGACCAAGCTGAATCTGGGGTCCTTCGGCGTCGTGCTCAGCGTCGCGGCCGACGGCGCCCACCGCGCGGAGGCGGCCGAGCTGGAGACACTCGGCTACGGCACCATCTGGCTCCCCGGCGGGCAGATCGACCGCCTGGACCGGATCGCCGAGCTCGCCGAGGCGGCTAAGTCGGCCCGGGTGGCGTCGGCCATCATCCCGGTGGACGTCTATCAGCCTGGCGCGGTCAGCCAGCTCTACGCCGAGCTGGAGGCCAGCGCGCCGGGCCGGCTCGTGGTCGGGCTGGGCGGCCCGCAGCGGGCCCGGCCGCTCGCGGTGCTGAACGACTACCTCGACCGCCTCGACGTGCCGCCCGGCCGCCTGATCCTGGCCGCGCTCGGCCCGCGCAAGCTGGAGCTGGCCAGAGATCGGGCGGCCGGGGCCGTCTTGCTGCTGGTCACGCCCGACTACGTGCGCGCGGCACGAGCGCTGCTGGGCGACCAGGCCACGCTGGTGGTCGACATCATGGTCGTGCTCGATGCCGACGCCGACCGGGCTCGGGAGACGGCGCGGGCCCCGCTGCGTTTCCTGTCCGGCGTCCCCGGCTACCGGGCCAGCTTCGCCCGGATGGGCTTCACCGAGGCCGAGGCCGAGACGCTTGACGACCGGCTGGTCGACGAGCTAAGCGTCTGGGGCGGCCCGGCCACGGTGACCGCGCGCCTGGCTGAGTTCCGCGCCGCCGGCGCCGATCACATCGCTCTCCACGTCCTCAGCGACGCCGGCCAGCCCCCGCCACTGGCCGCCGCCCGCCAGCTCGCCCCCCTGCTCCGTTCATGATCACCCGGAGTTTTCAGTCATAGTGACTGAAAACTCCGGGTGATCATGAACGGGACTGCCCACAGGCCGGGCGGGTAGGCGCGGATGTTCACAGGGTGGCTTCGATCCGGGCTGGCCTGGGGGAGGCGGCCAAGGATGGTGGCATGACTGACTGCATCAGCGAGGGCTCCATCGGCTGCTCGTGGAGCAAGCCGGGGTCATCGCGCGCCGCCAAGCGCCCGAGGCCGGGCTGGATCCGGCCCTCATTGACGGCCGCTTACGCCGGGGCCGCTGGCAGCCGCTTTACCGAGGGGTCTACGCGGCCTTCACCGGCCAGCCGGGCCGAGAGAGCCTGCTCTGGGGTGCGGTCTTGCGCGCTGGCCGAGGTGCCGCACTGAGCCATCAGACGGCCGCCGAACTGGACCGCCTCAGCGACCAGCGGATAACCGCGATCCACGTGACCGTGCCATCGCAGCGGGAGATCAAGGTGTCCGAGGCCGAACGCGGCGCCGACGCGCCGCGTATCATCATTCACCAGTCCGCCCGGCTGACGACGGCACGGCACCCGGCACGGGTCCCGCCCCGGACCAGGGTCGAGGAGACCGTCCTCGACCTAACCCAGACCTCGGCTTGCTTCGATGAAGCGCTGGCGTGGACCGTGGCCGCCTGCGAGCGACGCCGCACGACTCCCGCGGCGCTGCTGACGGCAATGGGCAGGCGGTCCAGGATGCGCTGGCGGCCCGAGCTCACCGCGGCCCTGGACGATATCGGTGGCGGTGTCCACTCGGTACTGGAGTTTCGCTATGTGCGGGGCGTCGAGCGGCCACACGGGCTGCCCGTGGGCCAGCGCCAGGCTCGGCAGTCGAGAGGGTCGCGGTCGAGCTATCTCGACACCCTCTACGCAGACTTCGGCCTGGCCGTAGAGCTTGACGGCCGCGCAGCCCACCGGTCCGAGGACAGGTGGCACGACGCGCATCGGGACAACTTCCTGGCCGCGGCCGGCATCCTCACCCTCCGCTATGGCCGGACCGACGTCACCGAGCGGCCGTGTCAGGTAGCGGCAGAGGTCGGCCAGGCTCTGCGGAAGCGCGGCTGGGCCGACACGGTCAGCCAGTCCGGGCCTGCCTGTGCGGTTGTGCCGGGTATCGAGGGCCAGGTGAGCTAGAGCTGCTGGGCGCGCTCGAGGATGTCGGCGGCGCCGCGGATGACGCAGCGCAGCGGGTCGTCGACGACGAAGGCCGGGATGCCGGCCGCCGCCTCGATGCGGCTGGCCAGGCCGGGCAGCAGGGCGCCGCCGCCGGCCAGCCGGATCTTGCCCCGGACCACGTCCTCGGCCAGGTTGGGCGGGATGTCCGAGAGCAGCTCCTGCACGGCGGCCACGATGGCCGCGATGGGCTGCTCCAGCGCCCTGGCCACCAGCCAGGCGGGAACCTCCTCGACCCGCGGGGTGCGCGCGACGGCGTCGACCCCGACGGCCTCGCCGACGGCGTCCTCGCCCAGGCCCAGGGTGATCTTCAGGCTGCGGGCCGCGTTGCGGCCGATGAGCAGGCCCAGGTCGGCCTTGATGGCCCGGCCGATGGCGGCGTCCATGGCGTTGCCGCCCACGCGCAGCGACTGAGCCCGGACCACGTGGCCGCCGGCCAGCACCGCCACCTCGGTGGTGCCGCCGCCGATGTCGACGATGAACGCCCCGGCCCCGGCGGCCAGGTCGAAGCCGGCCCCGGCGGCCGCCGCCACCGGCTCGTCCACCAGCTGGACCGCGCAGCGAGGCCGCAGGGCAGAAGCCGCGGCCGCCAGCGACCGGCGCTCCAGCCAGGTGGCGCCGCTGGGCACGCAGACCACGGCCCGGCCGCGCAGCAGACCGCGGCGCAGCCCGGCCCGGCGCAGGAAGGCCTGGAGCATGGCCGTGGTCGCGTCCAGGTCGGCGATGACCCCGTCCCGCAGGGGGTGGATGACCTCGATCCCCTGCGGCTCCTTGCCCGACAGGGCGTCGGCCTCGTGGCCGATGGCCACCATGCTGCTCGTGGCCCGGTCCACCGCGATGGCCGACGGCTCCTCGATGACTAGGCCCCGCCCGGTCACGCTCACCAGCGTGTTAACCGTGCCAAGGTCAATCGCCACACCTGGCCGCAACCTCATTCACAACCGCCTTTACCCGGATGCCGACTCACTTCCCAGTATGTCGGTCCTCATTCGGGCGCCGCGGTTAGGGGACGACGATGACAGGAAAGTCGTTATGCCACTCCAGGGCCTGGGTAACCGAGCCGGCCACCCGGTGATAGCGGTGTCCGGAGCGCCCGACGACGATGACCACCGCCGCGTCCGGGCCGTGCTGGCCGCGCAGGTCCTTGGCCGCGGCGACCAGCCCGTCGGCGATGGCGCCGTCGCGGCGCTGGAAGTGCCAGCGCTGCTCGGTGCTGGCCAGCTGCTCGCGGACCTCGGCGCCCAGCTGGCGTGAGGCGTCGTCGAAGCTGCTGAGGATCTCAGCCGCCGCGCTGGCGGCCATGGACTCGAGCGCCGACACGTGGGCGACGAAGACGATCTCCAGGCCGCCCGCGCGGCCGTGCAGCAGCCGGGCCGCCCCGTCCAGGGCCCGGATGGCGGGTGGCGATCCGTCGAAGCCGACGACCGCGTACACGGGCGTGGCCGGTGACTCGCCGATCGTGCCGGCCGTCTGCTCGATGGTCGGATAGGTCGTGAGGGTAGTCATAACGAGCTCCTCCCCCGGCCGCCGTAGCGGCCGACCTAGGGTTGCTAAATACAACCCTACGCCGCTGGGGTTGTACACTGCAACTCCAGTTGGAGGTGATCTGCGTGACACGCGAGGCGGCGCTTGAAGACCTGTACCAGGCCCTGGGCACGCTGGTCCGGCGGTCCAGGGACCTCGGCGCCGATCTGCACCCGGGACTGTCGGTGGTGGCTTATACGCTGCTGGTCCAGGTGGAGGCCGAGCCGCACGCGCGGGCCGCGGACCTGGCCGCGCACTTCGGGCTGGACAAGTCCACGGTGTCCCGCCAGCTGGACCAGCTGGTCGCGGCCGGGCTGCTGCGGCGCGAGGGCGAGCGGCCGGGGCGGCGCGGGCAGTGCCTGGCCCTGACCGACGCCGGGCGGGCCGAGCTGGCCGCGGCGGCCCAGGCGGTGCGGTGCCGCCTGGCCGGGTGGCTGGCCGGCTGGGACGACGCCGACATCGCGACGCTGGGCGGGCTGATGGCCCGCTTCAACGCCAGCACGGGTAGCTCGCTCGCCCCGAGCCTGGATTCGGATTAACAATGGTGGGCAGCGGGAAGACTGCGGCGGGACGCTGGTCGGCCTTGTTGCGGAAAGAAATCCGGGGCGGTATGGAGCGTGAGGCCCGAATCTCGGCCAAGGTGGAGCACGCCAGGGAGGTCGAGCGAATCCTGCAGTTGCTCGGCTGGTCGGTGGCGGTGCTGGGGCTGGCCGGGGTCATCGTCTTCGCCGTGCTGTGGTTGCTCGGCAGCATCAGCGCCGAGCAGGGCCTTTCCCTGATCCTGGGCACGTCGCTGGCCACGGTGCTGTCGGGGGCGACGGCTTACGGGTCCGGGGTGAACGTGGGGCTGGGCGCGGAGCGACTGGAGCTCGCGGCCCGGGCCGCGGCGCCGCGCGCGGCTGATAGACCATAGGCGCATGCCCAGACTGCTGGTCGTTCACCACACGCCCTCGCCGGCCGTGCAGGAGATGTTCGAGGCCGCGGTCAGCGGGGCGCGGACGGACGAGATCGAGGACGTCGAGGTCGTGATCAGGCCGGCGCTGACCGCGGGGGCGGCGGACGTGCTGGAGGCCGACGGCTACCTGCTCGGCACCCCGGCCAACATCGGCTACATGTCGGGGGCGCTCAAGCACTTCTTTGACGGGATCTACTATCCGTGCCTGGAGGCGACCCAGCGACGGCCGTTCGGCCTGTACGTGCACGGCGGCCAGGACACGGGGGGCGCGGTGCGCGCGGTGGAGTCGATCACGGGAGGGCTGCGGTGGCGGGCGATCCGGCCGCCGGTCAGCGTGGTCGGCCCGCCGGGCCGGGCCGACCTGGAGGCGTGCTGGGAGCTAGGCGCGTTGCTGGCCGCGGAGATCGCCGGCTAGGGCTCGGAGCCGGCCGCGCCGTCTTCTCCGCTAGTCCTTTGACCGGCAACAACGTGCGGGGTCCGGGCGGCCCGGGAATATTGCCGATAGCAAGATAGGCATCCTGTACCAATCAGCGTGATGATCACCCCGCCCTGCTACCATCAGCCTGCCGCAGCATGGCCTGCGGCCTTTCAGCTTTCAGCTTGAAAACAAGAGGGGTGATCCGGTCCAATGCGGGTGTTCGCTGCGCTAGGCAGGAAAACGTACTTCCGTTCGCACGGGGTCGCCCCCGATGATGTGAGCCAGGCCGCTTGGCAGAAGAGTACTTTCAGTAGCATGAACGGCAGTTGCGTGGAAGTGAGCCGGCTACAGGCCGATCGTATTGGCGTGCGCGACACCAAGGACAGCGGCACCGGACCGGTGCTGGTCTTCACCGGCCCAGAGTGGGCAGCTTTCATCGCTGGAGCGAAGGAAGGCCAGTTCGATAACCCCAGCTGACCAGCCCTTTCGCCGGTCACTCCCAGGCCTCGCGGGCCACTCTTAGCAGAGTGTCCCGCGAGGCCTTTATAGTGAGGGAATTATCCCGCAGAGCATTGAATACTATGCGATACATATTCACATCTTGCTCATTGTCGATGAATTCGGTTCCCTGAAGGTGCTCGACGGCAACGGTGTCGGGCAGCGGCACTCCATGGACTGGAGGGAACCGGAAGTAGTTAAAGGCGCCCGTCCCGATGACCTGATTGCCATCGAGAGGCAGAATGCGTAGCTCGACCTGTGGCCGTTCCGAAATCTCAGCCAGGTGCAAGATCTGCGCTTGCATAACCGCTGGAGTGGCAAATCTGCGGGCCAGGACCGACGCGTCGATGACAAAGGAGAGTTCCAGCGGAGAGTCGCGGCTAAGGGCGCGCCGGCGCAGCCGCCCCGTCTCTATGCGTCGCTCCACCTCGGCGGCGGGCCTCGCGAATACGGCTGGCCAGTGACGAAGTACCGCGCGCGTGTAGTCCTCGATTTGCAGCAGTCCGGGGACCATCTGTGGCTCCCAGACCCACATCGACTCGGCCTCGGACTCGGCCTCCAGGATCTGCACATGCGCTTCTGGCACGTCTTCAAGAGCCTCAAGCAGATCGGCTTCGCGGGACTCCTGGGCTAGCGCGACGAGCTCGGCGTGGTGAGAGGCGGAGACACCGTACAGATCCAGGAACCCTTCCAGGTCCTCGATCTTGACCCGGGCCTGGCCCGTCTCGATGCGCGACAGCTTGGCCTCGGACCAGCCCAGTCGGGTGGACACTTCCTTGCCTGTCAGGCGGGCCTGGCGGCGGAGGCGGCGTAGTTCGCTGGCCAGCCTGCGCTGGCGTGCAGCCGAACTGCCGAAGTCCGACATCCGCCGGCTCCCTCCAGTTCCGCTGGCATTCAGAAGTGTGCGGATGGTGTTACTGATTAAGAGCTTAGAGACGGCAGAGCATAGTGGGAAGATCAGCAGGGTGAACTTCCGGCGTAACTTTACTATGACCTTGCGCTGAGGGACTGCTTTGTCGTTCACTCAGAGAGAGGGCCAAAAGGAGAAACCCTTGATCGATAAGCGGGGCGACCAGACTGTCGCCCCGCTTTGTGCCTTCGGCCTTCTCATCCGGATCACCGGGCTCATCCGGGCCGCGCGCGGGCCACCGCGGGGCTCAGGGGGACGAGAGAATTACGGCCAACAACAGAGCTGGGCCAGGCGGATGAGGCCGCGCTAGCCCAGCTGTTGCCGAATCCCGACCGGATGACATTGGAAGGAATTCAATATGAATGAGGTTACGCTCGTGGTCGCTCGATGCAAGGGCCGGGGCAACTTCTGTCGCACATTGGTCAGGACGGCGCGGCTGCGCCGAGCTACCACCGGGGGTGTGCCATGGACTTCGTCGTGCTAATCGGGTCGGCATCTTTGATCACCTGGTGGTGGTCGGCGGTGCACTGGCGCAGCCGGGCCAAGGCGCAGGCTCACGCCTGGCGTCGCGACCGGGCTGAGATGCTGGCCCGGATGAGCCACATGCAGGATGTCGCGTCGCGGGCACGGGTGCATACGGCCCAGGTCACCAAGGCCACGGCGGAGTGGTCAGCGGGTTACAAGCAGGGCTGCAGCGACATGATCAGGGCCATGGCGGCGCTGCAGGCCGGGCTCATGAGCCAGCACGACACGGAGTAGGCAGCGGGGGAACTAAGGGCCCCGAACCTAGCGGACCAGGCAGTCGGGCCGCGAGGTGGTCTGCTTGCCGATCAGGTAGGCGGGCAGCGGGAGGGGCGGCGGCGGGAGGGGCTTGCCGGCCGGGAAGGCCTTGGCCAGCGCGTTGGCGATCATCCGGGACCGGGCGGCGTAGCCCTGCGGGGTGTAGTGAATGCCGTCGTTGATGAACCACTTGCGCTTGGCCACGGCGGCCCAGTCGTAGACCTTCATGTTGGGGTAGCTGAGGCAGGTGTGCAGCAGGGCGCGGTTCCAGCCCCGCATCCGGCTCTCGGAGTAGGGGCCGGAGGACAGCAGCGACACGATATTGACCCACATGACGGGCTGCGGGCTGATCAGCGCCATCATCCGGTTGATCCGGGCGCCCAGGCCGATCAGGGAGCCGACGGCGACGTCGGCGGTGTCGTTGGTGCCGAGCGCGATGACCCAGCAGCCGTGGAAGCCGCGCCGGAGCATGTTCTGGGCCACGGTGTAGCCGTTGGCGAAGCCGTGCCAGGTCTCGACGATGGACCGGGCCCCGGAGACCTGCGGAACGAAGTGGGAGACGCCGACCCGGCGGTACTGCGCGGCGATGCGCAGCCTGGGGTCGGGCTGGTAGGCGGGCAGCACCAGGCCGTCGGAGGTGGAGTCGCCGATGTGCACGACCGAGTGGCAGGAGGTCAGCGGTTTCAGGCTGACCGGCGGGCTGGCTGAGGTGCTGCCTCGGCCCGCGGCCTCGCGCGGGGTCACGCTGCTGGTCGGGGCCATGCTGGTGGTGACCGAGCGGACGGGGCGGGCGGCCGCGCCGGACCCGGGGGTCGCGCATCCGGCCACGGTGAGCATGAGCCCGGCCAGTGCTGCCGCGCCGATTCCGGTCGATGTCTGTCGCCGTACCAGGGTCTGTCGCCGCACCAGGCCAGCGTAATGGCGCGGGAACGGACAGTAGGCGAAGACACTCGGCCCGGCCGCCGTCAATTCGGGTAATGGTCAGCCGCTATTCGGCGGAATCGGCCCAGTTCAGCCCGGTCCGGCCGCGCAGGGTCAGCCAGTCGCCGAACTGGCCGGGCGTGCGCACTCCGTCCTCGAGCACGGCGGCATAAATGTCCAGGCCGCCGACCTGTTCGGGGTAATCGGGCCGCCGGTGCCAGACGTCCTTGATGCGCAGCACGGCGGTCCGCTGATCGGCGGTGATGCGCCGGCGCAGCTGCTCGTGCCAGCGGGTGACGGTGAGGTGCGGGTCGTGCAGCCAGAGCGTGAGGTCGACCCGCCAGCGGCGGCCGGCCCGGTCTACCGTCACGGGCACGTGGTAGCGCTCGTCGCGAAGCTGGCCGGTCAGGCACCGGGCTCCGCGCTCATCCCGGTACTCCAGGCCGACGACGCCCGGCTGGCCGACCACTTGCTGCATGAGCTCGAGCACGTCGGCGGGGCGGAATTCCTCGCCGACCAGCACCATGACGTCGAGCTCGGGCCAGACCATAAGCCCGGACACGAAGCTGCCGGTGAGGAGTAAGGGCCCGATGTCGGCGACCAGCGCGGCCAGGTTAAGCCCGGCCAGCACCTCGCCGGCCTCGGCCTGGAGCGCCGACTGCCGGGCCGCGAGCTCCTCATCGGACGTGCCATCTGCGGACATGGTCCCCCTCCAGACCCGTTGATAGCACTCCTGCCGCCCCGGCGGAAGGCCGCCCGGGCCGCCGCCGCGCCGGGACTGGTGCCGGCGCGGCGGCGGGCCGGCTGGATCAGAAGGCGCCTGTGCCGTCCGGGGTGCCCAGGCCGGTCGGCGCGTCGTAGCCCGGCCTGGCCCGGCACAGGTAGTCGTTACCGCAGGTCAGGCCGGGTGGGGCGGGGAAGGCGTTGTTGCCCGCCGTGATGTCGAACAGGTCCCGCGGGTGCCGGTAGAGGTAGCCAGGCGGCAGCCGGGCGCCGTTCCCGGCCAGGCCGTAGACGCCGGCGATCAGCGCCGCCGACACGCTGGTCCCGCCGACGCGAACCCAGCCGCCGTAGGCCGGCTCGTAGATGGCGACGTTGCTGGCCACCGCGGCGGTGTCGGCCACCGTGCGGCCGGGGCAGTGCGGATCGTGCTGCCAGGCGGGCTTGGTCACGTAGGCCGAGCAGCCGCTGCCGCCCTCGCCGCCGTAGGCGTAGTGCTGGTTCCAGACCCGCTCCTGCCAGCCGCGCGCGTCATGGGCCGGGGTGAGCTGGGTGCCGCCGACCGCGGTCACGGTGCCGAGACTGGCCGGGAAGCTGGCCGGGCCGAACCCCTCGTCGCCGGCCGACACCACGATGGTGTGGCCGGGATGGTCGTAGTCCCTGGCGTAGGTCATCAGCTGCCCGTTCTCCGGTGCTCCGTAGCTGTTGGAGATGACCTGCGCACCGAGCCGGGCGGCGGTGTTCTCGGCGGCGGCCAGGTTGCCGAACGCGGCGCTGGTCGCCTCGACCACCAGGATCCGGCAGTGCGGGCACGCGGCGGAGATCATTTCCACGTCGGTCGCGGTCTCCAGGTCCCAGCCGGTACCCGCGCCGGAGACGGGCAGCCGGGTGCCCGAGCCGCGCTGATTGACGATCCGCAGGCAGCCGCTGCGCGTGGTGCACGCCGGCAGGCCGAACCGGCGGCGGTAGCGGGCCAGGAAGCGAGCCAGCCCCGGCGTGCCGAAGGCGACCACGTCCGCGACGGTCTGCCCGGCGCCGCCCCGGGCCGGCAGCCGGTAGGCCAGCCGCAGGTCGCGCGGGGTGAGCCCGTGCGGCCGCGCCGCGGCGCCGTGGTACACGACCAGGCACCGGGCCCGGCCTGGCCCCGGCCGCGCGCACCCGGCGCGCGGGCCGGCCGCGAGCGGGCGGCCGGCGACGTCGTAGGCGCGCGCTATGGTCTCGGTGATCGCGTCCCCGGCCGCGTCGCGGGCGGTCACGCGCAGCGTCACCCGGGCCCGTCCCGGCGCGCCGAACACGGCCCGGAATCGGTCCGAGCCCGTCCGGCGGACGAGCGCCGCGCGCCATGTTCGGCCGCCGGTCACCGACGCCTGCACGCGGACCGAGCTGATCCGGGCCGCCGGGCCGTGCTGGAGGTGGCCGACCACCAGGTCGACCTGCTGGCGTCCCGGCCGTGTCTGGCCGGCCAGGCTCAGCCCGGCCACGTCGTAGTGCAGCGTCAGCATCCCCTGCACCGCGCAGCGCGAGCTGAAGTCGGAGTAGGAGCAGAACCAGGGTGCGGGGATGGTGGCCCGCGGCTCCCGGCGGGTCGGCCAGGTCCACACGTCGCGGCTGGCCGCCGACAGCGGGTAGCTCCGGCTGGCCCGCGACGCGGTCAGCACGAACCTGATCACCGATGGCCGGCGGCTGAGCCGGGCGTGCAGGGCCAGGTCGCCGCCGCTGGTCGCGGCCGTGACCGCGTTGCCGTGCGCGATCCGCACCCCGTTCTGGTAGATGGCGTAGCGGCCGGCCGCTGACCGGTCGTGGTACCCGGTGCCCAGGTGGCCGGGTGTGTTGTCGGTGAACGGCGTGACGTCGAGGAACAGCGTGTTCCCGGCCCGCACGGCGGACGGCACCGAGCCGAACAGCCCGCCGTTGTCCGGCAGCACGTAGTTGACGCCCTGATGGAGCGGGTAGCGGTTCCAGTCCTGATGCAGGTCCTGGCCGGGGTACATCCGGCTGAACGGGCCGAACTGGCCGCCGGCGCTGTGCGGGGCTTCCCAGTACCTGGCCGACCAGTAGAACGCCGGGCGGGCGGAGAAGTACATGGTCTGCCGGCCGGGCAGGTGCAGCCCCGCGCCGCCGCACCACAGATAGAACTGGGTCTGGATCTCGAACGCCGTCCCGCCGGCCGTGCACCAGCCGCCACCGGACGTCTGGATGTCCTGGTAGTAGCGCTCGTGCACGGTGGCCAGGCCGGACGCGACCAGGTGCTGATCGGGCGGGATGAGACCCGGCGGGTCGGGGAAGTCCAGGGTATAGGCGTAGGGCGTCCCGGCTCGTCGCGGCGAGGTCAGCCAGGCGCTGGTGTTGACGTGCAGCGCGCCGTCGGTCGGCGGGCGGCGGACCGGGCTGACCCACAGCGAGGTGCCGCCCGTCACGATCGGCCCGGTGGTGCTGATGTCCTCTTGCGTGCTGCGCTCCAGCAGCAGCGCCGTCCACCGCGGCACGGCCGGCCGCGGCGTGGCCACCGTGACCGGGCTGGACGCGGCGCGTCCACTCATACGCACGCTGGAGTTACCTCTGACCGCAAACTGGCTAAGTACATCCTCCCTGATCACCGCGCGCCGCCCGGACGAGCTCAGGAAGGTCCCCAGGCCCCAGTAGGTGCCGGCCGGGACGCTGAACTTGGCGATCCCGTGGTAGAAGAAGCCGGTCTCGGTGAAGGCGGCCAGATTGTTGACGTCGTAGATCGCAACCGTGTCGCCGGTGTCCGGCCGCCCGGCGGCCGTGGTCCCCTTGACGGTCAGCGTGTGCATCGGGAAGTGCGGCCGGGCCGGCGCCCGTCCCTGGCCAAGGCCGCCGGCCACGCCCGGCACCCCGATCGACAGGCCGCCCGCGAACAGCCCGTCGGTTCCGAAGCGCCCGCTGGCGTGGTCGGCCGTCCACTGCCGGTCCAGTGCGGCGCCGAAGCGCCGGGCCCCGGCCGGCGTCAGGTACCCGCCGGCCACGCCCGGCGCGCTGCGGGTCACCGCGACCCCCGGCGGCGCGTGCAGCCGCCCCCGGTAGCGCAGCTCAACCGGCAGCCGTCCGCCGTGCTCGGCCCGCTGCAGCGCACTGAGCTCGAACAGGTCCGGAGCCAGGCCGTGGCCCAGGTAGGGCAGCGCCTCGACCGGGATCAGGTAGGTCCGGCGGCCCAGTCGCAGCAATTGCAGGTCCGTGGCCAGGCCGTGGCCAGGGGCCCGGGTGATGGCGGCGGTTCTCGGACCGCCAGGGACGTTGCTGATCAGCACCTCGGCGCCGGTAGGCAGCAGTAAGCGAGCGAGGCCGCCGGTGTCACCTGGCGGTTCGGGGCGGGTCACGGCCGAGGCCGAACCGCCGAGCGTGAGCAGCACGGTCAGGATCGCCGTCACGAGTGCGACGGCACGCGAAAATTGGCGCGGCAAGGCGATCTCCCTACTTATCTACTGATGTGACGCGGTGTGGACCAGCGGCGTTATGGCTTGTGCACGAACTTCAGGCGCAGGATGGCGGTCCCGGATCGCACCCGCCGTTCGCGCAGCAACTGGTAGCCCAGCAGGTGGTAGGTGCGCGGCGCGAGGACGATCTCCTGGGTCAGCCCGGAGCCCGGGCCCATGGGCAGCGCCAGGCCGATGCCAGGGCGGCCCGTCACGTCCGCGGCGTGCGGGTCCACCGTGAGGCCGGGGATGTCACCGAGCGCCTGATACAGCTCGGCCGTCAGCCTGGGCGGGAGCACGTACGTGCTGAGCACCGTGTAGATCAGGAAGAAGGCCTGAGGACCGCCCCGGCCCAGGCCTGTTCCTGACGGCAGGCGCAGCCCGCCGAGGTGGAGCGCCAGCGCGCCTGGATCGCGTGGCAGCGAGCCCAGGTCGGTGTAGCTAAGCTGCGGCGGCCCCTGCTGCGCCGCCCCGAGCTGGGCGACGCTCGAGATCGTGACCGTGCCGCCACCAGGGGCGGGCTGAACCAGCACGGCCGGCTGCTGGCGGCAGGTAGTCGTCGCGCCGACGTTCGTGGTGGACTCGGAGCCTCGGTTGCTGCCGTACATGAACTGCCACTTGTGGTGATAGAGAAACGCCTCATTGCCGGCGTCCGCCGTGGTCCAGGTGCGTTCCGCGCCCTTCCCGGCCGAGCAGCCGGCCTGCTCTTCTGTCCACAGGACCCACTGGCCGGGACGGACGCTCGGCTGGGCCAGGGCGGTGGCCGCCGCGGCGGCGCTTATCTGGCCCGGGCTCGGCGTGCTGCGAGCGGACACGAGAAACTGACCTAGCGCCACCCCGGCCACCACTGCCAGGGTGACCGCCCCTGCCGCCAGCGGACGCCAGGTCCGGCCCCAGCGGGCGCCGGTGGCGGGGTCGTGCCGCCGCTCGGTGCGCGGGGCGGCGGGTCGCGGCGCCGGCCTGGTCGTGGCCGAGACCTTCTCGCCGCCGATCGCATCCTGCAGCACGCTCGCCGCGCGGGCCGGGACCGGGCCGGCCGGCATGTCGGCCCGCAGCCGGGCCAGCAGCTCCATCTCGTTCATGACTGGAACTCCCGACTGACTGGCCGGGACTGGGGGGCCTGATCCCCCAGCGCCCGGCGGAGCGTCCCGCGGGCCCGGCTCAGCCGGGACCGCACCGTCCCGACCGGCACGCCCAGCGCGTCCGCGGCCTGCTCGTAGCTCAGGTTCTCCCACCCCACCAGCAGCAGCACGTCCCGGTGGGCGGCCGGCAGCCGGGCTAAGGCCGTGGCCAGCTGGCGGCTCTCGCTGTCCGCGCTGAGCCGGTCGTCCACCCCGTCGGTGAACGGCTCCGTCAGCGGGTCGATCCCGGTCCGGGCCAGGGCCCGGTACTGCCGGACCTCGAACCGGCGGTGCCGGCTGATCAGGTTGGTGGCGATCCCGTACAGCCACGGCCGGGCGTCGGCCCGGTCGCGCTGGTAGCGGTCCCGCTGCTGGAAGGCGGTCAGGAACGTGTCCGCCACCACGTCCTCGGCGGTGTCCGCGCCCAGGCGGCGCAGCGCGTACCGGTGGATGTGCGGGGCATGCCTGCGGAACAGCTCCGCGAACAGCTCCGGGTCGTGCACCGAGGCCTCGATCACGGCCCCGTCGTCCCAGGAGCCGGCGACGGACTCGCTGTCCATCCAGCTCGGCGCAGTCATTGCTGGCCCTTCAGCGATCGGACAAAGACACTAGCTATTGCCCGTCCGCGCCCCCGAGTTCCACGCGTTTCGCGCTTTATGTCATGGTGCCGGTATCAGCCCGCGACGTCCACCGCGACCTCGACCTCGGGCGCCGGGGCCTCGGCCGGGACCGCCGCCTGCGCCGCCGCGCGGCTCGGCAGCAGCAGCGTCGCGCCCGCGGCCAGCACGACCAGGATGGCGTCCACCGTCATGGCCACCTCCATGCCGGACACGAACGTGCCGCGGGACGGGGCCGCGCCCAGCGCGCTGTAGAAGATGGCGCCGATGATGGCGATGCCGCTGGCCAGGCCGAACTGCTGGGTGGTGGTGAGGATCCCGGCCGCTCCGCCGGCCTGCTCGGGCCGGACGTGGGTCAGCACCGTGCCGATCAGCAGCGGCATGGAGATGCCCTGGCCGAGCCCGATCAGCGCCGTGGCGGGAGCGATGTCCCAGCCGGTCAGCCCGGCCCCGAAGTGCAGGCCCGTGATGACCAGGCCGATGGCGCCGATGGCGGTGATGCCGGAGCTCATCGTGATGGCCCGCGAGCCCAGCCGGGCCGAGAACCGCGGGCTGAGGATGGACATCAGCGTGAACGTGGCCGCCAGCGGCAGGGCCTCGATGCCGGCCCGCAGCGGCTGCTGGCCGAGCCCGGCCTGGAGCAGCAGCGTCAGCACGAACATGAAGCTCCCGAAGAACATGACCAGGCCGAAGTTCACCGCCAGCCCGGCCGAGAACGTCCGGTCGCGGAACAGCGGCAGGTCGAGCAGCGGGTCCCCACCCCGGCGGGCCAGCCGCCGCTCCCAGGCCACGGTCAGGGCCAGCACGGGCAGGGCCGCCGCCAGCGAGATCCAGGTCCACAGCGGCCAGCCCTCGTCGCGGCCCAGGGTCAGCGGCACCAGGGCCAGCGCGATGCTGCCCGAGACGCCCAGCGCGCCCAGCGGGTCCAGCCGGGGCCGGCGGCCCGACCTGGCGTGCGGCACCACGACCCAGGCGGCGATCAGGGCCAGGATGCCGACCGGCACGTTGACCAGGAAGATGGCCCGCCAGCCCAGGCCGGCGATGTTGGCCTCGATCAGCCCGCCGCCCAGGATCTGCCCGGACACGAAGCCGATGCCCATGGTCACGCCGAACCAGGCCAGCGCGCGGGTCCGCTCACGGGCCGGGAACGCCGCCGTGATCAGGGCCAGCACCTGCGGAACCATGATGGCCCCGGTCAGCCCCTGCACCAGCCGGGCCACGACCAGCTCGCTGGAGGTCTGGGCCAGGCCGCACAGCAGCGACGCGGCCGCGAAGCTGACCACCCCGGTCATGAACATCCGCCGGTAGCCGAACAGGTCGCCGAGCCGGCCGCCGGTGACCATGCCGCTGGCGTACATGAAGGCGTAGCCGCCCACGATCAGCTGCAGGGCGGCGTCGCTCACATGCAGGTCACGCTGGAGCGAGGGGGCGGCCACGTTCACGGCCCAGATGTCGAAGCCGGCCATGAACATCGCCATCAGCACGACCGGCAGCATCAGCCAGCGGCGCGGGTACGCCTCCGTGGACTGAGCGTTCACCACGAATATACTCCCCGTTGTTCGAAGGTTATCGAAGTTCGACAGCCATCGAACAGTACAACAACCATCGAACTACTCGCAACTCTGAGCTATGCTCGGCAGCGTGATGGACGATGTCGTCGAGCCGGTGGCCGAGGACTTCCTGCTGCCCCGGGTGCTGGCCGCGCTGGCCGACCCGCACCGGCTGGCCACCGTGCGCTTCGTGGCCGAGCACGGCGAGTCCTGGTGCGGGCAGGTGATGGAGGAGGCGGCGCTGCCGATGAGCAAGTCGACGTTCTCGCATCACCTGCGGATCCTGCGCGAGGCCGGCGTGCTGACCAAGCGCATCCAGGGCGCCCGCGGCTACACGCGCCTGCGCAAGGACGACCTCGACCGCCGCTTCCCCGGCCTGATCGACTCGATCGTCTCCGCCGACCCCCAGCCCGTCGCCCGCTAGCAACCGCTCGGGCGGCCCGTAACTCGGGCGGCGCGCGGGACCAGTGTGACGGGGGTGCGCCGGCCGCCCGATAATGGCGGGCGCCGCCATGCGGCGGGTGCCTATGCTGCCGGCGTGACGGACGACGAGGAGTTCGGCGCGGAGGCCGGGCGAAGGCTGGCCGAGCTGCCAGGGGTGGCGGCCGTCAGCCTGGGCGGGTCGCGGGCGGCGGGGACGGCCCGACCCGACAGCGACTGGGACTTCGCGGTGTACTAC
>Ga0102924_1003388_pt1 | contig 16767 bp, 18 predicted proteins | sample PaiPotPPM11metaG_FD_80116 | JGI IMG/M metagenome (GOLD analysis project Ga0102924, IMG submission 80116) | Iron sulfur acid spring bacterial and archeal communities from Banff, Canada, to study Microbial Dark Matter (Phase II) - Paint Pots PPM... ...
CCCCGACGCCGCTCCGCCCCCTCCTTAGCTAGGTTAGCTACACTACTCGGCATGCGAGTCAACATGCACGACGCCAAGACCAATCTCTCTCGGTTGGTGGCGGCCGTCGAGAATGGTGAGACCGATGAAGTCGAGATCGCGCGGGCAGGACATGTGGTGGCGCGCATCGTCCCGCCCCGCCCTCCGTCTCGGCGCCGTCCCGGCTCCTGGCGAGGCCGTGTCCTGATCCATGCTGACTTCGACGACCTCCCCGAAGACCTCGAAGCCGCCTTCCGCGGTGACGGCGGGTGAGGGCTCTCCTGGACACGCACATCCTCCTGTGGTGGCTCGGTGACGATGTCGCCCTCCCCGAGGCGGCCCGCACCGTCATCGCCGACCCCGCAACCGCGGTCCTCGTCTCCGCGGCCAGCGTGTGGGAGATCGCCATCAAACAGGCGACGGGACGAGTGCAAGCGCCCGACGACCTGCTGGACACGCTCCATGACAATGACTTCGCCACGCTCGCCATCACCGCGGCCCACGCCCTGGCTGCGGGGGGACTCCCCGCCCACCATTCCGACCCCTTCGACCGCATGCTCATCGCCCAAGCGCAGGCGGAACGGCTCACGTTGATCAGCGTCGATCAGCGCTTCTCCCCCGACGACGTCGACCTCCTGGCGCTATAACCCCGGGGGACTCGGGCACTGAGCTTGCACCTTCCTGCGACGCGTCATGCCGCCTCCGCCCGGTACCCTCGGCCCTGATACAGAAGCTTCCGGCCGGAGGAGCAGCCGTGACCTACAAGGTGATCCAGTGGGCCACGGGGACGGTCGGCGTCCACGCCGTCCCGGCCATCGCCGCCCATCCCGACCTGGTGCTGGCCGGGCTCTGGGTGCACTCCGACGCCAAGGCGGGCCGCGACGCCGGCGAGATCTGCGGCGTCGGCACCCTGGGCGTCAGCGCCACCAACGACGCCGACGCCCTGCTCGCCTCCGACGCCGACTGCATCTGCTACATGGCCCACTCCGACGTGCGCCCCCACGAGGTCGTCGAGGACCTGGCCCGGATGTTGGCGGCGGGCAAGAACGTGGTCAACACCTCGTTCGTCCCGCTGCTCTACCCCAAGGCCGCCGGCCCCGGCGTCCAGGAGACGCTCGAGCGGGCGTGCCAGGCGGGCGGCACCAGCCTGTACACGTCGGGGATCGACCCGGGGTTCGGCAACGCCGGCATCGCCATCGGCGCCCTGGCGTTGTGCAAGGAGGTGACCTCGGTCCGCATGGCCGAGATCGTCAACTACGCCACCTGGGACAACCCCTTCACCATGTTCGAGATCATGGGCTTCGGGAAGACCCACGCCGGCCAGTCGTTGCTCCTCTCGCCGGGGTCGACGGCCCTGGCCTGGGGCCCGGTCATCGAACTGGTGGCCGCGGCCCTCGACGTGAAGCTCGACGGCGTCACCGAGTGGCACGAGGTCCTGCTCGCCGACCAGGCCTTCGACATCGCCTCCGGCCGGATCGAGGTCGGCACCATCTCGGGCATGCGCTTCGAGATCCGGGGGATGGTCGGCGGGGAGCCACGGATCGTCGTCGAGCACGTGACCCGGCTGCGGGACGAGGACGCGCCCCAGTGGCGGCAGGGCCACGGCTACGTCGTCGACATCGACGGGGAGCCCAGCCTGCGCGTGACGCTCGAGCTGTCGAGCCAGGTCGGGGACCACAACTACGCCGGGTGCCTGGCCACCGCCATGCACGTCATCAACGCCATCCCCCCGGTGTGCGAGGCCAAGCCCGGGGTGCTGTCGTTCCTCGACCTGCCGGTCTACAGCGCCTGCCACCTCATGCGCTGAACCGGTTACCCTGACGTGCGGAACAAGAGGGGGCGGGTCATGGCGGATGTGAAGGTCGTCGGCGCGGGAGCGGGCCGGACGGGGACGCTGTCGCTGAAGACGGGGCTCGAACAGCTCCTGGGCCGGCCCTGCTACCACATGCTCGAGGTCTTCAACCATCCCGAGCACGTGGCCGTGTGGCGGGAGGCGGGCGAGGGCGGCAAGGTCGACTGGGCGGCGCTCCTCGACGGCTACGGGGCCACGTCGGACTTCCCGGCCAGCCTTTTCTGGCCCGAGATCCTCGAAGCCAACCCCGACGCCGTGATCGTGCTGTCGACCCGCCGCGACGCCGAGGCGTGGTGGGAGAGCGCCAGCCAGACCATCTTCGCCGTCGACGGGTCGGGGCTGCCCCCGGAGATGACCGACTGGTTCGAGATGTGGCGGGCCGTGGCGACCGCCCGCTTCACGCCCGACTGGACGGACAAGGCCGCCTCGATCGCCGCCTACGAGCGCCACAACGCCGCCGTGCGCGCCTCGGTTCCCCCCGATCGCCTGGTCGACTGGCAGCCCAAGGACGGGTGGGGGCCGCTCTGCGCTGCCCTCGGGGCCGAGGTCCCCGACACCCCCTTCCCCCACCTCAACACCCGGGAGGAGTTCCCCCACGCCGACGGCGACACGTCCTTCTCCGACGCCGTCAAACAGCTCGGCCAGTAGCGACGCGCCGGCCCTGGGGAACATGGCCGCAGGCGCCAGCAGCCCGATTTGTCCATTTGGTCGGTGATCCCGGCAAGATGTTGCCAGGTCGTGGAGGAGGGACCAGCTGGTGGGCTCGCCGTTGATCTTGATCGCCGACGACTCTGCGTCGGTGCGCGCCGTCGTGCGGGTTGCCTTGCGCTCGACCGGGCTCGAGGTCGAAGAGGTGGAGGACGGGCGGCAGGCGCTCGACGCCATGTTCTCCCGACGCCCCGACGTCGTCCTACTCGACGTCGAGATGCCGGTGCTCGACGGGTTCAGGGTGCTCGAGCAGATGCGCCGCTCCCCCACCCTCCGCACCATCCCGGTCATCCTGCTCACGGCCCAGGGCGGGAGCGATGCCTTGGTGGCGGGCCTCGACCGGGGGGCGCACGACTACCTCACCAAGCCCTTCGAGCCGGCCGAGCTGGCGGCCCGTGTCGGCGCCGCCCTGCGCACCGCTCAGCTCCTCGGTCGCCTCGACCGGCGCAACCAGGAGCTCGACCACTTCGCCGCCAAGGCCGCCCACGACCTCAAGAGCCCCCTGACGGTGATCAAAGGGGGCGCCGAGGTGCTGCGGATGGGTTGGCACCGGCTCCCCGAGTCCACCCGCAACGATCAGCTGGCCGCCATGTCCCGCGCCGCCCACCGGGCCGCCACCATGATCGACGACCTGCTGGCCCTGGCCCGCCTGGACGAGGTGGAGGGCGGCGATCCGGGCGAGACCGACGCCCGGGCCGTGCTCCAGGCGGTGGTGGCCGACGCCCGCCTCGAGCAGCGGGAGCTGGTGCGCCTCGAGGGTGAGTTCATCCCCGTCGCCGTTCCGTCGGCGGACTTGAAGGCGGCCGTCGCCAACCTGCTCGACAACGCCCGTCACTACGGGCGCTGCGCCGACGGCACCCTCGAGGTGAGCATCCTCGGGCGACCCGAGCCCGAGCGCCTGGTGATCGACATCACCGATCAGGGGACGGGCATCCCCGAGGAGGCGCGGGGACGGGTGTTCGACCCCTTCTACCGGGTGCCGGGCAGCACCGATGTCAACCCGTCGTCCACCGGCGTCGGCCTGGCCATCGTGCGCCGGGCCATCGAGCGGTGGGGCGGCCGGGTGGAGCTGGCTGAGGGTGAGCAGCGAGGAACGACCTTCCGCCTCGCCCTGCCGGTGCCCGCCGGACCGGGCTGAACGCTCGGCGGCCGAGCAGCCAAACGGTGATCGTCGGGTGGCGGGCTAGTCATCTGGCAATGGTCTGTCAACCCCAAAATGCCCCGTTGGGGTGATCCAGCACCGGTCAGCCGGTTCCGACACTTGTGGCGTAAGCGACCACACAGCGTGAAGGGACGGATGGATCGTGATAGAGGGGCGGACGGTCGAGCGGTGCCGTGATCGGTCGCCGCGGCTCTCGTGGTGACGTTCGCAGCCGCCCGCGTCGCAGCGTCCTAGCGGCCTCGCCCCCACCATGGATTCCCTCCTCCCTGTCGCGCCGCGTGCTCGCGCCAGAAACCGGCTCGCGTCATGCGGGGTCGCGATCGTCGCCGCGGTCGTCATGCTCGCCGCATCGGTCCTCGACCCGGCGGCGGCCGCGCCGCTGCGGTGGGTGACATCGTGGGCTCCCTCGCCGAGCGCGGCGGCGGTGCAGGACCCCTACTCGCTGCTCGCCTTCCCCACCTCGCGGGTCGAGGACCAGTCGATCCGCATGGTCGTCCGCGTGACCGCCACCGGAGACCAGCTGCGGCTCCGGGTCAGCAATCGCTTCGGGGTTGCCCCGGTAGCGCTCGGGCCCATCGTGGTGGCGCGCAGCGCCGGCGGTTCGGCGGTGCAGCCCGGCTCCGGTGCGGTGTTGCGCTTCGGTGGGATGGAGACGGTGAAGATGCGAGCGGGAGCATCGACCGTTTCGGATCCGGTCGCCTTCCGCGCCGCTACAGGCGACGCCCTCGCCATCAGCGTGCACGTCATCAGCTCCGGCTTCCCGTACACGTGGCATCGGGACGCCGACACGGTGACTTACGTGTCACCCGGGGGCAGCGGCGATCACACCACGGACCCGACCGGGGCTGCCTATACGTATGCTGCCGCGTCCTGGTTCTGGATCGACGGTGTCGACCAGCGCGCGGGGGCGGTGGGATCAGTGGTCGTCCTCGGTGATTCCATCACCGACGGCACCGAGACGGTCGAGTCGATCACCTGGCCGGCGCTCCTCTCACAACGACTCGCCGGTCGCGACGCGGTGGTCAACGCCGGCGTCTCCGGGAATCGACTCGAAGGGCCGTACACGAACTGGGCGGCAGGCGTCCCCGCCATCGAGCGGGTGGCACCTGACGCCCTCGACCTCGCCGGGGTCAAGACGCTGATCGTGTTCGAGGGCATCAACGACCTCGCCGGGGGCGCCACGGCGTCGAGCGTGATCTCGGCGCTCGCCACCATCGCCTCGCTCGCCCAGAAGGAGCACGTCCGTGTCCTCGCGGCCACGATCACTCCTTACTCCGAGCCGGGGTGGACCCCCGCCATGGAGGCCGCCCGCGAGCAGGTCAACTCGTGGATCAGGAACGCCCGGGCCATCGATGGCCGGATCGACTTCGACGCGGTACTCAGAGATCCGACTGACCCGCATCGGCTGAACCCGCTGTATTACGGCGACGGCGTCCACCCCGACACGCTCGGGCTCAAGGCCCTCGCCGACGCCGTACCACTGGGCGAACTCTGATCGAGCGCTCCGGCGGAGCCGGAGAACGAGACCGGGAGGATGACGCTCGACTTGGGCGTCGTGGATCCACCCTCGTTGACGACCACGACGCAGGGCGTCGGCCCTCCGCAGGTACTCGTCGCACCAATGGAGGCGCGGACGGTCAGGCCGATCGAGCCCGACCCGGTCACATCGGGTAGCAGGAGCTTGGCCGTCTGCAGGTCACAGTCGCCGGGCCCGGTCGGCGGGTTCCGGTCGCACTGGAGGACATTGACGGAGACGCCGGGCCGGAACCCCTGCCACGAGACGGTGACCACCTGGCCGTCGTGCAGCCCTTGCGAGGGGGCAACGGCGGCGTGCAGCGTCGAGGGCACCGTCGGCGGCGTCGCCAGGGTGACCGGCGTACCACCGGTGAGCGCCAGGGTGAGGGTGGTCGCCGGCGACCGACCGTCGGCGGCCAGCCGGCGCCCGGCTTCGGCCTGCTGGCGCAGGTAGCGGTCGAAGAAGTCCGTCGTCACCTTCACGACGGTGGCGAAGGCGGGACCCCCGGGATCGACCGGCGATCCGTGCCCCCCGCCCTCGATCGTCAGCAGCGCCTTGGGAGCCGATGCGGCGTTGAAGGCGGTGATGCTGGAGACGTAGGGCACGACGGGATCGGCATTGCCGTGGACCAGGAGCAACGGTGGGGCGCGCTGAGCATCGTTCCGGCCCCCGGGGAACCCGATCGAGTCCCCGGACATGACCACGGCTGCCTTCACGCGGGGGTCACGGCAACAGGTGTTGGCGACGAGCCCGAGGGTGGTGACCCCGCCCAGCGAGTGCCCGGCGACCCCGATCTCGGCGGGGTTGATCATCCCCCTCAGCGGGCCCGCGCCGGAGGCGGAGGCGGCGAGGAGGCGGGAGATGACGAAGCTGACGTCGCCGGGCTGGTTGACGTAGTCGGCAAGGTCCGGTCCCCCGGGGGCGTCGGTCCGCGTGAGCGGGAACAGGGGGGCGGCAACCACGAAACCCTCCGATGCCCAGCGTTGGAGGATCGTGGTGTACCCGTCGAGGTCGGGGGGGGTCCCAAAACCGTGGGCGAAGACGATCAGCGGCAATGGCCCGCGGTCGCCGGTGGGGTACCAGACCGACGTCACGAGCGTCCGCCCGGGGTGCGCGGCAACCGACCCGTTGGCGGGGGTGGACCGGTTGGGATCGACCAGGGTGTCGGTGAGCCGAGCGGTGCCGAAGGGCTTCGCCAGGTGGGTCGTCGACGTCGAGCAGGCAGCGATGACCGTGGCCATCGCCACGCTCACCGCCAGCCGGCGAACTCCCCCGTTTCCCGTGATCGAGAACGTACTGCGGCGGCGGATCCACGCGGAGTCGACGTTCTCGCTGGTCACGACCGCGGTTCTCGAGGGTGCTCACCATCAGCTCTCTGTCAGCACGGGCAGAACAGCCAGCTCAGCGCCAGATCTCGGCCACCGCCACTCGAGATCGACGATCCACTCAGGAACTCCCGCCGCCGCGTAGAGCGGCCGTTGGACGGTCCGGTCCCAGCGCAACGTCGTATCGACCACCAGCCAGACCTCGCCGGGGCCGGGATGGCCGCGGGCAGAGAAGTCGTCGCGGGGAGCCAAAGTGGCGAGGTCCGACGGGTGAACGAGGCATCGACAGGCGCCTCCCTCCCCCTCGGCTCCTTCAGCTTGCGCCCACGCGGGCAACGACTCAGACCTTGATGACAGCAAGACCGGGAAGCTCGACGTAGTGCTCGTCCTGGGTCACGACTGGGACGCCGAGCGACATCGCTGTGGCGGCGATCCAGGAGTCATTCACCGGCATCCTTTGAGCGCTGTCGCGAAGGAGGAGGCGAAGCTTCGCCCAGGCAGCAGCCACTTGATCGTCTACAGGAATCGGCTGCATGGCCAATGCTTGGGTCAGGGTCGCGAGCCGACGGTCACGTGTTTCCACGTCGGCAGCGGCCAGCACGCCCGCTCGCAGCTCGCCGATCGTAATGACCGAGACGCCAATCTCCTCGGGAAGTGCCGCAGAATCGAGAAGTCGGTCCGCCTCGCGAGCGATGAACAGCGTCGTGTCACCGAGCCCGCGGCTCACCGCACGGGGATGTCGTCGGTCGTGTCCGTCGCGAGTGCGGCCAACTCGCCAGCAAGACCCGGGTCGGCCCGGCGCGGCAAGACCCGCTGAATGAACTCCTCCCGGGGGAGCCACCGCGGGCGTCGTCCGACCGATTGGAGCACCGCCACGGGACGGCCGTCGATGGTGATGGTGATGGTTTCGCCCGCTTCAACCCGGTCGAGCAGACCCCTCGTGTTGTTGCGGAGATCTCGTGAAGCCGCCTCAGACATGCGACGACTGTAGCATGTGTGCGACAGTCGCCAATTGATCGCAATACGAACCGGGCCAGGTCCCAGGGCGTGCAGGCCCGGACGGCTCAGCCCCCGAGCGGCGTCGGGAGCCCGAGCGGGCCGAGGCCGATGGCCCGCATGCGGCGGACATGGCCGCCTCCGAGGGCGGCCAGCAGCGTCAGCCCGTTCCCGAGCCGCACGAAGGCGAGCATCGGTGCGGCCGAGCCGCGACCGCTCCACAGCATGTGGGCGACCATCTGCCGGGCGGCACGGGCAGCCTGTCGCCGGCCGTCTGGCGTCGCGGCCAACGCCGCCCGCAGGGCGGCCGCGGCATGGGCCTCGTGCTCCACCTCGTCGGCGATCACGGTCTCGATGAACGCGACGGTGTCCGCGTCGACCACGGTGCGCAGCCACTCCAGCAGATCGTCGGCCACGCCCTCGCCGAGATAGCCGATCACCGCTTGTCCGACCGCCCCACCGGGCACACGGGCGTGGTAGCGATCAAGGGCCGACCGGTACGGCTTCATCGCCCGCTCGGGATCGGCGCCGAGCGACTCGAGGCAGGCCACGAAGCCCTTGTGGTGCCGCAGCTCCTGGGCGGCGACCTTCCGGAGCCGGCGCCGCTCCTCCTCGCTGACGCCCGCTGCCGTTGCCTCTGCTTTGGCGCCCTCGTAGGCCTTCAGCTCGCCGTAGGCCACGGCTCCAAGCACCTGGATCAGCGCGGTGTCGCTCACGTCGTCCTCCTCGGGTCGGCGGTGCGACATGGTACCCACAACTGACTGATGCATCAATCGTCGGCTGCTCAACGGGGGCGTAGGCCGTCGAGCACGAGCGACACGACGAAGTCGGCGACGACACCGGCACCCACGCCGTCATCGGTGGTGAGGCGGCGGTGGGCGAGCTGGCCGATGAGCGCCGCGAGGCTGAAAGCGACCATCCGCGGCGGGGCAGCGATGATCTCCCCCTGGTCGTGGGCCACGACGATCAGCGCCTCGATGTCGGCGATGAAGCGCTCGTAGATGCCGAACAGATGCTTCTCGAAACGGTCGCCGAGGGCGTAGGAGTCGCGGAACAGCAGCTTGACGGTCGCCCGGTCCGCCTCGAAGAACTCGAACGTGGCCCGCACCGCGGTGCGGAACAGGGCCTCGGTGTCGGTGTCGGCCGAAAGCGGCGCGAGGGCAGCTCTGAGGTGGGCGCGCAGCGCCGCCTCCTCGGCTTCCATCAGGGCGTGGAACAGGTCATCTTTGGAGCTGAAGTACCAGTAGATGGACCCGTAGGCGAGGCCGGCCTCCTTGGCGATGTCGGCGATGGTCGTGGCCTGGTACCCCTTCCGGGCGAAGACGGCCTTGGCCGCGGCGACGATGTCGTCGCGGCGCTGGGACTTCTCTTCGTCGCTGACCGCACGCCGCCTCGGCTTCGTGGGTGGGGTGGTCACGTCCGGCACCCTACCCGGGCTCCTTGGGGGGTCCCGGGACCGGCGCGGCCCCCGGCCCGGCGCGCCGGGAGCGGATCAGGTGGGCGGATCAGGACGCGGGTTCCACCTCGACGAGATGGCCGAGCCCTCGAGCCGCGTCGATGAACTCCTCGACCATCTCCAGCACCACCGCACGTGCCGGTCGTACTCGGTCCAGCGAGCCGACCACCTGACCCACGAAGTAGGTGGCGAGGTCCCGCGCTCCCGATCCGGGCTCGTTGGCGGCCTGGTGGATGCGGTACTGCGGCTCGGCGATGAGCGCGGTCTGCAACGGCATGCCGAGCGGGTCGGGCGTATCAGGCCGTTCCCACTCGTCGGTCCAGGCGGTGCGCAGCATCCGGGCCGGCTTGCCGGTGAGCGACCGTGATCGCACCGTGTCCGACGACGTGGCCGCCAGGAACTTCTCCTTCACCACTGCGGGCGTCTCGGCCTCATCGGTCGTCAACCACACCGACCCGCACCACACCCCCTCGGCCCCGAGGGCGAACGCGGCCGCCACCTGGCGGCCCCTGGCGATCCCGCCGGCCGCCAGCACCGGGACCGGCGCCACCGCGTCGACCACCTCGGGGACGAGCACCATCGTCGCCACCTCTCCGGTGTGGCCGCCGGCCTCGGTGCCCTGCGCCACGATCAGGTCGACACCCGCGGCGGCGTGGCGCAGGGCGTGCTCCCTGGTACCGGCCAGGGCGGTGACCAGCACACCGGCGGTGTGGGCCCGCTCGACCAGGTCGGGCGGGGGCGGGCCCAGAGCGCTGGCGATGAGGTGAATACGGTGGGCGAAGGCGACGTCGAGCAATGGCTCGTAGCCCTGCGGCGATACGTTCAGACCGAGCCCGACCGGCGACCGCTGCTCCGCAAGCGGCACCGGGATCCCGTAGCGGGCAAGCATGTCGTCGAGGTACGCACGATGCTCTTCGGGCAGCAGCCCTCGGACCTGTTTGGCGTCGAGCCCACCGCCGTCGGAACCCACGTACTTCGGCGGCAGGAGCAGGTCGACGCCATAGGGCTTGCCGCTCGTGTTCTCCTCGATCCAGGTCAGCTCGGTCTCGAGCAGCTCGGGGGTGTGCGCGACCGCCCCGAGCACGCCGAACCCACCCGCCTTGGACACCGCCGCGACGACATCGCGGCAGTGGCTGAACGCCACGATCGGGAACTCGACGCCGAGCAACTCCGACACCCTCGTCCGCATCGTCTGGCCTTCCGCTCGTGCCCGTCCGTGGTGGAGGCCGACCACCCTACCGTCCAGTTGACTGACACATCAATCGCTTGCGGGAGGCCACGGAGGGGCACGACACCGGGAGCGATTGTGGAGCTTTAGATTGATGTATCAGTCACGTGAGCCAGAGGAGCCTCTTCATGAACCCGGACGGGCTGCCAGCCGACGAACAGGAGCGCCGCCGCCTGGCGATCCGCGACCTCATGCCGCGGACGCCGTTCCTCGCCGGGCTCGGGATCCGCTTCGAGCGGTTCGAGCCTGACCACGTGACCATCCGGCTGCCGTTCCGTGAAGACCTCACCAACGACGGGACGTTCTTCCACGGCGGCGTGATCGCGTCGGTGATCGACACCGCGGGAGCGGCCGCAGTGTGGTCCAACCACGACTTCGACAAGGGCACCCGCGCGTCCACCGTGTCGATGAGCATCCAGTACGTCGGCGCGGCCAAGCGCTCGGATCTCGTGTGCCACGCCCGCACCGTCCGGCGCGCCAAGGAGCTCACCTTCGCCGAGATCACCGCCACCGACGACAGAGGCAACGTCGTTGCGCACGGCATCCAGACCTACCGGATCGTGTGAGCACTCAACCCTCCGGCACACTGGGCGGAAGCTCAAAATCGGTCCTCATTCGTTGATGTGGGCGTCGCGTGCCGTGGTCGGAGGTTGTCGGGAGGCCAGCTCGCCACGCCGTCTTCCAACGGCACATCCAGGCTGTGGAGCAGCGAGGCGATCATCCGCCAGGCACCGAGCGCCGCCACGAGCTCGAGGAGGACATGGGGATCGTCACCCAGGTGCCGGACGCAGGCCTGCCATGTGCGTGTGCTGATGGCGCCTTCCCCGACGACCTCGTCGGTGGCCGCAAGCACCGCCCGTTCGGACGGTCCGAAAGAGGCGTGGGCCTGCCAGTCGCGCACGCCGACCAGGTCGGCGTCGGCAAGGCCGACGCCACGGGCGACGCGCCAATGCTGGGCCCACTCGTATTCCGAGCCGGTCAGCCAGGCGATGCGCATGATGGCCAGCTCCCGTAGCCGGGCCTCAAGGCGAGACTCCCAGAGCAGGACGGCGAGCAGATCGTTGACGGCCCGGGCCAGGCGGGGGTGGTGGAGCAGGACCTGGAAGACGCTGAGGTCGGCCATGAACTCGGGAACCCCGGCACCTTCGGCCGCGACCTTGGCCGCCGTCGGGCTCAGGCGGGGGACGCGTGCTTCGGTCATGGCACCAGCACCCCGTGCACCGGCGGCGGCGCGTCGGCCTCGCCGGCCATGGCGAGGAGCAGTTCCTCGGCCTGACCCAGACCCACGCAGCGCCGGGGAAGATCGGCGAACGGGTACCGGCCGGAGCCAAGCAGGTCGAGCGCCGCGCGGTAGGCGGTGACGTCGACCCCCAAGGCACCGACGATCCTCAACTCCTTGAACACGATCACATCGGGGGAGAACCCGGGAGCCCCGCCCGACCCGCGGGTGCCCGCCACCACGACCGTCCCGCCAGGGCGGGCGAGACTGAGGGCCTGCGCGAACGCTCCGGGAGCCTTGGCGGTGACGTCGACCACGACGTCGGCGAGCCCGCCCGTCGCCTTCCTCAGCGCCGCGGCGGGTTCGGCGGTGGCGGCGTCGACAACGAGATCGGCGCCGAACTGGGGCGCCAGGGCGAGGCGACTGGTGTCACGGGGGCCAAGCCCGGTGACCATCACGAAACCGGCGCCGGCTTGCTCGGCGGCCCCGGCCGCGCACAAACCTCGGATGCCTGGCCCCAGCACCGCGACCACGTCACCGGGCCTGGTGCCGGGCACGGTGACTCCCCAGCGGATCCCTGCACCGAGCGGGTTGAACAGGGTGGCGATCACCGGGTCGAGATCGGTCGGCACCGGGAGCACCATCGAATCGGGGGCGAGGTACTGGTACTGGGCGTAGCCGCCCCACAGCCCCGGCGGACGGTTCGCGGGGATGAAGCCGTACATGTCGCCGAGGCCGTGGCGCACACAGCGCCGGTACTCCCCGGCCAGGCACGCCGGGCAGCCCCGGCACGATTGGAAGACCTCGACGGCGATACGGTCACCGGCGGCGACACCCCAGCGCTCGGCGGCCAGAGGGCCGAGCGCCTCGACGATGCCGACAGTCTCGTGGCCGGGCACGAACGCGAAGCCCCCGGACAGGTGGCCGGTGTACTGCTCGTGGTCCGTGCCGCAGAGCCCGCAGGCTTCGACCCGGACCAACCCGTCGTCTTCGCCGATGTCGGGGATCGGAAAGTGGCGCGCCACGAGCCGGCGGGGCTCTTCGAGTACCAGCGCCTCGGCGTCGCTCGCGCCCTCGTTCCTCCCGCGCATTGCTGTCGCGCCTTCAGACGGCCGCGACGTGGTGCCCGGCGAGCCTCGCGGCCAAGGCGCCAACCCCGGCAGAGCGGTCGGAGGGGCAGAGGGGTGAGAGGTGTGCCTGTAACCCGACGTGGAGAGAGACGAACGCCATGGCAGCTCCGACGGTGGGGTCTTGGGCGAGAGGAGTGGGAAGGCTAGTCCAGCCGAACGGGGTGTCGGCAGTGTCGGTGAGGATCGACCACTTCCATCCGAGCTTGGCCCGGTCCGTCGGGTTGGGGCCTGTTCCAGGGCTTTTGTGCAGGCTGCCGTCCACGGCGACGTCGTTGAGCTCGAGCCCGATGATGCGGCCATGGCCCCGGACCGAAGGGTCTCAGTGATCTCAGCGAGCTTGTCGCACACGAACAGGCCTTCCCGGGAGAGTGGACGCCCCCGAAGAAGGGACGGCCATCGCCAAATGACACAGGGACACGACCTGGCGCTACGCCGCCGGAGGGAGCGGGCCGGTGAGGGCCGACCGACCGCAACTGCGGCTACCCGAGCGTGATCTCACGGCCCTGTGACAATGGAGGGGGCGTGTCGCTTGCCGAATGAGGGGAAGGGGTCCGGCCGCCGGGGTAGGCCCTCAAGGTCCAGCCCGAGGCGTCGAAGAGCCACTACGAAAGGGAATGTGACAGCCGACGACCTGGAGCGATCTCCAGAGGATGTGGCGACGCGTCCAGACCTCGAGTCGGTCGTCGAGCGCGCCCGGCGCGGCGAGGCCGAGGCCTGGGAGACGCTCTACCGGTCCTTGTATCCCCGGCTGCTCGCCTATGCCCGCCGGCAGCTCGACGACGACCGGGCCCGTGACGCGGTGAGCGAGGCCATGACCCGCGCCGTGTCGGGAATCGGACGGTTCGAATGGAAGGGGGCCGGGTTCGAGGCGTGGCTCTTCGGCATCCTGCGCCACGTCATCGTCGACCGCCACCGCAGCGCCGGGCGCGAGTCGCGCCTGGCTCTGGCCGCCCCCCGGCCCTTCGACGACGAGGCGGCCGACCGCCTGATCGAGCTCGACGACTCGCGGTCCCTGCGGGTCGCCTTCGCCCAGCTGAGCTTGGAGGATCGCGAGCTTCTGCACCTGCGGGTCGTGAGCGGCCTGTCCTCCAAGGAGACGGCGGCCGTCCTGGGCAAGCGGGCCGGAGCGGTGCGCATGGCCCAGTCCCGGGCGCTGGAGCGCCTCCGAGATCTCCTGGCCGGGGCGGAGTGATGAAGGACAACGAGCTCCTCGCTGCGTTGGGCCAGCTCCTGGAGGCCGAGCCCGCCGAACCGACCCCGCTGGAGATCGACCGCCTCCACGCATCGGTGTCGGCCGCCGCCGCCTCGGTCTTCGCCACGCCCGGATCGCGGGCCCTCCGGAGCCGCTTGGCCCGGCCGGTGCCGATCGTCGTCGCTGCCATGCTCACCGTGGCCAGCGGGGCGACCGCTGCCGCCGCCCTCACCGGGGTGACCCTGCCGGCGCCCCTGCGTTCGGTGGCCACCGCCGTGGGCCTACCCGTCGACGACGCCTCGGTTGCGACGGCGAAGTCGGTCCTGGCCGACCTGCAGACCGCCCTGGCTGCCGGTGACCGGGCCCGGATCGCGGCCGACGCCGGCCGGTTGCGCGACCTCATCGTCGCCATGTCCGCCGACGACCGGGCCCGGATCGAACCCTCGGCCGGGCGCCTGTTGGCCCACGCGGCCCGGGTGCTCACCTCGACCGAGCCCTCGAAGCACCCGGGCACCAACGGAACCGAGATCTCGCCGGCTCCGGGCTCCTCCGAGCCGACCACCGAGGCCCCCAGGACCGAGACTCCCAGCACCGAGGGGTCAAGCACCGAGGGGTCGTCCAGCACCACCACCGAAGCCCGCTCGCCCTCCGACTCGACCCAGTCGGGCACCCGGGAGGGCAGCACCGAGCCGACGACCACCCCCCCCGGGCCGTCGGAGGGGTCCAGCGCCGCGAACGACGCCAGCACGACCTCCGGAGACACGACCATCGCCACCAACGCCAGCCGGGAGCAGCTTTCCGCCGGCGGTGACGGGGCCACAGGCACGCCCACCACCCCCACGACCAGCCCCAGCACCAGCGTCACCGGAGACACGACCACCACACCCACGACGACCAGCACGACCAGCCCCACGGGCACCGGCGACACGACTATCGGCGCCACATCGAATTGACCGGTGACACCGGCCCCAGGCCGACGATTACCCCCATAGATCGCTTCATTCCACCAACAGACGCCTAACCCAGGAGAAGCCGTGCTTCGCTTCCGTATCGCCGCCATCGCTTCCGCCAGCGTGCTGGGCCTGGGCATCGCCGCCCCCGCCTTCGCCGATGGGCTCTCGACCCCGGCGCCCACCGTCAGTCAGGGCGCCGGTGGCTCGTTCACCGTCGACCTGCCCGGGGTGGGCAGCCTCAGCTTCACCGTCGATCCGACGACCGGCGTGATCTCGAAGGTGCTGGCCACGGCCGACAACGGCTTCACGGCCGGCACACCCATCACCTCCCACGAGGGCGTGCAGGTGAGCCTCACCAGCACGGCTGGGACCGCCACCCTGCTGCAGGCCGAGGTGGACCACGAGAACGGCACGGTCAAGGTGGAGCCGGAGGTCGAAACCGACCAACCCGACAACGTCGACAAGGCCGACACGGCCGACAAGGCCGACAAGGCCGACAACAACACCAGCACCTCGACCACCGATGCGCAGAGGCAGGACTCCGCAGATAGTGGGTCGACCACTTCGAAGGACTCCACTTCGAAGGACTCCACTTCGAAGGACTCCACTTCGAAGGACTCCACTTCGAATGACTCGCAGAGCTCGGCCTCGTCGGGCGACCACGGTGACGGGCCGACCACGACCTCCACCACCTCGACGACGTCGACCTCATCCGACGGCGGCTCGTCCGACGGCGCCTCGTCCGACGGTGGCAGCGACAGCTGACGCGCACCTACCCCGAGCACCAGCCAGGACGGCATCGTTGAGCTGGCGCCCAACGACAGCCGAGGCCTTCATGGCCTCGGCTGTCGTCTTGGCGCTGGCCGGATGCACCTCGTCGTCGCATCCGCCTCCGGCGTCCGCGCCCGGCCCCGGTGCCTCGACGAGCCGTCTGAGCACCCTGGAGGCGGCCGCCACCACCATGCAGGGCGCCCCCGGCTACCGGTTCAGCGCCACCGTCGTGGTGGCGACGGCCACAAACAAGGTGGTGGGCGTGTTCCAGGCGCCCGACCGGGTGCAGGAGACGATCGACGCCGCCGGCACGTCGCCGGTGGAGGCGGTCTTCACCGGATCACAGGCCTTCGTGCGCCAAGCCGGGGGGAAGTGGTTCCGCCCGGCCACTCCGCCATCGGCGTCCCAGAGCGACCCCAGGGCTGCCTTCGGAGCGCTGGCCGGAGCCCAGGACGTGACCTACGTGGGCGGGTGGTTCGACTTCAAGCTGTCGGCCTCGGCCGCCGGCCAGCTGCTGCAGGCCGGAGGCGGCCCGCCCGCCTCCGGGACCGGTCGGGCCCACCTGTCGGGCAACGGGATCGACCAGCTCGAGCTGAACCTGATGAGGGCGGGTCGGACCGCTGTCATCTCGGTCGCGTACTCCGACGTCGGCTCCGCTCCCCCCGTCACCCAGCCCGTCCTCGGCTGACGCCGGCCCACCGCGGCCCCGCTCCCCATCAAACAAGAAGTGACAGTCGCAGGAGATGCTTGACGTCGCGTCGAAGGTAGCAACCGACCGGACGTGGCAACTGGAACCGGACCGATCGGTCGGGAAGGCCGGCATGCGGGCAGGACCAGGCGACTCAGCCGGGCGCGCCGGCCGGAACCGCCAGTTGGGCCTGTCGCAGACCTACGCCCAGGTCATCGCCGGCACCCCCACGGGACCCCCACGGTCGTTCCCGATCTCGACGCCATCGAGCCGCTGGCCGGTTCACAAGGCCAACCAGAGAACGACCGACGAGCCCCCTTTGCCGACGGTGACCCGAAGGGCGCGGCACAGACGTATCGTGCCGACCATCGCACGGGTGATGGTCCTCGCCGCGATGGCGGCCGCACTGGGCGCCACCGGCCTACAAGCGGGCGGGCCGGCAGCGGCCTCACCCCCCGGGCCTGCCGTGACGGCCACCGTCGATGTGGCCCACCCCGGTGCTCCGATCAATCAGTCCTTGGTGGGCGTGAATCACCCGGTCGCCGGCGCCGGC
>Ga0102924_1003389_pt1 | contig 16757 bp, 11 predicted proteins | sample PaiPotPPM11metaG_FD_80116 | JGI IMG/M metagenome (GOLD analysis project Ga0102924, IMG submission 80116) | Iron sulfur acid spring bacterial and archeal communities from Banff, Canada, to study Microbial Dark Matter (Phase II) - Paint Pots PPM... ...
CTTCCTGGCGCGCGCCCGCACCTCAAGCCAGCCCTATCGCGTTCATCCCTATTTCTGGGCAGCGTTTCACCTGATTGGCGATTTTGGTCCCTTGCTGTAAGGAAGTATAGCAGTCTCCGTGCCTGACAACCGTTGACTAAGTTAGTCAATAAGGCATATGATAGGATATAGTAAATACTTCACAGCATTGCCAATGAGGAAAGAAAGCTCATGCCCAACATGGAACCCGAAGATTCGTCCAATTCAGAGACACCCACGGAGCAGCCTGACACGCCAGGACAGCAGATACCTCCAGTAGCCAGCACAGAAGCGCTGACAAGGTGGCAGCAGGCGCGCGCCTCAATCTGGCCAGACTGGATCACGCGCAATATGGGCTTGCTGCTCGCCGCGCGCACCTTCATGAGCGCGGCGCGTGCCTTTGCCGGGATCATGGTGCCAATCTATCTAGCCCTTATCGGCTATAGTGGATTGACGCTTGGTATCCTGTTCACCGTCGTTGCGCTGACTTCCGCCGTGTTGAGCAGCGCCATTGGTCTGCTTTCCGACCGCCTCGGTCGCAAGTTTTTTATTGTCGTTCTCCCCTGGTTTGCGGCGGCGGCGGCGCTGGTCTTCGCCTTTTCGCACGCGGCGGCGCTCATTTTCGTCTTTGCCGCGCTCGGCTCGTTCGGGCGAGGGTCAGGCGCGGGCGCGGGCATGGTCGGCCCGTACCAGCCAGCCGAGCAGGCGCTGCTGGCGGACACCGTGCCGGCGCGTCACCGCAACAGCCTGTTCGGGCGTGTCGCGTTCGCGTCTTCACTCGGCGCGCTCATCGGCACCGGGCCGCTGACGGCGCTGCCCACTATCCTGGGCTGGCTCGGCGCACCGGTTCAGCAGGGTTTGGCAAGTTACCGCCTCTCGTTCCTCATCATGGCGGGTATCGCGCTGATAGCGGGTCTGCTGGCATTGCCCATTATAGAGCCGGCGCGTCCTCCTCGTGCCGCGCCAGAGGGACGTCCGCGTCCTAAGACCGGCTCTCGCTCCGGATGGTTCCGGCTCTCGCTCTCACAGCAGTCATGGTTTGTCTTGCTGCGCATATGGGTCACAAACAGCATGAACGGACTCGCGGTCGGCTTCTTTGGTCCTTTTATCACCTACTGGTTCTTCCGGCGCTACGGCGCAGGTCCGGAGATGGTGGGGCTGCTCTTCTCCGTCATTAATCTTGTGGCGATGGCCGGCAATCTGGGAGCGGCGCGCTTCGCCGCTCGCCTGGGACTGGTACGAGCGATCACCGTGAGTCGCACCTTGCAGGCAGTTCTCATCATCCCGATGGTACTTGCGCCGAACTTCTGGCTGGCGGGAGCAGTATACCTGTTACGCATGCTGGCGCAGCGCGTCGGCTTACCGCTGCGGCAGTCGTATGTGCTGGGTGTGGTTCGTCCTGAGGAGCGCGGCACGGTCGGGGCGCTCTCGAATCTCCCGGCGCAGATCACTTCTTCTGCCAGCCCCACGCTGGCCGGTTATCTCTTTGACCACGTATCATTGTCACTGCCCTTCGAGATTGGGGCCATCCTCCAGGGCATCAATTCACTCATCTTTTATGTCTTCTTCCGTAACCTGCAGCCTCCGGAAGAGCAAGAGAAAGCGCAGCGCGCGAAAGATGCAGCCCACGAACCGGAGAAGACAGTGTTGCAAAAGTGAGCATGAGCCTGTACCATAGATAAAACGAGCCAGCGATAGAAACGAGTGACAGAAACGAGGCCAACGATGCTCGCTCTTGCTCCTGAATTAGTCTACACGCCATCTGGCGCGCAAGCCGGTATGCTCGTATCCATCGGCGATGATGGGAACATCCTGTCTATCAATCCGCGAGACGCCGCAGAGACGAGGGAGAACTTCCCCGTCGAGTCTCTGCCCGGCATCGCGCTGCTGCCGGGATTCGTGAATGTGCATAGCCACGTCTTCCAGCGCGCGCTGCGCGGGCATACCCATCGTCCACTGTCGCAACACGACACGTTCTGGACATGGCGCTCGGCCATGTACGCCGCGGCGCAACATCTGACGCCCGACTCGCTGTACGACCTGGGGCTGTCCACCTATCGCGAGATGCTGGCAGCGGGCTACACCAGCGCCGGCGAGTTCCACTACGTGCATCACCAGCCCGGCGGGCAGCCCTACACCAATGCGAACGCCACGTCGGAAGCCATCCTGCAAGCGGGACGCGAAGCAGGCATTCGCGTGGTGTTGCTCATGACGGCGTATGCCCAGGCCGGGTTCAATCAGCTGCCCGCCGAGGAGCAACGGCGCTTCTGTGACGCTTCGGTCGAGGCGTACCTGGAGCGCGTCGAGGCGCTGCGGGCGAAGGACTCGCTGGTCGGCGTCGCACCGCATTCGGTGCGCGCCGTGCCGGAGGCGTGGCTGCGCGCCATCGCCGACTACAGCCGTGCTTACAAGCTGCCGCTGCACGTCCACGCCGACGAGCAGCGCGCCGAGATTGAGCAGTGCCAGGCGGCGCGTGGCTGCACGCCCATCGAACTGCTGGATCGCTGCGGCGCGCTGGGGCCGCTCACCACCATCGTTCACGCGACCCATGCCAGCGCGGCGGAGATCGCGCTGCTGGCGGAGCGCGGCTGCACGGTCTGCGTCTGCCCAACCACGGAGGGCGATCTTGGCGACGGCATCGCGCCCTACGCCGAGCTGCTGGCCGCGCATATACCGCTCAGCATCGGCTCGGACAGCAATACGCGGCTCGATCCGCTCGAAGAACTGCGCTGGGCCGAGTACACGGCGCGGATGCGTTACCAGCGCCGTCGCGTGCTGATCGCCGGTGAAATGGCTTCGCCCGGCCCGTTGCTGCTGGACTATGGCACGCGGCGCGGCGCTGTGGCCCTGGGTCTGGAAAGCGGGCAGATTGTCCCCGGCATGATGGCCGATTTCGTGGGCATCGATCTGCATCACCCGGCGCTGGCGGGATGGAGCGCCGAAGATCTGCTGGATACGCTGTTCTTCGGCGCGTCGGCGGAGGTGATTACGCACGTGTGGGTCGGCGGAAAAAGAGTCCGTTAACCGGAAGGCGAAATAGCCATCAGAGGCATTGACGACGACAGCCAGAAACTCACGCTTTGATCCATCTCCGCTCTTTACGCGGCCTCTCCTCCGGTTTCGGTTCCAGCGCGGGTTGCTCTTCGACCAGGCGCAGCGCCTCTGCTATAGCTTTGTCAAGCTGTGGATCGAGACCCTGGACGTAGTCCTGGGGAGCGATATCCACTTCGATATCGGGATTGGTGCCGTAGTTCTCGACATTCCAGCCGACATCTTTGAACCAGAAGGCGTATTCGGGCTGCGTGGTGCGCGTGCCATCAACCAGGGTGTGGCTGGGTGAAATGCCGATGACGCCTCCCCAGGTGCGCATACCGATTAACGGGCCAAGTTTCATCAATTTGAAAGAGTGACTGAAGATATCGCCGTCGGAACCCGCATGTTCGTTCGTCAGCGCCACCATGGGGCCGCGCGGCGACTCACCAGGGTATGGCTCCGGCTGCTGCCAGCGCGGGAAGACGTAGGCGACGCGCCGCCGGGCCAGTTTTTCGAGCAGCAGACCCGAGACGTTGCCGCCGCCATTCCAACGCACATCCACCAGCAAAGCCGGATAATCGAACTCAACCAGGTAACTGCGGTGAAACTCGGCAAAGCCCCAGGGACTCATGTCGGGAATATGAATATAGCCGACTTTGCCCTCCGATTTGTCGTGGACGATCTGGCGGTTGCGCTCGACCCACTCGCGATAGCGCGCGCTCCGCTCGTTGCCAAGCGCCTTGACGATCACAACGCGCGTCTCTTTGGTGTCCGCGTCCTCGATGGTCAACTGCACTTCATTGCGCGCCTGGTTGACCAGCAGCTCCTGCGGACTGCGATTCGGCCTGACAGGCTGTCCATTGATTGCTAAGACCGCGTCGCCCTCGGCAACATCAATGCCGGGAATAGTCAGCGGCGAGGTAGTCAGCGCGTCCCACGAATCGCCTTGCACGACATGGGCAATGCGGTAACGGCCAGCTTCGCCATCATATGTCCAATCGACTCCGAGGAAACCTTGCTGATAATGCGGTCCGCTCCGATACTGGCCACCACCCTCGTAGGCGTGAGAGGTACCCAGTTCGCCCTGCAACTCCCAGAAAAGATCTGATAACTCGGAACGCGAACTGACGCGCTCCACCAGGGGAGCATACTGCTCGTACACGGCCTGCCAATCGACGCCGGACATATCCTCCGCCCAGAAGTGTTCGCGCTGCAAACGCCACGCTTCGGCGAACATCTGCCTCCATTCGGCGGCAGGCTGCACCGAGACTTTGACGCGGCTCAGGTCAAGCCAGCCTGTCTCGCGGTTGGCATCGCTGCTATCCATCTTGGGCGGCTTATCGCCCGCCTTGAGGACGCGCATACGATAAGAGGATTGATAGATCAGCGTTTTGGTATCACGCGCGAGATCAAAGCTGCTGACGCCATCCATCAGCCATTCGTGCTTCTGCGTCTCGAACTCATAGCTCCAGAGAGCGCCCCTTCGCTCATGCGCGTGGGCATTGTCGGCGGTGTGCAGCGCCCCCTCAAGAGGGAAGAGCAGGAAAAGCGCCTTCCCCTTGATGCCGCGCACCCGACTATAGCGACCTTCCGGCACCGGAAACGGCAGCACGCGCTTAGTGATACCATCGAGATCGATGACCAGGGCCGGCTCTTCTTCAGAAGCCTGCTCTTTGGCAGCGGCCTCCTCTGGTTCATCCTTCGCGCTGGCCTGATCTTCGGCCTCATTGCCGTTGGCCTTTTCGTGCGGAGCCTCCTCGTTTTCCAGCGGCTTCTTCGGGCTATTGTTCTCTTTGTCTTTCTCCTTGCTCGGTGGCGCTTTCGGCTCCGGCATAAAGGGAGAGCGCAAGTCTTTGCGCAGCGTGATCAGGTACGGCCTGGTACTACGCGGAAAGCTCCATTCCTCTTGCAGGCTATCGCTGATCGGATTGAAGGTGCGCTTGCTCAGGAAGTAAAGGTATTTCCCTTCTGGGTCAAAGGACGGGGAAAAATCCCACATGACCGGGTCGGTTACAACATGTGTCTCACCGCTGCGCATATCACACAGCTTGATGGCGCTGGTATGGGAACTTGTGTCGAATTTGTAGGCCAGCCAGTTCCCATCCGACGACCAGGCCAGGCCGCTCACGCGGCCATAGTCGCTTTTATCGGCCAGCGCCGACCGCTCATGCGCAAGATTGACGACAAACAGTTCATTGCGATGATTGGCAATGGCAACGATGTCATCCGTTGGCGAAACCTCAAAGCTGGTCACGCGGCCAAACTCGATCTCACGCAGCACGCGCGGCTCAGCAGCGGTTTCCGGATCGAACAGGACAAGCGCCTCACGGCCAATCTCGTCGCTGACGGCTACAAACCGCTTGCCGTCGTTGAGCCATTCCAGAAAGCGGTAGCGCGCGCCGTCGGGTTCGCCGTGCTGGAGAACCGGCCCTTCCCAGTTGCCCATCGAAAAGGCTTTGCCGCGCGTGGTGATAGCAACGGCGTAGCCCTGGGGGTGCAGCGCGTAGGAGTTGAGATAGGCGGAGGCAGGGACAAATTTGCGATTGCGCTGCGTGCGTAAGCTCGGTAGTTCGACATCTAAGCGGCGCGTCTCATCGCTGGCGGGATCGAACAGGTAGAGGTCAGCGCCAGCATGATAGACCAGGCGCTGCCCATCGCTGGCAAGGTTGCGCGCATAGAAATCCTCGTGGTTGGTATGGCGACGCACATCTTCTCCCCGCGTCGTACACGAGTAGATGTTACCGACGCCTTCGTGGTCGGAGAGAAAATAGATGCGCTCACCAATCCAGCACGGGTCCGCGATGTTGCCATTGAGATTGAGCAAGCGGCGAAACGTGCCGCTCCCCTCGATGTCACACCACAAATGCCCGGCAGTGCCGCCGCGATAGCGTTTCCAGCGCGCGGGTTCGCGAATGTTGCGGCCAAGCACGACGCCGCCCTGCGGACCATAGGAGATGGCATTCGCCATTCCTACCGGCAGTTGGCGCGGCATACCGCCTTCAGGCGCGATGGCATAAATTGCATAAAACCCCCCGGTGTACTGGCCCGAATTGCTCGCATAGAGAATCTCTTTGCCATCGGACGTCCAGCCCAGCACGCGGCAGTCGGCTGACTGGAAGGTGAGGCGTGTGGCCGGGCCACCCGGCGCCGGCATGATGTAGACCTCAGTTGGCCCCTCTTCCTCTCCCACAAACGCCAGCCATTGCCCATCAGGAGAGAAGCGCGGATAGTGTATTTCGTCTACGGCGGCTGTCAGCCGTTCGGCGCGTCCGCCCTGGTCGGAAACGAGCCAGAGATCATCTTCGGCGACAAATACGATATGATTTTGGTAGATGTGCGGGAAGCGTACATATCCTTGGGGCATACTATTCCTCGATCCAGTTAGCGACCCTGCCATTCTTGCCGGGCATATAACGCTGCGTAGAAGGCGAGTCAGGTACGATTCTTCTAGTGCAAATAGCATATAACGACTTCTATTTTAACACAGCCACACTCGCTATGTCGAGATTCAATAGGGCAGATTCTTGGTCAACGCGGGAAAATCCGGGGTCTACATCTTTTTGGGGGAAGATGGCCTGAATCCGTAGGGGCGCGGGCTTGCCCCGCCCTGGTAAGCTATCCCAAACCTTCACCGTTTTTGGGCGGGGCAAGCCCGCGCCCCTACGGATTTTTGGCCGCCACCTCCTTAAACGACGCAGACCCCAAGGCACAAAGCTCTTGCCAGAAAGCTGTGAGTATGATACCCTCTGCTTGCATTAAAGAGTAGTTTCTACTAAATACTGGACTCAAGGAGTATTTTTTTTATGACCCAGACAATGAACGGGAAGAACACGGGAACGCAGCCACAAAAATCGAAGCAATACCGCCCTGGGCAGCGACAACAGGAACGATTAGTGCGCATACAACGCCGCAAACGCCGCCAGCGCTTCTGGTTAAGCGTCATCGTGAGCGTCGTCGTGCTGGCCGTGATTGCCGTGACGGCCTGGCAGTATGGACGGATCAGCACCGCACTGCATCCTACGCCAACAGCGCATCACCCGACAACGAAAGCAACAGCGACAACAGCAACGGCGGCGATTGGCCCAAATTGCTCCAGCGCTTCATCTGTTCCGTCCGTGTACAAGACGACGCCCAAGGCAGGGCCGACCAATCCACCGCAGATCACAGGCACGCCCGCCACCAACTCCGATGGGCTAAAGTGCATCGAGATCAAAGTTGGCACGGGCGCTCCGGCAACAGCAAGCAGCGCCGTCACCGTACAATATACCGGCTGGCTGGAGAGTAACGGGAAGAAATTCGACAGTTCGTATGACCGCGGGCAACCCATCCAGGTCACATTAGGGCAGCACCAGGTGATCCCCGGATGGGACGAGGGTATCGTTGGTATGAAAAAGGGAGGCATTCGCCGCCTGATCATTCCGGCTTCGCTGGCCTACGGCGCTGCGGGCAACGCGCCCGCCATTCCAGCCAATGCGACGTTGATCTTTGATATCGAGATGGTGAGCGTCTAGGCAACAACCACGGTTTCCCCTGGCCCCTATGTTGTATCTGACCCCATAAGGGAGGTCGCTACTCAAGAAATTATCGACAAACAATCGCAACGCTTTGACTATGTTGTGCCTGACCCCCACAAGGGGGGTCACTACACCTTGTGGCTCGTCGAGGCGTGCGTCCTGTAGTGACCTCTCTTGTGGAGGTCAGGCACAACAGGAGGGTCAAATACAAGCTCTGGCTGATTGGGCTACAGCGCTTGACGGAACGTTCCTTATCTGCTACACTTTTTTCACCGAATATTCATATTTAGATACGTGATGAATATTTGCTCATCTTTCATTCGCCCCCTGGCAAAGGAAAAGTTGTGGAGTATGTCTAGCGAGCTTGCTTCGCCCACAGACGATCAGGAACGCCAACGCCTTCTCACGGCGCTGCGTGAAAGTGAGTTGCTCCGCGAGCTGGCGGAGTTGCTCGCCTCGTCGCTTGACCTCAAGCGCATTTTGCAGGTATTGACGAAACGAACCACCGAGGCGTGCGAGATAGAGCGCTGTTCTGTCTGGCTGCGAGGCGACGGAAACGGGGCATTTCACCCAACGACGTATCATCTCTCGACGCAGCGCATCGACGACAGGCATATTCGAGCCGCCGATGTTACCTAGCAGCACGGTCACGTGCTGTTCGACGACTCGGAGATACTACAAAGCCTTGAAGAGCAGGGGATCGTTCTCGTGGACAACCTGCGCGCTCGCCCCAGAAGCAAAGAGATTGCCGAAAAGTTTCTGGTGCGCTCCGTTTTGCTGGTCGCGTTGAAGCGCGAGGGGCATATCCTGGGCATGATGTCGCTCGATGACCCTGATAGCATACGCACGTTTTCGGCAGAGCAGCAGCAGCTAGCCCTTGCCATCGGCCAACAAGCGGTGCTGGCTATCGACAACGCCAGGCTGTACGAGCAGGCCCAGGCAGAGCGCAGGCGTGCCGAGCGCCTGATCGAGCGCGCGCAGGCAATTAATCAGGTGGCCGTGGCGGTGAACGCAGGCGAGGTGTTGACGAAGGTGATGGACATGGCCTTGCATCACCTCGTGCGGGCGCTTGGCTCGGATGGCGGCGCGATTGCGCTGCTTGAAGGTGACACACTGCGCGTGATCAGCCATACCAGGCAGATACAATTGATGAGCGCGGGTACGAAGCTGAGCGATCTTCCCGTCTGTCGTCATGCTGCTTTGCGCGGCATTCCAGCCTTCGTCAACGCGCGCGAGCTTATAGAGTCAGAGCGGCAGTGGTTTCGCGCGCTAGGGTTGGGAAATTGCATTCTTGTGCCTTTGTTAGGCGGAAAAAGCCGCGCGGCGGACACTGCCGGGGGCATCGATCAGTGCAGCGGGCTGGCCTTTGTCGATTTCCGCGATCCCGATTACGTCCCAACCAGGGGCCAGATCGCTTTTGCGCAAGATATCGCCGCCCAGTGCGCCCTGGCGGTCGCCAAAGATCGCTTGCTTGCTGATCTGCACATAACGGCAGAGCTGGCAAACGAACGCGCGAATACCCTCGACGCGGTTTTCCAGGCCATGACCGAAGGCATCGTCGTCATGGATGAGGATGGCGATGTGCTGGTACGCAACAAGGCCGCTTCGCACTTTCTGGGTATCCCGGTCAATTCCAAACGCCGACTTGGCACGTTTCTACGGCAATACCAAACCTATACGCTGCACGAACAGCCGTTGCCGGAGGAAGATTTCCCCCTCTCACGCGCGCTGCGAGGCGAGCGCATTCGGGGGGAGCGCTTTTCCGCCATCCGCGGCGATGGGGAAAAGCGCGTGATTGCAATCAACGTGACGCGCATCGTTGACGAAAACCGGCATTCTACCAGCTATGTCGGCGCATTTCATGATATTACTGAGCAAGCCAAAATTGAAGAGCGCTTCCAGCAAGCCCTGCAAGCCATGCTCGACGTCGCTGACGCAGCCTCCGGCATGACTGGAGTCGAAGAGATTATGACCAGCGTCCTGGAATTGACGCTGATTACGCTCAACTGCGAACGCGGGGTAGTACAGAAATATCATAAGGATCACGATACGTTTACGCTCCAGTTAGCAAGCGGTTTTGCCGACGAAGAAGCCGAGGCGCGCTGGCTTGAGGAACAACGTGGATGGCTGACGCCGGAAGCTGGCCGCTACCAGGGTTTCCGCGAACAAATTATGGGCGGCCATGCCACCGTCATCAATGCCGGCCATTATCCTGATCAGCCCAACCCTTACCAGCACAGTATGATGCTGGCCGTTCCCATCACTCACAAAGATCGCGTGCTGGGTTTGATGACTCTGGATCGCTCGACGCATGGGCAAACGAGCGTTTTTAGCTCCCCGAAAGAAGGAGCATTTCTCCAGGAGTTTACCATCTGGGAACTCGCCATCGCCGAAGCCATTGCACAGATCGCCGGGGTCGCTATCGAGCAAGCAAACTGGCAGCAAGAGGCCATCCAGTCGCGCTCTCGTGAAGATGCCATGCGCGAAGCCAACCGCATGAAGGACGAGTTTCTGGCTATCGCTGCCCACGAATTTCGCTCGCCGCTCTCGGTCATCCAGATGCACTGCCAGATGGCGCTGCGCACCATGCAGAAACACGCTGAACAGGACATGCCACAGCGTATCAGCGACCACCTCACAAAGATTCTAGGGCAAACACGCCTGCTCACCAATATTGTACATTCGTTTTTAGACGCATCAAATATCCATGAAGGAAAACTTGTTCTCCAAACAGAGCCGGTGAATCTGGGTGAAATCGCCCAACAGATCGTTGACGACCTGGCAACTATCGTTCAGAATCGCACGCTTTGTTACACGCTGGCCCCCAGCGCTCATCCCTACCTGGTGCTGGGCGATAGCGAACGACTGCAAGAGATACTTGCGAACCTGGTACAGAATGCGCTAAAATACAGCCCGGACGGGGGAGTCGTCACAGTCACTATGCAGTACGTTCCAGCCGAAAACAATCCGGCGCAGCGCCACATCGAGGTCTGCGTCAGCGACCAGGGTATTGGCATCCCGCCGGATGCGCTGCCCCATATCTTTGAACGCTTCTATCGCGCCTCCAACAGCGCCGATAGCAACACTAAAGGCATCGGCCTGGGACTCTATATCGTCGCTGAACTTTTGCGCCTGCATGGCGGCTCCATCCGCGCGGAAAGTAGTGGTATGCCGGGCGAGGGAAGCCGCTTTATCTTCACATTGCCCGCTATAGAAAGCGCATCAGAAAATGTACCGGCTGAACGTGAGTCAATTTCGGAGTTGGCTGCTGGCGCTCGCCCAGGAGACGATTAAACGCGAGGGCGCCGCGGACGCGGCGCATGATCTTGATCACCTGGAGCGCGTGATGGCTCTGGCAGACCTTTTGCAAAGGCGCGAAGGCGGCGATCTGCCCACGATCTGGGCGGCGGTGGCCCTGCACGACATCGGACAGGAACGCGAACGACTACATGGCGGCGATCATGCCATCATCGGCGCTGACATGGCCGCATACCTGCTTACCGGAACAATCTTTCCCCAACAAGCCATCCCAGCAGTGCAGGATGCCATCCGCGAGCATCGCATGACCGGTGGTATGATGCCGCGCAGCATTGAGGGACGCATCCTCTATGATGCCGATAAGCTCGATGGCCTGGGCGCAGTAGGCATTGGCCGCCTCTTTTGCATCACGGGCCGCTACAACCAGAAAGTCTTCTCGCGGCTCCCGGATGATATCGCCGCGCCAAGCGATCCCCTGATGGTGCGCGAGCTGCGCCGCCGCCCCGATTACTCACCCAGCATCGAGTTCGCGCTGCTCTTCAGCAATTTACCCGACCGTATGGCTACCGCAACGGGTCGTCAATTGGCTCAAGAACGCTATGAGTACATGGCCGAGTTCTTCGCGCGCCTGGAAAAAGAGGTCGCGGGTGAACTCTAACGCGGAGGCTGATAACGGATGAGGACGATTACCATTACGACGCGCAAAAAAGACGAGGTGGTCGATATCACCGACAGCGTCGAAACCGTCCTGCAAGAGATGACCTCTGTCGATGGTGTCTGCTGTCTCTTCGTAGCTCACACAACCTGCGCGCTCACCACGGCGGATCTCGACCCAGGAACCGACCGCGACCTGCTGGATGCGCTGCGCCGCCTGCTGCCAGCCATGACGTATCGCCACCCGCACGATCCCGCCCACACGCCGGATCACATCCTTTCGTCGATCATCGGCTCCTCATTGGCAATCCCCTATACCAACCGGCGGCTGGCGCTCGGCACGTGGCAGCGCGTGATCCTGGTCGAGCTGGATGGCCCGCGCCGGAGAACGCTGCATATCTCGTGCCTGGCGTAACGTCGGACACAACGCTGAATCACGATGAATGCGCCCCTACACATCTTGTTCCTTGCATGGTATGATGTATATATAAGGATGAAACATCGCGGTTGGCAGATTTCTCGCCAGCGCTGGCACGCTCTCAGGAGGATACTCATGAGCATTACCGAATTGCCTCCACCTACAACAACTTCTTTGTTTGAACGGATATCCCCTGCCACAAAGGCCGCGGTAGTCCAGGAATTAAGCGATCTTCTTGGAGCGCGTTACGTATTGCACACCCCATATGACCTGATGCTCTACGAGTATGACGCATCGATTGACCGCAGCCGCCCGGATATCGTGGTTTTGCCGACGAACGCGGGAGAGGTGGCAGAGATCGTGAAAATCGCCGCCCGTCACAACGTGCCTGTTGTGCCGCGCGGGGCGGGAACCGGCCTGAGCGGGGGCGCGATCCCTATCTACGGCGGCATCGTCATTATTTTCACGCGCATGAACCGCGTCCTTGAAGTCGATTATGAGAATCTGCGGGCCGTGGTGCAACCTGGGCTGGTCAACCTACACCTGAGCAATGCGCTGAATCCCCAGGGGTTTTACTATGTCCCCGATCCGAGCAGCCAGCGCTCCTGTACTATCGGCGGCAACGTCGGTGAGAACGCGGGCGGTCCGCACACGCTGATCTATGGCGTCACCACGAATCATGTACTCGGCCTGGAAATTGTGACGGCGGAAGGCGAAATCGTGCAGGTGGGCGGATGGACGCCCGACACGCCCGGCTATGACCTGGTAGGCTTGTTGATCGGCTCCGAAGGTACTCTGTGCGTCGTCACGAAGATTATCGCGCGCATCGTTCCCCTGGCGGAAGATGTGAGAACGATGGTCGCCGTCTTCGATACGATGGACGACGCCTCGAATACCGTCTCCGAGATTATTGCTGGCGGCGTCATTCCCGCCGCTATCGAGATGATGGATCGCATGATCTTGCAAGCGGTCGAGGCCGATACGCACGCTGGCTATCCCATGGACGCCGCCGCCGTCCTGCTGATGGAATCCGAAGGGCTGCGCGAAGGGGTTGCGGCGCAGGTCGAGCAAATCGTGGGCATCTGCGACAAACACCACGCCCGCTATGTGCGTATCGCACAGGACGAGACCGAGCGACAACTCTTCTGGGCCGGGCGCAAGAACGCTTTTGGCGCTGTGGGCCGCATCAGCCCCGAATTTTACGTGCAGGACGGCGTCGTGCCGCGCACACGGCTCCCCTACGTGCTGCGGCGCGTCGAGGAGATTTGCACCGGCTATGGGCTGCGCGTCGGAAACGTTTTCCACGCCGGCGACGGCAACCTGCATCCCCTGATCCTCTTCGACTCGCAGATTCCTGGCGAAGTCGAGCGCGTGCGCAAAGCCGGGCACGAGATACTGGAGGTCTGTGCGGAAGTTGGCGGCACGATCACCGGCGAGCATGGCGTGGGCATCGAGAAGCAGGAAGAGATGGCCCTGATCTTCAGTGATGCCGACCTGCAAACCATGCAAAAAGTGCGCGCGGCCTGGAACCCGCGCCAGTTGTTCAATCCTGGCAAACTGTTTCCCCAACCGGGACGCTGCGCCGACATGAAATCATTGTAGTATTTGGCCGTTGTAGGAGGTCGAGATGCGTATGGGGGAAATTGAGAAACTCCAGGAGGCTATCCGGCAGTACGCGCCTGCTATGAAGGTAACAACCGATATTGAGGGGCTGGAGCGTTACGCCGTGGATGGCATCTTGCCGCGCCTTGTGGTGACACCCGACAGCGTCGAGCAGGCCGCGCAGATTGTGGCGCTGGTCAGTCAGCACGAGGCGACGATGCTGGCACGCGGCGGCGGTTCGCGCATGAACGTGGGGGGATTGCCCGAACGTATCGATGTTTTGTTAGAAACCAGAAAGTTGGCGCGGCTGCTCGAACATGAAGGGCCAGACCTGACCTGCCACGTGGAAGCGGGCATGACGATAGCCCATCTCCAGGCGCAACTTGCCACAAAGGGGCAACGGCTGGCGCTTGATCCGCCCGACGCGGCGCAGGCAACTGTCGGCGGCGTCCTGGCCTCGAACGCAAGTGGCCCTAAGCGGCTGCGCTACGGCACGGCTCGCGACCTGGTGATCGGCCTGCGGGTCATACAGGCAAACGGCGAGAGTACGCGCAGCGGCGGGCGCGTCGTCAAAAATGTCGCGGGCTACGATCTCAACAAACTGTACGTCGGATCATTGGGGACGCTCGGCGTGATCGTCGAGGCCAATTTCAAACTTCATCCTTTGCCGCCTGATGAACGCACTCTTGTCCTGACGTATGCCAATGCTGCTGACGCGCTGCAAACCGTTCTTGCGCTGCTCGGCTCGACGCTCTCTCCCGGCGCTATCGAGCTGATTGACGCGGGAGCCGCGAGCGACATGAGTGACTACTTCGGCGTGAACCTGCCCGCGAATGGGTACACGCTGGCGATCAATTTCGAGGGAAGTCGAGCCGCTATCGACCGGCAGATCGATGATACGCGCCTGATGGCCCGCAAGCATGGCGCTTTGATGGGCGATGAACTCACCGGTGAGACGCAAAGCCAGTTCTGGGAAGGCGTGCGCGAGCATACGCAGGGATTGGTGACATGCAAAGTGGCGATCCTGGTCACGCACATGGCAGCGTATCTGCAATACGTCGAGCAGGTCTGCCGCCGCCATGAACTGGAAGCGGCCATCGTGGCTCATGCCGGAAATGGCATTCTCTACATCGAGTTGCGTCCCGGCGACGCGACCCCACGCCTGATCGCGGCTATCAACGAGCTGCGCGCGCACGCTCAGGAGGCGCGCGGCAGCCTTGTCGTGGAACGCTGCCCCGTCGCTCTGAAACGGCAGATCAGCGTGTGGGGCGAGCCAGGAGCCAATTTCTATTTGATGCAGCGGCTCAAAAGCCAGTTTGATCCCAAAGGCACGTTTGTGCGCGGACGCTTTGTGGGGGGATTGTGAGCGAGGAACAGATGGTAGTGGTCACGGCGCATCCTGAATTTCTGGATGCCGCCCTGGATGAACTGAAAGTTTTCGATCAGCAGTTCTCCTATGTTCAGTTGCTCGCGCCGGGGATTGCGCTCTGCTCGTCGCCGCGGATAGCAACGCTGGCACGGCTGACCGTCGAGCGGCGACCGGTTTTCGCGCGGCATCTCGCGCCAGTACAGGCCATCGTGCCGCTCAGCAACAACGAGCAGGATATCGGGTCATTGGCCGTTTCCATCGCCGACCTCTCGACGTTTGCGCAACTGGAACGCGGGCAGTATTTCGCGGTACAGACACGCATGGTACAGGCCGAAGGAGAAACCATCCAGCGAGCATATAGCAGTGGTACGTTAAATCGACTGTTAGCGGAGGCTATTGCCGGGGAGACCGGGGCGGTAGAGAACATAAAGAAGCCGCAAATCGTAGTCTCGCTGTTGTGTACTGCCAGCAGCGCCTACGTGGGCATCTCGCACGTCAGCGAAAATCTGAGCGATTGGCCGGGCGGCGCGCGGCAATTCGCGCAAACGCGAGAGCAGATCAGCCGGGCGGAGTTTAAGCTGTTGGAAGCATTAGAAGTATTCGGTGTAGAGCTGCCAGAAAATGGACGCGCGCTTGACCTGGGCGCTGCGCCCGGCGGTTGGACGCGCCTGCTGCTGGCGGGAGGGATGCGCGTGGTCGCGGTAGACCCGGCCAATCTTGATCCGCGTTTACAGAGGCAGGCTCGTCTTGAACATTATCACGGACGCGCGGAAGATTACCTGATGAAGGCGAGCGACGGCCAGCAGCGCTTTGACGTTATTGCCAACGACATGCGCATGGACGCGCGCGACGCGGCACGCCTGCTTGGCGACGCCGCGGCCTGCCTGCGCCCTGATGGCTTTGTCGTCAGCACCTTGAAGCTTCCGCACGAGACGACGACGATGCAGCCGGTAGAAATCATGCAACAAGCGGTAAAGATGCTGGGTACGCGCTACGCCGTGGTGCGGGCAAGGCAGTTGTATCATAATCGTCAGGAAGTCACCGTAATAGCGGCCAGGCCGCTCGCCAGGCGGAGATAGCCTTGCACAGATCAGGAAGGTAGGTTCATAATGTCTCTCGATTCGGCTCATGTTCGATCAACGTCGATGACGGTCACACCGCCAACAGAAGGGCCGCTGCGCCGTCATACGCACACCTACGATCTGATGCGCCAGTGCATCCACTGCGGCTTCTGCCTGCCGACCTGCCCAACGTATGCCGTGTTGGGCGTGGAGATGGATTCGCCGCGGGGGCGTATCTACCAGATGCAAGCGGTGGCCGAGGGACGTATGGCGCTTTCCCCGGAGTTTATCGATCACATGGACTGCTGCCTCAGTTGCCGCGCCTGCGAGACGGCCTGTCCATCCGGCGTGCAATACGGCAAATTGATCGAGGCGGCCCACGAACAGATTCAATTGGAATTGGCATCCCTCGCTCCAGCAGATGAGCAAAGCGCGAGCAACGTCGCTCCCCCGCCGCTTCCGGTACAGCTTTTGCGGCGCTTTTTCTTCGACGTAATGCTGCCATCGCGCCTGGTGACAACGCTTGTCTTCGGCGGCCTTAAGCTTTACCAGCGCAGCGGGCTGCAGCAACTTGTGCATCGCACAGGACTGCTCGCCGCCATGGATACCTTGCCAACGCCTTTCCAGGGCAAACTCCAGATACCGGAAGAACTGATGCATGACGCGCGCGGCGATGTGCTGCCCGACCCACTGCCGGAGATCACACCGGCGCTGGGAAAGAGACGCTATCGCGTCGGCTTCGTGAGCGGGTGCATCATGGATCAGTTGTTTCGCGACATCAACGAAGCGACGATTCGCGTGCTGGCGGCCAACGGCTGTGAGGTGATCAC